>Ga0247725_1000491_pt1 | contig 28625 bp, 20 predicted proteins | sample OKSTACKMCFT3sol_FD_183021 | JGI IMG/M metagenome (GOLD analysis project Ga0247725, IMG submission 183021) | Subsurface sediment microbial communities from gas well in Oklahoma, United States - OK STACK MC-FT3-sol | ecosystem: Environmental > Terrestrial > Deep subsurface > Rock core/Sediment...
TGGATGTCTTCACCCGCTACATCGACAGTGGGTTCGGCCTGCTCGGCGGCGAAGTGGCGTTCATCGCCACCACCCTGATCGTCATCGACGTGACCCTGGCCGCCCTGTTCTGGACGTGGGGAGAGGGCGACGACATCATTGCGCGCCTTGTCAAGAAGACGCTGTTCGTCGGCGTCTTCGCCTACATCATCGGCAACTGGAACAGCCTGGCACGCATCGTCTTCGAGAGTTTCGCCGGGCTCGGCCTCAAAGCGTCGGGCACCGGCTTTACGGCGGCCGAACTGCTCCAGCCGGGCCGCGTCGCGCAGGTTGGCTTGGAAGCGGGCCAGCCTATTCTCGAATCCATCTCCGACCTTATGGGCTGGGTCGCGTTCTTCGAGAACTTCATCCAGATCGCGGTGCTGCTGATCGCCTGGCTGCTGGTCATCCTCGCCTTCTTCATTCTGGCGATCCAGCTTTTCGTGACGCTGATCGAGTTCAAGCTGGCGACGCTCGCCGGATTCGTGCTCATCCCGTTCGGCCTGTTTGGCAAGACCGCGTTCATGGCCGAGCGCGTGCTGGGGCTGGTGATCTCGTCAGGCATTAAGGTGCTGGTGCTCGCCGTCATCGTCGGCATCGGTTCGACCCTGTTCGACGAGTTCCGCGCCGGCTTCGGCGGCGCGCAGCCCAGCATCGAGGACGCGCTGGCCGTCGCGCTCGCCTCGCTGTGCCTTCTCGGCCTTGGCATCTTCGGCCCGTCGATCGCCAATGGCATTGTCTCCGGCGGCCCGGCGCTTGGCGCAGGGGCCGCAGCGGGGACCGTGCTCGCGGCCGGCGGTGCGCTGGCCGGTGGCGCCGCTGCGGCCCGGCTCGGCGTCGGCGCTGCGGTGGGCGCGGCCGGTGGCGCCGCGCGAGGCGCCGCCTTCACGTCCGGGGCCGCAAACAGCGCCTATGCGCTTGGTTCGGCTGGCAAGTCCGGCGCGGCCGCAGTCGCTGGCGGCGCAGGCGGCGTCGGACAAGCCGCCGTCGGCGCAGCCATGTCGCCGCTGCGCAAGGCGGCAGCCTCGCTCAAGGATAGCTACCGTTCCGGCGGACGTGCCGCCGTCACCGCGACCGGCGGGACCATTTCGGGCGGCAGCTCCACGCCGTCGCCGGACGCACCGGCCGGCGCGCCCGCCTGGGCGTCCGCGATGAAGAACCGCCAGACCATGACCCACGGCGCGACCATCGCTGCCCACACGCTGCGCTCCGGCGATGGCGGCGGCAGCGGCGCGTCCGTCGACACCAGCCAGAAGGATTGACCCATGTTCAAGCGACCGAGCATCCGCTACGGCCAGACGCCCGCGCCGACCACCCCTTATCAGCGCGCGGCGCAGGCATGGGACGACCGCATGGGCTCGGCGCGCGTGCAGGCGAAGAACTGGCGGCTCGCCTTCTTCGGGACGCTGTCCCTCTCAGGCGTTCTGGCCGGCGGTCTGGTCTGGCAATCGACGCGCGGCCATATCGTCCCCTGGGTCGTGCAGGTCGATCGGCTCGGCGAGGCCCAAGCGGTCGCGCCGGCCGAGGCCGGCTACCGTCCCACCGACCCGCAGGTCGCGTTCCATCTCGCCCGCTTCATCGAGCAGGTCCGCGCGATACCGGCCGATCCGGTCATCGTCCGTCAGAACTGGCTTCGAGCATACGATTTCACCACCGATCGCGGCGCGCTCGCGCTCAACGATTACGCGAGGGCCAACGACCCGTTCGCCAATGTCGGTCGGGGGCAGGTCGCGGTGGAAGTGTCGAGCGTCATCCGCGCCTCACCCGACAGCTTCCGCGTCGCCTGGATCGAGCGCCATTATCAGGACGGCAGCCTTGCCGCCACCGAACGCTGGTCGGCGATCCTCACCATCGTCGTGCAGCCGCCGCGCACCCCCGACGCCCTGCGCAAGAATCCGCTCGGCGTCTTCGTCAACGCCCTCAATTGGTCGAAGGAGCTGTCGCAATGACCGGCATACTCATCCGCCGCGTGGCCACGGCCGCGCTCTTCGTCTCCGCATCCGCGCTCGCCGGCTGCGCCACCACGTCGGCCAGGCCGCCCGTGATCGCGTTGGACGATCCGCCCCCGGCGATCGCCGCGACGCCCGCGGCCGAGCCGCCCCGCGCGGTCGAGATCGTCACGATCCCCGAGCCGTTGCCGCTCCCCGGTCAATTGAAGCCGGTGACGGAGCGCGCGCGACCGCCGGAGCCCGCCGATCCGCGCCGCCGTGTCGGCGACGCCAACGATGCCGCGCGCGTCCAGCCGGTGCGCGACGGCTTCCTCAACGCCATCCAGCAATACCCGTGGACCGAAGGCGCGCTCTATCAGGTCTATACCGCGCCCGGTCAGGTGACAGACATCGCCTTGCAGCAAGGCGAGCAGCTTGTCGGGCCGGGGCCGGTCGCGGCGGGCGACACGGTGCGGTGGATCATCGGCGATACGGTGAGCGGCAGCGGAGCAGCTGCCCGCGTGCATATCTTGGTAAAGCCCACCCGACCCGACCTCGCCACCAACCTCATTATCAATACGGATCGGCGCACCTACCATCTGGAGCTGCGCGCCACCCCCGTGACCTACATGGCGTCAGTGTCCTGGACCTATCCGCACGACCAGCTCATCGCCTTGCAAGGCCGCAACGCGGCTGCTGCTGCGGCTGCACCGGTAGCGACCGGCGTGGACGTGGCGGCGCTCAACTTCCGCTATCGCATCGACGGCGATAGAGCGCCGTGGCGTCCGGCCCGCGCGTTCGACGACGGAAGGCAGGTCTTCATCGAGTTTCCCGCCGGGATCTCGCAGGGCGAGATGCCACCGCTTTTCGTGACCGGCGTGGCCGGCGACGCCGAGCTGGTCAATTACCGCGTGCAAAGCCGCTACATGGTGGTCGATCGCCTGTTCGCTGCCGCCGAGCTGCGCCTGGGCGACCGGCGCACCGAGCAGCGTGTCCGCATCGTGCGGGACGATGGACGGAGGGGGCGGCCGTGACCGACAGCCACGATCCGTCCGTCGAGGATCGGCCCGCCGCACAGTCGGCCCGCCCTGATCCGGCGGCGTTCCAGCTTCGCGGCGATCCGCCCCGCGTCATGCGGCTTTCCCGTAAAGCGCTCGCCGTCGTCGGCGTCGCCGCCGGCCTCGGCATAGGTGGTTCGCTGATCTATGCGCTACGACCGCCGAGCGATCGGGCCGCGCAGGAACTCTACAACACCGATAGCCGCGCCACGGCCGAGACTATCACGTCGGGGCCCCGCGACTATGCCCAAGCGCCCCGGCTCGGCCCGCCGCTGCCCGGCGACCTCGGCCGACCGATCGTATCGGCACAGCAGCGCGGCGAGGATGTCACCGTGCCGCCGGTCGGCGCGCAGCCAGGTCCGCCCGATCCGCGCGCTCAGGCGGCGGAGGCGGCTCGGCAGCGTGCCGCTCAGGAGCGCGACGCGGCCCGCACCAGCTCGGTCTTCCTCGGCGGCAGCGGAAGCGCCGCATCACCGGACACCCCGGTTACGCCGGTTCTCGCAGCGCCGACTCCAGCGCCTGCGGCGACGGGCGATGCGTCGGCGCAAAGCGATCAAGCGGGAAGGCGCACCTTCATGGCGCAGGCGCCGAACCAGCGCACGGTCAGTGTCGAGAGGCTGACCACGCCGTCATCACCCAACATCGTGCAGGCCGGCAGCTTGATACCGGCTGCCCTCATCACCGGCATCCGCTCCGACCTTCCCGGCCAGATCACCGCGCAGGTAACGGCCAACGTCTATGACAGCCCTACGGGGCGCATCCTCCTCATCCCGCAGGGCGCGCGGCTGATTGGCGAGTATGACAGTGAGGTCGCCGCGGGTCAGACACGCGTGCTGCTGGCCTGGGACCGGCTCATCCTGCCGGACGGACGTTCGATCGTTCTCGAGCGCCAGCCCGGCACCGATGGCGCAGGGTTTGCGGGCCTACAGGACCGCGTCAACCAGCATTGGGGCAATCTCCTGAAGGCGGCGGCCGTTTCGACGCTTTTGGGGGTCGGTGCTGAGCTGGGCGCAGACAGCGAGGACGACCTGACCCGCGCACTGCGACGCGGCTCGCAGGACACCATCAACCAGACCGGCCAGCAGATCGTGCGTCGGCAGCTCAATGTGCCGCCCACGCTCACCATCCGGCCGGGGCATCCGCTGCGCGTGGTGCTGACCCGCGACTTGGTGCTCGAACCCATCGGAGTAACGCGATGACGAAGTTGAAGCTCGGGCCGCTGGCCGACGATCGCCCCGTCAAGCTCACGGTGGAGTTGCCTGCCGCTGTTCACCGCGATCTCACGGCCTACGCCGCCGCGCTTGCGGCCGAGACCGGCGGGGATGCTATCGTTCCTGAGAAGCTCGTCTCGCCAATGCTGGCGAAGTTCATGGCGAGCGACCGAGGATTCTCGCGGCGACGGGATACCTCGAAGAGCTGACCGCCTCGCTGCCATCAGTTACCCAGGAAGCGTCGGCGGCGATCCTGAGCATCCACCTTGATGATCGCTTCTTCGGCCGTGGCGCATTCGCCGCCACGGACCGAGCCGTCACGACATCCGGCCACCAACTGTCGAGCCTCGTCGATATGAGCGACGAAATACTGTGTGCCGCGTGCGTCGTCCGATGCCTTGGCCACCGCTGCCCCGGTGGCGGTAATCCTCGCTTGAGGGATCGGCGCAATCAGCGGTCGTAAGGCAAAGCCTCCCGCAAAACCGATGGCCAAGTTGACTAACACGATAATGATTGTCTTGCTGTGAGACATAGTAGATATCTCCAGAAAATTCTGTGTAAATTACTGTATTTTTGTCGAGAAATCAAAGGTTAGCGCGTAGCGACTCTTGATGAATCCGAGGAAACGGTGAATAGTCGGATTGATATTGTCTTCGCACCAATAGGCGGAAAAGCCAGTTAGTGCCGGCCCTTGTTCCCCGTGTATTGGCCGATACACAACATCAGGGTACAGTGCGCCGGTCGAACCTTCGCAAACGATGCTCACGCCAGAGCTAACGCCTAGCATGCTCAACACAGTCTCTCGGCTCGACCGCAATACTCGAATATCGGGCTTACTGCCGGACAACGCCAGACGGCCAAGCAGCATATCGCGAATAGCTGGGCCAGGGTCGGTGATTGGTAATAGGAAGCGCTCTTCCCGAAGATCAGTCCAGTGCACGACATCTTGGTTCGCGAGTGGATGCGACTCGGGTAATGCAACGAGCATTCGCTCGCTCCACACCGGTTCGCAGCGAAATCCGTTCTGCCCCGCAACGCCCATCAAGATTGCGATGTCAATTTCTCCAGTATTCAGTCCGGCCAGAAGTAGACTTCTGTCGGATTCAACGCACTCCACATCAACATCCGGGTGAGTTTCGATCCAATTCAATATCGTTGCACGCAAATTGCCGGCAGAAACGGAACTGTTGTGTCCGATCATCAGGCCACCAGCACGGCCCTGACCTGCTGCACGCATCATTTTTACCAACTTATCGGCTGTGTCTACCATCGGCTTAGCGCTGCGGATGAAGGTGCTTCCAGCCAGCGTTGTTGTGACACCTGAACGCGAGCGCTCAAAAATAGACATGCCGATAGAGTGTTCCAGCTTCAGGATAGCCCGGCTCAGAGTCGATTGCTCGACATCTAGGGCACGTGCCGCACGATAGAAGGAACCGTGATCTGCTGCCGCGATAGCGTAGCGAAGTTGCCGGATATTGAACGGCAAATTAATGCCCGGACGAGGTTGAGAAGACCTGCATAACGACCACGCCTGAAACGATCAGGCCGATGCCAATGATCGCGGCCACATCCAAAGCCTGGCGGAGCACAACAACCCCCACGATGGCAGTGAGAACGATGCCGCATCCAGCCCAAATTGCATATGTTATGCCAAGAGGGATAACGCGGAGCGCTTGCGTCAAACAGTAAAATGACATCCCAAAGAATAATGCCATCAAAAGTGTCGGAATTGGCCGAGTAAACTGCTCAGATTTTGCCATGAAAGTCGAGCCGGTCACTTCGCATATAATAGCAGCCGTCAACGCAGCATAGGGAAAGAAAGGATGCATTTTTAGTTCCCTTATTAAATGACGTCGTTGAATGATGGTTCATTGCACCACGGGATTTTGATTATTGAACTTAAGGGCGGATGTCGCGCCAGCCTGCTCCCAACGCGAGCTGCGCGGCTATCCAGCCTTGCGTTTTCTGAACTCGCCGGGCCAAGGCGGTCGACTTTGCATCCAGTGCTTCGACTTGCGCGCCCAACCGTGCACGAGCAGAAATCTGACCCGCATTTTCCCGAACTGTCGCCAATTCAGCGCTTTGCTCGGCAGAGCGCGCGGCAATTTCTGCCTCATTGGCGGCCCACCGACTTGAGTTCCAAGCCTCCAAGGCGCTATCGGACTCTTCGAGTGCGGCCAGAACCACGGCCTGCCACTGTGCAAGCGCGGCTTCCGATCTAGCATCAGCAGATTTCACCCGGCGTAGTAGCCGGGGCATATCAAACAAACCCCAGATCAGGCTCGGCCCAACCGCAAATCCTACGGCGCCATCATCGCCGAGCCGGTCAGGCCGAGCTGAAAGCGCGATATTTCCGGCTAGCGAAATACGTGGATAGAGATCTGTGACCGCAATACGCGCTTGTGCCACAGTGCCAGCAAGCCGCTGCTCGGCTGCGCCGACATCGGGTCGTCGGCGCAGCATGGCTGCCGGATCGCCGGCATCAAGCACGCTGGGAGCGATGGGTAGACTGCCTGGCGCCAGATTGGGGTCAGGCACGCGCCCGCCAAGGATCGACAGACGTCGTGCGCTATTGCGGCGTGAAGCGACAAGGTCAGGTAACTGACCTCGCGCCAGGGCAAGCGCACTAGTTGCCGCCTCGCGATCTATGCGTGAAGCGGCACCGAGCGCTTCCGCTTTATCGACACTCAGTGAAATTGCCTCCAGCGCGGCGATGCGCTTCTGCACCAGCAGCTCTTGCTCGGCAGCGTAGCGATTCTCCACATAAGCGCGGACAACCGACGCCGCTACCGCAGCCTCTGTCTGCCGGCGCAGCCATAGAGCTTCACCTTCCTGAGCGCGTGCTGCTGCGAGGTTCGCGGAGATGCGTCCAAACAGATCGACTTCCCACCCGAGCGTGACTCCGACATTTGCCAGATTCTGGTCCGGATAGCGATCAGGCGCCCCCGGAAATGGGGGCTGGGCTAATCCCGCAACGCGCCTGCTGGAGACGCCAGCTTCAACCGATCCACCTGGCAGAGCGCTGGCCTTCGCTTCGCCAACCAGTGCCTGAGCCGCTTTGAGGTTTGCGGCAGCGGCGGCGAGATCGGCATTGCGCGCCAACGCATCGCTGACCAATGTATCGAGCACCGGGTCATTAAATGCCCGCCACCAGTCCAGAACGACCGGCTGGGCACTCTGTCCTTCTGCAATCACCGTCCAGGTCGGCATCACCGGGGGAACTGGTGTTCGCTCAGAGAGACTGACACAACCGCTTAGCGCGAGCGCAGCCGAAGCGAGTAAGACAACTTGCGATCTCATGACAAAGCCTCCTGAGGCGGGGCAGAACGGGTTCGCAAAGCCGGCAGGCGGTGGAACAACAGCGAATAGAGCGCCGGGATCAGGACCAAAGTGATAAGCGTGCCGAGCGCCAGGCCTCCGATCATCGCGGCTGCCATCGGTCGCCAAAGATCGCCGCCGAAGGCGAACAGCGGCAGAAGACCGACAATGCAGGTAAGCTTGGTCATGATGATCGGGCGCAAACGGACCTCCGCTGCACGGACGATGGCATCGACATGACCGGCACCGTTGGCCCGCTCCTCGACTACTCGTTCGAGCAGTAGAACCGCATTGTTGACGATGATTCCAGCCAGCGCCAGCAGACCGAGCGTGGCGGTGTAGTTCATCTCCTGACGGGCGAGGAACAGACCCAAGGTCGCCCCAATGATGACGAATGGGATCGAGGCCATGACGATCATCGTCTTCCTGACGCTACCAAACTGCCACAGGAACAGTCCGGCCATGCCGAAGAGTGCTATCGGCAAATACTGGATCAGGCCGCCATTGGCTTCGGCAGATTCTTCGATCTCACCCCCCGGGATCACCGAATGCCCGGCTGGCAGGTCGAGGCTGGCGACCGCGTCGGCGACCTTGCTGGTCAGTGCCTGGGCCGTCAGAGTGGGGTGGCGCGCACTAACCATAATCGTGGGGTATTGATTGCGGCGATTTAAAACGCTGTCCTGATCGGCCAGGCGCACTGTCGCGATATCGCCAAGCGTAACGCCCGGCTTGACCAGCGTCGCCGAGATTGCGTCGGGCGAAAGGCGCAGCGTCGCATCGGCGCGCAATACGACCGGGGTCGTGAGTTCGCCACGGGTCAATGTGGTGACCGTTACCCCCGAGTAAGCCGCTTGCAGGGCACGCGCCGTGTCGGCCGGCGTGACGCTGGCGGCTTCCGCGCGTGCGCGATCGATATCTACGACAAGGCGCGGGATCACCGTTTCAGCATCATCTCGGACGTCGAGCGTCCCCGGCACTGTACGCAGTGCCGATTTGAGCTTCTCGGCAGCCTTGCTCAATGTGTCGCGATCGGGCCCTGTAAGAATGAACACCGCCTTGCCGGCTTCCGACATCCCCAGGGAAAAGCGCTTGGGCTCGATACGCGCCTGCGGAAAACGGGTGGTGAGATCGTCGCGCAGTTCGCGCACGACAGCATCGCTATCAGCGCCCTTGGCAAGATTGACGACGGCGTAGGCGCGGTTGCCAGCCGGCAGAGGCGGGTTGAGGCCAAGAATGAACCGCGGTCCACCGTCGCCGACATAAACCACGTTGCTGACGACTTCCGGATGCGCCTTCCGATCGCTTATCCTTGCCGAGATTTCCTGAGCCACCCTCAGGCTTTCCCGAGTGGCGCCTCCGGGGGCGATCTCAATCGGAATCTGTACCTGGGCACGGTCAGACGGACCCAGCAGCCCTTGAGGCAGGAGGCCATTGAGGACGGTCGCCCCTGCGAGGAGCGCAACCATTGCGACAGCTACAGTTGCTGGACGGCCGACAATGATTAGTACTTTGCGCCCGTACCAGCGCCTGAGCCGCCCGATCCAGTCGTCCTTCTCATGCTCCTCGTGAGGGGCTTTGATGTACATCTTGCAGAGTAGTGCCACGACCGTCAGGGCGAGAAACAACGACAGGAGTAATGTGACGCCGAGAACAATAGCGAGGCTGCGCATGTATTCGGCAGTTTCACTCGACCCGGCCACCAGCGGGGTAAAGGCCAGGATGATAGCCAGAGACGAAACCAGCAGCGGCGCGGCCATAGTCTTGCCCGCATGGATAGCAGCGGATTCGGCGGCTTCGCCATCTCCAATACGTCGCTGATAATCCTCGACTACCACGATGGCATTGTCGACGAAGATACCAAGCGCGATGATGATGGCGGCGATTGAGATCTGGTGCAGTTCGATCCCAAGCACGCTCATCACCAGAAGAGTGCCGAGGACCGTTAGCGGCACAATCACACTGGTGACCAATCCAGCACGCCAACCGAGAAACACGACGACGACACCCATGACGATGACGACCGTCTCCGCGAAAATCTTGCCGACCTTCTGCAGATTGTGGCCCACGACCTCCGCCTGATCGGTGATCGGGGAAAGGGTCATCCCGATCGGGAGGTCTGCTTGTGCGGAGGCGACTCCCGCGCGGAGCGCGTCAGCGAAATCGACGACGTTCAGGCCCGTGCGCATCGAGACGCCGAGTACGATCGCCGGTTTGCCGTCGAAAACGGCAGCAGCCGTCGGAGGGTCCTGGGGGCGTTGTTCGATCTTGGCGATCGTGGAAAGCGGGACGGAACCTCCGCCTGGAAGGGCGACGGGTACAGCCCCGACCGCAGAGGCTGTCTTGAGCTGACCGGAGGCATCAAGCATCAGAGTGCGTCCGGACACATCGAGCTCGCCGGCCGACACCACCATGTTCCGATCACCGATCGCCTTGGCGACGGCTTCCAGGCTGATGCCAGCCGCAGCGAGGCGCGCTGGCAATATTTCAATGTAAATTTGTTCTTCACGCACACCGTGAAGCGAGACCTGCTCAACGCCGGTCACGCCTTGCAACCGCAATCGTGCCGCGCGCGCAGCTTCCTGTAGCTGACCCTGGCTGTAACTTTCGCCAGTAAGCGCAAGGGTCATAACTGATACCCGGCCCCAGGAATCGTTGAGGACTGGGCCGATCGTGCCTGCCGGGAAGAGCGCTGCGGCCTCCTGGCTTCGAGCGCGCAAGGTCTGCCAGACCTGGTTTACGCGCTGAGGACTGACATTGCTGTGAAGCGCAATGGTCATGATCACCACGCCAGGGCGCAGAGTCGTTTCCATTTTTTTGACTTCGGCAACGGTTCGCACACGCTCTTCGAGCGGCTTGGCCACTAGGCTCTCCAGACGCTCAGGTGTTGCGCCCGGAAGATAGGCTTCAATTGTGGCAGCCCGAAACGGGACGGTCGGCTCCTCGGTGGCGGGGAATCCGATCAGGATCACCAAGCCTGCGATGAGCAAGGCGACGGCGCCGGTCAGAGTGAAGCGTGACCGCTTCATGGCGATTTCAGTGAGGGACATGATGCCTACCGCGTTCAAGGCGTGAAGGTGAGCGGGCGAACACGTTCGCCAGCCTTGATGAGTTCAGCGCCAGTGGCAATGACGCGCTGGCCAGGAGATAACCGTCCCCGCACCAGCGCGCCCGCAGAGGAGACGCTGATGATCTGAACCGGTTCTGCCGTCGTTCGACCGTCCTGACCGACAACGACAACCCGGCGGGCACCGGAGCGGTCAGCGATGACGGCCGACAAAGGCAGCATCAAATCGCCGTTGGTGGCTCCTCCGGCTGGCAAGCGAACTTCGACGGCCGCTCCGGGTGCTGCGGTGCCTGAAACGATGGTGAACCGCGCTGTCTGTGCATCCACACCGGCAGATCGCGGAGAAAGGCCGGACAATCGAGCTTGCCCGCCCGAACCACCGATATTGAAACGCACGATCGTTCCGATGCGTAGCTGTTCGGCCGTCGCGCTGGAGACCGAAGCAACGATCTCGCGTTCACCCGCACCTTCCAGCGAGAACACGGGGGCCCCAGCCGGAAGTATGGCGCCAAGCTCGCCTTGACGAGCCGTAATCACCCCGGCCACGGGCGCGCGTAATTGGGTTTTTGCCAAGGCACGGGCATTCAGCGCAGCTTGGTCGGAGGTAGCCCGCTGCTGTGCTTCCGCACGGCTGACGTTTGTCCTTGCGGCATCAAGATCCTGCCGCGCCGCCGCGCCAGCCTCAACAAGCCCTTCAAGACGTTTTGCCTCACGGCGGGCAGCATCCAGATCAACATTCGCGGCCTGCATCTGCGCTCGGGACTGGGACGCCTGAAGTCGGAATGGCTCCGCGTCGAATTCTGCAAGAATTTGACCCTGCGCGACCCTATCGCCGATGTTTGCTCTTAGCCGAACAAGCCGCCCAGGATTCTCGGGGGCAATATCATAAGACCCCAATGATCGGACGATGCCAGTGATCTGGGTGTCGCTTGAACTAGCTTGCTGCACCGTCGCCGTGAGAGCCGTCCTGAGCGGCGCAGGTTCTGGCTGGGATGATCCACACCCGGCGAGTTGCCCTGATGCCAGCACAACTGACCCTATCATCAGCCAGCGGCGAACTGATATAACTGAGGCCTTACTAATATATGGCACGCAATCTATGGCCGTGTTTGACATGTGTTAGTCCTTAGAAATCAGATTGGTACGGCGGCGCGGCGCATCATATCGACGCAAGCAGTCACTAACTGAGCGCGAGCGTAACCGGGTAAACAAATGCGCCCGAACAGCCCATCCATTATACAGTTAAATGCGATCGTTAGCTCATACGGATCGACTGAACTTGCGATCTGGCCTTTTGCTTGTGCCAAAGTGACGGCTCGAACCATCGCCGTGGTAAAACGCTGGTCGCAGGAGATCGCAATCTCAGCAATTTCCGGTTTGCGGCTCGCTTCAGCTATAATTTCTAGCCGAAGGCGCGACATGGCTTGCTGCCGTTCGTCCTGCATAGCCAAGAGGAGTATGCTTTCAGCACCATCAAAAAAGTTCTCACTGGCCATCAGAACTTCGATGAGGCCAACGCTTTCGGCGAGATCTAACTCGATCAGAGCTAGAATGAGATCGTCTTTGCTCGGAAAATACTGATAGAGGCCGGCAACACTTATCTCGGCTTCAGCACTGATCTCCGCGGTGGTCGTAAGGTGAAACCCTTTCCGCGCAAAGCATCGATGCGCAGCCTCCAGAATCTGTGAGCGACGCTTAGCACGTGCCTGAGGATCGGCCGGTCGGCCACGGCGTGCAGCGATATTCGATTTGGACATTCGATTTATGTGAGCTATCACTAACCTAATGTCAATCTGGAGATCGTTTATGAATGTCGACAGGCGGCGCAGAAGGATCGTTGTGGTGGGTGGTGGAGTAGCAGGGGTCGAAATTGCCACCTCGCTCGGACGCCGGTCGAAGAACGATCAGAGTATGCCGGCTGTCATATTGGTCGATCGTGATTCCGCCCATATCTGGAAGCCGATGCTTCACACGATCGCGGCAGGTACACGTGATATATCTCAACAGCAGACGCCTTATCTCGCACAAGCCCGAGATGCTGGCTTCGAATATCAGCCTGGCGAGATGTGCAGTCTCAATCGGGCCAATCGCACGATAGGCCTCGCTCCGCTCCATGCTCCAGATGGTCGGTTGCTCGTTCCTGCAAGGGAAATCGCCTACGACACTCTCGTCATATCGGTTGGAAGCGAGGCCAATGACTTCGGAACACCTGGTGTACAGGAATATTGCTTCAAAATTGATTCCCGCTTGCAGGCTGACGCATTCAACCGTGAAGTCCGTATTCGGATGCTGCAATCCGTCGCGCAGGAACAGGACTTATCCATCGCAATAGTAGGCGGTGGCGCGACCGGCGTCGAACTCGCGGCCGAACTAATGCAACTCACGCAGATCGCGGAGGCCTACGGCGCCCCAGCACTATCATCCCGGATCAGGATCACCCTGATCGAGAGTGGGCCACGCTTGTTGCCGGCCTTTCCAGACGACATCTCGCAGGCAACGGAGGAGAGGCTTGAGAGTATCGGCATCAGGGTGATGACTAACTCTAAGGTCAGTGCGGCAACGACGGAAGGCTTCGAGCTTGACGATGGCCCAACGGTCACCGCGTCTCTCAAAGTATGGGCTGCCGGCGTGAAAGCGCCCGCTTTTCTGACCAATCTCGATGGACTCGAGAGCACCCGAGGCAACCAACTTGTCGTGCTGCCGTCACTGCAGACGACACAGGACCCAAACATTTTTTCACTCGGAGATTGCTCAAGCCTTACCTTGTCCCAAGGGGAACGTCCCCTGCCGCCAACGGCGCAGGTCGCCCACCAGCAGGCGCAGCATTTGATTCGTCATCTTCCCGCCGTCATCTCGCGTGGAAAGCGGCCGCCTGATTTTAACTATCGGGATTTCGGTTCTCTCGTATCGCTTGCCGAATATGATGCTTTTGGCTCACTCGGAAAATACGGATTATTCAAGGGAACGACGATAAGAGGAAGACTGGCCCAGTTGAGCCATGCAATGCTGTACCGCAGCCATCAGGCACGGTTGTACGGTTTTTGGCGCGGAAGTCTTGTCTGGATGGTGGATCGTCTCAACATGCGGCTGCGCTCGGCGATCCGCCTCGATTGATCTTCTGGCGGCTTAGTTCGGTAAATGCATGACCGTCTCAAATACTCCGTGCCGAGTAGCGCAATGAGTTTGTCGGCATCCGCCGATGTCACTTGAACTGGATTGCAGCCAGGAGACGCGCCCTGCGGTAAATCACCGAGATCTATGCCAGCGCGTGTCGGTCGCGACGATGTACCCAGCGACACCACGGCCGCGTTGTAAGCAACCCGCTTTCCATATTTCGCCGGAGGCATGGCGACATGACGATAGAATCTCACGATCTAACGGCCAGGCAAGAATTCACGCTCGACCTTGCAGCAGCGGGCAAATGTTATCGCCGAAAGAACCGGCCCGCTAATCGCCGCCGGCAGAAGATTGTCCGCTTCGTTGGACGTGAGGGCGACGTCGAGACCTTTACGGTCCAGCAGACGTTCCCGGTCGTTGGTAGTCTGAACTCCGATCTTCCATCAGATCGCCAAATCGAAGCTGTGGAGCAGTTTTTCAGACACCGCCCAGAGACACGTTGGCAAGCTCACACCATGCTGAGCGCGCGCGATTACGGATTGGAGCTTTCAAGCCGCTATCCGTTTACCGCCATTCGACGGATGGTGATCGGTGTCAGCGTCGCAGCGTTCATACTTAGCGACCGGGCGCTCCGCGACAATGTGCGCCGATGGTGTGAAGATCGCTATCAAGAATCGTGCCCCGGCATCAGCTCGGGAATAGCAAATCATGCTCCTCATCGAATAGCGAGCCGGTTCGCCGAAAAGCTCGTGATGGATATGCGTGGTGCAGGCTCGGAGGTATTCGGCTAAGGCCAGTCACGATCGCGGGGACTGACTGGGGGAATATTATGACGACCGTGCCGCCGGCACCTATCGAATATCAGCTCATTGGCCTCGCTGAAGACGGCGGCATCGGGAACCTACTGGCGGGTCTCGATCAGAAGCAGGGGCGTGTCCGCCTTCAAGCGCTCATATCCGAATGGCTACGAATGGAGAATCTCGTCGTTCTGACGGGATCGGGCACGTCGGTTTCCGTCGGCGGTAAGACGATGGCCAATCTCGAAACGGCTGTATTCGCCACGATCCAGGCGCTGCCCGACATCCCCGCCTCGGTCGCTGCTATCATCGAAGCCCGCAAGAACGCTGTCCTTCTCGCCGCCTTCGACGATGATGACCCGATCGGTTTCGAGGCATGGCTTTCGTTCGTCGCCAATGCTCTGGTCGTCGCGGAGTCTACGGGCGGACCATTTTCCGCCGTGACGTGGCCCAGTACGCCGGCGCCCAGCGTCGCCGATCTGCGTTGGCTCGTCGATCGCCTTCGCATGGCGATTTTCGCCGAGTGCGCGCTTTCGCTCCCTGATACGGGGCTGGCCGCGTCCGCTGATGGCATCGTGCCGCATCTTGCATTTCTATCCAAACTCGTGGCTCGCGATAGCAACCTCGGACGCACCCATCTCTTCACGCTCAATTACGACACGCTTTTCGAGCAGGCATTGGAGCTGCTCGGCGTCCAGTATTTTGACGGTTTCACCGGCCGCGCAGCCGGCCGGTTCGACCCTTCCGTTTATGGTTTGGACATCTACTATCCGGGCGAGGTGGCGGAGGGCCGTGTACGGCGCTTCGACAAGTTCCTGCATTTCTACAAGCTCCACGGCTCGATCCACTGGTTCGAGCAGGGCACCGAGATGCGCGCGCGTCATCCTGATCTGACCCCTTTTCAGACCTACGCCGCCATGACGGCCGAGCAGAAAGCCGCGTCGCTTCTGTCTCTGGTCGGAGGGACGCCTTCGGTCGGGATTCTACCGACCGCGAACAAATTCGCTCAGACGCTTGCGATGCCCTACGCTCACCTCTTCCGGTCCTTTCAGGTGCGGCTCGGCATCCCCCAGACCTTCCTCCTCGTGCTGGGCTATGGCTTCGGCGACGATCATGTCAGCCGGATCATCGAGAATGCGCTCATGAATCCGTCGCTTGTGATGCTGGTAGTCGAACCAAATCCGAACAGTCCGGTGATCGCACGCATCCGGCGATACAAGGATCTCGGTAAGCGCGCCTTCGTCCTATGTCCGACGACGGATGCCTTCTCAGCAACACCATTCAAGCTCGCGACCTTCGACGACTTTGCGCGAACGGTGATGCCCGACGTGCAGTGGCTCGACGACTTCCTTCGCTTGCGCCGCTTCGAAAAGCAGATCGCTTCGTCCGCAACATCAGCCGGAGCGGACACGGAGGGCGCGGATGGATAATCCGCGCCTCGTCGGGCACATCGTGTCGGTTCAAGGCTTCCGAGTGAAGGTCGAATTGCTGCCCGAAACTCGGTCGGCGTTACGCGCCACGCTAGACGGCGTGCAGGCGGCCATCGCAATCAACGCCTATCTGACCTTCTCGCTCGGTGCGGGGGAAACGGTCATCGGCATCATCACCGATCTGGAAGCTCGCGAGACCTTCGATCCCGGTAGCGGGGACGATCTAAACCTCGAACTGATGAAACCACGCCGCGTTGCCAGCGTACAGCTGCTGGGCACGATCGAGCACAAGGACGAGGAGCCTACCTTCAGTCCAGGCATCTCGGTGCTGCCAACACTCGACACTCCCGCGGAGATCGGATCGCCGGACATCCTTCGCGCGGTGTTCGAGATACCACCGCGGCGCAACAAGCCAGAGGACTATGACGCGAAGGATTTCGATTGCGATCTGAAGATCGGATTCCCGACCGGCCAAGACCGCAACGTCGTGCGGGCCTCCTATAACGACCTGTTCTCGCGGCCGCTCGCGATCGTGGGCAATACCGGCTCGGGCAAATCCTTCTCGGTGTCGAGCCTGATCCAGAAGGCGATGGCTGCGCTCGATGGCGCGGCCGAGGAGCCGCACGTCTTCATCCTCGACATCAATGGCGAGTATGCCAAGGCCTTCCCGACGGCTGAAGCGGCGCAACGCTTGCCGGATCGCATCTACCTCAATGGCAAGGAGTTCAGCCTTCCGCTCTGGTTTCTGAACGCCGAAGAAATCTGTGCGTGGCTGAGCGCGTCGGAGCAAACGCAGGAGCCCGTGCTGAAAGACTGGTGGGCGATTGCCAAGGGCGGCAGTGCCACCGCCGCCGCCAGCATGGGAGCGTTTCAGAATGGCATGAGCGCGCTCGACCAGCTCTTGAGCGAACTGACGAAGATCAAGAAGAAGGCAGCCGGCTCCTATTGCGATGCCGTGGTCGGCCACCTCGCCGATACAGACATTGATACAGACCCGTTCGCTGGCCTGTTTACCGCTCATAGGTCAGCTAACGATTTCAACACCGAGGTCATGAACAATCAGGCCGCCATAGCTGCGGAGGCGGAGAAGCTGAAAGACGCGATTCGCGCCAAGATCGTCGGTGGTAGCGGCACGGCGGAGGCCGGTGCACGCACTGCGGACTCTCCGTTGCCGATCGCCCGCGCAACCCTGACCGATCCATCGCTTATCAATCGGGCCGTATCCAAGGAGGATACGTTTCGCGTCGATGCCCACCTGACGACGTTGAAGCTGCGGCTGAAAACCCGCCTCGACGACAAGCGATGGCGCGCCTTCCTCAACTATGAGGAGACCGATACGAAGATCGAGAAGCTGTCCTCATGGTTCGCACGCTTCGGGCTTGGTGCTGCAACGGGACCGAAAGTCTCGGTGCTCGACCTGTCAATGTTGAGCAACGAGGTTCTTCCCTATGCTTGCGCGGTGATCGGGCGGGTGTTGCTGGAGGCGCGTGAGCGCCTGCCCGCAGCCTCGCGCTATAAGCATCCGTGGGTGCTTGTTCTCGAAGAGGCGCACAACTATGCCCGCCCGGCCCGCTCAGACGAGGATCGCGGTCATCGCCTAGCGCGGTTGACATACGAGCGCATCGCCAAAGAGGGGCGCAAATTCGGCCTTTCACTCATCATCGCCAGCCAGCGGCCGAGCGAGATCAGCCAGACGATCATCAGCCAGTGCGCCAACTTTATCAGCCATCGCCTACAAAATCCTGACGATATCGACCATTTCCGGCGCATCATTCCAATGCAGGCGAGACGGCTGCTCGATCAGGTGACTATCCTGTCGTCAGGCGAGGCAATCGTATTCGGTAGCGCCTTTCATATTCCGACGCGGGTTCAATTCGACCGGCCTCAACCCGGCCCTTATAGTCAGACGGCCGCGCCCTATCATGAGTGGCGCAAGGAACAGAATCCGTTCCCGCTGTCGCAGGTCATCGATGCGTGGGGTGCCTGACGCGCAGGTTTCGCCAGCCCTGCTCATGGCATTGTGCAGCGGCTCATTTCAAAACACTAGAAATGGGGACCACCTAGGCGAACAGGCCGCTGCCCTCTACGGCGACAATCGGCGGAGAAAGACGCTACACGGTGGCCCAATCATAGTGCGATAGCGTAGGTATAGTGCCCATCCTCATCGGGCGTGGCCCGCCACAGCCCTTCGGGGCGAAAAACCCTTTCAGGACAAGCATGTCGGCGAACCGCACCGCGCTCTATGGTCAGCCCGATCACGATCTGGCTCCATCCGCGCCGGACGCGGTTCAACTCTCGCCGGTCATCGTCGGGTCCAGCGACATCGCCGGGATCGAGACCGAATCTCTTAACGCCGTGACTGTCCGCGCCCCGGCCGGCGCGGTCGAGCGTCGCTTTGTCCTGGCCCACGCTTTGCGCGTCCTGGCGCCGGGCGGTCGCCTCACGACATTCGCGCCCAAGGATCGTGGCGGCCTGCGCCTGAAGAAGGAACTCGAAGCCTTTGGCTGCGAGGTCGGCGAGAGCGCACGCCGGCATAACCGCATCTGCATGGTGGCGCGGCCCCCGACGCCAAAGGGCTTGGACGAAGCTATCGCCGCCGGCGCGCCGCGCCAGATCGCCGAGAACGGGCTCTGGACCCAACCGGGCGTGTTCAGCTGGGATCGGCTGGACGCTGGCACCAACGCCCTGCTGCAGGTGCTGCCGGAGTTCTCGGGCGCCGGCGCCGATTTCGGCGCGGGCATCGGCCTCCTGGCGCTCAATGTGCTGGCCTCGAGCAAGGTGACCAAGCTGACCCTGGTCGAGCTGGACCGGCGCGCGATCGAGGTCGCCAAGCGCAACATCGCCGATCCGCGCGCCGCGTTCGTCTGGAGTGATGTCCGCAACGACGCCGCGGGCCTCAAGGACCTCGACTTCATCGTCAGCAATCCGCCGTTCCACGAGGGTGGCGGTGAGGACAAGGCGTTGGGCCAGGCCTTCATCCGCTCCGCGGCCGGCGCGCTGCGCAAGGGCGGCGCGCTGTGGATAGTCGCCAACCGCCACCTGCCCTATGAGGCGATCCTCGCCGAAAGCTTCGCCAAGGTTCGGCTGGTCGCCGAGGGCGGCGGCTACAAGGTCTTCGAGGCGCGCAAATGAGCAAGGCGCTGATGGCCCGGCTTGATCGGCTGTTGGCCAATCTGGGCTATGGCAGCCGCAAGGAGGCGCAGGCCCTGGTCGCCGCCGGCAAGGTCGTGCTGGACGGCAAGGCGCTGAAGGACTCCGGCGCCCGGATCGCCGTTGACGCCACCCTACCCGAGCGCATGACGATCCGCGGCCTTCCCGTCGACCCGCCCGCGCCCCTAGTGCTGATGATGCACAAGCCGCTGGGCGTGGTCTGCTCGCACAAGGAGGACGGCGAAAAGATCTACGATCTGCTGCCGCGCCGCTGGCGGCTGCGGGACCCGGCGCTTTCCACGGTCGGGCGCCTGGACAAGGACACCAGCGGCCTGATCCTGATCACCGACGACGGCGACTTCCTGCATCGGGTGATCTCGCCCAAGCGCCATGTGCCCAAGACCTACCTGGCCAAGCTCGACCGCGCGCTGAACGGTTCCGAAGCCGAGACCTTCGCCGCCGGGACGCTGATGCTCGAGGGCGAGGAAAAGCCTTTGCTGCCGGCTCGGTTGGAGGTCCTCGACGAACGCACGGCGCGGCTGACGATCACGGAGGGCCGCTACCATCAGGTCAGGCGGATGTTCGCCGCCGTAGGCAACCATGTCGTCGATCTGCACCGCGAACGCATCGGCGGCATTGCGTTGCCGGAAGACTTGACGCCCGGTCAGCACCGTATCCTGCCGGCCGCCGAAGCCGAAAAGGTGTTCGCGGATGGCTGAACCGATCCTCGTCGACGCTCGCGGGCATCATTGCCCGGTGCCGACCCTGAAGCTGCGCAAGGCTCATGAGGTCGCCGCGCCAGGCGCGGAGCTTGTCTTGCTGGCCACTGACCCGATGGCCCGTATCGACGTCCCGCACTTCGCCGGCCAGATCGGCGCGATGGTGCTGGAGATCGCCGACCAGGAAGGCGGCGTGATCAGGTTTCGTATTCTGAAGGCGGCTTGAGCGGGATCGCCTTCGGTCCCTCAAGCAAGGCCCTGGGACGCTCGTCCAGCGCGATCTCGACCTCGGTGGCCAAGGCCCCGCCGAAGAAGATGGCGTTCACGCTCCAGGACAGCCAAATCAGGAAGATGATCACGGCGGAGATCGAGCCGTAGGTCGCGCCCAGATGGACGATCTTCTCGACGTAGAAGGCGCTGGCCCAGGACATGAAGACGCACAGCGCGGCCGCGGCCACGCCGCCGGAGGTCGAGGCGCGCCAGCCGACCGGCTCGCGCGACATGGCGTAGCGATAGACCAGGGTCATGCCGACCACGATGCCGAAGCTGGCCCAGGTCCATTCGCTCTGGATCCATGACACACCGGCCAGCGGGCGCAGGTTCAGCGCCGAGCCCAGCAGCCTCAGGGTCAGAAAGATGCCCGACATGAAAAACAGCAGGCCGAACGCGGCGATCAGCACCAGCAGGGCCATCAGGTTGAAGCCGAGGAAGCCGCGCTGGTTCTCCTCGTCGTGGATGAAGGAGAGCCCCGCCAGCAGGGCCTTGAAGCCGCGGTGGGCGGCGTAAACGCCGACGATCAGCACGACCGCGCTCTGAAGCGAGATCGCGCCGCCGGGCGCGTGGGCTAGCTGGCCGAACTCATCCTGGAAGATTCCTCGGGCCCCCGGCGGCATCAGTTCGGCCAGCTTGACCGCCTGGCGCGCCGCGGTTTCGGGAGTCAGGAACAGGCTGTAGAGGCCGATCAGAATCGCCAGGCCCGGGAAAACCGCCAGCAGGGCGAAGAACGAGACCCCGCCGACATAGAGCATGACGTCTCGGCCCCAGAGCCTGGAGAGCGCCAGCCCCAGCACGCGCAGGATTTCACGGGCCCAGTGGATCGGATCGAGGTCGAGGTCGCGCCAGCGGATTTGGTGGAGCGGATCTTTCATCCGGCGGACCATGGCGGCGCGGTCCCCGGAAGTCAAAGACGCGTCGCCATAAAGGACGACGCGTCTTTCAAGGCTTGGCCTGGAACCGATCGCCGCATCGAGGGACGGATGGCGCGGAGACCGATCGACCCCTGCACGCTAGGTCCTCTCGCCTGAACCGCACCTGAACGGGTCAGAGCGCGCCTGAAGCCTTCAGCCCGGCGATCGCATCAGCCGAGAAACCCCAGTCGGCCAGCGCTTCGTCATTGTGGGCGCCGATCTTCGGCGGCGGGCCCTGGATCGCCCCTGGCGTCGCCGAAAAGCGCGGCGCCGGCGCCGGCTGAGTCACGCCCTCGACCTCAACGAAGGTCTGGCGCGCGGCGTTGTGGGCGTGCTTGGGCGCCTCGTCCATGGTCAGCACCGGCGCGAAGCAGACGTCGGTGGCGTCCATGATCGCGCACCATTCGTCGCGGGTCTTGGTCTTGATCACCGCCGCCAGCTTCTCGCGCAGCTCCGGCCACTCCTCGCGGCTCATCTGGTGCTGGAACTGCGGGTCGGAAATCCCCGTCTTTTCCAGCAGCAGCAGGTAGAACTGCGGCTCGATCGAGCCGATCGAGATCCACTTTCCATCAGCGCACTGGTAGGTGTCATAGAAGTGGGCCCCGCCGTCGAGCAGGTTGGTCCGCCGCCCCTCGTTCCACATGCCGCCGGCCTTGAAGCCGTAGAACATCGCCATAAGCGAGGCCGCGCCGTCGCTCATGGCGCAGTCGATGACCTGGCCCTGGCCAGTGGCGCGGGCGTGGATCACCCCGGCCATCAGGCCGAAGGCCAGATAGAGCGCCCCGCCTCCGAAATCGCCGACCAGATTCAGCGGCGGAACCGGCTTGTCCTGCGTCCCGATCGCGTGGAGCGCGCCGGTGATGGCGATGTAGTTCATGTCGTGGCCGGCGGCCTTGGCGTAGGGCCCCGTCTGGCCCCAGCCGGTCATGCGGCCATAGACGAGCTTCGGATTGCGGCCCAGGGCCACATCGGGCCCCAGGCCCAGGCGCTCCATGACGCCCGGTCGGAAGCCTTCGATCAGGCCATCGGCCTTTTCCAGGAGCTTCAGGCAGGTCTCGATCGACTCGGGGTTTTTCAGGTCCAGCGCCACCGAGCGGCGGCCTCGGGCCGTCACGTCGGCCGGCGAGCCGCGCCCCTGCCCCTTGCGGTCGATCCGCACGACGTCGGCGCCCAGGTCCGACAGCAGCATGCCGCAGAACGGCCCCGGACCGATGCCGGCGAACTCGACGATCTTCAGTCCCGAAAGCGGCCCCTGGCCCATGACGTCGTCTCCCTTCCGGCTCTCACCAAGCGGCCGGTCCGCCATACTAGAGCGGGCCTGACGTTCGGTCAGGCAAGTCCTCGCGCTCACGCCCCCAATGATCTTGGATTCGCCCCCAGCCTGCGGCGTCGCGCGGCTTTGACCCCGCCCTTGGTCTGCTATGTTGCGGCGACGAATCTCGAAGCGCGCCGCCCGGTCGGCAAGGCGAGCATTCGGGCGGAGGTTGGTTTGGCGGCAGACGCCCGGATCCTGATCGTGGCGCGCGACGACGTTCGCGCCGGACCGCTGGCCGAAGGGCTGGACCGGCTGGGCTGGCGCACCATCACCGCGCGCGGTCCCTACGCCGCCGTCGCCGCCTTGGGCGACCTGCCGATCGAGGCGGTGATCGTCGACCTGGCCAGCGCCGGTCCGGACATCCAGACGCTGTCGCGCCGCCTGAAGGCCGCCGTCGCGCCCCGCCGCCTGCCGGTCATCGCCATCGGCGATCCCGAAGCCGACTATCGCGACCAGACCTTCGACCTGACGCTGTCGCCGCCGCTGCATCCTTCGCAGGCGGCGCTGCGTCTCGAGACCCTGGTCCGCACCGCCATCGCCGAGGAAGAGTTCGAGCTGCGCCTCGAGACCTTCGGCGACCGCGGCCGCCGCCTCGACCTGCCCGAGCAGTCCGAAGCGCCGTTCCGCGTATTGGCCGTGGGCGAGCCCGCGCCACAGTTCCTGGCCCTGTCGAACGCCCTGCAGCGCAGCGGCGCCGAGGTGGTCGGCGCCTTCACCGCCTACACCGCCTTTGACTATCTGCACGAGCGCCCGTTCGACGCCGTTGTCCTGTGGGCCGGCGACAGCCAGCAGGAAGCGCTGTCGATCGCCGCGGGCATGCGCCGCAACACCCGCCTCTATCACATCCCGGCCCTGCTCTATCTGAAGGCCGAGAGCTATGTGACCATGTCCGACGCCTTCCATCGCGGCGTGTCGGACGTGGCCTCGCCCGAAACGCCCGAGACCGAGACCGCCCTGCGCGTCATGGAGCTGGCCCGCAATTTCCGGCGCGGCGAGGCGATCCGGGGCGCGCTGGAGAAGGCGCGGAGCTCGGGCCTGATGGACGCGGCCACCGGCCTCTTCACCCGCGATCTGTTCGCCGCCCACCTGGCGCGCCTGGCGACGGCCGCCCGCGAGCGGGCCCGGCCGCTGTCGATCTGCGTGCTGCGGGTCGCCGACAAGCCCGACACGACCTGGGCGCGCCAGAACGGCTGGCTGGATCGGGCCATTCCGCAGATCGGCTCGATGATCGGCCGCCTGGTCCGCGTCGAGGACACCCCGGCCCGCCTGTCGACCGAGGTCTTCGCCCTGGCCTTGCCGGCCACCAACCAGAACGCCGCCCGCGCCGCGGCCGAGCGGATCGCCGCCGTGATCGGCTGCACCGCCTTCGACGCCGGAGAGGACCGCGCGCCGTTCGTCTGCGAGTTCGACATCGGCGTGGCCGAGGTTCAGCCGGGCGAAGGCGCGGTGAAGGCCTTGGAGCGCGCGGCGGCCGCCGCCATGAAACGCGACGTCGGTTGACCGGCCGCGCTTGGGCGCGCACCGGCCGAGGGCTATATGCAGTCCGTCCCGTCGCGGACACAGTTTCCCGAGGAGCACGCCGTGGCCCAGTCCCAGCCCATGATCATCGACGTCGTCGCCGATGTCGTCTGTCCCTGGTGCTTTCTCGGCTGGCGGCGGCTGAAGTCGGCCCTGGCCCTGCGGCCGACCCTGGACGCCCAGCTGATCTGGCGGCCCTACCAGCTCGACCCGTCGCTGCCAGAGGAAGGCGTCGACCGAAAAGCCTATATGGCCCAGAAGTTCAAGGATCCCGAGCGCCTGAAAGCGGTGCACGCGGCTCTGCTGGAAGGCGGCGCCGAGGAAGGTATCCATTTCGACTTCGAGGCGATCGCGCTGTCGCCCAACACCAACGCCGCCCATCGCCTGATCCGCTGGGCCCTGACGGCCGGCGTTCAGGACCAGATCGTGGAAGCCTTGTTCAAGGCCTATTTCGAGCAGGGCCTCGATATCGGCGATCCCATCGTGCTGGCCGATATCGCCGAGGCCGCGGGCATGGAGCGGATGGTGGTGCTGCAACTGCTCTCCGAAGGCGCCGACAAGGAAGCCGTGGCGCGCGAGCACGCCATGGCGGTCCAGGGCGGCATGACCGGCGTGCCGTTCGCCATCTTCGCCGGCAAGGTCGCCGTGGTCGGCGCCGAGACGCCGGAGCGGATCGCCGAGGCGATCGACCAAGCGCTGGCGGCCTAGGCACACGCCCACCGCTTCACGCGGCGGGCCGCTGAAGGGATGGAAAGGGACGCGGAGCGCCGGACGACGTCCGGAGTTCTGTTGTGTTGTTACCGTTTCGACGAAGCCCGACGCTCCGCGCGACCGTTATCCGCCAGCGTCCCGGGAAGGTGGCCCTGTTCAGGCCTTGTCGGGACCTGGGACCTCTCGTTTCCAAGAGACCCAGCGATCGGAGAGGGACGAACCCTTTCCCCCGACCACGCCGACGGCGGGCGGGTGAGCCCAGCAAGCTCAGCCCCGGACCGTCCGAGTAACCCCCTCGAACCTGTCCCCGCTCGATCGCCCCCCGCCGCCACGATGGTCGCTGGCCACGCGCCCTTTCCTCGCGACGAGGTGGTTAGAGCATACGGGCGGTTTCAACGCGGATGACAGAGCGACGTGTAAAAGTGGGAAGTCGTTGAAATCGTTCGGTTCGATTCCGGATACGCGGATCACAGAGCGCCGCGAACGCCCGTGAAGTTCCTCCCCCGCGAGGCGGGGGAGGAACTAGCCGCCCTACCCCTTCGCCAGTTTCGCCAGCTGGGTCAGGATCTTCTCGGCCGCGTCCAGGCGCTGGGCCGGGGTTTCCCATTCGCCCTTCACGACGACTTTCTGGTCGGGACGCACCTTCCAGACCAGGCTGTTCTTGGCGACGAACTGGACCAGCGCCAGCGGGTTGGCGAACTCGTCGTTGCGGAAGCTGGCGACCGCGCCCTTGGGGCCGACATCGATCTTGGCGACATTGGCCTCGCGGCACAGACCCTTGATGGCGACCACCTTAAGCAAAGAGTCGGTCTCGGGTGGCAGCGGGCCGAAGCGGTCGATCATCTCGGCGGCCAGGGCCTCGCGGTCGTTGGCCTTTTCGGCCTCGGACAGGCGGCGATAGAGCGACAGGCGCACATTGAGGTCCGGCACGTAGTCGTCCGGTATCATCACGGCCGCGCCGGTGTTGATCTGCGGCGACCACCCCCGGTCTTCGATCAGCGCTTCCTGACCCTGCCGCTGCTTCAGCTCGGCTACCGCGTCCTCCAGCATCTGCTGGTAGAGCTCGACGCCGATCTCCTTGATGTGGCCGCTCTGCTCGTCGCCCAGCAGGTTGCCGCCGCCGCGCTGGTCCAGGTCGTGACTGGCCAGCTGGAAGCCGGCGCCCAGACTGTCCAGCGACTGCAGCACCTGCAGGCGCTTCTCGGCCGACAGGGTCAGCGACTTTTCCACCGGCGTCGTCAGATAGGCGTAGGCGCGGGCCTTGGAGCGGCCGACGCGCCCCCGGATCTGGTAGAGCTGGGCCAGGCCGAACATGTCGGCGCGGTGAACGATCAGGGTGTTGGCCGAGGGGATATCGAGCCCACTCTCCACGATAGTGGTAGCAAGAAGCACGTCGTACTGGCCCTCGTAGAAGGCCGTCATCACGTCTTCCAGCTGGGTGGCCGACATCTGGCCGTGGCCGACGACGTACTTCACCTCGGGGACCTGGGTGCGGAGGAACTTCTCGATGTCCTCCAGGTCCTTGATGCGCGGCACGACGTAATAGGACTGGCCGCCGCGATACTTCTCGCGCAGCAGGGCCTCGCGCAGGGTCACCGGATCGAACGGGCTGATGTAGGTGCGCACCGCCAGGCGATCGACCGGCGGGGTGGCGATGATCGACATCTCCCGAATGCCGCTGAGCGCCATTTGCAGGGTGCGCGGTATCGGCGTGGCGGTCAGGGTCAGCATGTGCACGTCGGCGCGAAGCTCTTTCAGCTTCTCCTTGTGCTTGACCCCGAAGTGCTGCTCCTCGTCGACGATCACGAGGCCCAGGTCCTTGAACGAGACCTGCTTGGACAGGATGGCGTGGGTGCCGACCACGATCTCGAACTGACCGTTGGCGAGGCCCTCGCGGGTCTCGGCGGCTTCCTTGCCGGTGACCAGGCGCGACAGACGCGTGACCTTGACCGGCCAGCCCTGGAAGCGGTCCTTGAAGGTCCTGTAGTGCTGGCGGGCCAGCAGCGTGGTCGGGCAGACGATCGCCACCTGCTTGCCGCTCATCGCCACCACGAAGGCCGCGCGCAGGGCCACCTCGGTCTTGCCAAAGCCCACGTCGCCGCAGATCAGGCGGTCCATCGGCTTGCCGGAGGACAGGTCCTCCAAGACGTCGTGGATGGCGCTGAGCTGGTCGTCCGTCTCTTCATACGGAAAGCGGGCGCAGAACTCGTCGAACACGCCGTGCGGCGGATCGGTCTCTTCGACGTGCTTGAGCTGGCGGGCGGCGGCGATCTGGATCAGGCCCTCGGCCATGACCCGCAGACGCTCCTTGGCTTTCGCCTTGCGGCCTTGCCACGCCGCGCCGCCCAGCTTGTCCAGCTGGACGTTGTCGGCGTCGGCGGCGCCGTAGCGCGTCAGCAGGTCGATGTTCTCGACCGGCAGATAGAGCTTGGCCTCGCCGCCATAGAGCAGGTCCAGGCAGTCGTGGGGCGCGCCCTGGACATCGAGGGTCTTGAGGCCCTCGTAGCGGCCGATGCCATGGTCGATGTGGACGACGAGGTCTCCCGGCGTCAGCGCCGAGGCCTCGGCCAGGAAGTTGGCGGCGCGGCGCTTCTTGCGCGGACGGGCCAGGCGGTCGCCCAGAATGTCGGTCTCGGAGATGACCGCCAGGGCCTCGGTCTCGAAGCCGTGGTCCAGCGGCAGCACGACGCGCTGGGGGACCTTGGGGTCATTGGCCTTGGCGGCCTGCCAGTAGCCGGCGAACGGGATCTTCTTCAGGCCATGATCGGCCAGCATGGTCCCCAGGCGCTCGGACGAGCCCTCGGACCACGAGGCGAACAGCACGCGTTTTCCTTTGCCCGCGAGATCGCGGGCGTGGGCTGCAGTGGCCTCGAACAGGTTGACGCTGTCCTGCGCCCGCTCGGCGGCGAAGGTGCGGCCAAGCTTCGCGCCCAGGTCGACGACATCCAGGCCCTGAGGCTGGAACGGCGTGAACTGGCGGTGCGTGCGGTCGGAAAGCTCGCGGTTCCACTCGTCGGCGGTCAGGTAGAGCGCCTCGGGCGGCAGCGGACGATAGGCCGACTTGCGGTCGGCGCTGGCGCGGGCCTCATAGGCGTCGTGGATCATCGCCAACCGCTCGTCGCGAGCCTCGGCGGCCTGGTGGTCGACGCCGATCAGGGCGCCAGCCGGCAGGTAGTCGAACAGCGTCGCCATGCGCTCGTACAGCAGCGGCAGCCAGTGCTCGAGACCGGCGCGGCGGCCGCCCTCGCTGACCGTGGCGTAGAGGGGATCATCGCCCGGCGCGCCGAACTCGGCGACATAGCCCTTGCGGAATCGCGAGACGGCGTCGGCGTCCAGCAGCGCCTCGCTGACCGGCAGGAGGTCGATCTCCTTCAGCTGCTTGGTCGAGCGCTGGGTCTCGGGATCGAAGGCGCGGATGCTTTCCAGCGTGTCGCCGAACAGGTCGAGACGCACCGGCTCCTCGGCGGCGGGCGGATAGACGTCGATGACGCCGCCGCGGATCGCGAATTCGCCGCGCTCGGACACGGTCGAGGCGCGCGCATAGCCGTTGACGGCGAAATAGGTCTCCAGGTCCTTGATGTCGACGACGCCGCCGACCTTGGCGCTGTAGCTGGCGCGCAACAGCACGTCCTTGGTCGGCACGCGCTGCAGCAGGGCGTGGGCGGCGATCACCAGGATGGCCGGCTTGCTCTCGCCCAGGCCCCGCGCCAGGCGCGACAGGGTCGACATCCGGGTGGCCGAGACGCTGGCCGACGGGCCGATGCGATCGTAGGGCAGACAGTCCCACGAGGGCAGGATCACCGCCTCGATCTCGGGGGCGAAGAACTTCAGGCTGTCGACGAAGGCGCCGGCGCGGGCGGTGTCGCGAGCGACAAAGGCGGTCAGGCCGCCGCGCGCCCGGGCGATGTCCGCCATCACCAGGGCGTCGAAGCCTTCGGGCGCGCCGGCCAGGGTCAAGCCGCCGGCGGCCTTGGCGATCTGTTTGGCGTCGTAGGCCATCGGGTCTCTTGATCTAAAAGGTCAGGCGCCATCGCCGGCGGGGCGCGACGCATGCGCCTCGAACCTGAACGCGCGGATCATCGCC
>Ga0247725_1000492_pt1 | contig 28625 bp, 24 predicted proteins | sample OKSTACKMCFT3sol_FD_183021 | JGI IMG/M metagenome (GOLD analysis project Ga0247725, IMG submission 183021) | Subsurface sediment microbial communities from gas well in Oklahoma, United States - OK STACK MC-FT3-sol | ecosystem: Environmental > Terrestrial > Deep subsurface > Rock core/Sediment...
GCCGTTCACGCCGCCCTCAGCCTCGGCGTAGCTCCAGTAGATCAGGCCGTTGGCCGCGTAGGCCGGGTCCAGCGTCACGTCCAGCAGACCGCCCTGACCGGACGCGAACACCGCCGGCAGTCCGGCGACGGCGGGCGAGAGCTTGCCGTCCTGGGACAGCACGCGCAGGCGTCCGGCGCGCTCGGTGACCAGGATCTCGCCCGTAGGCAGGAAGGCCAGGCCCCACGGGTGATCCAGGCCGCTGGCCAGCGTCTGGTACTGGCCGACGGTGTTGGAGCTCAGGCCGGGGGCGCGGGTCTGGTTCGGGAAGGCCGGCTTCTGCTCGGGCGCGTTCGGCGGGCGGGTCTCGACCGGAGCGCCGGCCTGGCCGGGCGCGGGCGGTTGAGCGGGCGCGGGGCCGCAGGCGACGAGCGCGGCGGCGAGGGCGGCGGAGGCGGTGAGCAGGGATGAGCGCATGAGGCGAGCTTAGGACGGTTTCCGGGGCGGGGGCTAGCGCGTTGAAGTCTTAGAGGGGACCTCCAGTTCCCGCCGCGCGTCGCTGGCCTCCCGCGCCAGCTCCAGCAGCTCCATCACCCGCAAGGCCTGCTCCACCGGAACCGGCGAGGGCGCGCCAGCGACGATCGTCTCGCGGACGCCGGCGTAGAAGGCGCGGTAGTCGGCGGGTTCGGGGCTGACGTCGGCGTGGACCGGGACATCGTCCTCGACCGTGGTCAGCACGCCGTGACGAGTGTCGCGGCCATAGCCGGGCGCGCCGGGGATCATGCCCGCCTTCAGTTGCGCCTCCTGCGGATCGAGGCCGTGCTTGACGAAGCTGCCGCCGGTTCCGTGGACGGCGAGGCGCAGGTCGCTGGCGGCGGTCAGCAGGCTGCCGTGCAGGATGACGCGCAAGGTCGGATAGCGCAGCGCCACATGGAAATAGTCGTCGGCCTCCGCGCCTGGGCGCTGGATCCCGATGTCGGCGGAGATCGCCAGAGGCTCGCCGAACAGCAGGAGCGCCTGGTCCAGCAGGTGCGGCCCCAGGTCCATCCAGGCGCCGGCCCCGGGACCGGCCCGCTCGCGCCAGCGGTCGCGGACCACGGGGCGGAAGCGGTCGAAGTGGCTCTCGTACTGGACGATCTGGCCCAGCGCGCCCTCGGCGATCAGGCGCCTGAGGGTCAGGAAATCGCTGTCCCAGCGGCGGTTGTGGAAGACGGTCAGCAGCCGGCCGGCCCGCGAGGCGGCCTCGGCCATGGTCCGGGCTTCGGCGACGGTGAGGGCGAAGGGCTTGTCGACCACCACATGCTTGCCGGCCTCCAGCGCGAGGATTGCTTGCGGCGCGTGCAGGTCATTGGGCGTCGCGATGACCACCAGCTCGATCGCCGGATCGGCGAGGGCGGCGTCCAGCGCGGCGACGACATGGACGTCCGGGTGGTCGGCGGCGACCTTGGCCGGGTCGCTGGAGACCACGGTCGCCAGCTTCAGCCCCGGCGTGGCGGCGATCAGCGGGGCGTGGAAGGTCTTGCCGACATAGCCGTATCCGACCAGGGCGACGTTCAGAATGCGCGAGTGGGGCATGGCGCAGCTGTAAACGAAAAGGGCCGGGGATTGCTCCCCGGCCCGGATCGCGATCGCGTGAACCTCGAAGATTAGATCTTCACCGGCTCCATCTTCGGCGTCAGCAGGTGAACCACCAGGAGGGCGATCAGATAGGCGCTGCCCGCCACCAGGAAGATCGGGGCGTAGGTGCCGATGCTCTCCAGCACGTTGCCGATGTACTTGGAGAACACCATGCCGCCGAACGCGCCCAGCATGCCGCCGATGCCGACGACCGAACCCACCGCGCCGCGCGGGAAGACGTCCGAGGGCAGGGTGTAGAGGTTGGCCGAGAAGCCCTGGTGGGCCGCGGTGGCGACGCCGATGATCAGCACGGCCAGCCAGACCGAGCTGGCGTAGGAGGCGAAGATGACCGGCACGGCCAGCAGGGCGCAGACCAGCATGGTCAGCTTGCGGGCCTTGTTGATGCTGGCGCCGTTCTTCATCAGGGTCGACGACATCCAGCCGCCAGCCACGCTGCCGACGTCCGACAGCAGGTAGATGGCGATCAGCGGCGGCCCAAAGGTCTTGAGATCCAGGCCATAGCGCTTGCCCAGGAAGTCCGGCAGCCAGAACAGGAACATCCACCAGATCGGGTCGATCAGGAACTTGCCCAGGGCGTAGGCCCAGGTCTCGCGCTTGGTCAGCAGCTTGGTCCAGCCGATCTTTTCGACCGGGTCGGCCGGATCCTGCTCGATGTGGGCCAGTTCGGTCGCCGACAGGCCCTTGGCCTCGCGCGGGCGGCGATAGACGATCAGCCAGATCGGCAGCCAGACCAGGCCCGCCACGCCGGTGACGATGAAGGCCATCTGCCAGCCGAACGCCAGGACGATGCCCGGCACGACCAGCGGCGTGACGATGGCGCCGATGTTGGTGCCAGCGTTGAACAGGCCGGTCGCGAAGGCGCGCTCCTTCTTGGGGAACCACTCGGCCACGGCCTTGATGCCGCCTGGGAAGCCGCCGGCCTCGCCAATGCCCAGGCCCATGCGCGCGGCGATGAAGCCGCTGATGTGGCTGGCGCCAGCGTGGGCGATGTGGGCGATCTGCCAGATCAGGAAGGCGATGCCGAAGCCCCAGCGGGCCCCGATCTTGTCCATGATCTTGCCCCACGCCAGATAGGCGACGGCGTAGGCCAGCTGGAAATAGAAGACGAGGTCAGCGTAGTGGGTCTCGTCCCAGCCGAATTCCTTGGACAGATCCGCCTTCAAGAGGCCGATCGTCTGGCGGTCGACGTAGTTGATGACCATCGCCGCGAACAGCAGGCTGACGACGATCCAGCGGTACCGCCCGATCTTCTCGGATGGCTCGGGCGCCTTCGAAACGTCCATGGACCTTGGCCTTCCTTCCCTAGAGTTTTCTTATTTCGCCGGGACGGCGACGCAGTCCACGGTTCCGAACGGGCCGAAACTGACGTGGGCCACATCGCCCGCCACCACGTCGTGAATGCCCGTGGTCGCGCCGGTCGTGACGATCATGTCCTTCTTCAACGGCTTGCCGCGCGCGGCGACCGCGCCCAGCAGGAAGGCCAGGGCCGCCAGCGGCGAGCCTGGAATGGTCGCCGCGGTGGCCTTGCCCACCGACTTGCCGTTGATGAGGGTCTCGACCGGCATATCCTCCCAGGCGATGTCGCGCCAGTTGGAAATGGCCTGACCAATGATCTGACCATCATTATTGCCGAAGTCAGACGCCACGACGGTGGGCCCCAGAGCGTTGATGGTCTTCAGCGGGCTGCCGGCGATCTCGACGCCGACCAGCAGCTCGCCCACATAGTCGGCGGCCTCCTCGGCGGTCCACTGGGTCTTGTCGGCCGGGGCGTCCTTGCCCAGGCGGATGATGAATTCGGCCTCGACGGCGCAGAAACCGCCCTCGATGGCGCGGAATTTGTTCGGCTGGCCGTCGGTGTTGGCCTGCTGGACCTTGGACTTGAAGATGCAGCCGGCCAGGCGCTCGGCGCCCAGGCGTTCGCGGTGCTGCGGCGGGATGAGGCCCACCTTCCAACCGACCAGCTCATCCGGCCAGAGATCGATGGCGAGGTCCTGCACCGCGTAGCCGTCGGCCATGGTCGGGGGAATCACGCCGCCCGGATAGCCGGGGACGCAAACGCCGTTCTGGCGGGCCCTGACGAACTGGGGAGCGATAGCCGCGGGGGCGAACGCCTCGCTTTGGGCCTCAGAAACGGTCACGCCGCGGATCCTCCCTAGAATTCGGCTCAAGCCCGGCTTGGCGGGTTTGCCCGAGTCTCTAGTGGAAACCGGTGTCATTGACAATGAGGGGGTAAGCCTGTCGCGGCGCGATTGTAAGGGGTTCCCGCCGCTTGACACCAGCGACAGCGCGTATAGCGTCGCCGAGAATTACGGACGTAAGCGCCATGCACATCACCGCCGCCGAAGCTCATGTCATGGAAGCGCTCTGGCGCCGCGCGCCCCTGTCGGCCGACGAGCTGGTCGCCGAGGTCGGCGGCGCCCAGAACTGGGGCGAGGCCACCGTCAAGACGCTGATCAACCGCCTTTTGAAGAAGAAGGCCATCAAGTCCGAGCGCGCCGAGGGCCGCCACGGCTATCGGCCGCTGGTCGACCGCAGCGCCTACGTCCAGGCCGAGAGCCAGGGGCTGCTGGACCGCCTGTTCGACGGCCAGCTGGCCCCGCTGATCAGCCACTTCGCCCAGCATCGCCCCCTTAAGGCCGAAGAGGTCGAGCGCCTGAAGAAGCTGATCGACGGCTTGGAAGAGGCCAAGCCGTAAGCCTCTATAGATACGGCCCCCACATCATCGCGACCGCGCCGAACACGCCGGCCGCCACATAGGCCGTCGAGACGAGGATCACCCCTGCGGCGGCCAGCTTCGGCGCCGGTTTGGCGCTGCGTTCCGCTGCGAAATAGAGCTCCAGGATCGCCAGGGGGATCAGGTAGCTGCCGAAGGCCAGGACGATGTCGGCGGGACCGGTCATCTTGCTGGTCATGCCGACGGGGCGGCCGTTCAGAACGACCCAGCCCATCAAGCCGACACGCAGGAACCACACGCCGCTGACCGCCATGAAGGTTCGCATGGCCCAGCGCCGATGCCGGTCGAAGCGCCGGACCAGCGCCTCGCGCCAAGCCAGGCCGGCGAAAACCAGGATGAGAACGGCGTCCAGCCCGATCGCGACGGCGGAAACGAGCGATAGATAGGACCCGCGCGCCAGCGTCATCCACAAGCCGCTCACGGCCGTGACGCAGGCGGTCGTCAGGAAAACCCGGCCGCTCCAGCGGTGCAGGGCGGGGGCCGCGCGCCGCAGCGCCGGGACCAACTGGGCCAGCCCCGCCAGCGTCACGATCGCGGCCAGCAGGACGTGGGCGGCGAACATAGCGTTGCCGGCGGAGTCGCCCTTCACGTAGCCGGTGATCAGCGGCTTGTCGTTCCAGGCGGCGAAGTGTCCGGACGCCGTGCGGGTCCCGTAGAACGCGACGATGAAATAGATGAACGCGCCTTGGCCCACGGCCGCGACGACGAACCAGAACCGGGCCGCCCAACCCAGGACCCCCGCCGCGTCCACGCCGTTCTCGCGCACTGACACTTCGTTGCTCGACATGTGACCTCCTTCGACGCCGGCGACGCGCCGGTCGTTGGAGGTCGATGAGGCGGCGGGCGGTCAGCCGTCTCGCCGATTTGGAAATCGGCCAAAGATTCCCAGGCCGATGCGCTGGACAACGATCGGGCGAACTGCGTCGATGACGCGAAGCGAACCGGCTAGATGGCGCATGGACCTGACGCTCACCTCATTGACCGCGGACACCGCCGCCGACATCGCGCCAAAGCCCCCTGGACGGCTCCGCGCCCACTGGGCGCTGACCACCGGGGCGCTCGCCTGCTTCATCCTGAGCCAGCTGCTCGGCGCGCGCGCGGGTGTCTGGACGACGCCGCTGGCCATCGGCGGCGTGGCCGGATGCGGGTTCTCCTGGCTGTTTACGCGGGCGGTTTTCGATCCGGCTCCACGTGACGCCCGCTGGTCGCGGATCGTCGTGCTGGTCGTCTTCCTGACGGGCGTCGTGATGGTGCTGGGCGATGGTCTGGCGGCGCCGATCCTGCGGATGATCCAGAATACGCACGCCCTCGGGAGCTCGACGGTCCTGATGCTGACCTTCGTCGAACCCTTCTCGGGCTATGGCCGCGACCTGTCGAGCACCGAGAAGCGGTTTCGCATCGCCTATGTCGCTCTCTACGGGGCGCTGATGGGCAGCTCGGTTCTCGCCGTCAATCAGCCCGGCGCGGGGGCGGCCGATCGCGAGCTCGCGGAACTGGTCAAGACGACCTGTGCGTCGCTCGCGCTGCTGCTCTGCGGCGCGGCGGTGTGGTTCCGCGCCCGTCACCCTCTGGCTGGACCCGGCGGGCGACGGGCGTCGCGGACGAGCCAAGCGGCCGAGGACGCCGACCTAGCCCGACGCATCACTTGGCTGCTCCGCGAGGAGCAGATTCACGCCTCGCCCAATCTGAAGGTCGCCGATCTGGCGCGCAGGCTGGGCGAGCCGGAGTACAAGGTCACGCGCTGCATCACCGCGTCGCTGGGCTTCGCGAACTTCAACCAGATGGTCAACACCCACCGGATCGCGCGCGCCCGGCAGATGCTGGCCGATCCGGCGCTGCGCAGTCGACCGATCCTGCTGATCGCCCTGGACTGCGGCTTCGGCTCGATCGGACCGTTCAATCGGGCTTTCAAGGCGGGAGTCGGCGTGACGCCGCGCGCTTTCCGCGGCGCCAACCTGCGAGACTCCTAGAGTCCTTTCCGATCTGACTGACTCAATCAGGATGGATAAAAAGGGCTCTATTTTCAAAAGGGTAGAGCATTTTTCGATCCGATAACCGTTTCACACCTATCGGAAAATGCTCTAGGCGCGCATCGCCGTCGCCTCGGGGCCCTGCGCTCTCAGCGCCTTGGCCGCCACGTCCAGCGTGCGCACCGGCGGCTCGAGAGCTTCGTCGCCCTCATCGTCTGGCCCCGCTCGCGCCCGCAGGGCGGCCACGAAGTTGTCGCGCCAGGCGGTGACGTCCTCGCGACGCACGTTTTCGAAAAGGGCGGTCCAGCGCCGCTTGCGCTCGTCCAGGCTCATCGACAGCGCGCGCTCGAGCGCGTCCGAGATCTCTTCCGGGCTGTTCGGATTGATGATCAGGGCGTCCTTCATCTGCCGCGCCGCGCCCGCGAAGCGGGACAGGATCAGCACGCCAGGATCGTCGGGATCCTGGGCCGCGACATATTCCTTGGCCACCAGGTTCATGCCGTCGCGCAGCGGCGTGACCAGGGCCGCCTTGGCCGCGCGATAGACGCCAGCCAGTTCGTCGCGTCGGTAGGAGCGGTTCACATAGCGGATCGGCGTGAAGTCCATCTCGGCATAGGCGCCGTTGATGCGGCCGATCAGCCCGTCCAGCCGGCCGCGCAGGTCCTGATAGGCCTCGACCTCGTCGCGCGAGATCGGAGCGATCTGCAGCAACATGACCTCGCGCCGCATCTCGGGATGGTCGTTCAAGAACCGCTCGTAGCCGACCAGCCGCTCTTCCAGCCCCTTGGAATAGTCCAGGCGGTCGACGCCCACGATCATCTTGCGGAAGACGCTGTGGGCCATCATCCGATCGTAGGTCTTCTGGGCGTTCTCGCTCTTGACGATCTCGGCGAAATCCTGGGCGTCGACGCCGATCGGGAAGGCGGCCGCGCAGGTGCGTCGGCCGAACGCGACCAGCTCGCCCCGGGCGTTCTTCGAGCCCTGCACTTCCGAAAACACGTAGCCTTCGAAGGCCTGCAGCGACTCCTCGGTCTGGAAGCCGATCAGGTCATAGTCGAACAGCGCCTCCACCAACTGGCGGTGACGGGGCAGGGTGACGACCAGCTGATGCGCCGGCCAGGGAATGTGCAGGAAGAAGCCGATCCGGTTGGTGATCCCCATCCGCCGCAGCTCTCGCGCCACCGGGATCAGGTGGTAATCGTGCACCCAGACGATATCGTCCGGCTCGATCAGCGGCGCCAGGGTCTCGGCGAAGCGCTTGTTGACCCGGTCATAGCCCTCGCCGAACGAGCGGTCATAGGCCGTCAGGTCCACGCGATAGTGGAACAGCGGCCAGAGCGTCTTGTTGGCGTAGCCGTTGTAGTACTCCTGGTAGTCGGTTTCCTCGAGATCGACGGTGGCGACCGTGACGCCCTCGATCCGCTGCATGTTCAGTTGACCGGTGAATTCGGGAATGGTCTTGCCGCTCCAGCCGAACCAGATGCCGGAATACTCGCGAAGGGCGGCGGCCAGGGCCATGGCCAGGCCCCCGACGCTGCCTTCGCCGCCCTCGGCGGGGTTCGGCGGATTGACGCGATTGGAGACAACGATCAGGCGGCTCATGCGTGGACCTCCGCCGTTTCGGCAAGGCGTTCGAGCCAGTCCAGGACTTCGCCCGGACCGTCCAGGCGATAGCGCGCCTCGGTGGGGCGCGGCGGGCCGGCCAGCACGCCGAAGCCGCCTAGGCGCCGCGCCGCGGCGAAGCCGTCCTCGTCGGTGAGATCGTCGCCGACGAAGATCGGGGTCGCGCCGACGAATGGCGCCTCGCTCAGGAACGCGGCGACCGCCGAGCCCTTGTCGGCGCCCGGCGTGCGCAGCTCCGCGACCATGTCGCCCAGTTGCAGGACGAGGCCCGTGGCCTGCGACAGGCGTTCGGCCGCCTCGATCACCGCCTCGGCGCAGCTCGGCGTGTTGCGATAGTGCAGGGCGACGCTGAGGGTCTTGTCCTCGAACAGCAGGCCGCGCTCGCAGTCGGCGAGCTCTCCAAGGATCCGGCGGGCGTCTTCCAGGCCGGCGTGCGGCTTCAGCTCGACGACGGCGCCGCCGGCGGTGCGGCGCACCAGGCCGTGGATCGCGCCGATCGCCGGCACGCCGCCGCCCAGGATGTGGTCGAGGTCCGGCAGCGAGCGCCCGCTGACCACGGCGACGCGGTCCTCGAACCGGTCGCGCAGGCGCGCGATCACCCGGGCGCGGCGCGCGTCGGGGCCCACGTCGTCGGGACGCGGCATGATCGGCGCCAGGGTGCCGTCAAGATCCAGGAACAGCGCCGTACGGCGGGCGAGATTGAGCGGCGGGGGCGAGAGATCCGCGGACTCCGCCCGCACGACCGACGTAGCCGCGGTCATGACGAGAACCCCCTCATCTGTAAGCAACATGCGCCAAGAACGCCGAACGGAGAGGTTCGATCCCCCGTTTGCGATGACGCTCACGGGTTTGTGCGGAGGATGTGAGGGGCGTTTCCGGCTCGGCGCAAATCACCCGATCTTCCCGGCGAATGCCGGGACCCAGATCGAACCCACCCAACTGGACTTGAAGGCGCCGAGCGGTGGCGCTTCATCCCCCAGGCGCTCAGGCTGGATCTGGGCCCCGGCATTCGCCGGGGAAGTCGGTGGAAGAGTTAGAACAGCAGCTTCCGCACGCTGAACTGCACGACCCGCCCGCGTGGATCCAGATAGTCCGGCTGGTAGGTCACGGGGATGACGCCGTTGGCGTCGCGGACGGTCTGCTTCTCGTCGAACAGGTTATTGACCGCCAGGGTCAGCCGCGTGCCGCGCAGGATCGGATACTTCTGAACAAGGTCCCGCCGGACGCCGAGATTGGCGAACAGGCGCAGGTTGACGGTGGCCAGGCTGGAGAAGTCCAGGTCCGTCGTGGCGCCGCCGACGCCGCTGTCGACGTGCGTGCCGCTCTTCCAGTTGGCCGTGACCCGCGCGCCCAGGCCATAGCGGGTGATCCCCGCCTGGGCCTCGACCTCGTTGCGGGCCTGACCGCCGCCCGAGCCGATCACGTCGCCGTTCAGGAGGTCGAGGACCGGAATCCCGTCGGCGATCGTCACGCGCTCCTTCAGGTGGACCGTATGGAACAGCGCCAGTTGCAGGCGGGTGGCGCGCGGATTGCCGCCGCCGCCCCGGCCGCCAAAGCCGCCGCCGCCAAAACCGCCGCCAGGACCGCGCGCGCCGTCGCCCCGTCCGCCGCCGTCGACGCCGGTGCGCGGAACGGTGTCGCCGACCGCCGGCGCCTGGGCCTGCTGCTGTTGGGCGTTGGGATCCGACGGCGCATCGCTGGCCGGCGTCTGCGGGCGATCCGGCGTGTCGCCGCCCGAAGGCGCGGCCTGGCCGCCGCCGAAGCGGGGACGGAAATCGCCGGGCTGAGGCGGCGGCGTCTTGCCGATCTGGCGCGAGAAGTTGAAGCCCCAGCGGAACTGCTCGCTCTCGCGCTTGGCGAAGTTCACGGGACGGGTGTCGATGCGCGTCAGCACGCCGTTGGCGTCGCGCGTGAAGCGGTCGGGGAAGGCCGCCTCGACCGCCGCCGTGGCCGCCGGGAAGCTGGCGACCGGGTTGTCGATCCGCACGCGGCTGTAGTTGGCGGTCAGGGACAGGCCCTGGATCTGCTCGGGCTTCCAGGTCGCGCCCAGGCGCAGGACGTTGCGGGTCTCGGCCTGGAGGTCGGCGTTGCCGCCGGTGATCCGGGTGACCTCGACGCTCTGGCCGCGCACATAGTCGAAGACCTGGGCGTTGGGGGTGGTGATCAGCGGATTGCCCAGCTGGCTGATGCTGGGGGCGTTCTCCTGGCGGGTCGCCGAGACGATGACGCTGACCGGCTTGATCGGCGACCAGTTCACGCCGCCGCCGATCGTCGTCAGGCTGCCGAAGTCCGACACCGAGCGGATGGCGAGGTTCAGGTTGGTCGAAAGATCGCCGATCCCGGCGCGGACGCCCTTGCGACGGCTGGCCAGCGGCAGGTCGAAGCTGACCTGGGCGTTGGCGTCGCCGCGCGACAGCTCGCTGTCGCTCTCCACGCCCGAGCGGCGCGAGGTCGCCGTCAGGCGCGAGCCGGAGACGCCCAGCTTCAGGGTGGTCGAGAGGTCGCCGGCGCGCAGCTTGGCCAGGGCGCCGTTGGCGACGAACTGCAGATCGCCGCTGTCGGTGGTCGAGCGGGCGCGATCGGCGTTGACGGGGAGGCCGGTCAGCGGCGCGAACGGATTGAACGTCGGGTCCAGCGCGGTCAGCCGCGACTGCGCGCCGGTCAGGTCGACGCTGCGATCGGTCTCGGTCTTGCTGATCGCGTGGTCGTAATTGCCGGTCAGCGACAGCCGCAGGTCTTCGGTGTCGCGATTCAGGGTGAAGCCGGCGTGACCCGCCAGGTTGCGGTTCGTCTGCCCCAGGGCGTCCTGCTCGCCCAGATAGCGGTAGAGCGCCACGTCCTGGCCGAACGACGAGAACGGATCGGCGGCGGGGATCACCAGACGCGCGCGCGCCGGGCCTTGCAGGGAGTCGCTCTGGGACGCCGTGAGGCCGAGGTTCAGCGTCGCCGAGACGTTGTCGAGGATCGTGCGGTTGGTGACGCTGTTGATCGACAGTTGCCGGCTGCGCGGCAGCAGGGTGCGGTCGTCGGTGATGTCGCTGGCGTTGGCCTTGTTCGCGCCCGGCAGGAAGGCGGCCAGGGGCTGGGCCGCTCCGGCGGCGGAGGCGGGAACGCCGACGACCGTCACTGGCGTTCCGGCCAGGGCGCTCAGGCTCGTCAGCGGCCCGCCCGTGGTCGAGGCGAGGTTGCCGGTGAAGTCGTAGAGCCCGCTGTTGCCGCGGCTGACCAGGTCGCGGTCGCTCTCCAGCAGCTGGTCGGCGTTCTGGATCTTGATGGCGAGGTTGGTGCGGCCGTCGCGGTTTAGCCGCAGTTGGCTCCAGTTCAGCTGCTCGCTCGTCTGACCGCCCTCGGTCGAGCCGCCGACCGTGGCTTCGACCGTCTGGGCGCGGAAACGCTGGCGCAGCACGATGTTCACGACCTTCTGGTCGGCCGTGTAGCCGTACTTCAGCGCCACCTCCTCGGGCAGGATCTCGACGCGCTGGATGGCTTCGGTGGGGATGTCGCGCATTTCGCCGGGACCGGAGATGCGCCGGCCGTTCAGCAGCAGGACGGGAGCGCCGCCAAGACCGCTGGTGGTCTGCGGCGTCAGTTCGGTCAGCAGGTCTTCCATCGACGACACGCCGAACGCGCGGACGTCGGCGGCGGTGAAGGTCTCCTCCGGTGGGATATCGCCGAGCACCGCCCCGAACGGCTTGCCGCTGGCGGTGATGGTGATGGCCTCGACCTCGGTGTCCAGGTCGTCGGGCGTCAACGGCTTCTGAGCGTCCTGCGGAGCGCGCTGCGTGGCCGGCGCTGGGACAGGCGCGGCGGGGGTGGCTTGCGAGGAAGGGGCGGGGGGCTTGGCGTCTTGAGCTTGAGCGCCGCCGGCGGCGACGCACCCCAGAAGACCGACCAGGGCCAACTTACGACTCGTCAAAAGTCACTCCGAAGTCTCGACGTCCCAGCATCGCCAATGGCTGCGGGATATGGCGTGTGGATTTCAATGTTTGCCCAGACTGCAACATCCCGGCCTTGCGAAGGCCTAACGGACGGAGGTCCAAGGGCGGCTCAGCAGCACCGCGCAGTTGATCAGCCCGACCAGCGAATAGGTCTGCGGATAGTTCCCCCATAGTTCGCCGTCGGCGAAGCCGATGTCCTCGGACAGCAAGCCCGCGCCGGTGCGACGGCTCAGCATGTCCTCGAACAGCTCGCGCGCTTCGTCCGAGCGGCCCTGCAGGTGCAGCGCCTCGATCAGCCAGAAGGTGCAGATGTTGAACGCGGTCTGCGGTGAGCCGAAGTCGTCGGGGATCGCGTAGCGCAGGAGATAGGCGCCGCGCCGCAGGCCTTCCTCCACGGCCTTGAGCGTGGCCACGTTGCGCGGGTCCTCCGCCTTCTGGAAGCGCAGATCGACCAACTGAAGCAAGGACGCGTCCAGTTCGTCGCCCTCGAAGGTGGCGGCGAAGCGGCCCAGCTCCGCGTTCCAGGCGCGATCCTCGATGACCTTGCGCACGTGGGCGGCGCGACCGTTCCAGAAGGCGGCCTTCTCGGTCAGGCCCAGCTTCTCGGCGGCGTTGCCGAGACGATCACAGGCGGCCCAGCACATGGCCGAGGAATAGGTGTGGACATTGGCGCGGCCCCGGAACTCCCAGAGGCTGGCGTCGGGCTGGTCGTGCAGGCGGAACGCCTGCTCGCCGACCGGCTCAAGCGCCTCGAAGTCGTCGACCGTGGCGGGACGCAGGAGACGCTCGTCGAAGAAGGCCTGCACCGTCGACAGCACGATCTGGCCGTAGACGTCGTTCTGGATGTGCTCATAGGCCTGGTTGCCCACGCGCACCGGCCCCATGCCGCGATAGCCAGGCAGGTCGGGGGCGAAGCGCTCGGTCAGCACCTCCTCGAAGCCGACGCCGAATAGGGGCTGGATATGGCCGCCCTCGGCCCGGTCGACGATGTTGCGCAGATAGCCGAGATAGTTCTCCAGCACGTCCACCGCGCCCAGCCGGTTCAGCGCCTGGACCACGTAATAGGCGTCGCGCAGCCAGCAGTAGCGGTAGTCCCAGTTGCGGCCGCTGTCGGCGTGCTCGGGGATCGAGGTGGTCAGCGCCGCGACGATGGCGCCGGTCTCCTCGTGCTGGCAGAGCTTCAGGGTGATGGCCGCGCGGATTACGGCCGTCTGCCATTCCAGCGGCACGGCCAGGCCGCGGACCCAGTGCTTCCAGTAGCTCTCGGTCTCGCGCAGCATCCGCTCGCAGGTCGGGCCGACCGGCGCCTCGAAGCCCTCGTCGGCGCCCAGGAACATGGCGATCGGCTTTTCCAGGCGGAATGTGCGCTCCTCCAGGACGTGCGAGACCGGCGCGTCGGTGGTCAGCCGCATCGTCATGTCCGAGCACAGGTATCGGATGTGGTGCGAGCCGCGCGTATGCTCGGCGACCTTCGCGCCCCAGCTCGCCGTGGGCCGCAGGCGCAGGGTGATCCGCGCCACGCCGACCAGCGGCCGGATCAGGCGGATGAAGGCCGTGGGGCGGAAGATGCGGCCGAACTGCTCGTAGCGCGGAGCGAAGTCGATGATCTCGATCCGCGCCCCGTCCAGGTCGGCGATCTCGGTGCGCAGGATCGGCGTGTTGCGAATATAGCCCTGGCGGACCTCGGCGCGGCGGTCGACCTGGACGTCCCACAGGCCCTTGGCGGCCTGGCCGTCGGGATCGGCGTCGTCGAGCAGGGCGCTGAACACCGGATCAGAGTCCACGCGCGGCGCGCAGGCCCAGACGAAGCGGCCGGCTGTGTCGATCAGGGCGCTGACCGCGCAGTTGCCGATCGGAAAGAGGTCGAGCGTCTTCTTTTGCAAGGTCTTGTTCCCTATCGCCCCCAGCGGCTTCGGTCGCCGTTGAAACCAACAGTGTGGCTTGCGGGTTCCTGTCTTTGAGAAATCCGTTGCGATCGTGCGGCGGAAGGGTGGGGCGCGGTTCCGTCGCGTTGACGGCGCAGGTCCAGGCGACCATCTGATTTGGACGACGCGGCGCGGCCGCGCGAGACGACGGATAGTGTGACGGTGAAGCGAGTCTTGAGATCCTGCGGCGTCCTGGCGGCGGCGCTGAGCGTGCTTCCCGTATCGCCGGTCCTGGCCCAGTCCCAGAGCCCGCCCGTCGCCGACGGTCGCCAGGCGCAGGCGGCGCCGATGGTTCCCGCCAAGCCGGCGATCGACCTGACCGCGCTGTCGCTGAACGCCAGCCAGGTCGACGCCCTGGCCCAGGCGCTGCGCGGCGCGGACGCCCACGGCTTGCCGCCGGAGAAGTTCGCGCCAGAGGCGGCGATGGCGTTGCTGGCCAGCCAGGATCCGGCCTCTCGCGCCAAGGGCCAGGCGCACCTGATCGACCTGACCTTGGCCTACGCCCGCGCGGTCCATGTCGGACGTCTGCCGGCCAGCGGCTTCATGACCGAGTGGGGGCTGCGGCCGGACGCCTACGACCCCGCGCCCGACTTCGCCGCCGCCGTCCAGCAGGACCGGCTCGCCGCGTGGCTGGCCAGCCTGCCGCCGCCCTATACGGGCTATCAGACGCTGATGACCGGCCTCGCCACCTACCGCGGCCTCGCGGCCAAGGGCGGCTGGGCCGTCACGCCGGCGGGGCCCAGCCTGACCGAGGGCATGACCGATCCGCGTGTGAAGGCCTTGCGGGCGCGTCTGTCGGTCGAGGATCCGACGGTCGCCCGGACCGGCGGCGACGTCTACGACCCGGCGTTGGTCCAGGCCGTGCAGCGGGCCCAGAAGCGATTCGGCCTCGATCCCGACGGCGTGGTCGGGCCCGGAACCCTGAGCGCCCTCAATGTCCCGATCCAGCGGCGCATCGACCAGATCGTGGCCAATATGGAGCGCTGGCGCTGGCTGCCCCAGACGCTGCCGGCCGACCGCATCCAGGTCAACGTCGCCGCCGCCGTCATGTCGGTGTTCCAGCAGGACGCGCCGACCCTCACCATGCGCGCCGTCACCGGGCGTCCGGGCGACGAGACGCCGATGCTGTCGTCGATGATTCACAGCGTCGTGCTGAACCCGCCCTGGAATGTGCCGCAGTCGATCGCCACCAAGGAGCTCTGGCCCAAGGAGAAGGCCAGCCCTGGCTACCTGGCGCGCAACGACTTCATCGTTATCCCGACCGACGACGGCGGTTCTCGCTTGCAGCAGAAAGCGGGTCCCAAGGCGGCGCTGGGCCAGGTGAAGTTCGACTTCAACAACCCCTATGGCGTTTACCTGCACGACACGCCCAGCCGCTCGAAGTTCGACAGCTTCAGCCGCCTGGCCAGCCACGGCTGCGTCCGCCTGCAAAAGCCTATCGAGCTGGTGAAGCTCCTGATGGCTGGCGACCCAGTGTGGACGCCCGAAAAGATCGACGCGACCCTGGCCTCCGGCGAAACCGTGCGCGCCAAGCTGCCCCAGCAGATGGCGGTCTTCCTGCTGTACTGGACGGCCTATGTGACGCCGGACGGGCAGGTGAACTTCCGCGACGATCCATACGGCTGGGACAAGGAGCTGGTGCAGCGTATCGCCGCACTTTGATCCGGCTCAGCTTGCATTCTTGACGTTCTTGCGGTGTCCTGCCCGCACTTCAGTGTCGGGTAAGGGCGTAAACGCATGCATCGACGTAAGCTGCTCCAGTGGGGGCTGGGCGCTTTTGGGGCCGGACTTCTGCCGCTCGCGGCGGCGCGCGCCGACGATGACATCATCGGCGCGATCCTTCAGGGGAAACCTCCGGCGCCAGCTCCGGTTCCCGCGCAGCCCGTCCTGCGCGCCACGCCGGCGGCGGCCCCGACTCCCGTCGAGACCCGCTGGGTTCACCTGCACAACGTGCACACGGGCGAGAAACTGGAAGCGGTTTATTGGGAGAACGGCGAGTACGTCCCCGACGCGGTCCAGGCCCTCAACAAGGTGCTGCGGGACTATCGCAACGACCAGGTCCACCCGATGGACCCGGGCCTCTACGACATCCTGGGCAAGATCCAGGCCCGCACCGAGGCCAAGTCTCCCTTCCAGGTGATCTCTGGCTATCGCTCGCCGGCGACCAACAAGATGCTGTCCAACCGCAGCGGCGAAGTCGCCAAGCACAGCCTCCACATGGAGGGCAAGGCGATGGACATCTATCTGGAGGACGTGGCCCTCGAACACGTAAGGGCCGCCGCCTTGGATCTCGGCATGGGCGGCGTGGGTTATTACCCGCGAAGCCGGTTCGTCCACGTGGACGTGGGCCGGGTGCGCCAATGGAAGGGCGCGTAAACGAAGCGAGGCAGGATGAGCGAACGTCGCGGCGGCCGGTTCGGCTGGGTCTTTGTCGGCTTCGTCCTCGGCGTCCTCACCACCTTCGTCGCGATCTTCTTTCTGAACCTGGCGGATGACGGCGGCGCCGGGGATTATATCGAGCCAACCACCAGCGCTGCGGAACGCGCCGCCGACGCGGCCATGCTCGGAGCGCCAGCCTCGGAAACGCCTCCGCCCGCCGCTCCGGCCCCCGCGACCGCGCCAACGCCCGAAGCTCCTCCAGCGGCCGCGCCGCCGGCCGCTCAGCTTGATCCGCAGGTCGCCGAAGACGCGGCGGCCGCCGGCATGACATCGCGGGCGCGGCCGAATTAGTCCGCGACAACCCGCCGCGTGATGCATCCACAGCCTGCTGACACCGCGCTGGCGGCAGGAGAGGCGCAGTTTCCTTGAGCAATCCAAGGAGATGCGCTTGACCATCAAGGGAAGCTGCGTTTGCGGAGGCGTGCGGTTCGAGCTGTTCGAGCCGCCGGCGATGATGGGCGCCTGCCACTGTTCGCGATGCCGCAAGGCGGGTTCGGCCGCCTATGTCTATGTCCGCGCCGAGGCCTTTCACTGGTTGGCGGGCAGGTCGCTGCTGACCCGTTACAGACCCAGGCCGCCGTTCCGCTTCACCCGGACCTTCTGCCGTCGCTGCGGCACCGCCTTTGGCGATCCTGAGACGGGGCGCGTGGTCGCTGTCGCCGCCAGCTGTCTGGACGACGATCCCGGCGTTCGGGCGACTTTCCATGAATACGCGCCGGACGAAGCAGCCTGGAGCCCAGGATGCGAGGATGCTCCGTTCCTGCGAAACGAAAAGGGCGGCGGCCCGTGAGGCCGCCGCCCTTAACAAGGTCGCACGTTTAGGTGCTTATTCCTTCGGCATCGGCATGGCGGGCATGGAGCCGGCCTTGCCCTTCATCGCCTGGTGCTGGGCCGGGGGCAGCGGGATCAGGCCGCGGCCCTGCAGGTAGCCGCCGCGACCGGTGGCGGCGTCCGACACGAACTCGGTGACGAACTCCTTCAGGCCCGGCGTCACGCCGACTTGCGACTTCTTTACGTAGATGTAGAGCGAGCGCGACAGCGGATACTGGCCGCTGGCGATCGTCGCCGGGGTCGGCTTCACGCCGTTGATCGACGCGCCCTTGATGCGCGAGGCGTTCTCTTCCAGGAACGAGTAGCCGAACACGCCCAGGGCGTTGGGGGTCTTCTCGATCGTGCCGACGATGGCGTTGTCGTTCTCGCCCGCGTCGACCCAGCCGCCGTCGGTGCGCATCGGCGAGACGGTGGCTTTGAACTTCTTCTCGTCCTCGGCCTTCATCTTGGCCAGGGTCGGCAGCTTGCCAGCGCCGCCTTCGATGCCCAGTTCGATCCAGGCGTCACGGGTGCCCGAGGTGGGCGGCGGGCCATAGGCCAGGATGCGCGCCTTGGGCAGGTTGGGGCCGACTTCGTTCCAGTTCTTGTAGGGCTGCTTGACCAGCTGGCCGCCGCGCAGGGTCTGGTCGGCCAGGCCCAGGTACAGCTGCTCGAGCTTGAAGTTGAAGTCCGGGCCCTTCTTGTCGCTGGCGACGACGATGCCGTCGAAGCCGATCTTGATCTCGACGATGTCCTTCACGCCGGCCTTCTGGCAGGCTTGGAACTCGGACTTCTTCATCGGGCGCGAGGCGTTGGCGATGTCGGGGAACTTCTCGCCCGTGCCGCCGCAGAACATCTTGATGCCGCCGCCGGTGCCCAGGCTCTCGATCTTGGGCGACTTCTTGCCGGTCTTCTTCGAGTAGTTCTCGGCCACGCGCGTGGAGAACGGGAACACCGTCGAGGAGCCGGCGGCCCAAACGTAGTCGCGGGCCGCGTGGGCCTGATCAGCGACGCCGAGCAGGGCGATGGTCGCAACCGCGCCAAGGAGCTTGTTCATGTCGTCAAATCCTGTGTCGTCCGGAGGAGCGGGGGGAACATGCCGGACCGATGCTCGGGGTTTTGTCACAGTTAGGCGACAGTTTTGAGACAGTATCCGTGGGCGGACGAAGCTTGACTATATGACGGTCAGCGCCTTCTCGACCGGACGCGCCAGCACCACGCCTTTGGGGCCATCGACGATCGGGCGGTTGACCAGGATCGGGTGCTCGACCATCGCCGCTAGCAAGGCCTCGTCCGAAACGTCCGCGTTCAGAAGGCCCAGCTCCTTCGCTGGCGTACCGCGTTCGCGCAGCAGGCCCTTCAGGTCGGTGTCCGAGCGCTTGACCAGGTCCAGCAGCTGCTCGCGCGTCCAGCCGGTCTTCAGATACTCCACCACCGTCGGCGCGTGGCCGGCCTCGCGCAGCAGGTTCACCACCTTGGTCGAGGTCGAGCACTTGGGGTTGTGGTAGACGGTGAGGCTCATGCGCGGGCTCCTGGCTGGGCCGCCGATGTAGGCGAGGGCGCTTGACCCGTCCAGCCGGCGCGCCTACGCCGGTCCTCGAAGGCATGGAGGCCGCAAGGCCTCCGGGAACGCGGTGACAATCCGCGGCTGCCCCCGCAACTGTGATCGTCCGTCGATCGTCGCGGCCTCACGCCACTGGAGCTTCGGTTCTGGGAAGGCGCCGCGACAGGAGGGCGTAAGCCAGGAGACCGGCCTTCGTCATATCAACGCGGCCGGCGGGGTGTCCGGCGAAGGACGGACGATGAACGAAGCACCGCAAGACGGGGCCGCCCAAGAGGCTGCCCAGAACGAAGCTGAAAAGAACGCGCGCCATAACGCCAGGATGAAGGTCGTCCAGACGGCCCGGGCCAAGATGATGGCCGAGAAGACCATCGAGAAGGGGCTGCTGATCGTCCACACCGGGGCGGGCAAGGGCAAGACGACGGCGGCGCTGGGCATGGCTGTCCGCGCCATCGGCCACGGTCATCGGGTCAGCGTCATCCAGTTCATCAAGGGCGCGATGACCACCGGCGAGAAGGTGGTGTTCGACGCCTTCCCGGATCAGGTCGAGTTCCGACCCATGGGCGAGGGCTTCACCTGGGACACCCAGGACCGCGCCCGCGACATCGCCGTGGCGCGCGAGGCTTGGGAGGTCATCAAGGCCCGCATCCTCGACCCCGACGACTGGGACATGGTCATCGCCGACGAGCTGAACATCATCCTGCGCTACGACTATCTGCCGCTGGCCGAGGTGCTGGAGGTCGTGGCCGCGCGGCCCGAGGGCAAGCACGTGGTGATCACCGGCCGCAACGCGCCGGAGGCGCTGATCGAGGCCGCCGACCTCGTCACCGAGATGGCCCAGGTCAAGCACCCGTTCCGCGCGGGCGTGAAGGCCCAGGCGGGGATCGAGTTTTGAGTGTCCTTCGCGAGGCCGACGACGGCCCGGCGGTGGTGGTCTGCGACACCTGCCGCTTTTCGGCGGAAGAGCGCGACAGCCCTGACGGCGCGCGCGGCGGGGCGGTGCTGGCGGCGGCTTTGCGCGAGGCGGCCGAGGGGACCGGGATCGCGATACAGACCATGCCGTGCCTGTTCAACTGCGGCCAGCACTGCTCGGTCCACCTGCGCGCGCCGGGCAAGATCGGCTATGTCCTGGGCCGCTTCGAGCCGACGGCGGACGCGGCGCGGGCGATCCTTGACTACGCCCTGGCCTATGCCGACACCGAGGAGGGCGTGGTGCCCTACCGCCAGTGGCCCGAGGGCGTGAAGGGCCGCTTCATCGTCCGCGTGCCGCCGGCGGGCAGGCTGGTGGCCGACTAGCTCACCACCCGCCGTAGCGCGGCGCGAAGCGGGCCCTCAGGTCGTCGACCTCGCGCTCGGCGTCGCGGATGGCGTCCGCGGCCCGGCGACCGTCCTCGACCGCCTCGCGGCGTTCGCGGCGCAGGCGGCGCAGGCGGTCGCGCAGTTCGCGGATCTGCTCGTCGTTGAGCTTGGGATTGCGCAGCTCGTCCTCGACGCCATCGGCCTCCCGCGCGCGCCGGTCGGCGCGGGCGTCGGCGCTGCTGAGGTCAGAGCGGGCGCTTTCAAGGCGGCTAACGGCGGCGTGGACCCGCTCGCCGTCGGCATAGCCGCCCAGGAACTCCGGCTCGACGGGCGGCGGGCAGACGCCGGCGTAGGCATGGCCCTGGCGGCCGACGCGGAAGCCGTTCCCCTCGGTGCAGTAGCGCATCAGGCCCTGGTCGCGGCCCTGGGCGTAGAGGCTCATGTCCGGCGCGGCGCCGGTCTTCTCGCAGGCCTTGGCGTGGTCATCGATCCGGCTCATGGGCCGGCCGTCCGCCCCGTCGATATAGCCGATCGCCCGCCAGTCGCCCTGCAGGCACTGCTCCTTGCTCAGCGTGGCGCAGGCAGCGACCGTCAGGCCGGCGACGATGACGGTTCCAACGATCACGGACCGCTTCGCGGAAATATGCACTTCAACCTCCCCAGGGCCTGGCCCTCGAGAGCACTTGGAGCTTGGCCGTGTGAACCTGAGCTGAACGAGGCCTAGGGCCTAGGCTCGGCGGGCGGCGGGGCCTGCGGGACGCCGCTGTTCGGCGCGGCGGGCGCGGCCGGTTCGGCGGGGACGGTCAGCGGGACCACCGGCAGACCGTCGGGACCGATCTCGCCCTCCAGCGGCAGACCCAGGTCCTCCAGCGGGTCCTCGGCGGGACGCGGGGCGACGTCACGGCCCAGGGCTGACAGCATGAAGGCCTTCCAGATCTTGGCCGGCTCGCCGCCGCCGACCACGCCGTTCATCGGGCTGTTGTCGTCATTGCCGACCCAGACCCCGACCACCAGGTCGTCGACATAACCGACGAACAGGGCGTCGTGATAGTTCTGGGTGGTGCCCGTCTTGCCAAAGGCGCCGTCGATGGCCGCCTCCAGGCCCGTGCCCCGATGGGTGGCCGAGCGCAGCAGGTCGCGCATGCCGGCCAGGACCTTCGGATCGTAGGGCGTGGTCTTGGGCTTTTTGAAGCTCTCCAGCGCGTGCGGAACGATCGGGTACTCGCCGGCCGCCACCGAGGCGTAGGCGGCCGTCAGCCGCGTCAGGCTCATCGAGCCGGTGCCCAGCGCCATGGTCAGGTCGTCGGGGATCTTCTCGGTGACGCCTAGATCGCGAGCCACCTTGATCACCTTGGCCGGACCCAGGTCGTGGGCCAGACGCACGGCCGCGACGTTGGACGAAGCGGCGAAGGCGCTGATCAGCGGGATCTCGCGGTCGCGATACTTGCCCTCGTGGTTCTTGGGCATGTAGCCGCTGACCTGCACCGGGGTGTCGAGGATCGGGCTGGTGGTGGTCATGCCCTCGCGCAGGGCGGCCAGATAGACGAACAGCTTGAACGACGAACCCGGCTGGCGCTCGCCGTCGGCGCGGTTGAACTGGCTTTGCTTGTAGTCGCGGCCGCCGACCATGGCGACGACGCGGCCGTCCTTGCGCATGGCCACCAGGGCGCCTTGGGTGATGTTCAGGACCTTGCCGTCGCGCTCGATGAAGTCGTTGAGGATCTTCTCGGCCTTTTCCTGGAGCTTGGGGTCCAGGGTGGTGCGGACGATCGTCTCGCCATAGCGGGGGCCGATGCTGGCGCGGGCCTGGGGCAGGGCCCAGTCGGCGAAATAGGAGCCGGTCGGCACCTTGTCCTCGACCTGGATCGGCGAGACGTCGCCGACCGCGTCGGCCTCTTCCTGGGTGATCGCGCCCGTCTCGACCATGGCGCCCAGCACCACGCGCATGCGTTCGCGCGCGCCTTCGAGATTGTTGGTCGGCGCCAGGCGCGAGGGGGCCTTGACCAGGCCCGCCAGCATGGCGGCCTCGCCGATCGACAGCTGCTCGGGCGCCTTGCCGAAATAGTGGCGGGCGGCCGCGCGCAGGCCAAAGGCGCCGTCGCCGAAATAGACCGACGACAGATAGCGCGACAGGATCTCGTCCTTGGAGAGCCGCGCTTCCAGATAGACGGCGATCAGCGCCTCCTGGGCCTTGCGACGCAGGTTGCGGTCGCTGGACAGGAAGGCGTTCTTGGCCAGCTGCTGGGTGATGGTGGAGCCGCCTTCCGACACGCCGCCAGCCTGGGCGTTCCTGCCCAGGGCTCGCGCGATCGCCTTCGGGTCGACGCCCATGTGGCTGTAGAAGCGGCGGTCCTCGATGGCGATGAAGGCGCCGGGCACGTAAGGCGGCAGCTTAGCCGCGTCGATTGGCGCTTCCTTGTACGAGCCGCGCTTGGCGATCGGCGAGCCGTCGCTGGCGACCAGCACGATGGCCGAGTTGTTCAGCGGCTCCAGCGCTCGGCTGAGCGGCAGCGACCAGAAAAGCGACGCGATCAGCAGCACGACCAGAAGCATGGCGGCGGCGGTCCCGCCGACCAGCCACATGTGTCGCTTCCAGAATGGCTTGCGGGCCGGTGCGGGGACGGGATCGGAAACAGGCTCCGCCGGCGGAGCGTCGGAAGGCGCCGCTTGCCCGGGATCGGCCAGCGCCGCCTGCGGGTCGCGCGGCCGGCGCGGCGGCGTGTTGGGGTCGAGGTCGTTCGGCTCGTCGGACATGGATCGGCGCTCGCTTCGGGCGCACGCCCGCACTCGTCGTGGGCGCTCATACCACACGGCCCGGCCAATCCAAGCGCGCGGAACGGGAAGTTTTTCCGTCCACGACCCTTGAATGGGGGCGGGGCGATCATAACTGACCCCCGTGAGGCCGATGCCTCTGCCCTTTCCTGGGCGTTTCCTCCCTGACTTTTCAAGCCCGGCCTTGTCGCCGGGCTTTTCTTTTGGCCGCTATTTCGCCAGCAGCGCCTGGAGCTGGTGAACGGCCCGGTCCGGCGAGGACTGATAGGGGATCGGCGCCACGAACTGGCCCTGGGCGTCGAACAGATAGACCGACGAGGAGTGGTCGATCGTGTAGCCGCCGCCGTCCAGCGGGACCTTCTGATAATAGACCCGATAGGCCTTGGCCGCCTGGGCGACCGTCTCCGGCGTCCCGGTGAAGCCTTGGATGCGCGGGTCGAAGTTCGACAGGTAAAGCCGCATCTGCTCGGGCGTGTCGCGCTCGGGATCGACCGAGACGAACACCACGTTCAGCTTGTCGGCCTCTGGCCCCAGCGTCTTCAGCCAGACGGTCAGGTCGGTCAGCGTCGTGGGACACACCTCCGGGCAATAGGTGAAGCCGAAGAAGATCGCCGTGGGTTTGCCCAGCAGCGACTTCTCGGTGACCGGCTTGCCGTTCATGTCGATCAGGTTGAACGGTCCGCCGATCTTGACCAGCGAATGGACCGGGCTGGCGCCGTCCTGCCGGTTGCAGGCCGCCAGGGGCGCGGCCGCCAGCAGGGCGGCCGCGGTGATGAGAAGCGCCCGCCGCATCAGTGGGCCATGCCCGGCATCGGCGGCGTCTTGACGACGGCCTCGATGGTCAGCGGCGGCGCCGACTTGAACTTCAGGGTCATCGGCACCCTGGCGCCTTCCTTCAGCTGGGCCTTGGGACCGATCAGCATGATGTGGTCGGCGCCCGGCTTCAGCGCCACGGCCTTGCCGGCCGGCAGCGCCAGGCCGTCGGGCAGCTTGCGCATGCGCATGACGCCGCCGTCCATCGACATGGTGTGGATTTCGCCGTGGTCGGCGGCCGTGGTCTCGACGGCCACCAGGCGATCGTCGCCCTTGGCGGTCAGGGTGACGTAGCAGCCGGCGGCCATGGCGCCGGCGACGGTCGGGCGGCACCAGGCGTCGGTCGCGGCGACCTTTGGCGCGGGCGCGGCGTGGGCGGCCGACGCGACGAGGGCGGCGGCCGAGGCGGCGATCAGGGTCAGGGTCTTCATGGTCAGGCTCCAGCCTTGAGGTTGGGCGAGGTCAGTCGCCGAAGGATAAGATCGATCAGAAGGGCCGCGATCAGCGAGGCGCCGACCAGCGGATAGATTACGGCCAGCGGTACGACGATGGCGAGCAGGCCGACATAGGCGCCGGGCATGGCCGGGCGGGCGGGGGCGGCGAGGCGGCCCTTGGGGCGGCGCTTCCACCACATCACGACGGCCGAGATCCCCAGCAGCCAGATGGCGACGCAGCCGGCCAGCATGACCAGCTTGTTGACCAGGCCGAACTGCTGGCCCTGGTGGACGGCGATGCCCCACTCGATGGCCTTGGCCGCCGGACCAAAGTCGCGATAGCCGAGATCGGCCAGCACATGGCCGTCGCGGCCGTCGAAATAGACGGTCCGCGTCCGCTCGACCCGGGCGGGCATGTAGGCGGCCGTCCAGGTCCCGCCCGGCGTCTTGGGCAGGGTCAGGGTGAAGCCGTCGGTCAGCCCCGCCCCGCGCGCCTTGGCGACGATGGCGTCGGCGTCCAGCGGCGCGGCCTGCTCCATCATCATGGCCGCATGGTCGTGACCCGCCATGCCGGACATCGGCGGGACCTTGGTCTGCAGCGCCCACGGCACGCCTTCGGCGGGTTCGGGGGACGGCTCGGGAGCGGGCTTGGCGGCGTGGTGCTGCTCGGCGACCGGCGGCTTGGGGCGACCAAGGCCGGCCTGGGTGGTGATCTCCCGGACCTCCTTGCCCCAGAACGCCGACCACGGCATGCCGGTGACGGCCAGGAACACGATCACCAGGCCGGTGAAGGCGCCGGTGACCGCGTGGAAATCGCGCCAGAACAGGCGCTTGGCGGGTTTGCTCCGTACCGTGACGATCCCGCCCGTCTGGCCGCGCGGCCACCACAGGAAAATCCCGGTGGCGACCAGCACGATGGCCCAGCCGGCGACGACCTCGACCAGCAGGTTCATCACCGGTCCGGCGATATCCAGGCTGTGCAGCCGCTTGACCAGGCCCATGGCGCCGCCGGGCTCGGTCTGGCCCAGATACTGGCCGGTGTGGGGATCGACATAGGCGGTGCGCTTGCCCTCGGCGGTCTGCACCGTGGCCTGGACGGAGCGGTCGCCGCGCGCGGGGATCGCCAGTTGGCCGACCTTGCCGCCAGTTCCGGCTTCCACCGACGCGATCCAGGCGCTGGGCGCGGTCGTGGCGGGGCTGTCGGCGACCACCACCAGCGGTCGCTGGACGATGGCCGACAGCTCGTCCTTGAACAGGTACAGCCCTCCGGTCAACGCCATCAGCATCAGGATCGGCAGGACCAGCAGGCCGGCGTAGAAGTGCCAGCGCCAGAAGGCGTGGTAGACGTCGCCGGCCGGGGCCGGGGTTTCCTTGGTCTCGATCGCGGACATCGCGAGCTCCGAGGTATGGTCGACGGCTCTTCAGAGCCGTCGACCGGTCAGGATCAGAAGTTGACGGTCACGCCGCCGAACACCGAACGTCCGTCGCCCGGCCACAGGGTGGCGGTGGCGGCGGTCCAGGTGGTCGCGGCCTGGGTGTTGGAGACGTAGGCCTTGTCGGTCAGGTTCCGCGCGTCGAGAAACAGCGAGACGGCGGGGGTGACCTTCCAGCCCGCGTTCAGGTTCAGGATCGCGTAGCCCGGGGCCTTCTGGGTGTTCTTGTAGTCGATCCACGGGTCGGCGGCCGACCACTCGACCGACGGCGCCAGGAACCAGCCGCGCGGATCGTCGTAGCGGACTTCCGAGCGGTAGAAGTTCTTCGGCACGATCGGCAGGCGGTTGTCGCCGTACTGGACGTCGTCCTTGAAGCGGAAGTCCGAATAGGTCCAGGTCTGACGGATGCGCCAGCGCGGGGCCACGGCCCAGTCCAGCGCCGCCTCGATCCCCTGGTGCATCGTCTTGTCGGCGTTGAAGGTGGCGGCCGGGATCAGCCCCCCCGGCGTGTACTGCAGCATCTCGTCCTTGAGCTCGGCGCGATACAGCGTCACGTCATAGGTGAAGGGACCGCGGCGCCCGCGCGCCCCGACCTCGCCGGTCCAGGCCTTTTGCGCCTTCACGGGCGTGAAGCCGGTGTTCATCGGCGACATCGAGCCCAGGTTCGGCGGCTCGACCGAGCGGGTCAGGTTGGCGAACACCTGATCGCCCGCCGCGTTCTGCCAGAGCAGGCCCAGGCGCGGCGAGATCCAGGTGTAGGTCTTGTCGGCCTTGAGGTTGAAGGTCGAGCTGACGCCCGGCACGGCGAAGCTGGTGTAGTCGCGCTCGGCCTGGCCCCAGGTCGCGCCGGCCACCAGAGCGACCTGATCGGTCACGAACAGCCGGCCTTCGCCGAACACGTCGATCGCCTTGGCGTTCTGCAGCGTGCGCGAGGTCGGCGCGCCGCGCGCGCCGCGATTGTTGACGTAGAAGTTGGAGTCGAGGTCACCCTGTCGATACCAGGCGCCGAAGAAGGCGTCGGCGCGTTTGCCGCCGATCTCGCCGTCCCAGTCGAAGCGGCCGAAGGCGCCGTAGTTGCGGCTCTGCTGGTCGATGACCTGGAAGATCGGGTGGTCCAGATCCTTCCACACCGCATAGACCGCCCCTTGGAAGACGACCTGCTCGTTCACGCGCCAGGTCGTCTGCAGCGAGCCGCGCACGCCGCGCTGGTTGCGGCCCTGGTCGGCGTTGGCGTTGGCGACCGGCGTCTGGCGCGGGTTCTTGTTGAACTGGTCCAGCGTCAGGGCGCCGGGGATCTCTTGGTTGATGTTCGAGCCGTTGACGATGAACCGGACCTCGCGGTCCTGGCCGAAGGCGCGGCCGACGTTCAGGCTGCCGAACTGGATGTTCTGCTGGCTTTGCGGGCGCCAGCCTTGGCTGGTCTGGTTGGTGGCGGCGACATAGACGTCCCAGTCGCCGGACTGGCGCGCCAGGGCCACGTGCTCGCGCAGCAGGCCGTACGAGCCGCCGTCGATGCGGACCTGGTTCGAAAAGCCCGCGTCCTTGCCGGTCGGCGTGACCATGTTGATCGCCCCGCCCAGCAGGGCGCCGCCAAAGCGCAGGGCGTTGCCGCCGCGATAGACCTCGGCGTAGCGGGTGTTCAGGGGATCGGCGACCTGGCTGTCGCCATAGCCGTCGGCCTCGTTCAGCGGCACGCCGTCCTGGGCGATCAGCAGGCCGCGATTGTGGTTGGCGTTGCCGATGCCTGAACCGCGGATCGAGATGCGGATGTCGCCGCCCCATTTGCGCTGGGCGTAGACCCCGGGGGCGTCGCGCAGCATGTCGTCGAGGGCCAGGGTCTGGCGATTGATGTAGCTCTCTTGCGAGATCACCGACACCGCGCCGGGGGTCTCCGACAGGCGCTTGCGGGCGTCGGCGACGACGGGCGGATCCTCGGGATTGCGGCGGGCGGTGACGATGACCGACGAGACCTCGGTGTCGGGCTTGTCGGCCGCGTGGGCGAGCGGCGGAACGCAGGCGGCGATGGCCGTGGCGGCCAGGAGGAGAGACTTCATGACGTGGTCCTAGGGCGCGGCTTGGCGCGCCGAGTAAGCAAGGCTGAAACAGGCGGAGGATGCGCGCGGGCGGACGCGGCCGCGAGGCGGCGCGTGCGCTCCAGCGGGCGGCCGGAGGCTCTAGATCAGCTGGCTTGGAGGACCGCGCGCCGGCAGGGGCGGGGCGGCGAGGCCTCGTCCCGGGGCGAGGTGGATGACGCGCGTCGGTTCGATAGGCGCGTAGGCGACGAACGCGATCTTGGTCGCCGTGAACGGGCTGGGCGGCGGTGCCGCCGCGCCTTGGCTGGCGAACGGGCAGGGCGCGTCGTGGGCGGACTTGTCGGCGTCCTTGTCGTGGCGCTCGGCGAGGGCCTCGCCCGGCTGGACAAGCTTGGCGCCGTCGCCGGTGCAGAGCACCAACGAGAACGGCAGGCCGTTGCGCGGATCCGGCGCGGTCATGAAGCCGGCCGGGATCATCACCTTCAAGACGACCGCCAGCGCCGCGAGCGTCAGGAAGACGGCGCGGGCGAAGGGACGGCGCTGAAGCGGCGAACGAGTCACGGCGCGCTCTTTAGTCGATGCGGGCCGGCTTGTCGCCTCCGTGTTCGCGCGGGGGGCTCGCGCCGCGTTTCGCGGCTGGCCTATATACGCGCGCTTCAAGCCGGCGCCCCGGGCGTCCCGCAAAGCAAGGACTGACGTTCCAGCCGGCCTGCTTCTCCGTCGCGGCGATGATGGACTGGGTGTTTTCGGAACAAATGCTAGGGAGACGTCCCGGGTGTCGTGATCTTCATGTGGGGCTACATGATCTGATCTAAGTCTATTCGACGGGATGAGCAGTCAATCACCTATGGTGCAAAATTGTGTTGGGTGTGACGAAGGTGTTCGATGTAGGCACTGAATGGATTGTATCGGTGTATACGTGAATTCTGAGGTATATTTTGAGTGTTTGTATACAATAATATTTGTTAAATGAGCCTATTGCGTCCAATTTGTTGAGAATTGTCAATTTCGGTTGTGCGTGTTGATCTAGGTGTCGGGGCGGCCGGTAATCGCGTTGGCCGAGCGTCTTGGAGCTGTCCATGGACCCCGCTGTTATAGACCTGTCGCGACTGCAGTTCGCGTTGACGGCCCTCTACCACTTCCTGTTCGTACCCCTGACCTTGGGGCTCTCCTTCATGCTGGTGATCATGGAGAGCATCTATGTGATGACCAAGCGGCCGATCT
>Ga0247725_1000493_pt1 | contig 28546 bp, 27 predicted proteins | sample OKSTACKMCFT3sol_FD_183021 | JGI IMG/M metagenome (GOLD analysis project Ga0247725, IMG submission 183021) | Subsurface sediment microbial communities from gas well in Oklahoma, United States - OK STACK MC-FT3-sol | ecosystem: Environmental > Terrestrial > Deep subsurface > Rock core/Sediment...
AAGCCACGGGTCTTCAACAAGGGCAGGCTTTAGATGCACAACAACTGCTGATTGCCAGAGAGATTGGCATTAAGCATCCGGAAAAAGTCAGGTTGGTGTATGTAGAGCAAGTGCCATTTCCACATGACAACAGCTTGTTAAAGACTGTTGGTGAGGCTTTAGGTTTTATTGGCGAAGGTATAGTGAATAACGCGCAGGTTTTTGGTTATTCCATCTATGTTCGCACTGGCTATGCATTGACCACACCACGGCTGGCTCATGAACTGGTGCATGTGTTACAAATTGAACGATCCAGTTTAGAGGCTGTGGTGACTCAACATTTTGCCGATTTAGCGGCTTATGGCTATGACGATTCGCCACTGGAAGTCGAGGCTTACAAGGCGAATCAGCTCTACAAAGACAGGTAAAAAGGCAGGTGAAGAACAGCAGTGGCGCTCCGGCAGCTGAGCCGCTGCCAGAGCTGTTCTGATAGAGTTACTATTCTGCCTTAGCCTGATGCCGCTGTTTTAGAACCTCAAGCACATCATGCAAAGCCAGATCCTGACTTTTCAGTAATACCAGCAAGTGATAAATCAAATCTGCCGCTTCGTTTTTCAGCTCTTCTCTATCGCCTACTGTAGCAGCCAGCGCGGTTTCTACCCCTTCTTCACCGACTTTTTGCGCTATACGTTTCACGCCTTTGGCAAATAAAGAAGCGGTATAGCTTGAGCTTGGGTCGGCGCCGTAACGACTGTGGATCACTTGCTCTAACTGGTCTAAAAAGGCCAGGTCGGGCTGGTTAGCATCTGCTGCATGCCAGCAACTTTCGGTGCCGACGTGACATGTAGGGCCAATAGGTAGTGCTAATGCCAGAATACTGTCCTGATCGCAATCTGCGGCCATGCTTTGTAATTTCAGTGTATGGCCTGAGCTTTCGCCTTTGGTCCATAAGCGGTTTTTACTGCGGCTAAAAAAAGTGACATCGCCGCTTTCCAGGCTTTTTTGTAGCGCTTCTTTGTTGGCAAAACCCTGCATCAGCACTTTACCTGAGCGGGCATGTTGTACTATGACCGGCAACAAGCCATCGCCTTTGCTGAAATCCAGCTGGTCCAGGTTGGTTAAATTCAGTTTCATGGCCTGATCTCCAGCTTACGTTCTAATAAAAAGGTTTTGAGTTCTGGGATGGGGATGATGCCTTTGTGGAACACCGAAGCCGCCAAAGCACCGTCTACATCTGCTTGTTCAAACACATCTGCAAAATGCTGCATAGCACCAGCACCGCCACTGGCGATCAGCGGTACTTTGCAGGAGTTTCGCATCAGTTGCAGCTGAGTTAAATCGTATCCCTGGCGCACACCATCCTGATTCATACAGTTCAACACTATTTCACCAGCGCCCAGTTCCTGCACCCGCTTTAACCAGTCCAGCGTTTGCCAGCGGGTTTTTTGGGTGCGGCTTTCATCACCAGTGAACTGATAGACCTGATACTGGCCTGTTTCTTTATCAAAAAAGCTGTCGATGCCTATCACCACACATTGCTGACCAAAGCTGTGTTCCAGTTCGCTGATGAGTTCAGGTCGTGCCAGGGCAGGGCTATTGACAGAGATTTTATCTGCACCCATTTCCAGAATAAGACCGGCATCAGCGACAGATTTAATACCACCGGCGACACAAAAGGGGATGTCGATCACTTCTGCAATACGGCGCACCCAGCTTTTATCCACTACACGGCCATCGCTGGAGGCGGTGATATCGTAAAACACCAGCTCATCTGCGCCTTGTTCGGCATAAGCCTGAGCCAGCGGCACTATATCGCCAATGATTTCGTGATTACGAAACTGCACGCCTTTGACCACTTTGCCATCGCGCACGTCTAAACAAGGAATTATGCGTCTTGCCAGCATTGGATGGCCTCCTCAACAGTGAACTTACCTTCCAGCAAGGCCCGGCCTAAAATCACACCTGCCACACCAGTGGGTTTTAAGGCTTTGATATCCACCAATGAGCCAACACCACCAGAGGCTTGCCACTGAATTTGCGGATACTTCTGTACCAGTTCGGCATATAAGGCGACATTAGGGCCCTGTAAAGTACCGTCTTTACTGATGTCGGTGCACAGTACATGTTTAGCGCCAGCAGCAATAAAACCATCCAACACCTGCTCAAGGGTAATAGTTGATTCTTCAATCCAGCCGTGGCTGGGCAGAGTTTTGTCACCTTTGGCATTAATAGCCACATCAAGCGCCAGAACTATCTTGTCGCCTCCATACCTACGCAGCCAGCCTTGTACTGTCTCTGGCTCACGAATAGCCACACTACCTACGACTACGCGGCTGGCGCCAGCTGCTAATAACTGTTCTACATCAGCTGCTGTACGCACACCGCCACCTACTTGTACTGGCAGCGGAGCGTTTTTCATTAAGGTCGTTAATAGTTCAAGCTGGCGGTCAGCTGCATTTTTTGCCCCTGTTAAATCCACCAAATGCAAAATACCTGCGCCAGCTTCGGCATATAAATCGCGCAGCTGTAACGGAGTTTGCTGATATTCAGTGGTTTTATCGTAGCTGCCCTGATAAAGCCGCACTGTTTTACCTTGTATTAAATCTATAGCTGGAATAATCACGTTCAATCCTGTTACGGCAAGGCCGGATGAGAAAAATTAACCATTAAAAGCCAGAAAATTCTGTAATAAACGAGCGCCGACAGCACCTGAACGTTCAGGGTGAAATTGCGCACCGAGCTTATTGCCTTGGCCTATCACGGCGGCAAAATCACTGCCGTAATGGCAGCGGGCTAAGGTGGTGTCAGATGGCGCTACGGCAAAACTATGGACAAAATACACATAATCTTTTTCGCCTATGCCTTTAAGTAGCGGGTGATTTTGTGCACTCTCTTCCACCTGCAAAGTATTCCAACCCATATGAGGCAAACGTAAATCACCGACTTGCATCCGTTTGACCTGACCTGGTATTAAACCTAAACAATCGACATCACCTTCTTCGCTGCGGTCGGTCAACAGCTGCATGCCTAAGCAAATGCCAAGGAGTGGCTGCTCCGCCTGCTGTAAGGTGGCTATTAAATCGCGTTCACGCAAGTTCGCCATCGCCTGACGGGCAGCTCCCACACCAGGCACTAATAAACGGCTGGCGTTTTTTATCACGCTTAAATCGCGGCTGACTTTGGCATCCACACCCAAGCGCTGGAAGGCACAATACACAGAGCTGATATTGGCGCAGCCAGTATCGACAATCACAAGCGACATTAAAGTACTCCTTTACTGCTTGGCAGCGCTTCGCCTGATACTTTAATGGCCTGACCAAGTGCCCGGCCAAAGGCTTTAAATAAACCTTCGACCATATGGTGTTTATTGCCCGGGCTGACGGATAAGTGCAGTGTCATCAGCATGGCATCACTTAACGAGCGGAAGAAATGGTGCACCATTTCAAGGTTCATAGTGCCGACAGAACCCTGACCTAAATCGGCATCAAACTTCAGCAGCGGCCGGCCTGATAAATCCAGCACACATTCAGCGCGGCATTCATCCATAGGTAAGACAAAACCAAAGCGGGTAATGCCTTTTTTATTGCCCAGCGCTTGTTTGAGCGCCTGACCTAAAGCCAGAGCTGTATCTTCCACGCTGTGGTGATCGTCTATGTGTAAGTCGCCTTTGACTTTAAGTTGCAGGCTAAAACCACCGTGGGTAGCAATTTGGTCCAGCATATGGTCAAAAAAGCCAACGCCGGTTTCAATGACATTGCCACCTTGCTGGTCTAAATCGACATTGACCTGAATATCAGTTTCGCGGGTCACACGATTGACGCTGCCTTTACGGCCTTTACTGAGCAGCTGCTTAGTGATTTCTTTCCAGCCTAAAGTGGCTCTGTCGTAACGGAACGAAGGCAAGCCCATATTTTCCGCCAGTTGCACGTCGGTTAAACGATCGCCAATGACAAAAGAGTTGGTGAAATCCACTTTGCCTTGCTGTAGATAGTCTTTGACTAACCCTAGCTTCGGTTTACGGCAACTGCAGTTGTCTGTCTCAAAGTGTGGGCAAATCAGAATATCGTCAAAACGAATGCCCTGCGAATTTAGCAGTTGCATCATTTTTTCCTGCGGTGCATCAAAGGTATCGCGCGGGAAACTACTGGTACCAAGGCCATCCTGATTGGTCACCATCACTAAGGAGTAACCTGCGGCCTGCAGCTTGAGTAATGAAGGCACCAGATCGGGTTCGTACGCTAATTTTTCCAGTGAATCCAGTTGTTTATCTATTGGAGGTTCTTCCACCATAGTGCCATCACGGTCGATAAATAAAATTGCTTTGGCACTCATAAAGACTCCTGTGTGTGTTTGTTTGCTGTGTAGGAATAAGACGACATAATTTGTTGTAGCTGCGCCATTTCGGCTGGCGAGCCAATGGATACCCGCACCACCTGACCTAAACCTAATTGGCTGGATTGATTGCGGATCAGCACACCTTGCTCTGCAATAAAACTGACCAGCTCGGCTGCATCAGGCACGGCCAGCAGCACATAGTTGGCTTTAGATGGAAAAACACGGCTGACATAACTCAGAGTTTTGGCAAAAGCACTAAAGCTGTCACGTAAGCTGTTGATTTGCTCTACTGTCGCACGCATTTTTTGCTGGCCCTGGCTTGATAACGCCTGCACCGCAATTTCAGCCACAGGAGCTGGTACAGGGTAGGGCGCAATCATCTGACGTAAAGCGGCAAGGACAGAAGGCTCTGCCAAAGTAAAACCACAACGCAGGCCTGCCAAAGCAAAAGCTTTAGATAAAGTACGCAGCACCACTAAGTTGCTGTATTGGTTTAATAAACCGGCCACAGAAGCTTCTGGCGCAAACTCAATATAGGCCTCATCGACCACCACTAAAGCTTTGTCTTTATAAAACTCCAGCACCTCGACGATTTGCTCACGAGGTATTAAATCGCCGGTCGGGTTATTTGGGCTACAAATAAATACCAGTTTTACATTGGCTTTTTGCGCAAATAAAGCAGGCAGATCTAAGGTTAAATCTTGGGTTAAAGGCACTATGTTGACATCCACCAGCTGACTTTCAGCACTGATTTTGTACATGCCATAAGTGGGCGGGCAAATGCTGATGGCATCCTGACCTGGTTCACAAAAGCTGCGAATGAGAAGTTCAATGCCTTCATCAGCGCCACGGCTGGTCAGTACCTGATTGGTTTCTACGCCAGCATAAGCTGCATAAGCGCTGATCAGCTCTTTCGGCTGACAATCCGGGTATCTGTTGTATTGGCCTGACAGCTCGTAGTCTGTTGCTAAGGAGTTTTCGTTGGCATTCAGCCAAACCGAGCCGCCACTCATGCTTAGGCGGGCTGAAGCGTAAGGCACCAGTTGTTGTACTTTTTGCCTGGCTAAAGAACTGATACGGTTCATTGACGATTTTCCTCTGAAATTTTTGCTGAAAGCTCAAGCTCTGCTAACCGAAACGAAACGGCATTAGCGTGCGCATCTAATCCTTCGGCTTTGGCCAGTTTGACAATAGTGGGGCCCAAATCGCGCATGCCATCCGCTGTTAAGCTTTGCACTGTGTAACGACGATAGAAGTCGGCCAAACTTAAACTGCTATGGTTACGGCTGTAGCCATAAGTGGGCAATACGTGGTTAGTACCACTGGCATAATCACCTGCTGATTCAGGCGTGTAAGGGCCAACAAAAATACTGGCGGCGTTGGTCAGTTTGCCAAGTAAATTCTGGTCATCGGCGGTCTGAATAATTAAATGTTCAGGCGCGTATTGATTGCTCACTTGTGCCGCTGTGGCTAAATCCGGCGTTAAAATCAGTCGGCTGTTGCTCAGGGCTTTTTGTGCTATTTCAGCTCGTGGTAATAAAGCTGTCTGACGTTTAAGCTCACTAATAGTATTGACCAGTAAAGCTTCAGAAGGGCTGACCAGCACCACTTGGGAATCCGGGCCGTGTTCGGCCTGAGATAATAAATCCGCCGCTACAAACACCGGGTTAGCGTTGTCGTCGGCTATTACTAACACTTCAGAAGGACCGGCAGGCATATCAATAGCGGCACCACGGGCATCCTGACTGACTTGCTGTTTTGCTTCAGTGACAAATCTATTGCCAGGGCCAAAAATCTTATCCACTTTACCAATGGTTTCAGTGCCGTAAGCCAAAGCAGCCACAGCCTGAGCGCCACCTAAAGTATAAATCTCGGTGATGCCACAAAGTGATGCTGCATACACAATCTCAGCGGCAATATCACCCGCTTCAGGCTGACCAGGAGGTGTCACTAACACCACACGGCGACAACCAGCCAGTTGCGCCGGCACACCCAGCATCAATACGGTGGATGGTAAAGGCGCACTGCCACCTGGTACATACAAACCGACTTGATCCAAAGCACTGTAGTTCAGTTCACAGACCACACCTAGCTGAGTTTCTATACGGATATTTTCTGGCAACTGCGCGGCATGAAAGGTACGGATATTGCGATACGCTATCTCAATAGCGGTTTTGAGCTCATCGGATAAAGAGACAATTAAGCTTTGTTGCTGCTCGTCTGACAAACGCAAAGGGTTGCTTTGCAGCTTGTCGAATTCGCGGCTAAAACGCAGTAAAGCTGTATCGCCTTCGCTTCGCACAGCACGGATAATATCTTTCACCGTCTGTTTTAAACTGTCGGATTCCTGCTGCAGCGGGCGCTCTAATAAAGCCTGCTGCGCAGTTTTATCCAGTTGTTGCCAGTTGCTGATCTGAAACTGCATGCCTTACTCCATCATCTTTTCAATGGGTAGTACTAAAATGGAGCTGGCACCTAAACCTTTCAGTTGCTCCATGGTTTCCCAGAACAAAGTTTCGCTGCTTACCACATGCAAGGCCACTAAGTCATCATTGCCAGCCAGCGGCAATAAAGTTGGATTTTCCGCACCTGGCAGCAGTGCTATCACTTCCTGTAAACGGGCGCGTGGTGCGTGCAACATAATGTATTTGCTTTCATTGGCCTGCATCACGCCCTGAATACGAGGCATCAGTTTTTTAATCAGTTTCAGTTGTTTTTCATCCGCTAAATCGCGGCGCTGGATCAGCACGGCTTTGGAGCGGTAAATCACTTCCACTTCTTTTAAACCATTGGCTTCTAAAGTGGCGCCTGTGGAGACTAAGTCACAAATGGCGTCGGCTAAACCAGCTCGTGGTGCCACTTCAACCGAACCTTTTAAATTAACGATACGGCAATTGACGCCGTTTTGTTTTAAATAGCGATTCAGTAAACGTGGGTAAGTGGTGGCAATAGTGCGGCCTTCTAAATCTTTGACGGATTGATAATCTTCTTCCTGTGGCACAGCTATAGATAAGCGGCAGCCACCAAAGTCTAAACGGGCCAACACAGTGTAATCATAGCTTTCATTGTCCATCTGACGTTGCAGCGACTCTTCTTCCAGCACGTTTTCGCCAACAAAACCTAAATCGCAGACACCGTCCATTACTAAACCCGGAATATCATCATCCCGCACTCGCAGCAAGTCGATATCCATATTTTCAACATGGGCGATCAGGCGCTGTTCACGTAAGTTGATTTTTAAACCACAGCTGGTTAAAAGTGCCTGAGAGTCTTGCGACAGGCGGCCTGACTTCTGAATGGCGATACGTAATCTGTTAGTAGTGACTGTCATGTTATTGTGTTCCTTATAAAAGCGGGGGCTTTTAAAATCGTAAAACAAAAACCCCGGGATTTTAGCCCCGGGGTTCAGTTGGAATTGGTTTTCACTTTTCCACCAGAGGCTGGTTATAACCTAGCCTCCAATGTCAACACGGACCGGCTAGTCGGATAAATGATGGTGATGATGCCAGTGGATGTTGATAGTCATGGAAAGTTACTCCTCGTTAAGAGGTATACAAGCTAACGGATTTTTGTCATTCAGGCAACAGAATTTTTTGTTTCAGCTGTATTTTGTTTTGAAGTTGCAATTTTGTTATCTTGCTGTTTTTGTTTGATTATTTTGTGTTTCACACAATTGTTTACGATAAAAAATGAATAAGTTATAAAAAAACAACTCTAATAAGTAGAGTGAAAAATAATCAGGTTGTATAGATAAAGTTATTTGTGTCACTGCCGATAACAAGGCAGAGGAGGGGTTTATGGACGCTTTATTTCCCTATTTGTACCGACCACCCGGCACGCCAGCTGAACAGCCTGGACCTATGATTGCGCCTGTGTTTAAAGATGCCAAAATCAGCGCTTATGAAAAAGAGGAAAAACGTTTCCTCATTTTACTCAAAGATCAGCAAAAGAAACGTCAGGACAGACGCCGTCGTGACGACTATCCACCTGCACCTGAAACCACACCTGAAGAAGATCAGCATGTGGATGACGAAGGACATTTAGATATTTTTGTCTAGCCAAGGCATAATAGCGCAAATTCTTGCCGGGCCTTTTTTATGCTATTTTCTGCTTATATACCTGCCAGCTCTGATTTCTCTGTGTACTTATGTTAAAAAAAGTGCAGCAGGCTTTTGCCGAACAAGGAGCTTTATCCAAAGCTATTGCAGGTTTTAAAGCCCGAGAACCGCAAAAGCTGATGGCGGCTTCTGTGACCAAATCCATTGAAAACGGCAACGCTTTATTGGTCGAAGCCGGCACTGGCACAGGCAAAACTTACGCTTATCTGGTACCAGCTTTGTTATCGGGTAAAAAAGTGATTTTATCCACTGGTACTAAAAACCTGCAGGAACAGCTGTATTTCCGCGATTTACCTACAGTACTCAAAGCTTTGGCTTTGCCGGTAGATACTTCTTTATTAAAAGGCCGCTCCAACTATTTGTGCTTATTTCGTTTAGATCAGCATTACCAGCATGTGCCTACGGCAGATGCGGCAGTGATCAATGACTTAAGCCTGATCAAAAAATGGTCGAACGAAACCCAAAGTGGAGATATCGGCGAGCTGACTTATATAGCCGAAGACTCTAAAGCTTTGCCTTTGGTGACCAGTACTGCAGACAACTGCCTTGGCAAAGACTGTCCTTCTTATGAAGACTGCTATTTGCTGCGCGCCCGTAAAAAGGCGATGCAGGCCGATTTAGTGGTCGTGAACCACCATTTGTTTTTTGCCGATATGGCACTAAAAGACACGGGTTTTGGTGAGCTGCTGCCGAATATGGATGTAGTGATCTTTGATGAAGCGCATCAAATTCCAGATATCGCCAGTGAGTATTTTGGTGAGACTTTATCCAGCCGTACTTTGCTGGAGCTTTGTAAAGAGCTGGAACTGATTTGCAAAACTGAATTGCGCGATCATCCGCAGTTAAGTAAAACTGCAGACAAGCTGGCTACTTTAGTGCGGGACTGGCGCCTGCTGTGGTCCGATGAACCTGAACGTGGCAACTGGCGTGACAGCAGTAAAAGGCCTGAGGTACAGCTTGCACTGACCCGGGTGTCTGAAGCCATGGGCATGTTGTATCAGGTGCTCAAAGGCAGTTTGGGCCGCAACGAAGTGGTGGATCACTGTTTTGAGCGGCTGGCGTTGGCTAAAACTCAGCTGGAGAAACTGCAGGATGTCAGTAAAACCGGCGTCAGTTTTTGGTATGAAACCACCCGTCAACATATCAGTCTGCATTTAACGCCTTTAAGTATTGCCGATAAATTCCGCGAGCTGGTGTTTGCGGAAAAACGCAGCTGGATTTTTACATCAGCAACCTTGTCGGTCGATCAGGGCTTTGCTCACTATATTGAACAAATGGGCTTGCAGCAGGCTGACACTTTGTTGCTCGACAGCCCTTTTGATTATGCACAACAAGCTATGTTGCTGGTGCCTCGTTATTTACCAGAACCCAATGACGCCCGAATGGGAAAAGCGCTGTTAAAATTGGCGGTGCCTTTAATTGAAGCTAATCAGGGCCGCTGTTTTTTCCTGTTCACCAGCCATCGTATGTTGCAGTGGATGGCCAATGAGCTGCCACAGCATTTGTCTTTGCCTGTGCTGGTGCAGGGCAGCACTAGCAAACGTTTATTGTTGGAACAGTTTGTTGAAACCAAACACGCCGTATTACTTGGCACCGGCAGTTTCTGGGAAGGCGTGGATGTGCGGGGCGATACCTTAAGCTGTGTCATTATTGACAAACTGCCTTTTGCATCGCCTGACGATCCTTTATTGCAGGCGCGGAACGAGGATTGTCAGATGAAAGGCTTGGATCCTTTTGCTTTAGTGCAATTGCCCCAAGCTGTGATCACCTTAAAACAGGGCGTTGGCCGTTTAATCCGTGACGTGTCAGACCGGGGGGTATTGGTAATTTGTGACAACAGATTAGTGACCCGGCCTTATGGTTCAGTATTTTTAAAAAGCTTACCCCCTATGCGCCGTAGCCGCGATTTGCAGGCGGCGGTGAAGTTTTTAGAAGATTTACCCAAATAATATACTCTTCGCTCTTTTAGCTGCAGCTATGTTGTCTTAGTGCAACTCCAGTTACTTTGAGTAGAGAAGCTAAAAATTGTTAAAAGGAGTCGCCCGTTGAAATTACTGGCATTAGATACCTCAACCGAAGCGTGTTCAGTGGCTTTAACTGTTGATGGCAAAATTTGGGCTTTGGATGAAGTTTGTCCGCAGCAACACAGCAAACGTATTTTGCCTATGGTGCAGCAGCTGTTGTCTGAAGCTGGCTTAACCTTGCAGCAACTGGATGGTCTGGTGTTTGGCAAAGGCCCAGGTAGTTTTACCGGTGTACGTATAGGTGTGGGTGTATGTCAGGGCTTGGCTTTTGGCGCTGAACTTCCTGTTTACGGTGTATCAACCCTGGCGGCTATGGCGCAAGCCGCACACAGATTACATCAGGCGCATCAGGTAGTTGCTGCTATAGATGCACGAATGAATGAAGTGTATCTGGCCAGTTTTCAGCTGGATGAGCAGGGTATTATGCAGGCGCTAAGCACTGAAATAGCGGCTAAACCCACTGCTTTGCCGGCACCTGTATTAAAAGGCCATATTTGCGCTGTAGGGACTGGCTGGCAAACCTATCCACAGCAGCTGGAAGACTGGCATAAAACTGGCAACAGCGGATCAGAGGATCTTGCTGTGGTTCATCATAGCCCTGTGATTCTGTACCCTTCAGCGCAGGATATGTTGAGTCTGGCGGCAATTCCGTTCCGGCAAGGGCATTTTATTGCCGCCGAACTGGCAGAACCTACTTATGTGAGGGACGAAGTCACCTGGCAAAAGCTGCCAGGTAGATAAACCCAGCGATATTGACTTTGAATTCAGGACGGGCGGGGACAAGCCCTGCCCCTACCGCATTAAAATGGTAGGGGATGAGAATTAACAAAAGCGACTTGGCGAAATTTTTCGCTCAGTTATACTGGCACTAAATAAAGGCGACATCACAACAGTTATGACAATAGCCGTCAGTCGTGACGTACCCAAAAGCCCCAATGTCGGGCTGGTATTTCAGGGCAATAAAAGCAAAGCCGTTGAGGCTGAACAGCAAAGTAAAGCCACACTGGTACCTACTGGCACCGGTGTGCGTGCTGGCGCTGAAGTTTTATCTATGCTGGATCAGCAGGAAGCACAAAAACGCACCACCTATGACCAACCCAAACAGCGTAATCAGCAAGCATTAGATGCCTACGAAATGTTAGCCAATCAGGAAAAACGCGAAAAAGTTCAGCAAATGTTTAGTCTGGATTTGTACGCTTAAGGCATAAAGTCGCTCCAAAACAATCACTTCAAAATTCATAACAATAAAACCAATGAAAGTGTTTTTATTGTGATTTATGCTGTCTTTCTAAAAAGAAAAATGGATGTCAGTGATGTTTGAAAGCAAGGTATTCCGGCTTTGGTTTGTTGCTGCTTTAGCTGTGTGGTTTGTGCTTTTTAATCAGTTTAATCAACTCAGTTTTTTAATAGAGCATTGGTATTACCCGGCCATTATGGTGGCTGGTGCTTTTGTTGCTGGTGTGACTCCTGAAGGCGGTGGAGCTGTCGCTTTTCCTGTGTTAAATATTTTCCTCAATATAGACCGCACTATGGCGCGGGATTTTAGTTTAATGATCCAAAGTATCGGCATGACCAGCGCCAGTATTTTTATCTTAAGTCACAAGGCAAACTCGCTTAAAACCTATAAACCTTTACTGGTGTTTATCCCGGTCGCCTTTGTTGGTTTTGTACTGGGTATGCAACTGCTGCAACAACTGCCTGTGTATATAATGCAGGCGCTGTTTTTAAGCCTGATCACCAGTTTTGCTGTGGTTTACAGTTTTGGTAAACACAGAGGCAGCAAAGCTACTTTAGACCTGAATAAACCTTTGGATTTTGTCTTATTGCTGCTGATGTTAGTGGCTGGTGGCATGTGCGCCAGTTTATTTGGTACTGGCGCTGATATTATTTTGTATACCTTGTTGGTGACCCGTTTTCGGATGCAGGAAAAAGTGGCCACTCATATGAGCATTATGCTGATGGCGGCTATCAGCGTACTGGGTTATGCCTACCGGCATTTTGTTGATCAGGGCTTAACGGGCTATCAGGTGCAAACCTGGTTATGTGCTTACCCCGTGGTACTGCTGATGGCTCCTTTGGGTGCTTATGTGCTGCATCGTATTAATAAAGAAATTATGTTGTATGCCATCGCTGTGCTGAATGTTGCTCAGCTGCTGTATTTCCTCTGTTACAACCCGTCAGTAGATAAGCTGATTTGGGCTTGCGTGTTTACTCTGGTGTTGTCGACTGGCTTTTATCTGTTGATCCGCAACCTGAGCCGCAAAGTTGTGCATGCTGAACAACCACAGCTTGCTGTATCGCATTAAGGGATCCAAAGACTCAAACCATACGTATATACAGATATCTTTTTCAGGAGTCTGTATTTATGTCCCGTTATTGTTTAATCACTGGCGCCAGTTCAGGTTTAGGCCGTGAACTGGCTATTCAATACGCTAACGAAGGCTGGCAGGTGCTCGCTGTTGCTCGTTCTGTCAATGCACTCAATGAGCTGCACAGCCAGCACAACAGTATTCAGGCTTTGCCTTTGGATTTGACCAATACAGAACTGTTTTCGGCCGCTGTAGAGCAGCTTAGTCAGCAGCTCCCTGCTCTGGACTTAGTGATTCTGAACGCGGGCAGCTGTGATTATGTTGACGCCACCAATCTGCCGCTGGATATTTTCGACCGCACTATGGCACTGAATTTTCAAGCCCAAGTGGCGGCAGTGAAGCTGTTATTACCGCTGCTGCAACAGTCGGAGCAGGGCACATTGGCCGTCGTCAGCAGTCTGGCGCATCTATTTCCTTTTACCAAAGCAGAGGCTTATGGCGCCAGTAAAGCTGCGCTTAGTTATTTTACCGACAGCTTACGAGTTGACCTGGCCGATTCTGGCGTGCGGGTTTGTCTGATTGAACCAGGCTTTGTCGATACCCCTTTAACACAAAAGAATGATTTTAAGATGCCTTTTTTGCTGCAGGTTGAAGACGCCGCAGGGCGTATCCGTCAAGGACTTCAGGCTCAGCAGCAACGCATAAGGTTTCCAAAACGGCTGGTATGGAGCCTGCATCTGCTGAACCTGTTGCCTTATTCATTGCGCTGCAAAGTCGCGGCGGGGATGCGGCAACCATGACAACGATAACAAGCATGAACTGGACTGCTTTAATCGGCTTTAAATTAAGCTGGTTCGCGTTGGTGTTGTTTCAGAACTTACTGATTATTCCTGTGTTGCTGTTTGTGCTTTGGTCCTTGTGGCGTTGCAGCAAGGCTGAACGCTTGACCTGGCTGGCTCTTGCTGCTGTGGGCATTACGTTGGATTCAGTGCTGCAGTACAGTGGTGTTTTGAGTTTCACTGGTTCAGGCTGGCTACCGCTGTGGATGCTGACCTTATGGTTGGCATTTAGTTTGGTGGTAGTACAGGTATTTTCAGTCTATCTGCAAAAGTACTGGCTGGCGGCACTTATTGCTGCTGTGTCTGGTCCAATGGCTTATTTGGGGGGAGCAGCCTTAAGTGGTCAGATGCAGGTGAATAGCGCAACAGAAGCTTATGTAGCTCTTGTGTTGTGTTGGGGCTGTTATGGCGTGTTATCAGGATGGAGCAGAAAATTTTATGCGTAAAATTTTAGTGATAGCGACTTTCCTTTGCAGCTTAACTGCTCAGGCTATGCCAGATAACATCAAATTGGTGGGGCAGGGCCAGTTCAGTTATTTATTCTGGGATTTATATCAGGCTCAGCTTTATACCACAGATGGCAGCTGGAACAATTACCAGCAAAGCAGCCCTGTGGTACTCAAACTGACTTATCAGCGGGATATCAGTAAAGCTGATTTTATCGAAGCGACAGTCGATCAATGGGAACATTTGCAAGGTAAGGTTTCAGGTCAACATAAGGACTGGGCAAATCAGTTGGATAAACTCTGGACTGATGTGAAAAAAGGGGACCAGTTAAGTTGCGTTTTACTGCCTGATAGCACTGTGCAGTTTTATTTTAATGACAAGCTGTTGGGCGATGTGACTGACCCTGCTTTTGGTCCTGCTTTCTTAGATATCTGGTTGTCTGACAAAACCTCAGCGCCGAAATTAAGACGACAATTGCTGCAACTTTAAGCTCACCGATCGCCTTTTTGCAATGCGCCACCTGGCGCTGTTTAGTCTGGGATATGCCTGAACTGAAAAAACGCTCAGGCCTTATCTCGTATCCGCTAATTTAGCTTATGCGGATTTTCATTTCATTTACCTGAAGTCGTGAGCCAGCCAGCCGCTGCTTTGAGTCTTGTTTATTTATTCAACGGTCTGTTTATGGCTCTAAAGCGGGCTGCTTTTGAAATTGTTGTTATGAAACAGTTTGATAGGCTTTTTCTCCGTTTTTTCTATACTCGCCTTTAATGAATTTCCCTCGTCTATTTTGTGTTCGAATTTTTATCCTGTTGATTTTTATCATAAATTTAACATCTGTAGTTTTTGCGGCAGATGCCAATTAACGCAGTGATTTGTGCCCTAAAAGCGGTTGACCCCAGTAAAAAATAACCTATATCATCCGCCGCCGTTTTGGGGCTGTCCCAAATCAGGCGTGTTGTAACTTCAATCGGCGCCCATGTCGATTGCCGTAAAAATAAAGCCACTACCCAGTGGTCCAGGGAGACAAAATGTTTGTAAGTAGTAAGTTGTCAAAAGCAGTTGGTTTAGCTGTCGCTTTTGGCGCTGTGTCAGGCGTCACTTTTTCTGGTTCGGTACAAGCTCAGGAAACTGATAGTGTTGAACGTATTCAGGTTACAGGTTCAAGTATCAAGCGTACTGATATGGAAGGTGCATTACCAGTTCAGACTATTGATCGCGCCGCTATCGACCGTTCAGGTTTAGCAACAGCAGGTGACTTAATCCAGTCTATTCCGTCTATGCAGGGTTTCACTACTGATGGTGACTCTGTAGGCGGTGGTGGCGGTGGTATGAAAACCGCTTCTTTACGTGGTTTAGGTTCTGACTACACTCTGGTTTTGATCAACGGCCGTAGAATGGCACCACGTGGCTCAGGTTCTACCATTGACCTGAACTCTATCCCATTAGCCGCTATTGAACGTGTTGAAGTACTGACAGACGGCGCATCTGCTCTGTACGGTTCTGACGCTATAGCTGGTGTGGTTAACTTCATCACTAAAGATAATGCTCAGGGTGTGAACCTTTCTGCCCGTTACAACAAGCCTGAAGAGAAAAATGGTACCAGCGACAATTTCTCTATTACAGGTGGTTTAGGTGATTTTGATACGGACGGTTACAACGTACTGTTATCTTACAGCCGTGATACTCAGGAACAGCTGAAAGCGACAGACCGTGACTTTGCTAAATCAGGTATTATTCCGTTCAGCCGCAATAACAAAGATTATTACTTCGTCTCAGGTTCTGCGAACGCTATCCCTGGAAATGCCCGTTATTATTATACGGATGCTGCAACAGGTACCACTAAAGACGTTACGTTTAACCCTTATGAGAAACTAAACGGCACTTGTGCACCAGATAACTTTAAATCATCAACTGTGTGTCAGTACGACTTCACAACGACGATAGAAATTCTACCAGAAAGTAAACGTGATTCATTGATGTTAGGTACGGATATTGCTCTTGGCGAAGACACAAAATTCTTTGCTGATGTAATGTATTCTGATTTCTCGCAGACCACCCGTATCGCTCCTAACGCGACAGGCTTCTTCCCTCTGGCCATCGATTCAGCTCTGGCTCAGCAGTATATTGTTCCTTATATCGATCCGGCACATTTGGGTTCTGTGACTTCTGTACAAGCTCAATGGCGTGCATTACCATTGGGTGGCCGTGCTACTGAGTGGAACACCAAATCAACTCACATCGTCACTGGTGTTGAAGGTGTATTTGACACTATCGATTACTCAGCCGCTTTTACCTACTCAAAAAATGATACTGACGAAAACGTCGCTGGTGGTTACCCTAATCGTCAGAAGTTTTTGGCAGCTGTTAGTTCAGGACTGGTCAACGTATTTGAAACTCCGGATAAAATCAGCGCTGAAGGCTTAAAAGCTCTGCAGGATTCTCAGTACTTCGGTAATTGGAGTAACGACACCACTGAAGTTAAAGGTATCGACTTTAAAGCATCAACACCAGTGTATGAATTACCTGCTGGCGATATCTATATTGGTACAGGCGCAGAATTCCGTAATACAAAGTTTGTAAGTACTTTGGCTGATGCCAACAGAAACAATCTGTTGTTAGGTGGGAACCCAAGCGCTGAGTACGATTTAAGTCGCGATAATTATGGTGGCTTTGTTGAAGTGATAGTTCCGGCTCTTGAGAATCTGGAGCTGACTGGCGCTGTGCGTTATGACAATATCGGTGAAGTGACCTCTGATTTTGTTTACGACGCAAATGGTGTTGCAGGACCTGGCAGTTACAAAGTTAACGACTCAATGAATGACACCACCTATAAACTTGCGCTGCGTTACAACGCGACTGAAGACTTGTTGCTGCGTGCTTCAACAGGCACTGGTTTCAAAGCTCCTTCAATGCTTGCTCTGGCAGAACCTAAAGTGGAATTTGGTGTAACCAGCAGCCCTTATACATGTCCATTTGCGGGTACTACTGACCCATTAGCTGCATTGTGCAGTGCATCTCCGCAACAGCTTGAAGCTTTCCGTCAGGGCAACGCAGCGTTAAAGCCAGAAGAATCTGAGCAGTACACTTTAGGTTTTGTTTATGCGCCTGATAATAACTTCAGCTTCAGTATGGATTACTGGAACATTGAACTGACCAACCTGGTGACTTCGGTAACTGAATCTCAGATCGTCAACAACCCGGGACGTTACCGTGACCTGTTCACGACTAAAACTAACCAGGCGACTGGTCAGGAAGAGCTTGCTATTATTTTCGCTAGCGTCAACGTGGGTCAGTCAATCAACAAAGGTATTGACTGGGACTTAACGGTGGGTAATGACTTATCTTTTGGTCGTTTAAGCACTACTTTGGCTGGTACTTATGTATTGGACAGCAAATACACTCGTCCTGGTACTACGGATGACTGGATCAGCAGCTTAGGTCGTTTTGGTGATGACAATGCAGTTGTATTCAGAACTGTAGCTAAATTCATCAATACCTTAACTCACGACGATTTCGCTCACAGTGTAACGCTGAACTATCGCAGTGGGTATGAAGATCAGGCACAGTATGCTGATAGCGAATATGTTCGTTTAGGTTCTATAAACGGTGAAGGCGTAGACATTCAGTTAAGTGTTCCGTCTTACGCAACAATCAACTATCAGACTAAGTACCAGGCGATGGACGCTTTGGGTGTGACCTTCGGTATCAACAACTTAGCTGACCGTGCTCCGCCATTATCCTTACGTTCAGGTGGTGCTGGTCACCAGGTTGGTTTCGACCCTCGTTACACAGACGTATATGGCCGTACTTTCTATTTAGGTCTGGACTACAAGTTCATGTAACTTGATAGCAAGTGAAGGGAGATTTCTGTTGGTAACAGAAGTTTCCCTGAACCAAATAAAAACCCCACTGCATGCAGTGGGGTTTGTTTTTTAACAGCTACATATCATTTTTTCTGTTGAATAAACTGGATCAGTTTTCCGGCAATTTCAGTATTGTCCTGAAAGCCTGCAAAGCTTTGTTTATCTGTACCATAAGCCAGTACCGGCACATCGGCAGCTGTGTGACCGCTACTAGTCCAGCCTGTGGTGGAGTGATGGTCAATACGTTGTTTCACTGCCACAGCCAAAGGTTTCAGACCTTCAGTGCGTGCTTTAGTTAACAGCTGTTGCTCCTCAGCGCTCAGTTCCAGAGCTGTTAAACCTAACCATGCCTGATAAAACACCTTGTCATCTTTGAGGGCTAACAATTGGCCGGCTATGTAGTCGCCAGAATGTTTTACCTTTTTAATCACATCGCGTTTCCAGCTGTAATTGCCTTTGGCACCCAAAGATAAACCGCCGGTTTCGTGATCGGCAGTGACCACCAGAATAGTATCAGGGTGACTATCCACATAATCTTTGGCTACTTTTATCGCTTCAGCAAAATCATGCATTTCTGCCATAGCACAGGCGATGTCGTTGGCATGACCACACCAGTCAATCTGACTGCCTTCAATCATCACCACAAAACCTTTTTCAGCCGGAGACAATAACTCCAGCGCTTTTTCCGTCATTTGTTTTAATGGCAGAGGTTCTGGATTATCCAAAGCGCTGGCAAAGCCTTTAGGTGCAAATAATCCCAGAGCAGGCAACTTATTTAGTGTTTTTAAGCCAGCCCAGCTGTCCGCGTACTGGTAGCCTGCTTGTTTAAATTCTTCCACCAGATTCCGGTCCTTGCGGATGAAATAGCTGGTGCCGCCACCGAGCATTAAATCGGCAACTATCTGGCCGTCCACTTTGTTGTCGATATAGTCATCTGCGATCTGATCGTAATTTTGACGGCTCTTGTCATGCGCCAGAAAACCGGCGGGAGTGGCGTGGTTAATTTGGGCCGTCACCACCACACCTGTCTGCATGCCTTTGGCTTTGGCAATTTCCAGCATAGTGGTTAAAGGTTTATGGTCGTGATCTACCGCGATAGCACCATTGTAGGTTTTATGGGTGCTGGACAGTGCTGTTGCCGCTGCAGCAGAATCTGTGACTACTGTGTCGTCATCCGGATAGGTGCTGGCGTTACCAATCCATAACTCGTCAAACACCGTACGTTCAACTACTTTGGTGTCCGGGTTATCCATGTAATAACGATATGCAGCTAAATAAGCCGGTCCCATACCGTCACCGATCATATAAATAATATTTTTTGGTGCAGCAATTGCAGAAGCAGATGCAAGACAAGCGATGCTGATTAAACTTAGTTTTTTTAACATAGGAAAGCTCTGTAGATGGCTAAAAATCTGGTGCTACCAGAATCAGTAGGGAGAGGTTATCTTACGTCAGTGATTAAATTATGACAAAACTGTAAATGGTCTAAACGCGACCAATAGACGTAAATGCAAGACTGAAAATGTAAAAGAATAAACTTTAGATATAAGTGTTGCGGAGCTGATCATGCATGGCTTAGAGTAAGAATGGAACTAAAGCTGCTACACCTTATCTAACAGGCCGTGTAGTTAACGAGGTAAAAAGGTCATGAGTAAGAAGTTTGTTGCTGTTGCTTTGAGTCTGATGGCATTGGCAGGTTGTGCCAGTTATCCGGAACAGGTACGTATTGCTGATAATGTTGCATTGACCAGCTATGAGAATGCGGCTCAACAAAATATTGATTTTGGCACTGCCCGCTGGAGTGGGGTCATTGCGCAAGTAAGTAATAAAGCCAACCAAACCCGTCTTGAAGTTGTGTATTTTCCTTCAGGCAGTAATGGACGTCCTGCAGTCTCAGATCAAACTAAAGGTCGTTTTGTTACCTATATCAAAGGCTTTTTAGACCCTATGGTGTATCAGCCTGGCAAATCAGTCACAGTGTTGGGTGAACTGACCCGCTCAGAAATAGGTAAAGTGGACGAATATGAATACCGTTATCCTGTCATCAAAGATGCAACAGTGTATTTGTGGCCAAAACTGGAAGACCGCGTTGAGGTTATTGATACCTGGTCCATGATGCGTCCTTACCCTTATTACTGGGGTTACGGTCCGGGTATTCGTGTCCGTACTATTACAAAACAACAATCGACAACACAAGGTCCAGTTCATGTTGACAATAATAAACAGAATAAAGTGCAACCTTAATTTAGTTCTACTTTCTGCTGCGCTTTTTAGCGCAGCCGCTGTAGCTGAAACGCCCTCCGCACCTGATTTGTCTGCTTTAGCTGAGCATTCATTCCGCAGCGTAGAAGATAAAGCCAGAAATCAACATCGTCATCCGGTAGAAACACTTAATTTTTTTGGCATTAAGCCGACTATGTCTGTGCTGGAGATTTGGCCTGCACGAGGTTGGTATACCGATATTCTTGGTCCCTATTTAAAAGGGCAGGGCAAATTGAGTATTGCCAATTTCCGGGTTGACGATGGCACTATGCAAGACGACAGAAAAATATTCTGGAGCCGCATCAGTGAAAGACTCAGCCAGCGAATTCTGAAACACAAAGAACACTTTGGCTCCATTCAACAAACAGAATTTGACCCACCGGCTTATATGTATCTGGGGCTGGCGCAACAGTACGATATGGTTTTGAGTTTCCGTAATGCTCACATTTGGAATGAACAAGGCTATTTGCTGGATGTATTCCGCGCAGTATTTGATGTACTGAAACCTGGTGGTGTGTTCGGGATAGTAGAACACAGAGCCAGTCGGGTATCCGAAATATCCAGTTCAGCTGTAGAAGGCTATCTTGATGAATCTTATGTGATTGCAGTTGCAGAGCAGGCTGGCTTTAAACTGGTAGGCAAATCAGAAATTAACGCCAACCCAAAAGACACCAAAGATTATCCAAAAGGTGTTTATGCTTTACCTCCTACTTTAGCTATGGGGACAGTGGAGCGGGAAAAATACCTGGCCATTGGCGAAAGTGATCGTATGACCTTAAAATTTGTAAAGGCCGCCAGCGAGTAATGCCTGCGGTGGCGTTTTCTCTGCCCGCTTTGTCTATAGCGGGCTGGCAACAAGGTCCGACGCAGCAAAAGGTGACTTTGTGTTTGCATGGCTGGCTGGACAACGCCGATAGTTTTTTACCTCTCTCTGCTTATTTGCCAGAACTGAATCTGATCGCAGTTGATTTACCAGGCCATGGTCAGTCAGGACATCGCAGTAGCGATGCTCATTATCATTTTTTAGACTGGATTTACGATCTGGCTACGCTGATTAAAATAGCGGGTTGGCAACAGGTCGATATTATCGGTCATTCAATGGGCGCTATGATTGGCTCTGTGCTGGCTGCAGTAATGCCAGAGATGGTGCGTAAACTGGTGTTGATTGACAGTATAGGATTAGTGACAGGCGAAGCCAGCAACACAACACATCAGGTTCGCACCGCAATTAACCACAGATGGCAAAGTCCAAATAAACAAAAACCAGTGTACAGCGATCTGCAAAGCGCAGCGCTTGCCCGGCAAAATCAAAGTGATTTTGATCTAAATTCTGCACTCATACTTACCAGACGCGGCACAACAGCATGCGCCGGCGGACTCACCTGGTCTGCAGATATGCGCTTACGTGAATCATCCGCATATCGTTTATTACAGCCACAGGCCACGCAACTGCTCCACGACATTCAATGCCCGGTGTTGGCTATTCTGGCGAAAGATGGTTTGCCGATGATGCAGCAGGCGCGACAAGAGTATCAGCACTGTTATCGGCAATTGGAGCTGATTGAGTTGAGCGGAGGTCATCATTGTCATATGACTCAGCCTGAGCCAACAGCCAACGCAATTCGTCAATTTTTACTGTCCTGACGATTTTTTATGCTCTGCAATCCTGCAGAGCACCCTTTGGGGCCAGCTGAAGCTGTTAAAAATCGTTCCTGACGATTTTTTATGCTCAGCAATCCTGCAAAGCACCCTTGCGGGCCAGCTAAAGCTGTTAAAAATCGTTCCTGACGATTTTTTATGCTCAGCAATCCCTGCAGAGCACCCTTTGGGGGCCAGCTAAAGCTGTTAAAAATCGTTCCTGACGATTTTTTATGCTGTTATAGTCGGGGTCAGAACTGCTGGTTCCGCAGACAATTGTTAAATGAAAGCAATTGTGGGATGATGCAGGATTAGAGTAAAAACTCAGTGTCATTTTGTAGCAGATTATTTCGATGTCTGTACAAAGGGCCAAAGCACTAACTATAACTACTATAACTAAAAAATAATAAATACCACGAGGAGAGGACAGTGGATCGAGTCTGGTCAAAAAATTACCCTGAAGGCGTTCCGACAGATATTAATGCTGATCATTACGCGTCGTTATTGGAAGTCTTTGCTGAAAGTATTAAAGACTACGCTGATAAAACCGCCTATATCAACATGGGCAAAAGCATTACTTATGCAGAACTGGATCAGTTGAGCTTAAAGTTTGCTGCTTATTTGCAACAACAGTTAGGTCTGAAAAAAGGTGATGCTGTTGCCGTGATGATGCCAAACCTGCTGCAATACCCAGTCTGTATTTTAGGTATTCTGCGTGCTGGTTGCGTAGTGGTGAACGTCAACCCACTGTACACTCCACGTGAATTAGAGCATCAGTTACTCGACTCACAAGCTAAAGCTATCGTCATTGTTGAGAACTTCGCTCATACCTTGTCTGATGTGCAGGATAAAGTGAAGCTGAACCACGTGATCCTGACCCATATGGGCGATATGTTGGGCCTGGTCAAAGGCACTATCGTCAACTTGGTCGTTAAGCATGTTAAAAAGCTGATCCCTGCGCATAATCTGAAAAAATACGTCACGTACAAGCAGGTTATTGCCACTGGTAATGCCGCTGCATACAAAAAGCCTGTAGTTGTTGGAGAAGACTTAGCTTTTCTGCAGTACACAGGTGGCACTACAGGCGTATCCAAAGGCGCTATGCTGACGCATCGCAACATGGTGGCTAACCTGGAGCAGGCTGACGGCTGCATCGGTCCTCTGCTGACTCATGGTAAGGAATTCGTAGTTACCGCACTGCCGCTTTATCATATCTTTGCTTTAACGGCTAATTTCCTGGTCTTTATGAAGTATGGTGGTACGAATCTATTGATCACCAACCCAAGGGATATGCCTAACTTTGTCAAAGAACTGGAGAAGTATCCGTTTTCAGTTATTACAGGTGTGAACACGCTGTTTAATGGCTTACTGAATACACCAGGTTTTGCCCAGCTGGATTTTAGCAATATGAAGCTGGCGTTGGGTGGTGGTATGGCAGTGCAGCGCCCCGTGGCCGAGCGCTGGCAGAAAGTCACTAGTACTCGTCTGGTGGAAGGTTATGGTTTAACTGAATGCGCGCCTTTGGTCACAGTTAGCCCTTATAACCTGCCAGCGTATAATGGCAGCATTGGTTTCCCTGCGCCTTCTACAGACATCAAGCTGGTCAATGATGATGGCGTTGAAGTTGCTGCTGGCGAAGCCGGTGAAATGTGGGTCAAAGGTCCGCAGGTAATGAAAGGCTATTACAACAGACCTGATGAAACGTTAAAGGTACTGAATGCAGATGGCTGGTTAGCAACAGGGGATATAGCCCGTGTTGATGACGAGGGCTTCTTCTACATAGTCGATCGCAAAAAAGACATGATTTTAGTTTCAGGTTTTAATGTGTATCCAAACGAGATTGAAGAAGTGGTTGCGATGAACGACAAAGTCCTTGAAGTTGCTGCCATTGGTGTACCCAATGAATCTACTGGCGAAGCGGTGAAGATTTTTGTCGTGAAAAAAGACCAGAGCCTGACAGATGCTGAATTAATTCAACACTGTAAGGAACGTTTGACGGGCTATAAAGTACCGAAGCTGGTAGAATTCCGCACTGAATTGCCAAAAACGAACGTGGGTAAAATCTTAAGGCGGGAGCTGAAAGGTTAATCCAGAAAAAAACCGGCTTTTGCCGGTTTTTTTACAATCAAAAGTTGGCGAAAGAAATAGAAAGAGACAATCAAGGATTTAACATGACGTATCAGCTTATAACTTCCTCATCTGCTTTAGCTGCTTTTTGTGCGCAAGCCGCCAGTACGGACCTGTTAGCTGTTGATACTGAATTTGTCCGCCAAACCACCTTATACCCAAAGCTTGGTTTAATTCAGCTGTTTGATGGCAAACAACTAGCGTTGGTTGACCCTTTAGCTATTGATGACTGGAGCTCCTTGCAGCAACTCTTTGCTAATCCGGCAGTGTGCAAAGTGGTCCATTCCTGTAATGAAGATTTAGAAGCCTTAGCCACTAAAAATCTGTTGCCTATATTGCCTCTGATAGACACTCAACTTGCTGCTGAACTGGCAGGTTGGGGCGGAAGTCAGGGCTATGCCAAACTGGTGCAGCGAGTTTGTGCTATTGAGCTGGATAAAAGCGAATCCCGCACTGACTGGATAGCGCGTCCTTTGTCTGCTCTGCAACTGGACTATGCTGCCAAAGATGTAGAGCATTTACTGGAAGTCTATCAGGCGCTAAAAACTGAGCTGATGGCAAAGGGCCAATACGAATTGCTGCTTGCTGAAGGCGAACATTTAATAGCTCGTCGCTCTTATGCTTTACCTTTGTCGTTTCGCCACCTGGAACTGAAAAATAGTAATCTGCTGACGCCGCGTGAGTTGGCTATTTTGCGTGAACTGGTGATTTGGCGTCAGGACTATGCCCTGCAGCATGATATGGCGCTGGGTTTTATCTTTAAAGATCACCATTTACTGGATATAGCAAAACGCCGCCCTGGTAGTCTGGAGTCGATGTTTAATATCCCTGAATTGCCAGGCCGTGAAGTGCGTCGCCACGGCAAAGCCGTTCTGGCTTTAATTGAAAAGGCCAAAGCTTTACCACTGGATCAGTGTCCGGCACCTTTTTACCACACTAATGCATTTCAGGGGTTTAAAGAAGAAATGCAAAAAATCACTGAAGCTATTAAAGCCGCAGCTAAAGAATCCGGCATTCCGGCTGAATTTATGGCGGTACGTCGTCAAAGCACTGAATACTTTAACTGGTGCTGGCGCGTCAGTGACGAAGACAGAGCTCAATTGCCAGTTCCAGAGTTTTTGCGTGGCTGGCGCCGTGAGCTGTTAGTGAAATTTTTGCCTGTGCCACAGCATGTGCAACATTTGATCTGATGGAAGTCGAGCTTCGTATATACGAGCCGTTTTTTATTTGGTTTTACATGTTTTTTCGGCTAAATCATCTGATTTTTTTCAAAAATAGCTATTGATCGATGTCAAAAATAGCGGCGTAACCCTTTTGCAACATTAACAATCAAAAGGGTATTGATGATGAGATGGAAAAATAAATTATGTGTCCTTGGTTTCGCTCTGCTTGCTGTTGCTGGCTGTAACGATTCCGATCCAGCACCTGAACCTGTTATTCCACCGCCGCCAGTTAACGCAACAATTAAAGTTGTGCACGCCGTGTCTGATGCTCCTGATGTGGCTGTGAATGCGAACGGTAGTGTTGCGGTTGGAAATCTGGCCTTTGGATATGCTTCCGGGCCAGTGTCTGTAACTCCGGGGAATTTCAGTGCTTCTGTCGATGCTAAATTACCTGGCAATGGGCTGGCCACCGTTATTCCGCAAACCAGCCTATCTTTAGCTCAGGCAACCGACTACGTCATATTTGCCATTGGCAAAGCAGCGGATAGCAGCATCGAACCTCTGGTGATTAATTTCCCACAAACAGCAGTAAGTAGCGGTAATGTGCGCTTGCGTGTAGTTCACGCTGCGGCTTCTGCCCCAACAGTAGATGTGCACTTAACAGCTCCTGCCGTCAACTTATCTGCGGGCACTGTGGCTGCAACTCTTGAATTTTCTGCTGCAACGGGTGAAGTCGTAGTCCCTGCAGGTGATTACAGGGTGCGTATTACGCCAGCCGGCAACCTGACTACAGTAGTCTATGATTCAGGCACTGTAGCTCTTGCTGCAGGCACAGACTTAACTATTGCCGCTTTAGACAGTAAATTTGCTGGTCCGTCACCAGTCTCATTATTAGCTTTAGTTCAGGGAGGCGACACCAGCCTTGAATTATTAGATACAGGCTCAGTTTCTGCTGTTCGGGTGGTACACGATGTCGCAGATGCACCAGCTGTCGATGTATTAGTAGACGGTGCCGAAGCGATCAACGCTTTAGCTTTCCCTGACTTCACAGGTTACGCTGAACTGGAGCCGGACACCTACAATGTAAAAGTGGCAGCAGATGCGGATAACTCAGTGGTGGTGATTAATGCCGATCTGGAGTTGGACGCTGGCGCTTATTACACAGTGCACGCTGTCGGCTCTTTAACCGAAGACAGCATCGAGCCTTTGGTGGTAGTGGATAATCCGCGTCGTATTGCTACAGCTGCACAAATCCGAGTGATCCATGGATCCAGCCTGGCAGGTCCAGTGGATGTTTACCTGACGGCAAACTCGGATATTTCAGCTGCCACTGCGGCGCTGAGCAATGTCGCATTTAAAGCAGATTCTGGGTATATCCAGGTACCAGCGGGCGATTATTTTGTCACTGTGACAGCAACAGGTACCAAAACAGCCGCCATTGGTCCTGTGGCAGTGACATTGGATGCAAATCGTATATACACAGCAGTAGCGAGGGATGGCGAAGGCTTAACAGCGGATCTGGGGTTGATCCTGTTGGATGATTTTAACAACGTGCAGTAGCAAAAAAGAGGCAGAGTCACAGACTCTGCCTCTTTTGTTTATTACTTCTTATCGTCTGGGAAAGTAACGTTTAATTCCAGTACAGACAGCTCGTCCGAGCTTTTCTCCAGCGATACTGAAACCTGATCGTCAGCAATATCAACATACTTACGGATCACCGCCAGAATATCGCGCTCCAGCTGTGGTAAATAATCCGGACTGTTGCGTCTGTTACGTTCATGAGCAACGATAATTTGTAACCGCTCTTTGGCAGTTGAAGCTGTATTTTTTTTCGTTGAACGGAAATAATCCAATAACGACATTCGCTTAGCCTCCAAATATACGTTTCAGCAAGCCTTTTTTCTCAACATTCAAGAAACGGAAAGGCACTTCTTCGCCAAGCAAGCGGGCGACCGTGTCTAAATAGGCCTGACCTGCATCGCTGTCCTGATCCAAAATAACAGGCTGACCTGAGTTCGACGCGTTTAATACGGCTTGTGATTCAGGGATCACACCCAGCAGTTTTATCGCCAGAATTTCGCCCACGTCTTCCACGCTCAACATCTCACCTTTGACTACACGCTCAGGGTTATAGCGGGTTAACAGCAAGTGTTCTTTGATGCCTGGTAAACCTTGTTCAGCACGACGTGACTTGCTGCTGAGCATACCTAAAATACGGTCTGAATCACGTACTGACGATACTTCAGGGTTGGTCACAACCACGGCTTCATCGGCAAAATACAACGCCATCATAGCGCCTGATTCAATACCAGCAGGTGAGTCACAGATAATGTAATCAAATTCTTCAGCCAGCTCGTTCAGAATACGTTCTACGCCTTCTTTACTCAGAGCATCTTTATCACGGGTTTGTGAAGCAGGCAGAATAAACAGGGTGTCGATACGTTTATCTTTGATCATCGCCTGTTTTAAATTGGCTTCACCGTTAATCACGTTGACGAAGTCGTATACCACACGACGCTCGCAGCCCATGATTAAATCCAGGTTTCTTAAACCTATATCAAAATCGATAATCACGGTTTTAAAACCGCGCATGGCGATGCCTGTACCGATAGCCGCGCTTGACGTAGTTTTGCCTACGCCACCTTTACCTGATGTAACAACAATGATTTTTGCCATCGCAAAATATCCTTAAAGCAAATCTGCTAAAACCAACTTATCGTCCTGCAACCCAATGCAAGCCGACTTACCCCAATATTCACCTTGCAGACTGTCACTCAACCAGTAACTTCCGGCTATGGAGATCAGTTCGGCTTCCAGCTTGTGACAAAACACGCGTTTTTGACTATCTCCGGCAGCGCCTGCTATGGCTTTACCACGCAGCGTACCGTAAATATGTATATTTCCATCGGCTATAACTTCAGCGCCTGCACCTACAGTACCACGGATCACTAAATCTGCACCTTTGGCATAAATTTGTTGGCCAGAGCGAATATTTTGCTCCACCACTTTGGTTTCCATCACAGGAGCCGCAACAGCAGCTTCTGTTTTAGCTTCTTGTTCTTTTGGCTCTTTCGCCGGTGTTTTGCTTTTACTCAGCTGTAATGAGGCTAAACCAGCGGCCTGAGCCAGTTTTTTCAGCTCAGCAGAAGCACCACACACACCTACTAATACCAGCTCAAGTTCTTTAAATACTTGCGCAATAGCTTCGAAATCAGGAGCTTGAGTAACAGACTCGACATTAATCACCACAGGTGCGCGGTAAAAAAAGGCAGGAGCTTGGGCCAGTTTTTGTTGCAGCTGAGTTTTTACTGCAGCAGCAGACAGGTCCTGACAATACAACACAGACAGTGGAAACAAACTGCCTTTTAATTCAAAGGAATGATCAGACATAGCTCAAAATGCGCACTTTATTATTTGTTTAATGACGGCAAAAATTCGTGTC
>Ga0247725_1000495_pt1 | contig 28477 bp, 22 predicted proteins | sample OKSTACKMCFT3sol_FD_183021 | JGI IMG/M metagenome (GOLD analysis project Ga0247725, IMG submission 183021) | Subsurface sediment microbial communities from gas well in Oklahoma, United States - OK STACK MC-FT3-sol | ecosystem: Environmental > Terrestrial > Deep subsurface > Rock core/Sediment...
CTACAGCTTCACCATCGCCCGCCAGCCCCTGGTGGATGCGCTCAATGCCTTCAGCGCCACCAGTGGCTGGCAGGTGGGGCTCTCGGCGGACCTGGCCAGCGGCCTCCAGTCCCCGGGCGTCAACGGCCGGCTGCCGGCCGAACAGGCCCTGAAGCGCCTGCTCAACGGCACCGGGCTGGACTACAAGCTGGTGGGCGAACGCAGCGTGGTGCTGCTCAAGACCGTGACCCCAGGCCTGGCCATGGAACTGCAACCCCTGGCCGTGACCGCTACCCGCCAGGAGCAGCGTGCCAGCGAGGTGCCGGCCAGCGTCAGCGTGGCCAGCCGCGAGCAGCTGGACCGCCGCAACGTCAACAGCATCAAGGACCTGGTGCGTGGCGAGCCCGGTGTCTCGGTAGGTGGCGCCGGCCAGCGTGCCGGCATCACCGGCTACAACATCCGTGGCATCGACGGTGACCGGGTGCTGACCCAGGTGGACAGTGTCGAGGTGCCCAACAGCTTCTTCTACGGCCCCTACGCCCAGACCCACCGCAACTACGTGGACCCGGAGATCGTCAAGCGCGTGGAGATCCTCCGGGGCCCGGCCTCGGCCCTGTATGGCAGCAACGCCATCGGCGGTGCGGTGAGCTACTTCACCCTGGACGCCGACGACATCATCAAGCCCGGCCGCGACACCGGCGCCCGCCTGAAGACCGGCTACAGCTCCGCCGACGACAGTTGGCTCACCTCCGGCACCGTCGCCGGCCGTCACGAACAGTTCGACGCCCTGCTGCACCTCTCCCAGCGCAATGGCCACGAGACCGAGTCATACGGCGGTCATGGCGGCACCGGCCTGGGCCGCACCGAAGCCAACCCGGAAGATGTGCGCACCACCAACCTGCTGGCCAAGCTGGGCTGGAACTACAACGACACCGACCGCCTGCAGCTGACCTACGAGAAATACAAGGACGACCGCGACACCAACCAGCTCAGCGCCGTGGGTGGGCCGTTCATCGGCAACAACGCCTTCAACTGGTACCGCTCCCGGACAGGTAACGACACCATCACCCGCGAGCGCTTCGGCCTGGAGCACACCCTGGCCCTGGACAGCCTGCTGGCGGACAACCTGAAGTGGAGCCTCAACTACCAACTGGCCAAGACCGACCAGAGCACTGTCGAACACTACGTTCCTGGCTCACGCAATGTGATGCGCTACCGCGAGACCACCTACAAGGACCGCCTCTGGGTGCTCGATGCACAGTTCGACAAGGCCTTCTCCCTGGGCGAGACCGAGCACCTGCTGACCTACGGCGCCAGCCTCAAGCGCGAGCAGGTCACCGGCCTGCGCAGCGGCACCGGCGTCTGCGCCGCCTCGGTGGGCACGTGCACCAACCGCGTTGGCCAGATCAGTGCCGGTGATGTACTGGCTGCGCAGAGCGACTTCCCGGACCCGACCATCCAGACCTACGGCCTGTTCCTGCAGGATCAGATCCGCTGGAACCAGTGGACCTTCCTGCCGGGCCTGCGCTACGACTACACCCGACTGAAACCCGAGCTGACCGACGAGTTCCTCGCCACCATCAGCAACACCAGCGTCACCGCCTTCAGCGACAAGGCCCAGACCTGGGACCGCGTCTCGCCCAAGTTCGGCGTCACCTACGACTTCGACGAGCACTACACCGCGTTCGGCCAGTACGCCGAGGGCTTCCGCACGCCCAGCGCCAAGGCGCTCTACGGCCGCTTCGAGAACATCGCCGGCGGCTACGTGGTCGAGCCCAACCCCAACCTGGAGCCGGAGAAGAGCCGTGGCGTGGAAGCAGGCCTGCGCGGCCAGTTCGATGCCGGCAGCTTCGACGTGGCGGCTTTCTACAACGAGTACCGCGACTTCATCGACGAGAACGCCAGCGTCGCCACCAGCGGCACCACCTTCAAGAGCGTGAACATCGCCCACGCCAGCATCCGTGGCATCGAGGCCAAGGGCCGGCTGAACCTGGACGCCTTCGGTGCCCCGACCGGCCTCTACAGCCAGGCCTCCATCGCCTACGCCCGGGGCCGCGACGACGACACCGGCGCGGCGCTGAACAGCGTCAACCCGCTGACCGGCGTGTTCGGCCTGGGCTACGAGCAGGACACCTACGGCACCCTGCTGAGCTGGACCCTGGTCAAGCGCAAGACCCGTATCGACCAGGGTGACTTCAACGCCCCGGATGGCCGCAGCAGCCAGTTCAAGACCCCGGGCTTCGGCGTGCTCGACCTGACCGGCTACTACAAGCTGACCGACGACCTGACGGTGAACGCGGGCCTCTACAACCTCACCGACAAGAAGTACTGGCTGTGGGATGACGTGCGGGGCTACGACGGTGTGGGCGAGGCCGGCGTGACCAGCCCGGCCAACCTCGATCGGCTGACCCAGCCGGGGCGCAATTTCGCGGTCAATCTGGTGTGGGATATCTGAGCAACCGCTCGACACGACAAAGGGGCCCAAGGGCCCCTTTTTTTAGCGCAGCATCCATGCCGCTCGTCCTTTACTGCAACGCCAACTCCACCGCCTGGACCAGGTGTGCGTCGTTCCAGGGCTTGCTGATGAAGCGACAGACCGCGCTCTGGCTGATGGCCTGCATCAGCGTCTGGGCGTCGTTGTGGCCGGTCAGGAGGATGCGCCGGCACGCCGGGTAGAGCTGGCGTGCGCGGCTGAGCAGTTCCACCCCGGTGATGCCCGGCATGCTGTGGTCGGAAATGATCACCTGCACGGGCTGGCTGGCCAGCAGGGCGAAAGCTTCCTCGGCGTTGCCGGCGCACAGCACGTTCCAGCCACGACCCCGCAATACGCGTCGCAGGGCGCCGTGTACGGCCGGTTCGTCGTCCACCAGCAGCAGCGTGGGGGCGTCGGGGTGGTCGGCGCAGGCCGGTTGCGGGAACCAGCGCCGTGCCTGGCCGCGCCAGGGCACGACGGCGTCCAGGGGCATCGGCCGGGCGGCGAAGTAGCCCTGCCACTGGTTGCAGCGCAGGCTCTGCAGCAGGCGCATCTGGGTTTCCTGCTCCACGCCTTCGCAGAGCACTTCCACGGACAGGTGCTGGAGCATGGCCATCAGTGCGCGGAACAGAGCCAGGGCGTGGGCGTCCTCGCCGGTGCCACTGAGGAAGCACCGGTCCACCTTGACCCGGTCCACCGGTAGGGTCTGGAGGTAGCCGAGGTTGCAGAAGCCGGTGCCGAAGTCGTCCAGGGCCAGGCGTACGCCAAGGCGGCGCAGGCCGGCCAGTTGCTCGCGCACCAGGGCTTCGTCGTCCAGCAGGCAGGACTCGGTGATCTCCAGCTCCAGCCGCGAGGCCTCCAGGCCGTGGCGCTGCAGGGTGCGCTGGACGAAACCCACCAGTTGGCGGTCCCGCAGCTGGGAGGGCGACAGGTTCACCGCCAGGGTGGCGTGCTTCTCCGCCAGCAGCGCGCGGGCATCGGCGATGGCGCGGCCCAGCACCCATTGCCCGAGCCCCACCATCAGCCCCAGCCGCTCCGCCACCGGGATGAACTTGTCCGGCCCCAACAGGCCGCGGGTGGGGTGCTGCCAGCGCACCAGGGCTTCGTAGCCGCAGATTTCGCCGGTCTGGCAATCGATCTGTGGCTGGTAGTGCAGCACCAGCTGCTCTTCCCGCAGGGCGGCGCGCAGTTGGCCGCAGAGTTCGGCCTCGCGTCGGGCGGCTACCAGCCGGGCTTCGTCGAGGTAGCGGTAGCGCCCGCCGCCTTCGCGGCGTGCTTCGCGCTGGGCCAGCTCGGTGCGGCTGTAGAGGCTGGCGAAGGTGCGGTCGCGTACCCAGGCCACCGCCAGGCCGACACTGGCACGCAGGTGGAACACCTGCCCGGCCAGTTCCAGCGGTGCTTCCACCAGGGCGCAGAGGGAGGCGCCGAGGCGGTCGGGGGTGTCGCGGCCATCCGGCACGCCCAGCAGGAAGCTGTCCGGGCCGTTGCGCCACAACCATTCGCCGTCACGCAGGGCCTCTCGCAGGCGGTCCTCGAGGTGCAGCATCACCAGGTCGCCGGTTTCCAGGCCATGGTGGGCGTTGAGGATGTGGAAGTCGTCGAGGTCGATCAATGCCAGCAAGGCACCCGGGGCGCAGGGCCCCTGGGCGGCAATCCTGTCCGCCAGGGAGGCGGAGGCAGGCGTTTGGATGTCCATCAGCGAGGCTCCGGTTCGCTCTCGTCCTCGAGCAGGATGGCGCCGTCCTCGCTCCGGGCGACGGCGAAGATCTCGGGGTGTTCCTGGCGCATCTTCCGCAGGTGCGCCTCGTGGGCGTCGATGGCGTGTTGCTGTTGCCTGACCCGTTCGAGCAGCGCCTTGCGCTCGACCAGGCTGTGCTGCAGTTCGAGGCAGGTGTGCAGGGTGCTGCGCAGCTCGTAGGCGTCCCAGGGCTTGGAGATGAAGCGGTAGACCTCGGCCCGGTTGATGGCGCGCACCAGCGTTTCGCGGTCGCTGTCGCCGCTGAGCAGCAGGCGCAGGGCGTCGGGCTGCAGCTGCTTGGCGAACTGGAGGAAGGCGATGCCGTCCAGCTCGGGCATGCGCAGGTCGGAGAGAATCAGCTCGTAGGTGTTCTGCGACAACGCCTCCAGGGCTACCTGGGGGTCGGTGAAGGCGTCGAGTTGCCAGCCCTCTCCGCGCAGTTCACGGCAGATGGCATTGACCACGGCGGGCTCGTCATCCAGCAGCAGCAATCTGGACATGGCATCACTCCAGGTGAGCGCGGGGCTTGGCCGCTTCAGGCTCACGGACGAACAGGGTGTAGGAAGCCGATTCGATGCCTTCGAAGGCAATCAGCTTGCGGATCAGCAGGTCCGAGAGGACCTTGCCTTCGTTGAGCAGCAACATGCCGTTGTCGGCGTGGAGGTTGCGCGCCAGCACCATGCCGGGCTCCAGATGCCGGGTGTCCACCGCCCGCACGCCCGGGTCGCCGATGGTGACGTCGGGCATGACCGTGGAGCAGATGGTGACGAAGCGCTCCACCAGTTCCGGGTCGTAGAGCCGCTCGGCGTACTTGCGGATGAACAGCAGGGCTTCGTCGCGGTTGAGGCGGCGCTCCAGCACCAGGCCGCATTGCAGTTCGACGAAGTCCACCGCCAGCTTGAGCATGCGCGAGCCCAGGGGGATGTCGTTGCCCCGCAAGTGGTCGGGGAAGCCGGAGCCGTCCCAGCGCTCCTGGTGGTGGCGGATCAGGCGGGCGGCGTCGTGCAGCGGCTCCAGGGCCATCAGCACCGATTCGCTCTGGGAGGGGTAGCGCCGGTAGAGGTCACGGTCCTTGCTGTGCATCAGGTCCGAGGGGCCGGTGATCAACGCATCCGGCAGACTCAGCTTGCCGATGTTGTAGAGGGCAGCGGCCATGCTCAGGTCGCGGGCCTGGTCCTCGGGCATGCCGAGGTCGGCGGCGAAAGCGCGGATCAGGGCGATGATCTGCTGGTTGGTCTGCTTCTCCCGGGGCAGGCGCTGGTTGACCAGCAGGGAGAACACTTCGGTGCTGAGCACGTAGCTGCGGCGCAGCTCCTCGTAGGCGAGGTCGAGCATGTCGGCCGTCTGCTGCAGCTCGGCGGTGCGCGCCTGGACGCGCTTCTCGAGGTTGTCGTTGAGGTTCTTGAGCTGCTGGTTCTGCTCCTGGGTCAGCTGCTGCAGGCGCTCGCGTTCACGTTCGGCGAACTGGTAGGCCAGGGCCTGGCGGATGGTCAGCAGCAGTTCTTCATCGTTCCAGGGCTTGCTCAGGTAGCGGTAGATCTGCCCTTCGTTGATGGCGGTGATGATGGTGTTGATGTCGGCATAGCCGGTGAGCAGCACGCTCATGCAGCCCGGGTCGCGCTTGTGGATCTCGGCCAGCAGCGTGGCGCCGTCCATGCCGGGCATGCGTGCGTCGGACACCACCAGGTCGATGGGCTGGGCCTCGAACAGTTGCAGTGCCTCGTCACCGCTGTGGGCCATGACCAGGTCGTAGGGCTGTCCCCGGAGCAACCGTCGGAGGCTGTTGAGGATGTTCTCCTCGTCGTCGACGAGCATGACGCGCGGGCGCGGCAGGCTGTCTTGTACGTCAGTCATGGTGTGCTCCTCCACTGGTTTCTCCCTGGTGGATCGGCAGGCGGATACGGAAGGTCGAGCCCTGGCCCACCTCGCTGGTGACGGTGAGGCTGCCGCCGTGCTTCTCCACGATGCTGAACGATAGCGCGAGTCCCAGCCCGGTGCCCTTGCCGACGGGTTTGGTGGTGAAGAACGGGTCGAAGATCTGCATCAGCTGACTCTCGGGGATGCCGCAACCGCTGTCGCTGACCTCGATCAGCACTTCGTCGCCGATGCGCTCGGTGTGGATGACGATGTGCCCGAAGCTCTCGATGGACTGGGCGGCGTTGACCAGCAGGTTCATCACCACCTGGTTGATCTGTGCGGGTATGCATTCCACCAGCGGCAGCTCACCGAAGTCGCACACCACCTCGGCCTTGTACTTGACCTCGTTGTTGACCACGTTGAGGGTGCTGCGGATACCGTCGTGCAGGTCGGCGGGCACGAAGCGCTCGTCCCCGCTGTGGGAGAAGTCGCGCAGCGAGGAGATGATGCGTTTGACCCGCTCCACGCCATCGGCGGACTCGCTCAGCAGCCCGTTGATGTCGTCGCGGATGAAGTCGTAGTCGAACTGGCTCTTCAAGCGCTCCAGTTCCAACCCACCCCACTCGCTCATCTGGTCCACCAGTTGCAGCAGCTGATGCACGTAACCCACCAGGGTCTTGAGGTTGCTGGCGACGAAGCCCACCGGGTTGTTGATCTCGTGGGCGACGCCGGCGGCGAGCTGGCCGATGGCGGCCATCTTCTCCGACTGCAGCAGCTGGCGGTTGGCGGCCTGCAGCTTGATGCTCAGCTCGTGCAGTTCGCCATGCTTGCTGCGCAGTGCGATCAGGGCATGCTGCAGCGCCGGGTTGGCCGCCGCGCGGCTGCTGTCGAAGATCGCCAGACCGTAGAGCGCCTCGCCGGGGTCGGACTCGATGCGGTACAGCAGGGTGGCCTGGAGCATCGGCAGCGGTGTCGGCTCGTCATCGTCCGGCTGGGTGCTGAGCAGGATCAGGTAGGGCTGGTCGTGCCAGATGGTCTGCACCGGCTGCCCACCCTGCCGGATCTGGTCGAAAAGACCGTGCCAGCGCGGCGTGTCGACTTCGGGGAAGGCCTCCACCAGGTGCATGCCGACGATGCCGGAGAGGTCACGCGAGCAGCGCTGGTGGATGAAGGGGTTGCAGTAGAGGACCCGTTGCGACCCGTCCAGCAGCAGGAAGCCGGCGGGGATCTGCTCCACCGCTGCGACCATCTGCTGCTGAAGAACCGTCGAGCTCATGAGAGAGCACCTGTTCACATCGGGCCTAAGCTGAGTATAGGCGCGCGGATTGTAGATGATGGCAATTTGACGCCAGGCTACTGTCACTTCGTCGGAAACCGTTTCACGCCGGGAGGTCCCATGCACGCGACGAATTCCCTAGCGCACTACCACCTGACGTTCGAGGACGGTGCCGAAGTGTCGCTGGAGGCGCCCTCCCCCCAGCCGGACCCCGCCCCGGAATGGGCACGGCTGGAGCATTGCCAGTGCCGCAACTGCCCCCTGCGTGCCGAGGTCACCCCCTACTGCCCCTTCGCCCTGGCCCTGACGGGTCCCTTGCGTGCGCTGGAGGGAAGGCGCTCGTTCGACATGGTGAGAGTGAGCATAGACTGGCACGGCCGCCACCTGGAGCAGGTGACCTCGCTGCAACGGGTACTCAGCTCGCTGATCGGCCTGATCGGTGCGACCTCGGGATGCCCGCGCACCCGGCTGCTGGCCCCGATGGCGCACTTCCACCAGCCCTTCAGCGGTGCGGGAGAGACCCTGTTCCGGGCCTTGGGCACCTATTTCATCGGGCAGTACCTGCGTCAACGGCATGGATTGAGCGCGAACTACGACATCGACGGCCTGCTGACGATGTACCGAGCCCTACGCGAGGTGAACCTGGGACTGGCCGAGCGCCTGCGTTCCGCCAGTCGTGCAGAACAGAGCGTCAATGGCCTGGTGCTGCTGGATGTACTGGCGGCCGAAACCCTGGAGAACCTGCAATCACCGGAGGAGATGCTGGGCGAGCTGTTCGCGCCCTACCTGGAGACCTGAGGCGAGGCCGGCAGCTCGCCGGGGGGCTGGCGCACCGGTAGCACGACGCGGAAGCAGGCGCCGCCCTCGGCAGGCGACGTCACGCTGAGCGTGCCGTGGTGGCGCTCGATGATGTTGTAGGAAACCGACAACCCGAGCCCAGTGCCCTTGCCCACCGGTTTGGTGGTGAAGAAGGGTTCGAAGATGCGCCGCCGGAGGTCTTCCGGCACACCGGGTCCATCATCCTGGATGTCGATGAACACCGCGTCGCCCTGGGTGCCGGTGGTGAGGGTGATGGTGCCGTGATCGACGATGGCCTGGGCGGCATTGACGATCAGGTTGAGGAACACCTGGTTGATCTGCGAGGCGATGCATTGCACTGGCGGCAGCTGGCCGTAGTGCTTGACCACCTTGGCCTTGAACTTGATCTCGTTCCAGATGACGTTCAGCGTGCTGTCCAGCCCATGGTGCAGGTCGGCCATCTGCCACTCGCCGTTGTCCACGTGGGAGAAGTCCCGCAGGTCCTTGACGATGCGCTTGACCCGCTCCAGCCCATCGCAGGACTCGTTGAGCAGGATCGGCGTGTCCTCGCGCAGGAAGTCGTAGTCGGCAGCCTGCTTCAACGCCCGGCACTCGCTCACCAGGGCCGGATCGCCACAGGTCTCGATCTTCGCCTGCAAGCCGTCCACCAGCCCCATGAGCTGCTCCAGGTAACCGCGCAGGCTGTTGAGGTTGGAATAGACGAAGCCCACCGGGTTGTTGATCTCGTGGGCCACACCGGCGGCAAGCTGGCCGATGGCGGCCATCTTCTCCGATTGCAGCAGTTGCGCCTGGGCCTCTTCCAGGCGGCGGATCAACTGCGCCTGTTGCTCCTTCTCCACTTCCAGCAGGGCATTGAGGCGCTCCAGGTCCTGCTGGCGAGCAGCGGTGTCGGTGGCATCGGCAACGGTGATGCACACCGCCGCCGGTTCGCCCTGCTCGTTCTCCAGGGGGAAGAAGGTGCAGTTCTGGTACATGCTCGACAGCTGGCTGGTGATCGGCCGGGTGCCGCCGAAGGGGAACAGGTGCGGGCGCTGCTGCCAGGTGGTGAAGGCCAGGTTGCGCAGGGTCAGTACCCCGCGCACCTTCTGCCGCAACCAGCGCTCGGGCAGCTCGGGAAACAGCTCGAACAGCGAGCGTCCGACCGCATCCTCCGGCATGCGCCCACCGTGGATGACCATGAAGCGGTTCCAGAACAGCACGCGGCAATCCGCGTCCACCACCAGCACCCCCAGGTTGATGTTCTCCAGCACGGTTTCCAGCACCGAGGAGGACGGACCCGGGGAGCCTGGGGCGCTCATGTCACAGCTCACTCAGCAACCGGTCGATGACCGCCAGCACGCTGCCCACCGTCTCCTCGGCGATGCACAGCAGCAGGTCACAGCTGAATTCGCAGGCCTCGACCTCGAAGCGGATCTCCATGATCAGCGCCCGATGGTCCTGCAGGGACTTGGCGCCCAAGGCGTCCTGAAAGGACGCATGGCGAGAGAACACCGAGGGGGCGCCGTAGCTCACCGGAATCTCGAACTGCTGCGCGAGGCTGTTGATGCAGGCGCCACTGAGGATGTTGGTGACGTCGAGCATCAATTCCTCGCGCTGCTGGGTGTCGTGCTCGTCATAGCCCATCAGGTCGGCGAGCTGGTCGGCACCGTGGCAGCCAAAGCAGACGAATGCCTCCCCACGCATCTGCCCGAGAAAGGATTGACGGGTGACGTCCACCACCTGGCAACCGCCCAGCTCTTCCGGCACCTGGGCATCGCTGAGGCTGAAGGCGCTATGGATGCGCGGCACCGAGAGCACCACGAAGGTGTCGGTCAAGCGTGCCAACTGGTCGGCGGCCTGTCCCATGGCCACGTTCATCAGCTCCTGCAGCGCGTCGCGCTGGTCCTCGGTGAGCATGTCCATTACACGACTCCGATTTCATGGAGAACAGCCTGCATCGCTTCGCTGGTGATGGGCTTCTTGATGAAGGCCGCTGCGCCGAGCTCCATCACCCGCTGCCGGGCCAGGGGCTGGATGTCGGCGCTGACCACGATGATGATGGCCTCCGCCTCGGACTTGCGCAGGCGCTCCAGGGTTTCGAAACCGTCCATCACCGGCATGGTCAGGTCGAGGAAGATGATCTCCGCCTGGCCGGCCTCGTAGGCGGCGAGCACTTCCTGGCCGTTGGCGGCCTGGCTCACCTCCTCCGTGAGCAGCTCGGGGAGGGCTTTGAGCACCAGCTTGCGGGAGAGGCTGGAATCATCGGCTATCAGGACTTTCATACACGTGCCTCCAGTGGAGAGAGGTCCCTGTGAGTGAGCGTAGTCCAGCGATGTCATTTTGATGGCGTCAATCGTCGGACAGTCAAACCCCTTGCTCGTGAATCCAAGTGTGGCCGGCTTCGACGAATGCGCCACCCCGAGGCGTCAGGCCATGGCCTGGGCCACCCGCAGGGTGTCGGTGAATTGCTCGAAGGCCGTGATGCGGCCGCCTTCGAGTTGCCAGTGGTGGGCCACACGCGCCGCCATGGCCTTGCCGGTGGTGCGGTGCACGCCCCGGTAGGTGCCGATGCCGACGATGCTGGCACCGCCATCCACCAGGGCATCCAGTTCGAAGCGGTAGCCTTCCCAGTCCCGCGCCAGCACGCTGAACACCTGGGCCACCACCTCCTCCGGGCCGATCCAGGTGCCGGCACAGGGGAAGCCGTCCATCTCGGTCCAGCGCACATTGGACGCGACCTCCGCCAGCATGCCGGTCAGGTCGCCACGTGCCGAAGCCTCGTAGTGGTCGGCAATGATCTGCAGGTTGCTCTTCATCGTTCGCCCCTCACACGCAACCGTCGAGCCCGCAGCTCGGGCCATCCACCGCCTCGGCGACCGAGGCAGCACCCTGCGCCTGGAGACGCTGGGCCAGCCACGCACGCCACTGGGCCGGCTGGCCGAGGAAGGCCGAGGCGTCCACCCGCTCGAAGCGACCGTCCACTTCCAGCAGGAAGGACGGGAATCCGCTCAACCCATGGCGCGCCATCTGGCGACGGGCTTCGCTGATGTGCCCGGCCACGTCATGGGCCAGCGCCTGGTCGAGGGCGCTGCGGAACGCTTCCGGCTCCAGGCCGAGTTCAGCCGCCAGGGCCACCAGCACCGCCGCCTCGGCAATGCGTCGTCCCTCGCCGTAGTGGGCCACTTGCAGCCGCGCGAGCATGTCCAGGCCCTTGCCGGCCAGGGTGTCCGCCGCCAGCACGGCAGCGATGGCCGGCAGCGAGTCGAACACCGCCTCCGGGTCCCGCAGCAGCCCGTCCAGGTAGGCGTCGCCGAATACCTGGCCGGTCATCTGGGCGATGCGGCGGTCATGGGGCAGCACATGGCCTCGCCATTGCTCGCCGCCGCGCTGGCGGGCCGGGCCGGCGAGCATGCCGCCGCCGTGGGCGCGCACCGGCAGCACGGCACGGGCAGCCGCCACCAGGGGCGCGGCGCCGTAGCACCAGCCGCAGAACGGGTCATGAAAGTAATGCAGGGTGGCAGTGGCCATGGGCACCTCCGAGATCGGGAAAGACGGCCTTCTGGCCGGGGTGCGCCACTGTATTGGCTCTGCTTCGGTAGATAAAACCCGAAAGGATCAAATGATTGTTGCAACTACCGCGCAGATGCAGCCTATGCCCCCGGTATCGACGAGGCTGTCACAGCGCGTGCACCTGACTGTCATGTGGCCGTCACAGGACTCGGGCAGATTCGCGTCTCACCATTATCGGGGAGGAACCGCAATGCCCAACACCAAGACCTTCATCCGCAGCTTCAGCCTGGCCCTGGTGGCCGCGGCGCTCGGCGCCTGCGCCACCCAGCCGGCCGCGCCGGCCAAGGTGGAGGCCCTGAACAACGAGGACTGGTACCAGATCCGTACCGAGAAGGAACTGTTCGTCTTCGACGACTACGCCACCTACCGCAACTACGTCGCCAACGGTGCCGCCCCCGTGCGCAAGGACACCGGCAAGCAGGACGGTTTCGGTCGCGAGATCATCCTGGTGCTCAAGGCCGAGGACCAGGGCAAGGAAGCCAAGACCAGCGCCCAGCGCTTCCTGGATGTCAGCCTGCCGCCGGCCCAGCCCTTCTACGGCGAGCTGCGCGACGAAGAAGGCATCATCTACGTGTTCAGCCGCTACGGCGACATGATGGACATGTACAAGATCGGCGAGCCCACCTTCAGCTACGTCGACATCGGCGGCGGCCCCGATGGCCAGCGCGTGGTGTACGTGCTGATCAAGGAAGAGCCCAAGCCCGAGAAGCTGATCGCCCAGTTCCGTCGCAACTACGGCAAGTAAGCACCCACCAGAGGTGTAACGGCAGCGCCCTGGCGCTGCCGTTTTCGTTTCCGGCCCTGGAGGCCGCCATCACCCTTTCGCTTGTGCCTTCTCCCAGGCTGCCAGCTTGCCGGCGGCTTCCTCGATGCGAGCCCGCAGTGCCTCCAGCTCTGAATGGCGCTCGGCGATCACCCGCTTGACCGGGCAGTGACCGCTCAGACCCCGCGCCAGCACCACGGAGCCCAGGGCGGCGCGCAACCAGCCTGCCGGCCCACCCCGGTGCACGCCGGAACCCAGCATGGCCACGCCGGTGCCGATGCAGAACATCCGCTCCCAGCCCTGCACGTTGCCGGCATCAGGGGTGGCGGTATCACGGGATTGCGGCTCGAAAGCGACCATGGTCGATCCTCCTGGCCCGGGCAAAGTCATGCCGGGCGGTTGTCCAGACAGGCAGCACCGGCGAATCCGGCGCCCTCCTTCTCAACGACCGCCCGAAGCCCGTTCCGGTTCAGGCAACGGGACGAAGCGCCTCAGCCGAGGCGCATGCCCTGGTCCAGGCTGCGGTCCACCAGCCAGCGGCCGTGGGCGATGGATGCGCGGCGGGCGTTGTCCTCCTCGGCCAGGAAGGCGGCATCGGCGGGCAACGGGATACGTCGGGTGCGGTGGCCGTCCGGCGCGGTGATGTGCACCCCGCCGGCCCAGGGGGTAGGAATGCCGGGGTGCTCGATAAGGTGGGCGGTGATCACATGGTCACGGTAGGTGCAGTGGTTGCTGGCGTTCATGGCGCGGCCTCCTCTGGGGCGGAAGGCCCGGTGGAGCCTTCCCGGTGGGTCCGGCGCCGGGTGGACGCCGGACCTTCACCTTAGGCCCGCCCGCGCGCTGAACGCGCGGCAACCGACGAAGCGCACAGGCAGGTCGTTTGGCAACGGCCGGCTAGCGCTTCGGGTCCTCCAGGCCGGCGGTATTGCCCTGCAGGCTCTTGGTGGCCACTTGCAGGAAGGCTTCCAGGCGCTCGCTCAGGGCCTTGACCGCTGCCGGGTCCTCGATGCGGCCGGTGTTCTGGCCTTCGCTGTTGAGCTGATAGCGGAACAGCTGCGGCTCGCCACCACGGGGCTGCATCAGCACGCGGTCACCGCTGACGATGGCCACGGTCTGGTCGCTGCCGGAGGGCTTGATCACACCGAAGCCCTTGTCCTCCGGCGCCAGGCTGAGCAGGTCGCGGCCCCAGCACTGATGGCGGGTCTCGCCCCCCAGGCGGCCCATGATGGTGGGCACGATGTCGACCTGGCTGCCCACCACGTCGGTGCGCGCGCCGAATTTCTCCTGGATACCGGGGCCGATCAGCAGCAGCGGCACGTTGAAGCGGTACAAGTCCATATCGGTGAGCTGCTCGGGCGCGCCGAAACCATGGTCGCCCACCACCACGAACAGGGTGTCCTTGTAGTACGGCGACTGCTTGGCCTTCTCGAAGAACTGCCCCAGGGCCCAGTCGGAGTAGCGCATGGCCGTCAGGTGCTCGTCGCCGGAGCCGAAGCCGGTCACAGCCGGTACCGGCAGCGGGTTGGGCAGCGCATAGGGCGTGTGGTTGGAGAGGGTCTGCAGCAACGCGTAGAAGGGCTTCTTGCCGTAGTTGTCACGCAGCTCTTGGGCGGCGCGGTCGAACATGTCCTGATCGGAGGCGCCCCAGGTGGGGTCGAACACCACCGGGTTGACGAAGTCATTGCGCCCGATGAAGTTGCGCATGCCCTGGTTGCCGAAGAACCCCATCTGGTTGTCCCAGCCGAAATCACCGTTGTAGACGTACAGGTCGTCGTACTGGCGGGCGCTCAGCAGCTGCGGCAGGCCGGTGAACTTGTGGGTCCCCTCCTGCTGCTCCATCAGGTACTCGTAGCCCGGCAGGTTGGGGAAGCAGGCCATGGTGGCGAACATGCCCTGGTGGGTGTGGGTGCCGTTGGAGAAGAAACGGGTGAACAGCAGCCCTTCCTTGCTCAGGCGGTCGAAGTTCGGGGTGATGTCGCCCTTGCCACCCAGCGCGCCGACATAGTGGCCGGCGAAGCTCTCCATCAGGATCACCACCACGTTGCGGATCGGCAGGGTGCGCTCGGCCTCGGGCGTCAGCACACGGCGCACGGCAGCGGTGGCCGGATCCACCAGGCGATCCTGCGGGGTCAGCAGCATCTCGCGCACCACCGAGAGCGCCTGCTCATCCGGCAGGGTGGCCTTCCAGACGTTCTCGTTGGTCTCCGAGAAGCGCGCCTGGGCGGCGTTGACCAGCATCAGCGTGCCGTTCAGGCCCAACTGGTTGGCGAAGGCCGAATCCGTGGTATTGGCATCCCCCCAGCGCAGCGGCGGGCCCTGGCGCAGGGTGCCACGGGCGGCGACCACGGCCAGCACCAGGCACAGGCCGAACACGCCGACACGCACGTACCAGGGCGCTACACGGCTGCGCCCGCCCAGGCTGGGCGAGGCCTCAAGCGCGGCACCGGCGGGCCGGGTGGCGCGATCCAGGCGCTTGAACAGCCTGAACAGCAGCCAGGTCACCAAGGCCCACGCCAACAGGTAGCGCACCACCGGGAAACCGTACCAGAGCATGCTCATCACGGTCTTCGGGTCCTGGCTCATGTACTGGAACACCAGGCTGTTCAGGCGCTGGTGGAACTCGCGGTAGAAGTCCAGTTCCAGGATGCCGAAGAACAGCGTCAGGCTGGCGAACACCGTCAGCCAGGCCAGGTGCAGCCGGCGCAGCGACATGGCCGTGACGAAGGGGATGGACAGCAGCAGCGGCGCCAGGGCGTAGATGGTCAGGCGCAGGTCGAAACGGAAGCCGTTGATGAAGGCCTCGACGAAGGTCGAGGCCGGGGTGCTGCCGATCAGTTCGCGGTTGTAGATCAGCAAGGCCCCGCGCAGCAGCGTATAGAGAACCAGGAAGACCAGGCCGGAATAGACGGTGAAGGCCAGGTGACTGCGCAGCGTGGGGCGATACGGCCCGATCGGGCTACGGCTTGAGCTCATGGGGGCGGTGTCCATCCATCGAGAGAATGCGAACGGGCCCGGCGGGTTGGGTGAAGGCGTCACGCGCAGTGGCTGGCAGGAACCCATGCGGCGCCGTCCTGGCGGTTGTAGCGGATGCTCCGAGCGGGTCCGGCACAGCGGCGGCGGGTGCGGCGCCTTCAGGCAGCCTGCAGTGCGGGCACTGGGGAGCGGCGATGATAGTGCCTACCCGGTGGGGGCTGGGAAGGCCCTGAAGCAACTTTTTTCACATCAGGCTTCCGGCAGGGCAACTCCGCCTTCCGCCAGCGTCCGCCGCATACCGGGCAACAAGGTCGACAGGGCATCCCAGGGACGCTCCAGCTGTTCGGCCAAACCCACGTGGCTCGCGGCCTCGCAGCGATCCGGCAGGCCACACCCCGCATAGAAGGCATTGACCACCGCCACCATCGCTTCACGCTCGTTCTCCACCAGCATCGCCCCGTGCACCAGCACCACGTGGCGCCCGTCCTGGCTGCGGCGGCGCCAGCGCTGGGCCGTCCCCACCAGTTTGCGTGGGCCCAGCCGCACGTTGTAGCGCCCATCGCAGAAGGCCCCGGGCACCTCGCCGATGCCCGGCTCCAGCCCCTGCCCCGCCAGCCAGTCACACAAGGGGCGGCACAGGCGCAGGTAGGCGGTCTCGATCCGGGTCAGCTCGCTCTCCCCGGTCGGCACCGCATAGGCCAGGGCGATGTTCAGCACGCCAGGTGACTGCGGCACCGGCTCGCCGCCGGTATCCCGCAGCGAGACCGGCCAGTCCAGCGCCTCGCAGCGCGCCCGCGCCGCTTCGAAGCCGGGCAGGCGGCTCATGCGCACGGGCATCACCAGGGCACGGCCCAACGGCCGCCAGAGCAGTACGCCCGCGTCCCGTTCCCCTCGGTGCACCTGCTCCAGCAGCGCACGCTCCGCTGCCAACCCCGCCTCCACGTCCAGCCGCTGCATCACGCCCCTCCTCTATCTGGTTCGCATCGCATGCTACGCCGCCACGGCTCGCCTTGCCGGGCATTTGAATTCAAAAAAACTGCACTCAAGCTGCAATAACATTCATTGGCAGCGATGGATCACGCCCCCGTAGGATGCGCCCCGTTCGCCTCGTCGCGCTCCGGCGAGGCCACCGATCCCGCGCACGCAGTGGGACTTCCCTGGGGGCCGCTCCGGCCCCCTTTTTTACGAGACTCGTCATGCCCCCGGAAAGTCGCTGGCGCCGCTGGTCCAGGCGCCTCGCCCCCGTCCCCCGTAGCGCACCGCCCACCGAATGGCTGCGCGCCTCCCTTGGTGCCTGCGTCGGCCTGGCCCTGTGCTGCCTGGTCACCAGCCACCTGTTCAGCCTCGACGTCACCCTGCGCCTGGCCGCGCCCCTGGGCGCCAGTTCGCTGCTGCTGTTCGCCGTCTCCAGCAGCCCCCTGGCCCAGCCCTGGTCGGTGTTGCTCGGCAACCTGGTGGCGGCCCTGGTGGGCACCGCCTGCGGCCTGTGGATCGACCACACGGTGCTGGCCGCCACCCTGAGCATGGCCTTCACCGTCCTGGCCATGTACAGCCTGCGCTGCCTGCACCCGCCGGGCACCGCCCTGGCGGTGGCCGTGGCCCTGGGCGGCCCGGCATTCGAAGCCCTGGGCTTCGGCGTGGCCTGGCCGGTGCTGATGGGCTCGGCGGTGCTGATCATCAGCGCCCTGGCCTACAACCGCCTGACCCGCGGCGCCCTGGTCAACGCCCCGGCGCAACCGCGCAACGACAGCCACCTCACGGACGACCCGCTGCCCAGCGAGCGGGCCGGCTTCGCCGAAGCCGACCTCGACCAGGCCCTGGCGGACTTCGGCGAGTTCGTCGACATCACCCGCGACGACCTCGAACGCCTGCTGCGCCAGACCGAACGGGTCGCCCTGCGACGCGGCATGGGCCGGGTCACGGCCGAACACATCATGTCCCGCGACCTGCGCACCCTGTCCCCCGATGCGAGCCTCGCCGACGCCTGGAAGCTGTTCCGCCAGCATCGCATCAAACTGCTGCCGGTGCTGGACGCCGACGGCGCCCTGGTGGGCGTGGTCACCCCCACCGACCTGCTGCACCACGGCCATCGCGACCCGTCCGTCTCGCTGCTCGCCCGCCTGCGCCCGCAGCAGGTACGCGTGCGCCAGCTGATGACGCGGGAGGTGCGCAGCGTGCGCCCCGGCACCGACATCGGCGCCCTGGTTTCCCTGCTCTCCGACCAGGGCCTGCACGGCCTGCCCGTGCAGGACGAACAAGGCCGACTGGTGGGCCTGGTGACCCAGAGCGACCTCATCGGCGGGCTCTACCGGCACTGGTTGAAGGATGCGACCCCAGCGCCGCTGACACACGGGGCATCACGCAAGTCCGCCTGACCACGGCACCCGGGTGGCTCGATGCGGTCCAAGCGGCGATGAATACGCCACTTCGCTGGCGTACTATGCCCAACCGCTCTCCGAAACCGTGGTACCGATGCCTGCCGATGCTCCCCTGACCGCCCTGCCCACCGTCCTGGCCGGCCCCCTGCTGCGCCGCGCCGAGCCCCGGCGCCTGGTGTTCTGGCTGGTGGCCACGCGCCCGTTGCAACCCGTCCTGCTGCTGGAGGCCGACGGCCAGGCCCAGCACCACAGCCTGGACGCCCGGCAATGCCGCATCCTTGCGGTGGGCCGGCACGCGCATGTGCACCTGATCGACCTGCGACTGGTGGCGCCCCTGCCCCAGGACACGCCCATCGCCTACGACCTGCTGATCGACGGCCAGGGCATTGCCGAGTGGGCGCCGCACTTGCTCTACGGCGAGGCCACCCGGCCTGACTTCGTGCTGCGCTCGCGCATCGACCACCTGCTCCACGGCTCCTGCCGCAAGCCTCATCACCCTGCCCCCGACGGGCTGCTCTGCGCTGACCGCCTGCTGGCCGAAAAGCCCCTGCCGGAACAACGCCCGGCGCTGCTCATGCTCAGCGGGGACCAGATCTACGCCGACGACGTGGCCGGGCCGATGCTGTGCGCCATCCACTCGCTCATCGAGCGCCTGGGCCTTTACGGGGAGTACCTGGAGGGCGCCGTGGTGAGCGACAGCGAAGCGCTCTACCAGCACCCCGCCAGCTATTACCGGCGCGCCGACCTGCTGCCGGCCCTGGAGAGCAACGAAACCCTGCGCGCGCGCTTCTTCGGCGGCGCGCGCAAGCCGATCTTCACCAGCAGCAACGCCGAGAACCACCTCGTCACCCTCGCCGAGGTGCTGGCCATGTACCTGCTGGTCTGGTCGCCGGTGCCTTGGACGCTGGTGGCACCGCAGATGCCCGCACTCGGCACGTCCGAAGCGGAGCGCTACCACCTCGAAGCCACGCGCCTCGAAGGCTTCGTCGCCGGCCTGCCGGGCGTGGCGCGGGTGCTGGCGCACCTGCCGACGCTGATGATCTTCGACGACCACGACGTGACCGATGACTGGAACCTCTCCGCCCAGTGGGAGCAGACGGCCTACGGCCACCCCTTCTCCCGCCGCATCATCGGCAACGCCCTGCTCGCCTACCTGCTCTGCCAGGGCTGGGGCAACGACCCGGACGCCTTCGACGAGCTGCAGGATGACCTCGCCGCGCTGTGCGCCAGCCCTGATCCCCATGGCCGGCTGGACAGCACGCAGCTCGACGGCCTGATCGGCCGCCTGCTGGCCTTCAACGGCTGGCAGTACGAGCTGGACACCCAGCCGCCCCTGCGGGTGCTGGACACCCGCACCCGCCGCTGGCGCAGCGAGGTCGACCTCAAGCGGCCGTCCGGCCTGCTGGACTGGGAGGCCCTGTGCGAACTGCAACAGGCGCTGCTGGGGCACCCCTCGGCCATCGTCGTGTCCCCGGCCCCGGTGTTCGGCGTGAAGCTGATCGAGGCCGTGCAGCGGGTCTTCACCTGGCTCGGTCACCCGCTGCTGGTGGACGCGGAAAACTGGATGGCCCATCGCGGTGCCGCCCAGGTGATCCTCAACATCTTCCGTCACTCACGCACGCCGGGCAGCTACACCATCCTCTCCGGCGACGTGCACTACTCCTTCGTCTACCGCGTGCTCATCCGCCATCGCCAGCAGGGCCCGCAGATCTGGCAGATCACCAGTAGCGGCGTGAAGAACGAATTCCCCCACCGCCTGCTGGACCTGTTCGACCGCCTCAACCGCTGGCTCTACGCGCCCCGCTCGCCGCTCAACTGGTTCACCCAGCGCCGCCGCATGAAGGTGGTGCCCCACACACCGGCCCACAGCCGCGCGGGGGAACGCCTGTGGAACGGCGCCGGGTTGGGCCAGGTGTTCTTCGATGCCGAGGGGAGGCCGACGCGGGTGTTCCAGCTCAATGCCAACGGCACCGCACCCACCGAGTTCCTCGAAGACCGCGACGACGTCAGCGACGCCCATCCCCTCGCGCGGCGGGCCTGAACCCGCCGCTCAGAGCACCGCATCCCAGCGCTGGGACCAGTCGATGTCGTCGGCCACCACCTCGCGCAGCACGCCGATGGCCTGCTGCAACAGCGCCGAATCACGGTCACGGGAATAAACGAGGTAGGTCGGGTAGGTGAACTCCGGCGCCCGCTCCACCCGCTCCAGCACGCCGCTGTCCAGATAGCTCTGCACCACCCGCGTGCGGAAATAGCCGGAGCCGCCGTTCTGCAGGATGAACTGCAGGGCCAGCGGCCCGAGGTTCACCGAAACCGCAGCCCGCGCCAGGTCAGGGAGCGCCGCATCGTGCTGCTGGCGGAAGCGCGGGCCCCAGTCCACCTGCACGTAGGGTTCGGGCGCACGGCTGGAACGGATCTGCACCAGCTTCTCCTCCAGCAGCAACTCCACCTGCATGCCCGGCCAGTACTCGGGCTGGTAGACCAGTGCCGCATCCAGCAGCCCCAGTTCGATCTGCTGCTGCAGGTGCTGGCCGGCGGCAACCTCCACCCGTACTGCGTGGGACGGAATCCGCTCACGCAGGCGGGTCATCCAGCCCAGCAACAGCGGGTTGCTCAGGCTCACCTCACCGCCGATGGCCAGCAGGTCGCGGTAGCCCTTGGGCAACGGCAGGTCACGCCGGGCGGCCTCCCAGGTCTTCACCAGTTGCGTGGCGTGCCCGACGAACACCTCCCCCTCCGGCGTCAACCGCGCCCCGGCCCGGTTGCGCACGAACAGCCGGCAGCCAAGCTGCCCCTCCAAGTTCTGCACCCGCGCGGTGATGGCAGTCTGGGTCACATGCAAACGCTCCGCCGCCGAGACGAAGCTGCCGCTGCGGGCGATTTCGAGAAAGGTACGTGCCAGGTCGATATCCATGGCAATCCCCGGGCTATTGAAGGGTGGCTATCTTAGCGGGTCGGGGATGGGAGTAGGCTCGCGAACCAAGCAATCACGCAGCCTGAAAACTTCAGCTTCATCAGACCCACTCGTCGTTCATTTCAGATTCGCACCGGGAAAAACATGGAAATGCGCAAATCTCTTATTACTAGCAAACGAAGACATCCCACTCATCACCAGCAATACATAGCCAAGACCCTAAAACCAGATTTTCGCCCACGCCATAGCCCACCCCTCTACTTCACGCCGAAAATCTCTTGACCACCCTGAGCCGTGTAGTCAAATGGAAAAATCAGGCCCTTCCGGTTCATCAGCCGTTCAGCCTCTCAAAAAAATCTTCCAAGATTCTTTTAACTGGCAGAGAAGCCTCACCTAATAAATATTCAGCCCTGGACGACAACTCTTCTCTTGTACGCCCATCCACTCCTGAAAGATCCAACATTCTTAGCGCATCAAAACAGCAAACCCGCAAATCCTCATCATCCGTACTGACAATACGCAGAATAACTTCAATCTCGTACAAGACCTTAAAATCGCCCAAGCACTCCACAAGCCTCTTCTTCCAGAACACGCCCTTATCTTTTAAATCATCCAGAAGCAGCTCCCAATCCCCCTTATCAAACTCCCTCAAAACATCAGCAGCCTCCAAAATCCCACAGTCATACCAATAATCACCGGGGTATCGCTCCAAAGAAAAATCAACTATGCAACCTTCAAGCTTTCCATACAAACCCTCAACCTGACTCATGTAATTTCGAACCTCCTTGTAACTTGAGCCCACGTAGTTTGATTGCCTCGCCATTCGAGATACAAGCTTTGCTCCTACGCCACCTCAAAGCTCTCGCAATGCAAAATTCGTCGTCAATCAACGATTACCCCCATTAAGTCGAGCCACCTGAAATAGACAACCAAAACACATCACCCCGCCACACCAAAAATCATAAAATACAAAAACTATTTAACTCACCCAAAACATCCTCCTCCAAGGCACTAAATTCACTAACAGAAAAATTGCTAACCCTATCAAACAGCTTGTGACAAACGAAGAGTTCACCACCATCTTCCAAGATCATCCTAAGACCAACCTCATTGGGCAAATCCCCATACATGACGTTCCGCGTCTTACACTTGACAACAAAAATTTTGACCACCTTCTTTCCGGAAACATCACGCCATATGCCACCACAGAACCGCCCATCATCGTTAGCAACTGGAAAAAATTCATCATTACTCTCAAGACTTTCCTCATGAAGATTTCCATTCACATCCTGCTCCAGCCAAACAACCACAGAATTTTTTGCTTCATCACTGGACATACCAACCACTTCACCAGATTCCAAATAAATGAGTAGCGGACCCTCTGTATAAGAGAAGACCTCAGAGTCTTCCAGATTGCACTCTATTGCCGACTCCTCAGGCGACCACCAACTGAAACGCGCCACCTTCCGTATTGGCGCCCCCATGATCAACCTCAAAACCTCTTGCGCTAAAGAAGGCACACTCTCACCACGAAGAATCATTACTCCCCCACTAAAGGCGACTTAATAGAATCAGAGCACTCTTTGGCAAAGGTCGCTCAACGCAGACTTTGACTCTGCAGCACCCACAAAAAACTCAGCCAGCGCATAGCGCTGGCTGAGTCGAGGTTTTACCAGAACGTGCCGCCAAGCATCACTCGCGCTGCAGCACTTTGCGCTCCAGTGCCGGGTCAGCATCGATTTCGCTGTCGCTGAAGGGCAGCGGCTGCCAGGGGTTATTGGCGAACAGGGCGGTCTGGTCGGCGTAGTGGGGGGAGCCGGGGTCGCTGGACTGGGAGAAGGCCAGCAGGCCTCGGGCGCGGGGGCCGTTGGCGTCGAAGGTGACCAGTTGCAGGTAGCTGGTGCCGCTGACCACTTCCAGGCGGTCGCCCTGGTGTTCGCTCTGCATGGCGTTGTAGACGCCCAGGTGGCCGTCGGCGCCGGGCATGGGGAAGGTTCGGGCGCCGCGGGTGGCCTGGTGCAGGTCGCCCCAACGGGCATCGCCGGGGGCGACCGAGGCGGCCAGGGCCTCGCTGGCGGCCACCAGGGCCTGGCGCAGCGGTTCGCGGGCGGCCGGTGCGATGCCGCTGGGGGTGTCCAGCGGGCGCGCGGGGTCGAAGGGGTGCTGCCAGCCGTCGTCCAGTTCGAGGAAGGCCTGGGCCGCCTGCTGGAACACCAGCATGCCCAGGCCGCTGTCCACCCGCGCCTTGCTATCCCAGTCGGCCAGGGCGCCGCAGGCACGGCTCAGGTCCGCTTCGCCGGCGTGGGCCTTGCACAGCGCCAGCAGTTCCGGCAGCAGCTCGCCGGCCAGGCCCACCTGGTTGTCGGTGACCATTGCCGCCAGGTCGTCCGCCCGCAGCGGCTGCTGGCCTTGCAAGCGCCCCAGGGCGAAGCGGGCACGGGGAGAGATCGGCGTTTCCCGGCTCACCAGGGGCGAGTAGCCCACCAGGGGGCTCGCCGGGTTGGTCAGCCAGGCGCTGTCGTTGGAGTTCTGCACGAAGTCCTCGCGCAGCAGCACGGGCAACTGCGCGGCCGGGGTGATGCCGGCCTGGGCGGCCCCGGCTTCCCGTTGCCATTCGCAGGCGCTGCGATTGCCCTGCAGGGCAGGCAGGCCCTGCTCCGCCAGTTGCGGGATGACGCACTCGGCGAGCTGCCGGGGCTGTAGGTGCGGCACCACGGATTGGTTCATGTAGAGCGCGCGGCCCCGGTCATCCACCGCCAGGGTGTTGACCCAAGGAATGCCCTGCAGGCGCTCGACGCTGGCGCGCAGGGCGTTCACGTCGCGGGCCTGGTTCATCGCGTACCACTGCTGCAGCACGCGGGTGTTGCCGAGGTTGGCGTCACGCAGGGCCCAGGCCTCGCCGGCCGACCAGTCCAGCTTGCCGGGCCAGTTCAGCAGCGGGCCGAAACGGGATTCGTAGAGGTCGTGGGACTGGGTGACCAGCTCACCGGACGGCTGCCGCACCCGGATCTGCAAGCGCGTGCGGGTCATGGGCTCGTAGCGGCCGTCGACGCGGTAACGGGTCGGGTTCTTCGGGTCCAGCTCCAGGCGGTACAGCGTGAAGTGCGCGGAGGTGTCCACGGTGTGGGTCCAGGCCAGGTGCTGGCTAAATCCGATGTTGACCACCGGCAGGCCGGGCAGCGCGGCGCCCATCACGTCGAGCTTGCCGGGGATGGTCAGGTGCAGCTGCCAGAAACGCAGCGCCCCGCTCCAGGGGAAGTGCGGGTTGGCCAGCAGCATGGCCGGGCCGTCGGCGCTGCGCTGGCGGCCCACGGCCACGGCGTTGCTGCCCCGGTCCAGGCGGAAGCCTTCGACCCGCGCGAGGGTATGGCCGCTGTTCCGAGCAGCCTGTTGGCGCCCGGGCGGTGCAGCGCCCACCACGGCTTCGGCGAACTGGCCGACACCGCCTTCCACCAGCAGGCGCCGGGTCAGGCGGACCAGGTCATCCGCTTCGATGGGGCGCAGCCAGGCCTGCCCGAGGCAGTGAGTGCGGCCTGCGTCGGCTTCGCCCAGGTAGCGGTTGAAGCCCTCGGCATAGCCGACCAGCAGCTCGGTCACCTCGTCGGTCTGGGCACGGCGGAAGCTGGCGACCCGCTCGGGGGCGTTCAGCCAGGTGAAGAACAGGTCGGACGGGACGTTGGCCAGGCCGGAGGAGGACTGCCCGTCCGCGCCGAACCAGCGGGCCCGCTCACCTCGCGCGGTGATGATCTCTTCGGCCAGCAGGCAGGCATTGTCGCGGGCGTAGGCATAGCCGATGCCGCGCCCGAGGCCACGTTCGTCAGCCGCGCGGATATGCGGCACGCCGTGGGCGGTCCAGCGGATCAGGGTGTCGCCACCGGCATCGGCGGCATGGGACAGGCACGGCGCCAGCAGCAAGGCTGCGGCCCCGGCGACAAGGGTGCGCATGGGCATCGGGGGTTCTCGCGGAGAAAGTGAACGCGCCGGACGAAGCCGGCGCGGGGGTGGTCAGCCGGCGATCGCGTAGCTCGGCGCGGTACGCCCGGCAGCGCCGGCGGGCTCCAGGTGCTGGTGCAGGGAGGCGGCGATCTCGTCGGCACGGATCGGCAGCACCGACAGCAGGGTATCGCTGAGGCCGTGGCTGGCCTGGCAGAAGCCCTGCATGTACAGCGCGGGGCGGAAGGAGTCGTCGGTGCGCAGGCGGTAGTCGCGGGCCACCTCGAAATCGCCCAGCCAGGGCACCAGGGGTTCCAGCAGCTCGCGGTGGGCCTGGCGTTCGTACCCCGTAGCCAGCACCACCGCGTCGTAGCGGTGGCTGCTCTGCTCGCCGGTGGCGATGTGGCGCAGCACCAGTTCGATGCCATCGGTGGTGGCGGTGGCACGCTCCACGGCGCTGAGGTTGCGGAAGGCATGGCGGCGCGAGCCGGAGACCTTCTGCCGGTAGAAGATGCCGTAGATGCGCTCGATCAGGTCCAGGTCCACCACCGAGTAGTTGGTGTTGTGGTACTCGCGGATCAGCCGCTCACGCTCGGCGGTGGGCTGGCTGAAGATCAGGTCGGTGAACTCGGGGGAGAACACCTCGTTGACGAAGGGGCTGTCATCCGCCGGCTTGAGGGCGGAGCCCCGCAGGATCACGTCCACCTGCACGTTCGGGTAGCTGTCGTTGAGGTCGATGAAAGCCTCCGCAGCGCTCTGCCCGCCGCCGACGATGGCGATGCGCATCGGCTGGCCGCTGGCGCACGGCTGCTGCTGGATGCGCTCCAGGTACTGGGCGTGGTGGAACACCCGCGCATCGCCCTTGAGGTGGCGGAAGGCCTGGGGCACGCGCGGGGTGCCGCCGGCGCTGAGCACCACCGCGCGGGTGGTGCGTACCTGGGACTGGCCGTTGGCATCGCGGGAGACCACCCGCAGCGCCTGCACCTGGTTGCCCTCCAGCAGCGGCTCCACCGCCTGGACTTCTTCGCCATAGCGGCACTGGTCGGCGAACTGGCCGGCGACCCAGCGCAGGTAGTCGTTGTACTCCATGCGGCAGGGGTAGAAGGTGCCGAGGTTGATGAAGTCCACCAGGCGGTCGTGCTGGCGCAGGTAGTTGACGAAGGAGTACGGGCTGGTGGGGTTGCGCAGGGTCACCAGGTCCTTGAGGAAGGAAATCTGCAGCTCGCTCTGGTTCACCAGGGTGTTGCCGTGCCAGCGGTAGTCGGCCTGCTTGTCGAGGTACAGCGCGTCCAGGGCGCCCTGCCCGCTGGCGGCACGCTCCTGCAGGGCGATGGCCAGGGCCAGGTTGGAAGGGCCGAAGCCGATGCCGATCAGGTCGTGGATGGCGGTGTTGAGGGGCTGGGTCATGTCCTGTGTCCTCTGCTGGCGGGCCGTCGCGGACCGCGGCTGTCATGGGGGACGGCCCGGTGGCCGCCTGCTGACAAGGAACGAGGACTGGGCAGGGAAATTTACCGGCGGCTCAACCGGCCTCCCACTCGCGCATGCGCAGCCGGCAGTGCTTCATCGCATTGACGATGTGCTTCTCCACCAGGCTGCGGGAAATCGCCAGGCGCTCGGCGATCTCCCCGTGGGACAGGCCTTCCAGCTTGCGCAGCAGGAAGGCATCGCGGCAGGCCTGGGGCAGTTCGTCCAGGGCCCGCCCGAGCATCGACAGGCGCTGATCACGGGCCAGCAGGCGCTGCGGCGACGGCGCGTGGAAGCGCTCCTCCTCGTCCAGCACCTCCAGCGGCTCGTTGCGGCGGATGACGCTGCGCCGGTGTTCGTCCACCACCAGGTTGAGTGCCGTGCGGTAGAGAAAGGCCCGTGGCGATTCGATGCGCTCTTGACTCGCACGCTCCATCACCCGCAAATACGCGTCATGGGCGACATCCGCTGCTGCCTGGCGGTCTCCGAGCCTGGACTGGAGGAAACGCAGCAGCTCCCGATAGTAGTTTTCCAAGGCGTCCCCCGGCCGCGTTCCACGCGGCCACACCAGTTGAGCGAGATCAACGCCCATCGTCCTACGATGCTGGCAGTCTGAAATGAACTAAATTTATAATAATTCTCATCAAGATTTAAGCCTCAACGACGGATCGCCTTCAGATCACCATGGAACCCAGGTCAAACCGGTAAGCCCGATGAACAAAGCCACCTCCCCCGCCCCCAGCGATCCCCTGGTCGAAGTCGCCGCCCACTGGTGCATGCGACTGCACGCCGAGGATTGCACCGCCGAGGAGCGCGCCGAGTTCCAGGCCTGGATCGACAGCGACCCGGCCAACGCCCTGGAATACGCGGAAATGCTGGAGATCTGGGAGCTCAGCGCCCACCTGCCGCCCAGCACCGCACCTCTCGGCAAGGCTGCACGCCCGACGCCACCCCGGCCCGCCCCGGCCCCGCAGCAGCGCCCGGCCACACCCGTGCGGCGGCGCGGCTTCCTCGCCCGCCACGCCCGCGCCCTGGCATTGGCGGTGGTCGGCCTGCCCCTGGCGGCCTACAGCGGCTGGCTGGCCGGCTGGGTGCCGGACAGCTACCACCGCTACAGCGCCGATGCGAGCATCCAGCGCTTCACCCTGGGCGACGGCAGCGAAGTGGAGCTGAACCTCGGCAGCCGCCTGAGCTACGCCAGCTTCATCGACCAGCGCCGGGTGGACCTGTCCCGTGGCGAAGCCTACTTCCACGTCAGCCGCGACCCGCAGCACCCCTTCGTGGTGAATGCCGGGGCCGGCTCGATCACCGTCACCGGCACCCGCTTCAACGTCTGGACCTACCAGGACAACGTCGTGGTCACCGTCACCGAAGGCTCGGTCAAAGTGCGCAGCGCCCGCCACGGCAACGACAGCAACCTCTCCCCCGGCATGCAGGCCGCCTTCCGCCCTGGCGACCTGCAGCCCCGCGTCGGCGCGGCAGACCCCGGCAAGGCTCTGGCCTGGCGCGACGGCAAGCTGGTGCTGGACGACCTGCCCCTGGCCGACGCCCTGCCGCTGATCAACCGCTACCTCGACCACCCCCTGGTGCTCGGCGATGCCAGCGTCGGCGAGCAGCGCATCGGCGGCATCTACAGCACCCAGGACATCGGCAACCTGGTCAAGGCGCTGCCCAAGGTGCTGCCGATCCGCCTGGCCACCCAGGACGACGGCCGCGTGGTGATCCACGCCCGCTGAGCCGGCGCCCCTGGCCATCCCTCCGGACTAAATCCCCCGGACCTCCATCCGTTTCCCAGGCAGCCCTCCGTGGTCGTCGCACCGGCGGTCGCGGGTCGTCAGCCAGCCCGGAAGCCCCGCATGCCCACACCTCGACAGCTGCTCGCCGCGCCCCTGCTCGCCCTCCCCCTGCTGGCCCTGGTGGCCTGGACCCAAGCCCCACGGCCGGCCCACCCGGACAGCGTCGCCGTCACCCTGGCGGACCTGGAGAGCAGCGTCAGCGCCCTCGGCACCCTGCAGCCCCGGCACTACGTCGATGTCGGCGCCCAGGCCTCCGGGCAGATCCTCAAGCTCCACGTGGAGCCCGGCGACAGCGTGCGCCAGGGCGACCTGCTGGTGGAGATCGACCCGTCCACCCAGCAGGCCAAGGTGGATGCCGGGCGCTACTCCATCCAGACCCTCGAAGCCCAGCTCGCCGAACAGCGCGCCCAGCACGACCTGGCCAACCAGCAGCACGCTCGCCAGCGCACCCTGCTCGCCGGCGGCGCCGGCCGTGAAGAAGACCTGCAGGTGGCCCAGGCCCAGGTCCGCGCCACCCGCGCCCGCATCGACATGATCCGCGCCCAGATCGACCAGGCCCGCGCCA
>Ga0247725_1000496_pt1 | contig 28465 bp, 36 predicted proteins | sample OKSTACKMCFT3sol_FD_183021 | JGI IMG/M metagenome (GOLD analysis project Ga0247725, IMG submission 183021) | Subsurface sediment microbial communities from gas well in Oklahoma, United States - OK STACK MC-FT3-sol | ecosystem: Environmental > Terrestrial > Deep subsurface > Rock core/Sediment...
CGCGCTGCGCAACGAAGGTGCCTTGACTGGTTCGACCGCTGATCGAAACCTGACCCACCGGAGCGGTATGCTCCCCAACCTGGACTCTACTAAGTAGCTAGTGGCCCTGAGAAAGGGGGCAGGTCACAGCATCTGGTAGCAAGATCGCGCCATTGAGTTAGTAAGGACATCAAGTGTTGCAGTGCTGCCATCAGACGAAAAGAAGACATAGCCGCACGCACGTCTGTGAAGATAGCGGCCAACCCGTTGGAATTGGGCGGCATCAAATGACAACACCTCATCCCAAATCTCATCGCTCGATATAGATATTGAATGTAGAACACTCTGCTCGTCCATAAGTCCTCCAATTGATTGACTCCATTCAATCAACCACGGATGGCAACATTGTCAAGCGCACAAGAAAGCCCGCCGAAGCGGGCTATTGGAAGTGCTGTCCCGATGGGCTATCGGGGACCAACCATCCATCCTTTTTATCGGGGCGGCGGCAATGCACCTTCGTAGCGACGGGCGATAACCTCGTTAAGCTTGTCCACCAAGTCAAGACGCTTGAACACAATGTGGGCGTTTCTGTTCTTGTAAAAGGTGACATCCATGTACTCAGAGAACACCTCGGGGCTTGAAGCTGCGCTTCTAAAATCCGGATGCGGCTTGCCGTCGAACATGTGAAACGCACGGATCATGTCTTGCACAACGTCTCTTGAAATGAAGTATGTCCAGCTCTCCATGTATTGCAAAATTATTTTTTTTCCAAAGCGAACGGGAAGATGGCTTTTGTAGTCCCATGACAAACCTTCAAAGACGCCGACAATACCGTCTTCAAACATGTCTGTGCGCGTGTCGTACAGTTGGGCAAACGTCGCAACAACATTGTCGTAGTTGAACTCAGGAACGGTGTTCTCATAGAACGCCCGGCCCCACTCAACGCGTTTTTTGTGGCACATGAAATCTTTCAGCCCCGTCTCACGCATGATTGTTGACCAGCTGTTCTCCGTAAGGGCTTTTGCGTGTGTGTTCCGCGCATCTTTCATGCAATCGAAGTTGCGGAAGTTCAGTTGGGCCAGGGCGCTACGCATAGCACCACCAACATGCATGTTGTCCGCCTCATGGAGTGCAGCCTCAATTGTCGCCATCAGAGCCTCAAATTTCTCATTCGCCAATTGATGTCGCGCCAACTCTTTTTGTATTGAAATGGATTTAATCATCTCGTTCATTGTTACCCCCTTGCTTAAATGAAGAGCCATCCAAACACAAGAACCAACATTGTCAATGGGTTTAATTCATATGTTTATAAAAATCACAGGCGCTTTTGATGGGGGATAAAATCCCAATAAAAAAGCCCGCCGAAGCGGGCTTAATCATTTGCTTTTACATTCTGCGCCATCGTGATGGGCGGGGTGGATCGTCCCGTACAATATTGACGGCGGACTCAATTTCGCGCCGCTGTGTGTGCGCGGCAATGGTCTGCAACATCCCATCATCCCCATACGCAATCTCCTGGGCGTTCGTGCCTTGAGCGTTGCGCAACGATGTGTCTGCACCGTTGTCCAGTAAAACACGAACCCCCCACTCCGATTTTAAAGACGCGGCGTTGTGCAAGGGCGTGTTGCCGTATCGGTCTTGGGCGTTGATATCCGCCCTGTTGTCCATCACCTTGCGTGCCAGTTCGCTGCGATCCTTGGCAACGCCGTTGCTGGAAAAAAGGTGGTGCAGTGCGTTGGCACCGTTCACATCAAGAATGGATGCATCCGCACCGGCAGACAGCAAAATCTCAGCCATCTCGTAATGTTGGTACGCTAATGCACACGCCAATGGTGTTTTACCGGATAGAGTTGGGCGGTTGAGATCCACTCCCATATCAATAAGCATTTGCGTCACGTCCACACTGTCTTCTGCGGTGGACCAACACAAGGCGTTTTGATTGCCAGCAGCCACGCAATGGATGTCGGCCCCACGCTCAACCAGCGTCTCAATCATGCCAACGGGCCGCTTGGCTTCAATGGCACGAAAGAACGGTGTGGCCTGCTCGTAATCGCGGGCGTTCAGATCCGCTCCACCATCGATCAACGCATGTATGCGGTCCATGCGCGCAATAGCTTTTTCTTTCCCCAGGTTGACGTGCAATGGGGTTTGTTGATTGACATCGGTAAAATTAGGATCCGCCCCACAGGCGATGAGTTCGGCAATGGCCTCTGGGTGTCGCGCATAGTGCAAAGGTGTGCGGTGGTTGCGTTCAATGGCGTTGGGATCGATGCCAGCGTTGACAAGCGCGGTGACAACCCCAGGTTCGTAGAATTTGTCATCGACGGCGCGGTGCAAAGCTGTCAATTGAGCCGTGCCCGACCGCTGATTGATGTTGGTGGCGGATGAAATGTGTTTGTTAACGTCATGCAGTAGCCCTGTTGTGTACATACCGACCCCTTATAAGTGGATGATGCATTCACACAAACATAAGCTCGATTATTGTCAAGGGTCTGGATGGACGTGTTGAACATTGAGCAAAAGAAAAGCCCGCCGAAGCGGGCTTCATTCTCCCTATATGCGTACATCAGTACGTCACCGTGAAGGTTACTGATGCGGTGTAGGTGCCCTCCGCCAACGATTTGTAATAGCCGTAATAGGCGTCGCGCTGACCAAATTCATACGACAGAGGGATGGCTTGGTGTGCACCGGTACCCACTCCAGAGAGAGCCAAACCGTTTGCATCGGTTCCGAATTTCGGGGCGGAACGAGTATCCATCCCTCGGTATAACGTCACGGGATATTCGCGCGCCGATGTGGCGGATGTAGCCATAACCTGTCCGTTTGCATCTGTGGATGCCTCAACGATGTACGGCAAGTCTTCGCTGCACAAGACTCCTAAGTTGTCGTCCCAACCCTCCCCGGCGATGTCGTGTACGTCGGTTTGATTGATGGTGTCGGTAGTGGACAGATAGATATCACATGTCCCAGCCACCACAAACGAAAAATTCATTGTGGTGGATTTTGAAGCTGCGAACGACGATCCGGAAGCCATCATGGCAACGGCAGCGGCGGAAGCAATAATTAGTGTTTTTTTCATAAGTAAGTTCTCCTTCAAAGTTGATGTGGTTTTGTTGTGGTGATTAGTACGTCACGGTAAAGGTCACGGAGGCGGTGTAGGTGCCCGGTGCCAATTGCTTGAACGTGCCATCACCATTGGGTTGACTCAATTCCCATGCGAAGGGAATTGATTGGTGCGCGCCCGAACCGACACCCGAGTGCGCCAAGCCGTTGGCGTCTGTGCCGAAGCGCGGGCCAGAGTAGGTGTCATTACCACGAACAAACGTCACGGGGTATTCGCGTGCTGACGTGGTGGATTTGGCGATCACCTGACCTGCTGCGTTGGTCGATGCTTCCACGATGTACGGCAGGTCTTCGCTGCACGTCACACCCAAGTTTTCAGGGTTGTTGCCACCCACAACGTCGAAGGTTGCCACTTCAATGTTGTCAACGTCCAAATAAATTTCGCAGGTGGACGCCACAACAAATGAAAAATTCATGGTGGTGGATTTTGAAGCTGCGAATGTAGTTCCCGATACCAGTAAGGCGGCGACTGTTGCTGCGGTTAGAATTGCAATTTTCATTTATTCTCCTTTTTTAGTGATTGATTGTGTTGCATTCGACCAGAAAAACATAAATCGTCATATTGTCAATGGTCGAACTAATAATTTAAATTCAGCCGCACAGAACTGCTGTACAACCCCGCAGCTTTGTACCGAACCGAAGCTGACAACGCGCTTCGGAATTCAATCGTGACCAGCAGCGGCGTCTCAGCGATTTCAATGGGCACTTCGTCTACCAATGCTGATCCGTCCAGGACGGCAGACAATGGGATTTCTCTGTTGCTCTCAGAACGCAAGATCAGTTGCTCCTGGTCAATCTGCAAAGTGGCGGTTGTGGGTTGGTCGCATTCGATGAGGTACTGAACGTTCACTCCACCGTCCTGATCCAAAACCGCAAAGTCTTGGTTGGGGGTAATTGAACAGTCCGCGCAGGCTTTGCCTGAGAACAAAAGCAACGCGATGACAAGAACTTTCATAAGACCTCCTTGCATTCCAAGATTGGTTTGTCCAACTCGCCCGACTGCGGGATGGTGATGGCGCATGTGGAACCGTCCTTTTCAACGGTGAGTACGTCACCAGGGATGGGTGCTTCCAGCACCAACGCCCCACGCACTCCAATAACGGTTTCCTTGCCCTTCACATTGGCCATGTCGATGGGCACACCGTTCTGCACAACCACGTACTCACGTGTGGTGTTGCTCACAACGTCGAACTGCAGCTTTGTCCCGCCCCCACGTGGGGCAACGATTTTTTTGCTCAGGCTGTCAAGTTGCACACCGAACGGAAGACTCAGCGCGTCCACCGTTACGGTTTGGTCGAACAGTGCTGAGACATTGGGGACCACGGCCACGCCCAGGGCGTTGGTGGTGACACTTTTGCCAGTGAGTTGAACGTGTGTATTGGGCAAATTGGGAACGCGGATGAGCGCGTACGATCCAAAAGGACGGGACGTTGGCAGTACCCCGCCCTCCCCGATCCACACCCCGCCGTTGGCTCCGAAGACGGTATTGGTTGTGCTGTTTTGCAGCAGCAATGTGGACATCGGAAGATCCCAACGCCCTGATACATAATGGTTGTTGGCGCTTGCGCTTGCGTTCCAGCTCAGGCGGCGATTTTTCAGTGTGGTTGAACCGTTGGCCTGTCCAAACCACTCACCATCATTGAGGTTGACGCTCGTGGATGCTGAGGATCCAAACTGGTAGCGGAACCCGAGATTTAACGTTGTGTCGCGTAGCGATAAGTCGTGCTGAGCGAATACAGACAGTTCTGACCGAGAGTTCAACTGCCAACGCGATTGGGCTGTAAGTAATTGAGTCGAGCGATTGGAATAGCGAACATCGCTGTAGTTAAGCGCCGCACTGAAACTATTCTGGCGGTACGCAACACCCAACGTGGTTTGAGACTCAAGAGCAAAGCGTGAACGTTCGCGGTTGAGGTTCCAGTAGTCGTCTGTGACATGGGTGTGCGAAGCGGACCACGAAACGCCATTGGTGCGCCGTTCGTATCCAATGGTGGCGGCCATGCCATCACCACTGGTCGCGATGTCAAAGGTGGCAGCGCCCCAGCGCCCAAAGGTCCACAAGTTGCCCCACATGGCAGTCCGGCCTTTGGCCGTGGCCTGAAACGCAGCGGTGGTGGTCCAGCGGTCGGACATACCGCGTGCGTACACTGCGTTGGCGGCCAAGTCTGCGTAGTTGTTGCCCAGTCCACCGTTGCGCATCAAGCCCCCAGACACTTCCCACTCGCTGCGGCCTTTGGCAAGCGCTTTGGGTGTGCTGTAGAACTGACGGGTTGTCCAGTATTCGCGGCCCAACTCATCGCGCACAACCATGGAGACGGTACTTAGACCAATCGGTGAATTGAGGTTGGCAAACTGATATGGCCCAGGCTGGAACTGCTGCTGAGACGCCCGCACACTGTTGACGAACACCTCCGCCGTCGAACGCGTGTCGGCAACACCATTGAACGTGGGCACCGGATAAAAGGCGTCATCACTCAACGATCGGTCTGTGCCCACGCGAACACCCAGCAAGTTGCGCGAGCCAAGCAACGCACCGTTGGGTGTGGCGTTGATGACATCACCGATCTGCACGCGAGTCTGCGATGCATACAGATCCCTACTCCACGTCGTCAATGAGCGCTCGTGGATTAAGCCAGTGCTGTCTTTATTGATTTGACCTGCACCGAACAATGCCCCTCCCAGGACATTGGTCCGAACGTCGTAGGACAACGACTGCGTGTAGCCATACGACTCGCTGTCTTGCGCGCGGTAGTCGTAACCCAGCATCACCCCTTTAGGCGAAGGTCCAACGTTCGTACGCAAGCGTGATGCTTGGTTGTAATTGCGCGCAGGCAGGTACTTTGCCGGTACATTGATGCTGTAACTTTGAGTGGCCGGATCGAACTGAACATCCGCGTTCAAATCGGATGGAGACACGGCATCACGGTCGGCAAGCGATGCGGGCACCTGCACACCCCACTGGGTCCACCGATCAATTGATATCAACAACTGCCCATCCTCACGAACGCGCAGTTCTTCAACGTCGCTTTTATGCGATCCATTGATGGATACGGCGGCAATGGTTACGTCTGAGGCCCAAGATGGATGTGCAAAGCAGACAGCCATCGCCAATGCGATGACTGATTTCTTCATTTGATATCCCGGCGCTGACCGTTGACTTCAACAGACACCACACCGTGCGGGAAATTTTCAAGTGCAAACTTGCGTGTTTCACCGGGAAGGACATAACCCAGCAAGCCACTGCGGGTTGCGGAGCCAGACGACGGAGACACCAATCGTGCAGACGCAGTACCAGTGTTTGTAACTTCAAAGTGTTCACCCACCCAGCGCCCGGACAAGTTGGGTTGGGCGGTAGGCGAACGCCAGATCCACGCCAAGTCCTGCTTGACCAACTTGATAAGCCCCACCTCTCCAGGTGCGGGCAGTTCGGCCACACTGACTCGGAAGAACTCTTCACTTCCGCTTTGTTCGGCTTTGATGTAGCGGATGGACTGTGTAGCGCCTTTTTTTACTGTAACAATCGAAGGAGCAAACCGGATCTTTGATGATGCGCTTCGGCGTGAAGCACCGTTTTCAACAGTTAGTTCATCCACTGTGATTTGATAAGAACGATCAGGACCATTATTTGAAATAGTTAAAACCCCACTTTTTTCCCCTGCGGTATTGACTTTAAATACCGGCCCAACAGAGCCCGCAATTGACACCAACGGAACCATAACCAACGACAACATCAATATAAAACCTTTAACCATTTAGACCTCCTAATAACTATAATTAAACTCAGGTAACCACGAACGCGAATATTGTCAACACCATTTATTGAACCTGACCCGCCTGGGCGCGCAATCCGCTGTAATCCATGGTGATCACATACGGCCCCGTGTTAGCCCAGCATTGCGCCCGGTCGCACCACATGGGCATTTCATCGGGGTCGAAGGCTTGGGTGTTGCGCTCCACAGAGATTTTGACGGGCAAAGTCACTGCTTCACAAAACACGCCCTGGCAGTCCTCATCAACGGGCGCACGCTCATCGCATTGAAGGAATTCGGCGGCGCTGCCGCTGACATACGCGCAGGTTTGTTCGACGGTGAGGTACGCCCCCATGGGAGTGGATTGCGCGCCCATGGCGAACAAGGGAACAGCGGTTGCGGCGAATAAAACGTTTTTCATACATGCCTCCTGTGGCGTGGGAAATGGGAATTAGTTTTCATGATCCAGTGGGCTTGTACGTCCCAACAGGATGTTGAAAAATTGTTTAAAGCGGCTGTGTGGTTTGAACGACGCGTATTGAACGGCGTTGCACGGTTCCAGTTGTGACCAATCATTTTCTGAACGGTCTGTTGGCGTTGGTTCGACGGCGGGTGGAATATCGTTTTGGGGTTCGGGCGTGCATCCAAAGCCCGCGAACGCATCCACATGTCCATAGAACGCGGCAACCTGTTGGGGTGTAAACCCTTCGTTGTCTTTCAAACTGGGGTTCTCACCGAACTCCACCAAACGTTCAATCAACTCTTTATCGTCGTACAGCGCACTGCACCAGTGCAAAATCGACATCCCCCGCTCATCGGTGCCAGCCAAATTGCATTTGTAGTCAAGACAAATGTGGATGATTTCTCGCGCTTGGCTGAGCATGTCGTTCTGCGCGTCAGTGAAGTCGTCGGGGTTATTGGCAACGATGGAAGCGAACATATTAAAGATCGAGGAAATGGTGGCGTTGGTGAATTCTTGAGACCCCATGCGCACGGAATTTCCATCGGCACTGGCAATCGGAACAGACCCCGCACGACCCAACCATTTGACCGCCGCCATGTCGTGCAATGGCAGAGTGTCAATGAGCATGCCTGCCTCTTTGTCCAGCAGTTCGCAATCACCGTGAGGCTGCACTTCATCGGCGGGGACACGCAGTTGCGCCGTCCAAACAGCCAATGTTCTGCGAAACAACGGTGTCGGCTCAGCTCCCAGGCTCAACGCGTTTTCAACGACCTCCGGCTGGATGTTTGCTATTCCATCCAAAAAGCGCCGCGTTTGTAATGTGTCGTATTTTTTAAACATATCGTTCCTTTTAGTAAATAATTTCAGTGATTGAACGCTTGTATGATTCACCGCCGACATTGAAAACACGCGTGGATTTCTTGATAGTGGGCGGCAACATTCCTGTTGTGCAGCGCTCAACTCCAAAATCCAACATGCGGCACGACGCAACAATGGTCATAGTCACCAAGAAAGTTTTGCGTGTTTCAGTTGCGTTCGCCGAGACGGATGACAAAAGTGCGATACATAAACAGATTGCTTTCATAAATTTCCCCGTTGTTTTAATGAGTAAAACAAATATTCTTATATTGTCAATAGAAATAATTGACATTATGAAAAATAAAAAGCCCCAAAAGGGGCTTCTTGATCGGCGCTGGTGCAGACGGCTACATAACGTTCTTTCGGAGTATGTAACGGACCAAATCGGTGGTGCTAACCCCATATGCAGCGGCCAATGCATTGACACGTTTGACAATGGGTTGAGCGTCCGGAATAAAACCAATTCCTGAACGACGACCAGGATCCAGATGTTTGGGGTTGGTGGGTTTGGGACGTTGGCACTCGCACCCTAAGTTGGCGAAATGGACACGGCTGAAGTTCGGGGACTCAATAAAATCCCAAACAAACTCGCGAATTGTCTGCGCGCGTGATTTTTCAGCAGCCTCTGCTCTCTTGTCCAACAACTGAACAACCTTCTTTGTTTCATAAAACATTGGATACCCAATGGCATCCTTTGGCTTAGTTTTCGATTTCATGCACTCTCCTTAATTTGGTTTCGATATGTTCTTGTTTTGTCATCAGTTTTGCCTTGCCCGTCCATGCAATCATCTTCATGTAATGGCGGTTGAGATCACCTTTTTGCAAATAATCATGAACGCCCTTGGGTTGCCAATACGTCGCGCCCGTCACATGTGTCCATTCGTAATATTTTTTTCTCATACACACCCCGTTGTATTTTTATCTAATCAAATCATCCAACAATGTCAAGCATCATATTTGACAAAAGCGTTGAATGTTATGAATTCAACCGTTGCATGAATTCAACAATGGTGAACCCCGCCCCCACACAAAACACCAGCGCGCCAAAAATGAGAGATGGCACCGCCAAATGGCGAATGGGCAACAGTTGCAGGCAGGTGATCAACGCACCACAGGACAACCAGAATGCCAATTTCATCACCGCCAACGTGATCCACACCCCAGTGAAATCCGCGCAGTAGACATGGCAGAACTTCATCAAACCAATGAGAACAAGCCACGGCACCGTTGAGAACAACATCATGGTGAGTGACAACTTCCAGTTGCGTTGAACTCCATAACGGACCGCGCAGATGGCGTAAAATAGAAACGCCGCCAGCGAAATCGCGTTCACCACCGCCATATCACCCCAGGTCAACACATCAATGTCCTGAAGCTCGGGCGTGGATGGCGGCCAAGCCTGCTTCAATCGTGTCAAGCTTTTCAAAAGCCTCCCCCGCGAAATGCAAGACGAACAACGGAAGACCCACAAAAACGATGTATTTGGCCAATAATTTTTTCATAGACACTCCGCAATTGATTGAGATACACTCACTCAATCACGAATTGCAACATTGTCAATAGGTTTAATTGATATTATTTAAAATACAAGCCGTTTTGAAGTGGGGATAAAATCCCAATAAAGAATCCCGCTTAAGCGGGCGCGCTTAAAAGAAAAGCCCCCTTGCGGGGGCGTTTCCTGCCGTGTCTTACCGTGTTGTGTATGGATGCAACGGGACGGGGATAACCCGCACATCACGACCACTGCCACTGATAAGAACACTCTGCCCAGGTTGAACGCTGATATCGGCGTCCTGAATGATGGAAATGACGTTGCTGCGTCCGCGCTGCTCGGTGCGAATAAATATTTCCAAACCGTCGCGGTCGCTGGCTGCGCGTTGAATGGCACCACCGGCCACCCCACCCGCTGCAGCTCCCACAATCCGTGCGGCATTGCGTGCGTCGCGGTTTTTCACCTGTTGGGCTGCTCCCAATCCAATGGCCGCGCCCAGGACGCTTCCGGTGTTGACTTTGGAACGGTTGGCAATTTTGATATCACGAACCATCACCACAACCCCCTCTTGGATATTGCGTGAGGTCAACGCCTGTTCGCGGCTGTAGTTGCGGCTGGACGTGTCGGATTCCGCCCACGCCGGAGTTGCTGAAAGCAAAACTGCTGTTGCAATTGCAATGCATTGGATCTTCATAAATTCCCCCCTTTTTATAAACATGCCCCCACTCAAGCAGATCTTGAAGCGTTGTCAAGCTTCATGCGCACATTTGTTGATTGGGACTGTTCAAGCGAATGTGACCGCAAAGCAACTTTGACGCGGAAATCCGTCAGCGCGGATTGTTCAACGGGCGCGTTGCGTTTCCAATATTGGGCAATCACGCTGGTGCGCAAGCGCCATTCCCGCTCTTTGAGAACGCTGCGGTCGGCGTAATCCATGGGAGTCTTTCCAGACTTGTCCGGCTTCAATGGGTTGGCTCCGAACGCAACCAACGCGTCGGCCACATCAAAACGTTTGTTGATCACCGCCCAATGAAGTGCGGTTCGACCGTGGGCATCCACTGCCTCCAACAATCGGTCCGGTGATACCGTCACAAGAGTACGAACATCTTGAAGCGTCAAATTTTCCATATGCAACTCCCTTAGTGAATTGCATTTAGAAAATCAGATGCATGAATATTGTCAAGCCCTCTAGAAATTCAACTGCTGTTGTACGACAGGCTGTATTCGTGCGGACATCTGTGCAAGTGCGCTGTCCATTGAAATAGCTCTACCGTTGCCTTCCAAAAGAACATCTTTAAGGGGAACATACCATCGGTTCTCATCGTCACCCTTGACGTTGAACTCAACGTAATCATCGCGGATAGATGATATCTCTACAGGTTTACGCTCAACACGTGCGCGTTGGACTGACGCTACCACATCTTCGCCCAAACCGAACCGCTCAGAGAGACGCCCCATGAAAATACTGCTTAAGACGGGCATGATGGGTGGAATACTCATATCCAACAAATCACCAAACTGCTGCGGGAATGAACTGCGACACTCTACAGACCCTACCCCGGTTCGCGAAATAATCTGGTTTCCAATATCTAGATCCGTTATGTTTTCGCACAGTGCCTTGACTTCCGAAACACATCGCGAAGTAGGCTGCTCAAGGAGACGACTTCTAAATCTAACGCCCGTGAGCACACACACTTCATCAACCATGACTTTCAACGCTTCCTCGTTGCGTTTTTGTGCGTAGTCTGCGGCCTTCGCTTTTACGCTGTATATCAGCGCCATTTCCTCTGCGAGTGTTGGTTTGTCCATGGTTCCCCTCACATTTGTGGGTGGTGATTGGCGTGTCGCCCAGGACACATCTGACGCATTGCACTGGACAAGGAAACACTACGATCTGCGCTCCTTAAATAAACTTTGTTTGCCGCTACACTGTGAGTGGTCCCTGTTTCGTTGTGCACAAACGTCACCAAATCGTCTGTCCATGATTGCATCCGCACGGCGTGGCTCTCCCAACTCCCACGAACAAAGAGTTGTGAGTCTCTGGGAAGATTGAAACGCTCCCGGACCCGTCCAAGAAAGACATCACACAACTGCGGGTTCAACAAAGGAATGCTTGTGTCAATCATGTCGCGCATATTTTGGGGCAATACTGCGCTGGACTGTGGACCAGCGATGCCGGTGTTAGCCATGACCTGACGGCCGATTTCAACATCACTGTAGTCGGCTGATATGTTGTCGAATGCCTCGCGATGACGCTCTACTTTCGACTCAAACAATTTTAGACGCAGGTTCAGGCCCACCAGCTCTTTAATTTGGTCAACCATTCCTTCCAACGACGGGGCATTGCCATCCTTGTCGTAGACGGCGGACAGACGGACAATCTCGCTTTCAAGAAGTCGCTGCGTTTCTTTCGCGCTTGCATACCACATCACGCCACCTCCAATGCCGGGGCTTTGCTTCGGCGCACAACTTGGATGGTTGGACGCGCCTCACTGGATGGCTCAACCTCGTTCTCGTCGCGCTCCATCTCAAAGGCTTTACGCGTGTACTCTTTGACGTTGTAGTACGTCGCAATCTTCTCGGCTTCGGCAAACGCTGTGAAGATCAAAGAGTGATCGTTTTTAAGAACCTTGATCCACGATTGCAAGTAGGCAATGTGATTGCCGGGGTCATACTCTTGATCGACCGACAAGCCCACGCGGTCGGCCACGATCAGGGAGAAACACTCAGCTATTAGTTCTTCTTTTGCGTAGTTCTCCGAACCGAACTTCCCAGTCAAGTCGCGTCCCAATCGTGTGGGGTGAGCGCTGGCGTGTCCTGTTTCGTGCAAGGCGGTGGCGTAGAACCCCTCCATGCTGCGGAACTGATCTCTGGTGGGCAGTTGCACGTAGTCCTGGGCGACGGTGTAGTACGCCGCGTTGCCCCCGTATCGGTACTCAACACCACTGTCGCGCATCAAGCGCTCAGCTTGCTCATGACTCCACTCCACGGGCTTTGGTACTTTTGACTCGCGGATGGGCAACCCATCGCACTGTTCGCTGTTGAACACAGCGGATGTAATCAGTGCAATTTTCTGTCGCCCGTTCTCATCAATTACAGGGTTTCCTTGCTTGTCGGAAACATTGATGACGCGAACAACTTTCGATGACTTTTCACCTTTGCGTACAGTGCCACCAAGAGCTTTGGCTTGATTGAACGTCAACCACCCATTGCTTTGGAAACCGCGCGCCGCCTGGGCCATCATCAGCATCATCACGTTGCTGCCGTGATATGTGTTACCGCGTGCATAATTGTACGGCAGGCTTCCAAACGCTCCTGTGGAACTGTGCTGTTTCCAATCCCGTCGCCACGGGATGACGCCCTGCTGCATCTGTTCAATGATGTATTCGGCGGCAACGCTGCGCGCTTCGTCTTGCTTGCTCATTGCCACCTCACAATGTCAGTGTTTGTTTTGCACCGTTGAGTTTTTGGGCTGCGGCCTTCTTGACTGCCTTACCCACCTGTTTGCTGGGCTTGTCGGCCACGTGGACAACTTGAATTTTGTCTTCCACAAACGCTTGCACGGGATCCACCTGCTGCTGTGCTTGTTGGTGATCTGCGGGCTGCACGGTGGGTCGGAACGCTTGCGAGGCTTCTTGTTTCCACACCTTGGAGCGCACGGGTTCTTGTTGAACCTCGGGCACGCCAATGGTCTTCAAAATGGTGTCTGCAGCTTTCGCGGCGCGTTCCAATTCCTGCCAGTTGGGACGGCTGTTGATGTAGTTATTGGCCCAACCGCTGTCATCGGGTTCGTAGGTCATTCCCAAGCGGCTGGCAATCTGCAACAACGCCAATTGGCGTCCCAAACGGTATTGGCTGTCCTGCTCACTGCCCTGCTCCCCAGGTTGCACGCCGTGATAGCGGCTGGGGTGGGTGGCCCAATCAGCAAGCAAGAACATCACATCGTTGTAGTACGCGCTCTTGCCATCGGCGTGTTTGGTGGCGTACTCCGTCTGAGGACGCATGTACAACGTGTCGGTGGACCGTTCGTAGTACGGCGCGTTCAATGGATCAAATGAGAATTTCGCTCCCGTCTTGGCAATCATGTCATCCAAGAATGCATCGCGATTGTCCGCCAGTCCCTGCCACGCGTATGTGTGTTTGTTTTGGGGGAGATTTTTGATTTGATCCCCGTTGAAGCACACCGCCATCACCGACTTAAAATCACCATCCTCTTGCTTGTACGTGCTTTCAATCTTTGTGGCTTTGGACTCACCTTTGGCAATGTAGTAGCCGTTCTTCTTGATCTGCTCGGACTTCATATAGATGGGACTGGTGAAGCCGCGATCCAGTGAAACGGTCATCAGTTGCAATGCGTTGAAGTCTTTGAATGGAAAGCCACTGGGGCCAATAGGCCAGCCACCAATCATCGACAATGGTGTTTCAGTCTCCCGAAAGCCGTGATCCAACACGGATCGGCGTTCGGCAAGTTGGTCGTAAAATTTTTCAGCAATATCTTGCTTGAGTTCGCTGGCTGCGCTCATGATTGTTTCTCCACGTTGATTGATACTGATAGCCCCCTCTCAAGGGCTTTCCGAAGGTGATACAAAACGTCATCGATGGTGTGAAGCTCAACTGTGGAGTCATCAAAGTCGTGATACAGGACCATTTGCACGCCGCCATCCACTTTGTAGATTGCAAAGCGCTCCGCTGCAATAAGGTCATCCCACCAGTCTTCTTCATAATTTTCCATGCTTTATTCCATCGCTGATATTGAAAATTATTAAACGGGCGGAAAATTGAAAGTCAAGCTTTTCTGAAAAATCAAAATTCAGGAATAAAAAAAAGGGCCGCACGAACGCGGCCCTTGGTTATCATCGAGATGGATGTCATTGTTGGAGTCCTCTGGGCACAGTGTGGTTGTTCACCCTGTGCAAAAGGTTGAGGGCGTAGCCTTGGCGAGCTGACTTGAAAACACATTCAAGCAATTGCACGTCCAATTCGGGGGTGGTCTTCCCGTGTCCAATCTTGCAGTCATAACGCTGCAAGATAAGAGCATCCCAGGTGACGTTGCCGTCCGGCGCGTGATTGGATAGGTGATAGAAGCCACACGCAACCCACCGTGCTTTTTCCAACAGTTCATCACCATCAACAATGATGTGGCTGAACGCCGCGCAAAACGCCTCTTCAATGTCTTTGTTGGCGTGCATATTAAAAGCTCCACTGTTCGTCGGTGAAGTCCTTATCCGACACTGTAATAAGAATGGGTTTGCCGTCGGCAACCTTGGGTGTATCAATCACGGGCGGAGCGCTTTTTGTGGGCGCACGCACAATGATTTCGCCGGTTGGAAGCTCCCAGGACAGATCCGCAGGAATGCGTGCGCGCACACAATTGACCTGGATCCCATCAATACGCTTTGTGTCTCCACGCACGGACTGTGGCCGTTCAAAACCGGGCATGGCCCAAAAGCGCGTCCAGAACTGTTGCTCATTGAGCACATAGCGGCCATCGGCTTCACAGAATTGGACGTACGACTTGTACACATCCCTTTTGGGTGTCAAGGTTTGAGCGTCGGGAACAATGCCCAGTTCATCCCGCCACGTTCCCACGCAGTCGTTTTTGCTGCGAATGGATTTCTTGAACATCTGTGTGGCTTCGGGCCATTCGCTTTCGGGCAGAAAGCCACCGCGCTGAACAATGCGGCTGACGCCTTCCAACAACCAATCCAAGACGATGTGCGCTTCGTCTTTCAAGATGCGTTCGGCAAGGTTGGGGATATTGACGTACGTCCCGTGCCGTTGGTTCCACTTCACCACGCACAAGCGGCGGTACATGCCATCGGTTGCGTCGGTGATCATAGGCTCATCGTTGGAACAGACGATGTGGCAGGATGTGTTCACGAATTCAACCATATCGCGGTACAGGAATTTGGCGGTCAACAAATCGCCGCCACTGAGGGCTTTGAACGCCTCTTGATCAATGCCGCGCGCCCCTCGCTTCACTTCCGGGGTAAAGATCAAACTGGAATTGATGCAGCTTGCCAGCGCTTGTGGCTCACCACACTTATCCAGCCAGATTTGCGCCGTACGGTGGTGGAAGCCACGAATGATGGACGACATCACACCCTTCCCGTTGCCACCGGTTCCTACCCACCACCAGACCAATTGATGGGGGCCAGGAATGAGTGTGAGCGCGCACTGTTCTTGCACCAATGCACGGATATCCAGATCCGGCAATGCGCTGGCAAGGAAGCGGCCAAAAAATGAATTGGATGGAACAGCGTGAGGTGTGTGTTGCTTGTTGTACGTCGTGCTGACGGTGGCGTTGACGCCGAATGTGAGGCCAAGCTTTTTGTCGGCGGGGAGAACGGTCACGGCCCCATCTTTGCCCACGTGCAAGTAGCCGTTCTTGGTGGCGATAACAAAGGTGGATCCGTTGCGCTCGGGAAGTGGGTCCAGCGAATTGGCGGCGAATTTGAAGCAGTCGGTGGCGGTGGCGTTGGTGGCTTTGTCCGGCATATGATTGAACAAGAACTGTGAGGCCATGGCGGTGCCGTCGGACAGCGATACAGTGTCCCAAAATACGCCGTTCCATTTGTACGCAATCCCATTGGATTTTGCCCAATCGCCACACTTGCCGCTGTTGATATAGTTCAACCAATTCCACGACGGGGTGTTGGATTGAACAATCGTGGCGCTGTTGATCTTCTTAATTTTCGGCTGAGCGGTTTTTGGAGCCGTCTGTTTGCCGGTGGAAGGTGGTGGGGTTGACACCCCCGCGTTATTTGATACGTTGGTTTTGGACATGAATTTCTCCTGTAGTTTTAACCTCTTTGAAAACCGCCCGGTTGCAGCCGCGCGGTTTTTTTATGCGTTTTTTGCTTCGTTGAACAACCAGTTGTTGCCAACGGCCAAATCCGTGAGTTCCCGGATATATTCGGAAACGGTCATACCACTGCGCTGCGCCACCTCTTCCAACCGCGCCAATTTCTCTTGATCAAAGCGGAACGTGCGGTTGATTTTTTGTGGCCGCGCGCGGCGGCGGTATGGCTTGCGCTTTTTGATAAGTTTAAATTGCAGCACCTCACCCATTTGTTACCTCCAAAAACCTGTTGTGTTATTTAGTTCTAATTTATTTTTTCTCATTGTCAAGCATATTTTGTATTGCAAAATTCGCAATCTTACTGCCGCAAGGTTTTCGGATGTTTTCTTCAACCATTTTTAATCCAATTTGCATCCCAGGCGGGGTCGTTTTTATCCCTGTTTTTTAAAAACCCGTTCAAATCCTTACGCCACAAGGCTTTGAAGGTGATTTTCCCTGAATTTTGCAATACAAAATATGGCGTGAGTAGGGCTTTGAGTAGGGCTTGAGTAGGGTCTTTTGGAGCTACCCTACTCAGCCAGAACCGTTGGTATATATAGGTTTCACCTATTTTGAGTAGGGTGAGTAGGGTAAAACATAAAAAAGTTTCCTCTGAGAATGCTTTTTTGGTGTTTTTTTGTATTTTTCTATAAATAATTTATCAACACCCACCCTACTCACCTACTCACCCGATTAAGCCTTACTCCCGCAAGGGTTTCAGTGAGTAGGGGTGATTAGCAACACCCCTACTCATTCAATAATTTGTATTGCGTTTTTTATGAAACTAAGCAATTAAGATCCAGTTGATATTCAAGCATCATTACATCCGGCGTTTACCAAAGCTTGCGTCATCACCAGCTTCAACCTGCTCCATGATTTTCCGCGCCATTCGCTCGCTCATGATTTTTTGTGCCTCATTTGTGTAATACGAGTCAGCAATCTGCTCCGGAATGAAGCCGCAGTCATCCAGCGCATAGAAATCCGCGCCATTGTCCAAAAGAAAATTGATTGTCTCGCTCTCAGGAAACAAGAACGCAGCATGCAACGGGGTGTAACCGCAATAGTCGCAATGCAAGTTGACATCAGCTCCGTACGAAATCAGCAACTTCATTGTCTTGATATCCCGCTGCCTCACTGCCATGTGCAAAGCGGCGTGACCTGGGAAATCCATGTCACTCAACGACGCGCACGTATTTGGATCGACCCCCATTTTGAGAACATCCTCAAGCTGCCACTGATAAATGCGGGTGCAGTAGTGAACCATTGTGTAGCCACAAGAAAATACAATGTTTGTGTTCGCCCCGTATCGAACCAAAATATCCAACGACTCCATTTTCTTGCACTTGAAAGCCAGCTCCACAAGACTGCGACAATCACCTTCTTTGTAGTAGGTTGAATTCGGGTCAACGCCGAGCTTCAACCTCTTTTCAAGCAGATCCAATTTCCCCTTCACGACAGCCAGTCCCAGGACCGACTTGCCGCGCTTGTTGTAGTTCTCCATTTCATATCTCCACATTTGCCCGCCGGGCGACAGGGAAATGTTGACAATGGCGAATAGATTTCTCCACATAAAAAAAGCCCCCAAATTGGGGGCCGAAAAGGACTGCAAGGGACAACTAGGGACTGGGGCTTAACACCGCCTATCTCAGTGCTTGCGCGAGGACATTTCTTTCGTGCAAAGCAATACGCTCTTGCACTTTGGCGCGCTGTTGTTGTTGCTCATCGAACAACATCTGCTGTGCTTCGATCATCAGATCTGTGCTGCTCCACTGCAGCTCGGTGAGCAAGTCAAAAATACCGTCAACAACCGTGTTGTCATCAAGATCCTTGGCGTGGGCAATGATGATGCCGTTAGCCATTTGGAACGCATGCAATTGCACGCTGGGCATCACAGGATGTTGGAGCCATGCGTCCACATCGCTCTTTCTGTAGCGCACAGGGGTGGTGGACCAACGCTCTTCGGTGCGTGCTGGACGCTCCCCAATGGGCGGTGGTGGCATCCCTTGGTTGCGCAGACGCTGCAATGTCTTGGTGCTGACTTGCATCAACACAGCGGCTTGCGCTGCGGTGAGATGGAGATCCCCAGGCGCTTGGGCTAACGCTTGGCGCTGCTGTTCGTCAACCTTCGCCATCGCCACCTCCAATGTGACTCATCAGTTCGTGCTGCTGTACTCGGGCGCTGTGCAGTTTGTCTCGATTCTTAATATGAATGGGCTGGTGTTGGTCGGCGTATGGCGTGATGTTCAGTTCGCTCATCCTTCAAATCTCGCTTATTTGGATTTCCACACCAATCTCTTGGATCTCATCCAAAATCATATTGAGGCTATCTATTGTGCAGCCCATCTTTCCCTTTAGACTGTCTTTTCTTTGAACGGTCAAGGCATTGGAAAAGTTTTCCAATATCCAATTGCGCCTGCGGCGGATATCGTCACTGTCCAATGCCATCAAGCGCTCGTTGAGAGGATGGAACAACCGTCTGAGCTCTTGAAAGCGCGTGTGTGCGAATTTTGTGTACGTGGTGTTGGCTGAGCGCTGGTTCATTAGCCGAGCTTCCTCAACCATCCTTTTGAAGTCACGCACATCACGATACAAAAGCCTTAGTTCTTCAACTGAAAGCTTCCGCACCTTCTTTTTTTCATTTCGCTCGTCAACAAAGAGCATTCCATCACTCATAGCTCTTAATCATCCTTGGTGTGTCCCAGCCCTGCGAGCGCCTCAACCAAACTCATCTTTGAGCGTTCGGCACGGCGGGCGTAGTCTTCTTGACGGAGTTCCTCACGCACGGTCCAAGCATCATTCCGGAGCGCTTGGGCACCCTGCGCGTATCCAATGGAGTCGCATACCTGAGCGAAAAATCGAGCATTGATCACAAAGCGGATGCGTGGGCCAACCTGGGAGCGGCGACGACCAGCCTTGGCCACAACCGGCACCATCACCGTTTCGGGCGTGGGGTCGAGTATTTCTGCCAGGTCCTCAAGCGGCAGCTGCCAGTGTCCGTCAATCTTCCGGGCACCGGGGTAACGGCCACTCTTCATGCCCTCGCGGATCTTCTGCAACACGCCCCGAGAGTTGGAGTTGCGACCGAGAACAACCGCCACTTCCTCCGGGGTCAACGCATGGCGTTTGGGCCAGTCTCGACGCAGGTTTTCCAACGCTGTTTTGCTCATATCCAGACAGTAGCAGCGGACCTAGGCTGGGGCAAACGACTGGGGCAAAAAGGGGGTGTTCGCGGGTGTTTAAGGGTGTCTTATGGTGTTTGGTTGATGGCGGACAACCAACGCTCGACACGCTTAATTCATTGAAAACAAAGGGCTTTCACTGACCGCCCGAACTTGCCCCAAAAAAGAGTTGACCTTAGGAGGGGGACGCTCTATCCAGCTGAGCTACGGGGCCATTGGCAGCGGGAAAGGATACCTCGTCTGGCTGAATGGACCAAGCGCGGGGCGTTCTGCAGGACGCCCAGCATCAGTATTCTGTGCGCATCTACCCGCTGCACTTATACCGTCGCCGCATGATGACCTTCTGGGAGAGCCTGTCTGCACTCGGCGACAGCCGCGCCTTGTTTCCGCTTGCCACAGTACTCGCCTTGTTCCTGCCAACATCTCATCGCCACCTGCTGTGGCGCTGGGCCGTGGCCATCACTGTGGTCGCCGCGACCACTCTGGCCAGCAAGATCGCCTTCATGGGCTGGGGTTTCGGGTTGGAGCATCTGGATTTCACCGGCATCTCCGGGCATGCCGCCATGTCCAGCGTGCTCTATCCCGTGACCTTATGGCTGCTGGCCAGCGGCCGCAGCCGACACTTGCGGGCCTGGGCCGTTGCTGGCGCGGGGCTCGCAGTCGCGATCGGATACTCTCGACTGCCGTTGCGGGCCCATTCCCCCTCCGAGATCATCATAGGACTCAGCCTCGGCCTGGCCGCGTCGGCTTGGGTGCTGCGTCACGGACAAACGCTGGGCAACATCCTGGCGGTGCCTTGCCGCGCCGCGTTGCTGGCCATTGCCGCCGCCATGACCACGCCGATATTGCTCGCAGATTTACACACTCATGACCTCGTGAAGGCAACTGCGAAGACACTGTCCGGCCGCGCGCAGGCATTCGAGCGCCAGAATCTACGCGGCCATTTGTCGCCAGATAGAAGCCATCACTAGACACTAAGTTTTCACAAATCTTGACAGCAAGGGTTCATCCTCAGAATATGTGAAAGGAATTTTCCCTGACGGAGCAGGCCTCCCATGTTCAAGAAGACGATCGCAGTTGTGGCACTGGCGGCCCTGTCCGCCTCCCCGATGATGAGTTTCGCGCAGGAAGCGCAGGCTACGGCCGGCTCTGGAGCTACCGCAACTGAAGTCGCAGGCGCAGAAGCTGCAGGTATCTCGTCGGCTGCCGTGGTCGGTACCACTGTGATTGCAGTCGCGGCGGCGGCTGTTGCTTACAGCATCGGCGGCGACAGCACCAGCGGAAGCAATGACGGCGGTAACGGCACCGATCCCGGCGGCCCGGGCCCTGGCGGCCCCGGCACCGGCGGTACGGGCGGCACCGGCGGTACGGGCGGCACCGGCGGTACTGGCGGCACCGGCGGCTGATCAGCGCACCGCGTACCACTCAGGCCCTCGCCGGGCGCGGCCCGGCGGGGGTTTTTTATGCCTGCCAGACTCTCATTCCCATGAACAACATCACCCCTCGCCTTCTTGCCGCTGCGCTGACCGCAGTGGCACTGTCCAGCTGTGCGCTTGCGCCGGGACAGCACCTGCGCCGCAGCGACGTCGCCGTTGACCGCAAGAGCGGCGATGGTCAGCTGGAAATCGTCACCATCACGCCGAAGCTGATCGCGCAGGAGAACGCCGCGCGGACGCAGAATTCACTTCCAGCTGCACTGTTCGATTACCAGCCTGCACCGTACACGGTCGGCGCCGGCGACATTCTCTATGTCACCGTATGGGATCACCCGGAACTGACCGTGCCGGCCGGCCCCCAGCAACAGGGTGCTCTGGCAGGGCGCCTTGTGCAAAGTGACGGCACGATGTTCTACCCATACATCGGCAAGGTCACAGCCTCAGGCAAGACGCCGATGCAGCTCCGCGAGGAGATCAGCACCCGCTTGGCCAAGTACGTGGAATCGCCGCAAGTGGACGTATCCGTCCTCACCTATGGCAGCCAGCGGGTCTGGGTGACAGGCGCTGCCCAGCGATCCTCGCCGATTGCTCTGGGCACCTCGCCGCTGACGCTGGCGGATGCGATCAGCCAATCTGGACTGGACAACCAGCAAGCCGACTTGTCGGGCATCCAGCTCAGCCGCGAAGGCATCACCTACACGATCAACCTGGAAACCCTGGCCCGCGAGTTTGGCGGCCGCCAGTTGCTCCTCAAGGATGGCGACTCCATCTTCGTGCCCTACCTTGATCGCAAAGAAATCTTCGTGGTGGGCGAAGTCAATCAGCCCGGCGCCTACAGCTTCCGCACCGGCGATGTCTCGCTGAACCAGGCACTCGGCCGTGCTCGCGGCCTGCTTCAACAGACCGCAAACGGCAACGCCGTGTATGTCATCCGCGGCAGCACAGATCTGCAGCAGGAGCCCTCGATGGTTTATCAGCTGGAGGCGCGCTCGCCGACCGCGTTTGCCGCTGGTAGTCAGTTCCATCTGCAGCCAGGGGACGTGGTATTTGTTGGCGCAGCCGGCGTCAGCCGTTGGAATCGCTTTGTGAATCAGCTGCTGCCCTTCACCAATATCCTGTACAACGCGGCGCGTACCGGAACCGAAATCAAGGACAACTGACATGGCTCGCATGGATGCGGCCTGCCACTGCCCGGCACATCGCGCCCGTTGCGCGCTGTTGCTGGTCATCGCCGCCGCCCTGCTGTTCACCGGGTGCACCACCGGCAGCCGCTCCACAGTGGATACCTTCCGGCTGATCACCCATCGCCCGGCACAGGCGACCGCAGAAGGCGTGGCCAACAACCGTTTCCCGCAGATGCAGGTTGACACACCTGACATCGTCGCCGTGGCAGTACTGGGCTACATCGATGCGGGCCGACAGCAGTGGTTCGCAGGTACACACGCGGTGTTCGAGATGGACCACCATGGCCTGCTTCTGGGCGGCAGCGGTCTGGGACAGCAATGGCGTGCCCGCATCATCGGTCCGTCACCTTTTGATGACCTGAGGGACGTGACCACGCCCGTGAGCGTGCAGCGCCGCTACGACTGGGTGCCCGCCTACCAGGTCGACGTCGCCGTGACCGGCACCCTGAGCAGGGGTGCACTGGAGCAGGTGGACATCCTTGGTTCGCGCCGAACCCTGCAGCGGTTCGACGAACAGCTGCAGGGCGGTGGAATGAGTGGCCGCAATGTCTACTGGGCAGACCCAGCCACCGGCTTCATCTGGAAGAGCCGGCAGCATCTGGCGCCCGGTCGCGTCGCAGAACTGACCCAGCTCAAACCCTATCGCACGGCCAAGGATTGAGCCATGACGTTCAGATTTTTCAGCCCGGCTATCCTCGCCGCGCTGTTTGCCACCAATGCTGCCCAGGCCGCGCAGATACATATTGAGGGCGCCGCTGAAGCGGTCGGGGTGTACGGGCTGAGCACCGGCGCCCGCTTGGCCGAGGGCCTGCTGCTGGCCCGCCCAAACGCCGACGCCTACCTGTTGGGGACAAGCCTCGAACGCCCGCAGGCCCTGCAGGCTCAGGTGCGGCTGCGCGCGGGGCTGCAGTATGGCGCCGGGCAGCTGGCAGAGTCTGCCGACGCACAGGTCGTGACGCTCGCGCAGGCCCTGCAGACCTGGCTGGAGACACATCCGGCTACCGGCCGGACGCCCATCATCGGCCCCGCACGACTGATCCAGGTGCAGCCCGCGAACAACCCCGTACTAGCCACAGGCGATAGGCTGCGGTTCCCACTACGGCCACGCACAATCACCGTCACGGGCGCAGTGGAGAAGGAATGCGAGCTGCTGCACGACCCGCAGCGCGATGCACGCGACTATCTGCGTGACTGTCACCCCAGCCCTCTTGCCGACAGCAACGACATCTACGTGATCCAACCCGACGGGCGAATCCAGCAGTTGGGTATCGGCCTGTGGAACCGCGCAGATCCCCAGGCTGTCGCGCCAGGAGGTACGGTCTTCGTGCCCGTACGCGCCTCCCTCATCAAGCGAATCGATCCGCTGTTCAACAGCGATTTCGCCGCGTTCATCGCCACCCAGCCCATCAATCCGTGATGACCCAGTCCTGCCTGCGCGCGCATCCGGTGCGCCCAGCCCGTTTCGCACTGAGCGCGCTCGCCTTGTCGCTGTCCTGCGCACTGCATGCCCAGGAGGCACCGCCCCCCACAGCCAATGAATGGGGCGGGATCGGCCTTCTGCAGACGCCTACCGCACGCATGGCAAGCGACGGTGACCTGAACTTCACGGCGTCGTACAACGCTCCGTATGCACGCTACAACCTGACCATGCAGCCGTTCCCATGGCTGGAGACTTCGTTCCGCTACATTAATGTCAATAACTTATTGTACGGGCCCAGCATTGCCGGCGATCAGCATTACAAGGACAAGTCCATCGACTTCAAACTGCGCCTGTGGCAGGAATCACGCCTGCTGCCGGAACTTGCCTTTGGTGTGCGCGACTTGGGTGGTACCGGATTCTTTTCCAGCGAGTATCTGGTCGCCAACAAGAATTTCGGTCCGTTCGATGCTTCGATCGGACTCGCCACCGGCTACATTGGCAACCGAGGTGACTTCTCCAATCCACTCGGCGCCATCGATGATCGCTTCAAGGACCGCCGCTCCATCGCAAACAGTGACATCACCCAGTCTGGCAAGTTCGGCCTGAGCAACATGTTCAAGGGGCCGGTCGGCATCTTTGGCGGCATCACCTACCAGACACCGATGGATGAACTGCTGCTCAAAGTCGAATACGACGGCAACGACTACCGCCATGAACCCCGCAACAACAACCTGCGCCAGCGCACACCCATCAACGTGGGCCTTGTCTATGTCCCCAGCCGCAATGTCGAGCTGACTGCAGCCTGGGAGCGTGGGGACGCGGCGATGTTCTCGCTCACCCTGCGCGGCAATCCGGGCAACACGGCTGCAGCGCCGAAGCCGTTCGACCCGCCACCGCAACGGATGCTGCCCGCGACCGCCGTCGCCGAGCAGCGCGCAGCCGCCACCAGCAGCGACGCCTCCGGCGCCGCACCCGTCACCAGCACCGACTGGGCCGCGGTCACCGCCGAACTGCAGCGCAATGCCGGCTTCCGTGTCGAGCGTATTTCGCGCCGCGGCGACGAGCTGTATATCGACGGTTACCAGACCCGCTACCTGCATGCATCCAAGGGCCTGGGCCGCGCCACGCGCATCCTTGCCAACGCGACCGGCGATGACTACGACTGGTTCACCCTGCGCACCATCCGCGTGGGCATGCCGATCGCCGATCTGTCGATCAACCGTGAAGCATTCACCGGCTACCTGGATGGCACGGTCAGCGAAGACGTCCTGCGCCGGAGCACGGAACTGCAGGCACCCGACACGCGCGCGCGGGAGACGCTGTACAACCCTAAGCGCAACCCCTTCGGCGGCGGCTTCAACATCGGCTACCGGCAGAACCTGGGCGGCCCCGATGGCTTCATCCTTTACCAGGTCGCAGCCAACTACACGGGAAGCCTGTTCCTGCGCGACAACATCTGGCTGACCGGCACCGTCAGCGCTGATGTCACCAACAACTACCACAAGTTCAAGTACAACGCGCCCAGCCGGCTGCCGCGCGTGCGTACCGACATCCGCCAGTATCTGACCACTTCCGACATCATGCTGCCCAACCTGCAGGCCAACATCGCCGGACGGCTGGCACCAGACCTGTATGGCATCGCCTACGCAGGTTATCTGGAGTGGATGTATGCCGGCGTCGGCGGAGAACTGCTGTATCGCCCAAGCGGCGAGCGCTGGGCGGTTGGTGCAAATCTCAACCGGGTGCAGCAGCGCGACTACGACCAGCACTGGGGTCTGCGCGACTACCGCGTCACCACCGGCCACGCCACGTTCTACTACGCCTTCGACGCCCGTGAGCGCATCATCGGCTCGCTATCGGTTGGTCAGTACCTGGCTGGCGACAAGGGTGCCACTCTGGACCTGGCCCGCGTGTTCAGCAACGGCGTGACCATGGGCGCCTATGCGACCAAGACCAACGTCTCGGCGCGCGACTTCGGCGAAGGCAGCTTCGACAAGGGAATCTACTTCAGCATTCCGCTCGACGGCTTCCTGCCGCGCTCCACGCGCGGCCGTGCGGCCTTCAACTGGAACCCGCTGATCCGCGACGGCGGCGCCATGCTCGGCCGCAAGTACGGCCTGTACGGCATGACCGGTGACCGCGACGAGCGCTTCTTCTACGACAACCTGCGCAACGTCGGCGAATGAAAAAGCCGGGGGCCTGACGGCTCCCGGCTTTCTGCCCGCAGCGCACCTTCAGCAGGCGTGGGCGCTCAAAGGTAGCGGACCCAACTCTTCACACCTTCATCCATCAGCGTGTAGACGTGTTCGAATGCCGCCCGTTGCTGGCGATACGGATCGGGAATCTCGCGATCAGACTGCCACTTGCCCAGCAGGAAGGTCTTGCCCGACGCCTCTGGCGCGATCTCGATGATGCGATGGACGTGCTTGCGCTCCATCACCAGCACCAGATCTGAGACACCCAGGATGCTGCGGTCGATCTGCCGCGCACGATGGCTGCTGCCATCCAGGCCATGCTCGGTCAACAGCGCCTGCGCGGTCGCATCCACGCCATGGTTGACCAGCGCCCCCAGGCCGGCCGAGGACACCGTGACATCCTTGCCCCTCACGGCCTCGCGCAGCATCACTTCAGCCGACGGACTACGGCAGATGTTGCCGACACATACAACCAGAATATTCTTGAACACGGACAACGGTTTCCATCAGTTCTTCAATACACGAAATGCAGCACCCGGCCACTGTTGCCACCCGGGTGCTTCCACATGAGCCTGCCGGCACTTCCCAGCAAAAAACTTCGCCTAATACGCCGATTTTTGCCCCAGCACCTTCAACGCCGTCAGCACGATGATCCGCACATCCAGCGTCGGGCTCCAGCGTCGGATGTAGTCGATGTCGTACTGCACACGCTTCTTCATCGAGCGAAGCTCTGGCGTCTCGCCACGCAACCCATGCACCTGCGCCCAGCCCGTAATGCCCGGCTTGACGTAGTGACGGTGCATGTAGCGTTCGATCACCCGCTCATAGTGGTCGTTGTGCTGGATCGCATGCGGTCGCGGCCCCACCACTGACATGTTCCCGCCCAGTACATTGAAGAACTGCGGCAATTCATCCAGGCTGCTGCGGCGCAGGAAGGCGCCAAACCGGGTGACGCGCGGATCACCGCGCGTTGCCTGGGTGATCTGCCCCGCGCCCTCTGCATGCACACGCATGGAGCGGAACTTGAGCATCCAGAATTCCTTGCCGCCCAGTCCGTGACGTTTCTGCCGGAAAAGCACCGGCCCCGGTGAGCTCAGCTTCACGCCGATGGCCAGCACGGCAAACAGCGGCGCCAGAAGGATCACCGCAATGCCTGCCACAACGATGTCCTCAACCCGCTTGAACAGGCGGAAGCGATGATCCACCAGACCCTGGCGCACGCCGATCATCGGCACGTCACCCACCTGGTGTACGCCGGGATTCAACGCACCCAGCCCCGTGGTATCCGGAATCAGGCGCACCGGCACCGGAAATCGCTCGATCTGCTTGAGCATGTCCTTGATCGCGGCCGCGTGCCCCATCGGCATCGACACCCAGACCTGATCGAATTCGCCGCGGTGCTGATCCATGTACTGCGGGACGTCTTCCAGTCGCCCCAGCCGGCACGGCGCGTCCCCACCGCGACGGGTGGCGATATCGCCCGCACTGGCGAAATAGCCGATGACGTCTTTGCCAAGCTCTGGTTTCCCACGCAGCAGACGGTGCAGCCTCAAGGCAGGCGCCCGGAGCCCGACCAGCAGGATCCGCTCATGATCCATCCCGCGTGAACGCAAGCGATGCAACTGCACTCTCAGCAGTACGCGCAGTGCAGCCATGGAGCCCAAGCCAAAGGCATACCAGCCGATCAGCCAGGTAGAGGGGACCGCATCGGCAAGTCCGACCAGGACGACGTAGAGCGAGAACAACGCGAAGGTGCCGGACCAGGCCAGCAACAACAGCCAAAGATCAGCCAGAAGGCCACGGATCCGCCAGTTGCGGTACATCGGCGCTACAGAGAAGCAAACGATGGCGCTGAGGATCACCGCGCCGAACACGATGCGCTGGGAGGAATCCGGCGCGCCTGCTCCGTTCAGCAGAATATGGGAGAGCACCGCCATACCCGGCAGCAGCAATAGATCGCCCAGGCGCAACCCCAACTCAAGGGCCGCCCGGGCTTCGACGCGACGGCGACCCGCCCGGGCCCGCTCTGCGGGAAGGTCTTCTACTGATCCATGTAGCAAAGCACTTCTCCAATACCTGCTCGACCGGACGCCGGAGCGTCCGCGGTCACGTGCATGGACTCCCCACCCAGCACGGAAATATCGAGACTGCGTCAATTAAATGTGGAGGGATTGTGAATGAAGTCCGAAGCAAAAGATAGGAATTTCAAGTCAGGGCCTGACTGAAGTTATCGTCAGGAAGTTGCGTAAGTCCCTAGAATTATTGCGAATTTCATATGTATCGCAATGAGTCAATATGCGTCATTTTGCGTCGAAATCATCCATCCACGTCCGCATCGCATGTCGGCAAATTGACAGTCTCGAGCTCACCCCACCCCGCACCGCACCAAAGCCCAGCAACCTCCCTCTGCTACCATCGGCGGTTCTGTTCATCGCGTCCCCCACCTGCCCGCGATGGCGCCAAACAACGTAACGAAACACAGGAGTCTGCATGTCTTCCGAGCTGCTCAAGTCCCTTGGCCTGGACGCGATCAACGCTGGCACGTA
>Ga0247725_1000498_pt1 | contig 28316 bp, 24 predicted proteins | sample OKSTACKMCFT3sol_FD_183021 | JGI IMG/M metagenome (GOLD analysis project Ga0247725, IMG submission 183021) | Subsurface sediment microbial communities from gas well in Oklahoma, United States - OK STACK MC-FT3-sol | ecosystem: Environmental > Terrestrial > Deep subsurface > Rock core/Sediment...
GCTCGGAAATCCAGTCGCGGCTGACCGCCGATACCGCGCTACTGCAATCGGTGATTGGCTCGTCGCTGTCGATGGCGCTGCGCAACCTGATCATGCTGATCGGCGGCAGCGTGCTGCTGGTGGTCACCAATCCCAAGCTCAGCGGCATCGTCTTGCTGGCCCTGCCGCTGGTGGTGGCGCCGATCCTGCTGTTCGGCCGCCGTGTGCGTGCGCTGTCGCGGCAGAGCCAGGACCGCGTGGCCGATGTCGGCAGTTATGTCGGCGAGGTGCTGGGGCAGATCAAGACGGTACAGGCTTACAACCATCAGGATGAGGACAAGCGCCGCTTTGGCGAGTCTGCCGAAGCGGCTTTCGATGTGGCGCGCAAGCGCATCGCCCAGCGTTCCTGGCTGATCACCGTAGTGATCGTGCTGGTGCTCGGCGCTGTCGGGGTGATGCTCTGGGTCGGCGGCATGGATGTGATCGCCGGGCGCATCTCCGGCGGTGAGCTGGCGGCTTTCGTGTTCTACAGCCTGATCGTTGGCTCGTCCTTCGGCACGCTGAGCGAGGTGATCGGTGAATTGCAGCGTGCCGCAGGCGCCGCCGAGCGCATCGGCGAGCTGTTACGTGCCAGCAACGCCATCGTGGCGCCGGAGCAGCCGCAGCATCTGTCGCAGCCGGTACAGGGGCGCATCGAGCTGCAGCGTGTGCGATTCGCCTATCCGTCGCGTTTGGACAGCTACGCCATCGATGGCATCGATCTGCAGGTAGCGGCAGGCGAGACGCTGGCACTGGTAGGACCGTCCGGGGCTGGCAAATCGACGCTGTTCGATCTACTGCTGCGCTTCTTCGATCCGCAGGGCGGGCGCATCCTCATCGATGGCGTGCCGATCGATCAGCTCGATCCGCGCGAGTTGCGTGCCAGTTTCGCCCTGGTGTCGCAGAATCCTGCGCTGTTCTTCGGCTCGGTGGAGGACAACATTCGCTATGGTCGCCTGGATGCCAGCCAGGCCGAGGTGGAGGCGGCCGCGCGGGCGGCGCATGCCCATGAGTTCATTCAGCGCCTACCGCAGGGTTACCAGACTCATTTGGGGGAGGCCGGGCTCGGGCTTTCCGGTGGCCAGCGTCAGCGCCTGGCGATTGCCCGTGCCTTGCTCGCCGATGCGCCGATCCTGCTGCTCGATGAGGCCACCAGCGCCCTGGATGCCGAGAGCGAGCACCTGATCCAGCAGGCGCTGCCGTCACTAATGGCCGGGCGCACCACCTTGGTGATCGCTCATCGCCTGGCCACGGTGAAGCAGGCGGATCGCATTGCGGTGATCGAACAGGGCCGTTTGGCTGCGATCGGCAGTCATGCCGAGCTGATCGAGAGTAGTCCGCTCTATGCGCGTTTGGCCGAGTTGCAGTTCGGCAACTAGCTCTTGGGTTTGATGGTGGCGGCTGCCCCGGCAGAGGCGATAATGATCGCACCGACGGCCAGCCACTGGCCCCAGAGCAGCTTCTCGCCGAGAAAGGCCAGACCGCACATTGCCGCGACTGCCGGCTCCAGGCTCATCAGCACGCTGAAGGTGCGTGCGGGCAGGCGCGTCAAGGCGACCATCTCCAGGCTGTAGGGCAGGGCCGAAGACAGTACCGCGACACCCAGGGCGATGGGTAGCAGGTCCGCGCTCAGCAGGTCCGTGCCGGCATGCCAGATGCCAATGGGCAGGACCAGCAAGGCGGCGACCCAGGTGCCCAGGGCGACGGTGTGGCGGCCATGCTGGGCGCCGGCTTTCTGGCCGAAGATGATGTACAGCGACCAGCACACCCCCGCGCCGAGGGCCAGAGCTGCGCCGAGTGGGTCTATGGCGCTTTGCGTGGCGCCGGTTGGCAGCAGCATCCACAGGCCGGCGATGGCCAGAATCACCCAGACGAAGTCCAGCAGGCGGCGCGAGGAAAACAGCGCCAGAGCCAGCGGCCCGGTGAATTCCAGCGCCACGGCGATGCCCAGCGGGATGCTCTGCAGGGACATGTAGAACATCAGATTCATGCCGCCCAGCGCCAGGCCGTAGGCGAGCAGGGCATGGCACTTGCGCAAATCCAGTTTGGCCCGCCAGGGCTGCATCACCAGCGACAGAATGATCGCGCCGAGCACCAGGCGCAGGGCTGTGGTGCCTTCGGCGCCGACCAGCGGGAACAGGTTCTTGGCCAGCGACGCGCCGCTCTGGATCGAGACCATGGCCACCAGCAACAAGGCAATGGGGGCGAGAAGTGCACTGCGTGACATGGGCTATGTCCTGGTGGTGATCATCAAAGAAAAAACCGGCCGCTGGGGCCGGTTCTTCGTGGCGCGTAGTGGCTGCCAGACCGTTGAGAAAAACGTAGGCGAGGCAGGCAAGACAATACCGATGGCGGCCCCGCAAAAACGACCGAAAAACGGTCGGAGTCGCGCTCGACTTTACGAGCTGTAAATGAGCATTTTGACTGGGCTCGCACGCGAGGTCGCTTTTAAACGCAGGTAGTTTCTCAACGGGCTGTTAGGGTCTGTTGCCGTTTCGCGCACGGCCGCGACGGAGCCAGTTTTTGCGTGGGGCTAGGCGTGAGACGCGAAGTTTGGTCGCCCAAATGAACCGTCGAGTAACGACGTACCACGCAAAAACTGGCCCGTCCCTTCGGGTTGCGCGGCAAATTGCGCCATGCGTCGTTGCGGGATTTGGCAAGGGAACGACCATTACCTGCATCCCGCGCCTCGCGTGGCGCAATTTGGCGCAGCAACGCGGCTCGTGTCGAAACGGCAACAGACCCTAGCGATATTCGCAGAGATAGGCGGTGTCTACGGCCACCTTGAGCTGGAACTTGCTGTTGGCCTCGACGGTGAACTTGCTGCCGGCTTCGAAGGTGTTCCAGCTGTCGCTGCCCGGCAGTTTGACGGTCAGGGCGCCGGCGACGACATGCATGACTTCCAGTTGGCTGGTGCCGAATTCGTATTCGCCCGGGGCCATTACGCCGATGGTGGCAGGGCCTTCAGCCATTGTGAAACCGATGGATTTGACGGTGCCGTCGAAGTATTCGTTGACCTTGAACATCTGCGATTCCTCGGAAGGGGTTGAAAAAATTGCTGGAAGCCATGTTTAACGTCGTGTGACGACGGCCAGAAGGGTGACCGCCATGCATGGCAGGCCATAAAAGGGCCGCCAGTATGCCCAAGCGCCTTTTCTTCGTCATCAGTCTTTGAGGGGCAATACCAGTGGCAGCAGGCGGGCGGTGTTACGCGCATCTTCGAGGGCGCGGTGCTGTTGCCCTTGAAACTGCATGCCAGCCAGTTGCAATGCACTGTGCAGGCCAACCGGCCGCTGCAGTTGGCGCGCCTTGGCGAAAGCCTGTTTGAGGTTAAGGTGCGGCACCTGGGCCAGCAGGCTGTGCAACTGATGTTGACGCCATTCCTGCTCCAGCTGGCGGCGATCGTAATCACCCCAACTGCTCCAGCCGACCAGGCGTGGTGCATGCTGCGTCAGCCAGCGCTCGAACTGAGCCCAGACCTGGGACAGGGTAGCGGCGCTGTCGATCTCGGCCTGGGTGATATGGGTGAGTTCGCGGCAGAAGTCGGTCAAGCACGGGCGGCGCTGTGGTTTGACGATGCGCTGAAAGTGATCCCGTTCATGGCCGTCCACACCAACCAGGCTGGCACCGATCTCGATGATTTCCATTTCCTCCATCGCCCAGCCGCCCTCATCAGTGGTGGCCTCCAGGTCGATGACTAGCCAATGCCCCATGGGCGCTCCTTAGAACCTGTCTGCGATCTGTTGCGCTTCGGCCTCGCTGCATGGAAAAGGCTCCTGGCATCAGGGCCAAGGCTCCAAGCTCAAGCATCCGTTCTGAATCGAATCGCAGGCAGTATGGAAGGCCTTTTCGGCCAGGGCAAACGTCGTTGACGCGTGCGTGGCGCAGCGACGGTTTCTGATGTTCTTCTCCTGTGGCAGAAGGTGGCGCGTAGCGTCGGATGAGGGGCGGCGTGCTGCAAAGGCTTTGATGATTCGCGCCATGCCCGTTAGGCTCTGGCGCCTATATCTGCAGGAGGTTGCTATGGCAAAGGTCACGTTTCTCGGTTTGGGCGTCATGGGGTATCCGATGGCCGGGCATCTGGCACGCAAAGGGCATCAGGTGACGGTCTATAACCGCTCGCCGGGCAAAGCCGAGCAATGGATGGGTGAATATGCCGGCAGCTCTGCGCCGACCCCGCGTGAGGCGGTGGCGGGCGCCGAACTGGTGATGTGTTGCGTCGGTAACGATGACGACCTGCGCAGCGTGATTCTGGGCGAGCAGGGCGCGTTCGCCGGTATGGCGCCGGGCGCCATTCTGGTCGATCACACCACCGCCTCGGCCGATGTGGCGCGTGAGCTGGCGGCTGTTGCGGCCGAGCATGGCCTGGGTTTTCTCGATGCGCCGGTATCCGGTGGTCAGGCCGGTGCGATCAATGGTGTGCTGACCGTGATGGTCGGTGGCGAGGCCGAAACCTATGCGCTTGCCGAGCCGGTCATCCAGAGTTACGCGCGGATGATGCGCCTGATGGGTCCGGCCGGCAGCGGCCAGTTGAGCAAGATGGTCAATCAGATCTGCATCGCCGGTCTGGTTCAGGGTTTGGCAGAGGCGCTCAACTTCGCTCAGTGCGCGGGGCTGGATGGCCATGCGGTGGTCGATGTGATCAGCAAGGGCGCAGCGCAGTCCTGGCAGATGGAAAATCGCTACAAGACCATGCTGGCCGGCGAGTTCGACTTCGGTTTCGCGGTCGACTGGATGCGCAAGGATCTGTCGATTCTGCTCGACGAGTCGCGTCGCAACGGTGCTCAACTGCCTGTGACGGCGCTGGTCGATCAGTTCTACGCCGACGTTCAGGCCATGGGCGGTGGGCGCTGGGATACCTCCAGCCTGCTGGCTCGCCTGCAGCGTAACCGCTGATCGCCAAAGGCCTCGACGGCATGCGCGGAGCTCATTAGGATCGCCGCCGTTCGCTTCCAGTCGAGGTCGTTTCATGGAGTGTCGTGCCGGTTGCGGTGCCTGCTGCATCGCGCCTTCCATCAGCTCACCGATTCCGGGCATGCCTGACGGCAAGCCCGCTGGCGTGCGCTGTATCCATCTCAATGCCGAGTTTCTCTGCGCCATCTTCGGTCGCCCGGAGAGGCCCGCAGTGTGCGGTGGGTTCAAGGCGGAAGAGCAGCTGTGCGCGGATGATCGCGAGAGCGCCATTCGTATGTTGGGTTGGCTGGAGCAGGCGACTGTCTGACGATGTGAACCGCTCACGGCCCGTGCGGGTCGAAACGCAAACAGTTCCACCGGGAGTTGCTCGAAGATGATGCGTTATTCCGTTCTGGCCATGCTGTTGTGCGTGGCCGCTGTCCAGGTTGCCGAGAGGCAGTGGCAGCTGGAGCGCGAAGAAGACGGTGTGAGCGTTTACCAGGCTGATGTACCTGTATCCAAGTACAAGGCCTATCGCGGTGTGGTGGCGATCAACGCTGACCTGGCCGGGATACAGGCGGCGCAGGAGGATGTCGCGGGGTCCTGCTCCTGAATCTTCAGCTGCCAGCAGCAGCGACTGCTCGAGACCTAGGGTAATGTGAGCGAGCTGTACACCCGTTTCGAGACGCCCTGGCCGGTGAAGGCGCGTGATTCGGTGATCCATGTGACCAGGCGCACTGATGCTGACGGCGCTGTCAAGCGCCTGCTCAAGGCGGTGCCGCAGTGATTGCCGGAGGATAAGGATTTCGTGCGGGTGTAACGTGTCGACGGCGAGTGGCATCTCAAACCGCGGACCAGGACAGGGTGGAGGTGACCTACGAGGTGCACACTGAACCGGGCGGCAGTGTGCCCTCCTGGCTGGCCAACAGTTTCGTCGTCGATGCGCCGCTGCAGACGCTGCAGGGTTTGCGAGCGAAGGTGGAAGGGCGCTGAGCGAGATACTCGCCAGGGAATAAAAAGGCTGCCAGATGGGCTAATGCCGATCAGATAAGGTTTTTTGCTCTTGCAGGGTGGACTTCAGCCCACCAACGGCGGCCGGCGTGGGCTGAAGCCCACCCTACAAGTCGAACCGACTGGCAACAGTTAAATTCCTTCCTATACGATTGCAGCGCCCGTAAACCAAGTGCCTAGGCGCTTAACTGACTGACATTAGCCAGATGGGCAGCCTTTTTCGTCTCGGGGCGCTATCAATCGCGGTTGGTCGGCAGATCGCGCTGCTTGTAACCGGTGTACAGCTGGCGCGGACGGCCAATCTTGTACGGACCCGAGAGCATTTCCTTCCAGTGCGAGATCCAACCCACGGTACGTGCCAGGGCGAAGATAACGGTGAACATCGAGGTCGGAATGCCGATGGCTTTGAGGATGATGCCCGAGTAGAAGTCGACGTTCGGGTACAGGTTGCGCTCTTTGAAGTAGGGATCGGTCAGGGCGATCTCTTCTAGGCGCATGGCCAGTTCAAGCTGCGGGTCATTGGTGATGCCCAGCTCGCCGAGAACTTCGTCGCAGGTCTGCTTCATCACGGTGGCGCGCGGGTCGCGGTTCTTGTACACGCGGTGGCCGAAGCCCATCAGCTTGAACGGGTCGTTCTTGTCCTTGGCCTTGGCGATGAACTTGTCGATGTTCGAAACGTCACCGATCTCGTCGAGCATGGCCAGTACGGCTTCGTTGGCGCCACCGTGTGCCGGGCCCCACAGCGCGGCGATACCGGCTGCGATACAGGCGAACGGGTTGGCACCCGAGGAGCCAGCCAAACGTACGGTGGAGGTGGAGGCGTTCTGCTCATGGTCGGCATGGAGGATGAAAATCTTGTCCATCGCCTTGGCCAGAACCGGGCTGATCGGTTTGATCTCGCACGGGGTGTTGAACATCATGTGCAGGAAGTTTTCCGCGTAATTCAGGTCATTGCGCGGGTACATCATGGGCTGACCCATGGAGTACTTGTAGGTCATGGCGGCGATGGTCGGCATCTTGGCCACCAGGCGCATGGCCGACACTTCGCGGTGCTGCGGGTTATTGATGTCCAGCGAGTCGTGATAGAAGGCGGACAGGGCACCAACCACGCCGCACATGATGGCCATCGGGTGGGCATCGCGGCGGAAACCGTTGAAGAAGGTTTTCAGCTGTTCATGAACCATGGTGTGGTTCTTGATGGTGCTGACGAACTTGGCCTTTTCTTCCTTGCTCGGCAGTTCGCCGTTGAGCAGCAGGTAGCAGGTTTCCAGGTAGTCAGACTGCTCGGCGAGCTGCTCGATGGGGTAGCCGCGGTGCAGCAGGATGCCTTGATCGCCGTCGATATAGGTGATTTTCGACTCGCAAGAGGCGGTCGACATGAAGCCAGGATCAAAGGTGAACCGACCCGTGGCGGTCAGGCTCCGCACATCGATTACATCGGGACCAACAGTGCCGGTCAGAACGGGCAGTTCGACGGGGGCATTGCCCTCGATGATCAACTGCGCTTTTTTGTCAGCCATATGTGGCCTCCTAGTTATGCTTGAAATCATCAGACAGCCCCCCACGCAGGGCCCGCACCACTATAGTGGGATAAATCCGAAAGTCAATTTGCGAGAACCCAGGCAGTAGAAGGGTTTGAACGGTATTTTCAACGAAAAAAGGGCGCTATTTACGCCATTTGTTTAAAGGCTGCAATGCGCTTTTTGGGGGAGGGCATTGCATTGTCATTAGTCTGCTAACTGTCTATACTCTGCGGCCGACCGCCACAGGCTTTAGGCCGTGTCATGGCGGTTGTCACTCATTGGGTGATGGGTACCTTGCCAGTGCACTTCCCAACAACTTTGCCCTGATCGTTAGGGGCTCTCAGTGTGATAAAAAAGCCGTGAATAGCCAACGACCTGTAAACCTAGACCTTCGGACTATCAAGCTTCCGATCACCGCTTACACGTCCATTCTTCACCGTATCTCCGGTGTCATCCTCTTTGTCGGTATCGCCATTCTGCTGTTTGGCCTCGACAAGTCGTTGACCTCCGAGGAGGGCTTCGCCCAGGTGAAAGAATGTCTGACCAGTCCGCTGGCCAAGTTCGTGATCTGGGGTCTGTTGTCCGCTCTGCTGTACCACCTGGTGGCCGGTGTACGCCACTTGATCATGGACATGGGCATCGGTGAGACGCTGGAAGGCGGCAAGCTGGGCTCGCAAATCGTCATCGCCGTCTCGGCGGTCGTGATCGTGCTGCTGGGGGTGTGGATATGGTAACTAATGTCACGAATTTCTCGCGTTCGGGCCTCTATGACTGGATGGCTCAGCGCGTTTCTGCGGTCGTTCTCGCGGCTTACACGCTGTTTCTGCTGGGCTATGTGATCTGTAATCCAGGTATGGGCTACGCCGAATGGCATGGTCTGTTCTCGCATGCCGCAATGCGTATCTTCAGTCTGCTGGCTCTTGTAGCGCTGAGCGTGCACGCCTGGGTTGGCATGTGGACCATCTCCACCGACTACCTGACGCCGATGGCGCTGGGCAAGTGGGCGACTGGTGTGCGTTTCCTGTTCCAGGCTGTGTGTGGCATCGCGATGTTCACGATGTTCGTCTGGGGTGTGCAGATTCTGTGGGGTTTCTGATTCATGGCTAGCATCCGTACTCTTTCCTATGACGCCATCATTGTGGGTGGCGGCGGCGCCGGCATGCGTGCTGCGCTGCAACTGGCCCAGGGCGGTCACAAGACTGCCGTGGTCACCAAGGTGTTCCCGACTCGTTCGCACACCGTTTCCGCTCAGGGTGGCATTACCTGCGCCATCGCTTCGGCCGATCCGAACGATGATTGGCGCTGGCACATGTACGATACCGTCAAGGGTTCCGACTACATCGGTGACCAGGACGCTATCGAATACATGTGCTCCGTCGGTCCGGAAGCTGTGTTCGAGCTCGAGCACATGGGTCTGCCGTTCTCCCGTACCGAGCAGGGCCGCATCTACCAGCGTCCGTTTGGTGGTCAGTCCAAGGGGCCGGACAATCCGACCCAGGCTGCTCGTACCTGTGCTGCTGCCGACCGTACCGGTCACGCACTGCTGCACACCCTGTATCAGGCCAACCTGAAAGCCGGCACCTCGTTCCTCAACGAGTGGTACGCGGTTGACCTGGTGAAGAATCAGGACGGCGCCATCGTCGGCGTCATCGCCATCTGCATCGAGACTGGCGAAACCGTCTACATCCGCTCCAAGGCCGTGGTTCTGGCCACCGGCGGTGCTGGTCGTATCTACGCCTCCACCACCAACGCCCTGATCAACACCGGTGACGGCGTGGGCATGGCCCTGCGTGCCGGCGTGCCGGTGCAGGACATCGAAATGTGGCAGTTCCACCCGACCGGTATCGCCGGCGCTGGCGTACTGGTCACCGAAGGTTGCCGTGGCGAGGGTGGTTACCTGATCAACGCCCATGGCGAGCGTTTCATGGAGCGTTATGCGCCGAACGCCAAAGACCTGGCTGGTCGCGACGTGGTTGCCCGTTCCATGGTCAAGGAAGTCATCGCCGGCAACGGCTGTGGCCCGGACAAGGACCACGTACTGCTCAAGCTCGACCACCTCGGCGAAGAAGTGCTGCACAGCCGTCTGCCGGGTATCTGCGAACTGTCCAAGACCTTCGCTCACGTCGACCCGGTCGTCGCTCCGGTTCCGGTGATCCCGACCTGCCACTACATGATGGGCGGCGTGCCGACCAACATTCACGGCCAGGCCATCACTCAGGATGCCAACGGCAACGACAAGATCATCGAAGGTCTGTTCGCCGTAGGTGAAGTGGCGTGCGTATCGGTACACGGTGCCAACCGTCTGGGCGGCAACTCGCTGCTCGATCTGGTGGTATTCGGCCGCGCCGCTGGCCTGCACCTGGAAAAAGCGCTGAAAGAAGGCGTGGAAGTCCGTGGTGCCAGCGAAACCGACATCGAACAGTCGCTGTCGCGTCTGGCTGGTGTCAACGAGCGCAGCACCGGTGAAGACGTCGCCCCGCTGCGTAAAGAGCTGCAACAGTGCATGCAGAACTACTTCGGTGTATTCCGTACTGGCGAATACATGCAGAAGGGCATCCAACAACTGGCCGACCTGCGTGAGCGCATCGCGAAAGTCAAAATCGCGGACAAGAGCCAGGCGTTCAACACTGCGCGTATCGAAGCGCTGGAACTGCAAAACCTGCTCGAAGTGGCTGAAGCGACTGCGGTTGCCGCCGAGGCTCGTAAAGAGTCCCGTGGTGCCCATGCTCGTGAAGACTTCGAGGAGCGCGATGACCAGAATTGGCTGTGCCACTCCCTGTACTTCCCAGGCGAGAAGCGCGTTGCCAAGCGTGATGTCAACTTCGCGCCGAAGACCGTTCCGGCATTTGAACCCAAGGTTCGGACTTATTAAGGGTGACTGATATGTTGCAAGTCAGTGTTTATCGCTACAACCCGGAGAAGGACGCTGCTCCGTTCATGCAGGACTTCCAGGTCGACACCGGCGGCAAGGACATCATGGTCCTCGACGTGCTGGCGCTGATCAAGGAACAGGATGAAGGTTTCTCCTACCGTCGTTCCTGCCGTGAAGGCGTGTGTGGTTCAGACGGCATGAACATCAACGGCAAGAACGGCCTGGCCTGTATCACACCGATCTCCGCTGCCGGCCTCAAGGGTGGCAAACTGGTGATTCGTCCGTTGCCGGGCCTGCCGGTCATTCGTGACCTGGTCGTCGACATGAGCATCTTCTACAAGCAGTACGAGAAGGTGCAGCCATTCCTGCAGAACGATACGCCGGCTCCGGCCATCGAACGTCTGCAGACTCCGGAAGAGCGCGAAAAGCTCGACGGTCTGTACGAGTGCATTCTGTGCGCATGCTGCTCGACCAGCTGCCCGTCGTTCTGGTGGAACCCGGACAAGTTTCTCGGTCCCGCTGCACTGCTGCAGGCCTATCGCTTCCTGGCCGACAGCCGTGACACCAAGACCGCCGAGCGTCTGGCCTCGCTGGACGATCCGTTCAGTGTGTTCCGTTGCCGCGGCATCATGAACTGCGTGAACGTCTGCCCCAAGGGTCTGAACCCGACCAAGGCGATCGGCCACGTGCGTAACATGCTGCTGCAGAGCGGTACCTGATTCGCAAGTTGCTATACCTGTAATACCTGCGAGTCCGGCCCAGGTCGGCCTCGCAGTAAAGCCAGAGCTGCAGCCCACAAAGCTGCGGCTCATACTCGAAAAATATGACGACCAGCAGGGGCATCCGGGCTGGTGCCCGGACTATCTGCGGGAACCCAAGTGGCTTTATCCGAGTCGCAGCATCATGACTTTGATCAGGACCATGCGGTATTCGCGCCGGTGGTGTCCCTTTACCGAGGGTGACCAAGCATGCAAGAAAGCGTGATGCAGCGCATGTGGGACAGTGCCCACCTATCCGGTGGCAACGCTGCCTACGTGGAAGAGCTCTACGAGCTCTACCTGCACGATCCCAACGCTGTGCCAGAAGAGTGGCGCACTTACTTCCAGAAGCTGCCGACCGACGGTAGCGCTGCAGCGGATGTGCCGCACTCGACCATTCGCGATTATTTCGTCCTGCTCGCCAAGAATTCGCGTCGTGCCCAGCCGGTTTCTGCCGGGGCCGTCAGCAGCGAGCACGAGAAGAAGCAGGTAGAAGTGCTGCGTCTGATCCAGGCCTACCGCGTGCGTGGCCACCAAGCCGCCCAGCTCGATCCGCTGGGGCTGTGGGTGCGTACCGCGCCGTCCGATCTGTCGATCAACCACTACGGCCTGACTGACGCTGACCTGGATACCACTTTCCGTACCGGCGAGCTGTACATCGGTAAGGAAGAGGCGACCCTACGTGAAATTCTCGGCGCATTGCAGCAGACATATTGTCGCACCATCGGTGCCGAGTTCATGCACATCGTCGATTCCGGCCAGCGCCACTGGTTCGCCCAGCGCCTGGAAAGCGTGCGTGGTCGTCCGCAATTTTCCGCTGAAGTGCAGGCGCACGTGCTCGAGCGCATCACCGCCGCCGAAGGCCTGGAGAAGTACCTGGGCACCAAATACCCGGGGACCAAGCGTTTCGGCCTGGAGGGTGGCGAGAGCCTGATCCCGCTGCTGGACGAAATCATCCAGCGCTCCGGCTCCTACGGCACCAAGGAAGTGGTCATCGGCATGGCTCACCGCGGCCGTCTGAACGTTCTGGTCAACACCTTCGGCAAGAACCCGCGCGACCTGTTCGACGAGTTCGAAGGCAAGAAGATCGAAGGTCTGTCGTCCGGTGACGTGAAGTACCACCAGGGCTTTTCCTCCAACGTCATGACTGCCGGTGGCGAAGTACACTTGGCGTTGGCGTTCAACCCCTCGCACCTGGAGATCGTTTCTCCGGTGGTCGAAGGTTCGGTACGTGCCCGCCAGGATCGTCGCAACGACGCCAGTGGCGACAAGGTACTGCCGATTTCCATCCACGGTGATGCGGCATTCGCCGGTCAGGGCGTGGTCATGGAAACCTTCCAGATGTCGCAGACCCGTGGCTACAAGACGGGCGGCACCATCCACATCGTGATCAACAACCAGATTGGTTTCACCACCAGCCATCCGGAAGACTCGCGCTCGACCGAATATGCCACCGACGTGGCGAAGATGATCCAGGCGCCGATCTTCCACGTGAACGGCGACGATCCGGAAGCCGTGTTGTTCGTGACCCAATTGGCTGTCGATTACCGCATGCAGTACAAGCGTGACGTGGTCATCGACCTGGTCTGCTACCGTCGTCGCGGTCACAACGAGGCCGACGAGCCGAACGGCACCCAGCCGCTGATGTACCAGCAGATCGCCAAGCAGCGCACTACTCGTGAGCTTTATGCCGATGCACTGGTCGCTGCCGGTGTGCTGAGCAGCGAAGACGTGCAGGCCAAGATCGACGAATACCGTACCGCGCTGGATAACGGTCAACACGTGGTCAAGAGCCTGGTCAAGGAGCCCAACAAGGAACTGTTCGTCGATTGGCGTCCGTACCTGGGCCACACCTGGACTGCGCGTCATGACACTCGCTTCGACCTGAAGACCCTGCAGGATCTGTCTGCCAAGCTGTTGGAAATTCCTGAGGGCTTCCTGGTTCAGCGTCAGGTGGCGAAGATACTCGAAGACCGTCAGAAGATGGGCGCGGGCGGCTTGCCGATCAACTGGGGCTTCGCCGAGACCATGGCTTACGCCACTCTGCTGGTCGAAGGTCATCCGATCCGCATGACCGGCCAGGACATCGGCCGTGGCACCTTCTCGCACCGTCACGCGGTGCTGCACAACCAGAAGGATGGCTCGACCTACGTTCCGCTGAAGAACCTGTACGACGCTCAGCCGAAGTTCGAACTGTACGACTCCTTCCTCTCCGAGGAAGCAGTACTGGCGTTCGAATACGGTTATGCCACCACCACGCCGAACGCGCTGGTGATCTGGGAAGCCCAGTTCGGCGACTTCGCCAACGGTGCCCAGGTGGTATTCGACCAGTTCATTTCCAGCGGCGAGACCAAGTGGGGTCGTCTCTGCGGTCTCACCGTTCTGCTGCCGCACGGCTATGAAGGGCAGGGGCCTGAGCACAGCTCGGCGCGTCTGGAGCGTTATCTGCAACTCTGTGCCGAGCACAACATGCAGGTCTGCGTACCGACCACCCCGGCGCAGGTCTATCACATGCTGCGTCGCCAGGTGATCCGTCCTCTGCGCAAGCCGCTGGTGGTGCTGACGCCCAAGTCGCTGCTGCGTCACAAGCTGGCCATCTCGACCCTGGAAGATCTGGCCGAAGGCTCCTTCCACACCGTAATCGGCGAGATCGATTCGCTGGATCCGAAAAAGGTCGAGCGTCTGATCCTGTGCAGCGGCAAGGTCTACTACGACCTGCTGGAAAAACGTCGTGCCGAGGGACGCGAAGACATCGCCATCATTCGTATCGAGCAGCTCTATCCGTTCCCGGAAGACGATCTGGCCGAGGCGCTGGCGCCGTACAAGAACCTCAAGCACATCGTCTGGTGTCAGGAAGAGCCGATGAACCAAGGCGCTTGGTACTGCAGCCAGCACCACATGCGTCGCGTCGCTACCGCGCACAAGAAGTCGCTGCTTCTGGAGTACGCCGGTCGTGATGCGTCGGCAGCGCCAGCCTGCGGTTATGCGTCGATGCACGCCGAGCAGCAGGAAAAACTGCTGCAGGACGCCTTTACTGTTTAACGCCTTCATCCGCCAGGTGGCAGATGCCACCTGGCGGTAAAACCGAATTTAAGGAAACGCATACAATGGCTATCGAGATCAAAGCCCCAACCTTCCCGGAATCGGTTGCCGACGGTACCGTGGCCACCTGGCACAAGAAGCCTGGCGAAGCGGTCAAGCGCGATGAGCTGATCGTCGACATCGAAACCGACAAGGTCGTGATCGAAGTACTGGCCGAGGCCGATGGTGTCCTGGCTGAAATCATCAAGAACGAAGGCGACACCGTTCTTTCCAACGAGCTGCTGGGCAAACTGACCGAAGGTGGTGCTGCCGCCGCCGCTCCGGCTGCTGCACCGGCCGCTGCCGCTGCGCCGGCCCAGGCTGCTGCTCCGGCTGCTGCTGGTGACGACGCCATCCTCTCGCCGGCCGCGCGCAAGCTGGCCGAAGAGAACGGCATCGACCCGAACAGCATTGCCGGCACCGGTAAAGGTGGCCGTGTGACCAAGGAAGACGTGGTCGCTGCCGTCGAAGCCAAGAAGAACGCTCCGGCTGCCGCTGCCAAGCCTGCCGCTGCCCTGGCTGCTGCCGCTGCTGTAGTCGCCACTGGCGACCGCCCCGAGAAACGTGTGCCGATGACCCGTCTGCGCGCCAAGATCGCCGAGCGTCTGGTTGAAGCCCAGTCCACCATGGCCATGCTGACCACCTTCAACGAAGTGGACATGACCGAAGTCATGGCCCTGCGTTCGAAGTACAAGGACCTGTTCGAGAAGTCCCACAACGGCGTGCGCTTGGGCTTTATGTCGTTCTTCGTCAAGGCAGCTACCGAAGCGCTGAAGCGTTTCCCGGCAGTCAACGCCTCGATCGACGGCAACGACATCGTTTATCACGGCTACGCCGACATCGGTGTTGCCGTGTCCAGCGACCGTGGCCTGGTGGTGCCGGTATTGCGTAACGCCGAGCAGATGAGCCTGGCTGAAATCGAGAGCGGCATCGCCACCTTCGGCAAGAAAGCCAAAGACGGCAAGCTGTCGATCGAAGAAATGACTGGCGGCACCTTCACCATCACCAACGGTGGTACCTTCGGTTCGATGATGTCGACCCCGATCGTCAACCCGCCGCAGGCTGCGATCCTGGGTATGCACAACATCGTTCAGCGCCCGATGGCGATCAACGGCCAGGTGGTGATCCGTCCGATGATGTACCTGGCGCTGTCTTACGACCACCGCCTGATCGATGGTAAGGAAGCCGTGACCTTCCTGGTAACCATCAAGAACTTGCTTGAAGACCCGGCTCGCCTGCTGCTGGAAATCTAAAAGCCAGTCTCCTCCACGGCGGCCCTGTTCTCAGGGCCGTCCGGTTTATTCGAGAAGGAATACGTTATGACCCAGAAATTCGACGTGGTAGTCATCGGTGCCGGCCCTGGTGGCTATGTAGCCGCCATCAAAGCAGCGCAGCTCGGCCTTAAGACTGCCTGCATCGAGAAGTACCAGGGCAGCGACGGCAAGGTCGCTCTCGGCGGCACTTGCCTGAACGTCGGTTGCATTCCGTCCAAGGCGCTGCTGGACAGCTCCTGGAAGTACCACGAAGCCAAAGAAGGCTTCGCTGTACACGGCATCGAAGCCAAGGGTGTGACCATCGACGTGCCGGCCATGGTGGCGCGCAAGAACACCATCATCAAGAACCTCACCGGTGGTGTTGCCGGCCTGTTCAAGGCCAACGGCGTGACCCTGCTGGAAGGCCACGGCAAGCTGCTGGCTGGCAAGCAGGTCGAAGTGACCGGCACTGACGGCAAGAGCCAGGTGGTCGAAGCCGCTCATGTGATCATCGCTTCCGGCTCCAAGCCGGTCGAGATCCCGCCGGCACCGGTCGACCAGGATGTGATCGTCGACTCCACCGGCGCCCTGGAATTCCAGAGCGTACCGAAGAAGCTGGGCGTCATCGGCGCTGGCGTCATCGGTCTGGAACTGGGCTCGGTCTGGGCTCGCCTGGGCGCGGAAGTCACCGTCCTGGAAGCCATGGACAAATTCCTCGCAGCCGCCGACGAGCAGATCGCCAAGGAAGCCCAGAAGACCCTGACCAAGCAGGGCCTGGACATCCGCCTGGGCGCTCGCGTTACTGGTACCGAGGTCAAGAAGAAGCAGGTAACCGTCACCTTCACTGACGCCAATGGCGAGCAGAAGATGACCTTCGACAAGCTGATCGTGGCCGTAGGCCGTCGTCCGGTGACCACTGATCTGCTGGCTGCCGACAGCGGCGTGGACCTGGACGAGCGCGGCTTCATCTTCGTCAACGACCAGTGCGAAACCAGCGTTCCGGGCGTTTACGCCATCGGTGACGTGGTGCGCGGTGCCATGCTCGCGCACAAGGCCTCGGAAGAGGGTGTGATGGTTGCCGAGCGTATCGCCGGCCACAAGGCGCAGATGAACTACGACCTGATCCCGTCCGTGATCTACACCCACCCGGAAATCGCATGGGTCGGCAAGACCGAGCAGCAGTTGAAGGCCGAAGGCGTTGCCGTCAACGTCGGCACCTTCCCGTTCGCTGCCAGCGGTCGTGCCATGGCGGCCAACGACACCGGCGGCTTCGTCAAGGTCATTGCCGACGCCAACACCGACCGTGTACTGGGCGTGCACGTGATCGGCCCAAGCGCTGCCGAGCTGGTACAGCAAGGCGCGATCGGCATGGAATTCGGCACCAGTGCCGAAGACCTGGGCATGATGGTCTTCTCCCACCCGACCCTGTCCGAGGCGCTGCACGAAGCGGCCCTGGCGGTCAACGGTGGCGCGATCCATATCGCCAATCGCAAGAAGCGTTGAGTGTGCAAATGGCCGGTAGCGTCCGGCCACTGCAGCAGTTGTTGTAAGCCACCGTGGTAGGTGGGGCGTCGTGTAATCGCCTCATCGCCACGGTGGTATTTGCAAGCAGAACCACGTCGGGTGGCCCGCGTCGAGCTCGACTCGCGGCGGAAGGCCCGGCGGACTGCTTCGGCAGTCACAGGTGGTGCGGTATCACAAGTACAGCGCCGAATGCGCAATACCTAAACGAAGACGGTAGACAAGCATGAATCTTCACGAGTATCAGGGTAAGCAGCTCTTCGCTGAATACGGCCTGCCCGTATCCAAGGGCTTCGCGGTAGACACCCCGGAAGAAGCCGCAGAAGCCTGCGAAAAAATCGGCGGTAGCGAGTGGGTCGTCAAGGCTCAGGTCCACGCTGGTGGCCGCGGTAAAGCCGGTGGCGTAAAGCTGGTCAAGAGCAAAGAAGACGCCAAGGCCTTCGCCGCCAACTGGCTGGGCAAGCGTCTGGTGACTTACCAGACTGACGCCAATGGTCAGCCGGTCAGCAAAATCCTGGTCGAATCCTGCACCGACATCGCCAAGGAACTGTACCTGGGCGCTGTAGTGGACCGCTCCAGCCGTCGCATCGTGTTCATGGCTTCCACCGAAGGTGGCGTGGACATCGAGAAAGTGGCCCACGAAACCCCTGAGAAGATCCTCAAGGCCACCATTGATCCGTTGGTCGGCGCTCAGCCGTACCAGGGTCGCGAGCTGGCTTTCCAGCTGGGCCTGGAAGGCAAGCAGGTCGCTCAGTTCGCCAAGATCTTCGTAGGTCTGGCCAAGCTGTTCAAGGATCACGATCTGGCTCTGCTGGAAGTCAACCCGCTGGTCATCAAGGCCGACGGCGACCTGCACTGCCTGGACGCGAAGATCAACATCGACGCTAACGCCATGTACCGTCAACCGAAGCTGAAGACCTTCCACGACCCGTCGCAAGACGATCCTCGTGAAGCCCACGCTGCCAGCTTCGAGCTGAACTACGTGGCCCTGGAAGGCAACATCGGCTGCATGGTCAACGGTGCCGGTCTGGCCATGGGTACCATGGACATCGTCAACCTGCACGGCGGCAAGCCAGCCAACTTCCTCGACGTAGGTGGCGGCGCAACCAAAGAGCGCGTGACCGAAGCCTTCAAGATTATCCTGTCCGACAGCAACGTCGCTGCCGTTCTGGTGAACATCTTCGGCGGCATCGTTCGTTGCGACATGATCGCCGAAGGCATCATCGGCGCCGTGAAAGAAGTCGGCGTGAAAGTGCCGGTCGTGGTCCGTCTGGAAGGTAACAATGCTGAGCTGGGCGCCAAGGTCCTGGCCGACAGCGGTCTGAACATCATCGCGGCTACCAGCCTCACCGACGCTGCCCAGCAGGTCGTCAAAGCCGCGGAGGGCAAGTAATGAGCGTCCTGATCAATAAAGACACCAAAGTCATCTGCCAGGGCTTCACCGGCTCGCAGGGCACTTTCCACAGCGAACAAGCCATCGCCTACGGCACCAAGATGGTTGGCGGCGTGACTCCGGGCAAGGGCGGCACCACTCATCTGGGCCTGCCGGTGTTCAACACCGTCAAGGAAGCTGTAGAAGCTACCGGCGCTGACGCGTCGGTCATCTACGTACCGGCTCCTTTCTGCAAGGACTCGATCCTGGAAGCCGCCTTCGGTGGCATCAAGCTGATCGTCTGCATCACCGAGGGTATTCCTACCCTCGACATGCTGGATGCCAAGGTCAAGTGCGACGAGCTGGGCGTGACCCTGATCGGCCCGAACTGCCCAGGCGTGATCACTCCGGGCGAGTGCAAGATCGGCATCATGCCGGGTCACATCCACCTGCCAGGCAAGGTCGGTATCGTTTCGCGTTCCGGCACCCTGACCTACGAAGCTGTCAAGCAGACTACCGACGCCGGCTTCGGCCAGTCGACCTGCGTCGGCATCGGCGGTGACCCGATCCCGGGCTCCAACTTCATCGATATCCTGAAGCTGTTCCAGGAAGACCCGCAGACCGAAGCGATCGTTATGATCGGTGAGATCGGCGGTTCCGCTGAAGAAGAAGCTGCGGCCTACATCAAGGCCAACGTCACCAAGCCTGTCGTTTCCTACATCGCCGGTGTTACCGCACCTGCGGGCAAGCGCATGGGCCATGCTGGCGCCATCATCTCCGGTGGCAAGGGCACTGCAGACGAGAAATTCGCTGCACTGCAGGACGCTGGCGTGAAAACCGTGCGTTCCCTGGCTGACATCGGCAAGGCCCTGGCCGAGCTGACCGGTTGGGAAGTCAAGAAGGCCTAAGCCTTCGCTGACTGCTCGCGATAAGGCCACCTTCGGGTGGCCTTTTTCGTTGTGCGCCAGGCATGGCGCGTAGCGCCGTGACTGGCGCTGTTCGGTTCATTGTGGTGGTGGACTGGACGACTTGGAGGTGAAAGTCCTCTACACACCCGGCAAGGGGAAGTGTTAGCCAGAGGCAAGGGTGTCGCGGGCGACTGCGAATCTGAAGGAAGCCCGAGGCAAAATGCTGGCCTGACGAACAGGAAGCGGATAGAGGCGGCGTAGCGGGGTGAGGTAGCAGCGATTGCCAAAGCCCGATACTTGCACGGAACGCTACGACGTAAACCGCCTTATACGGAACCGTACGTACGGTGGTGTGGGAGGACGGCGGGGGTAACCCCGTCTCCTACCCGATTTTGAACGCGTGCGTATCCGGCGCCTTACCCCACAAGTGGGGCAGAGGGTCTCAGGACCGGGTATTGGATGCGCGCATGCTTCGCCAAGCTCAATCGAACTGGTACTGCACGCCCGCGCCAACATACCAGGCGCGCTCCGGGCCGGGTTCGTAATAGCGGCCTGCTGGGCCCGGGCTGCCATTGTCATTGGCCACGATCACCGAGCCGATGTACTCGCGATCCAACAGGTTGTCGATGCGTAGCACCTGGTTGAAAGTCATTGCACCGACCTTCTGCTCGAAGCGTGCCTGCCAGTTGAACAGTGCATAGCTGGGCGCTGCCTTGGCAGTATTGCTGTCTTCGACGTACAGCTTGCTGCGGTACAGGCCTTCGACTGCGGTGCTGAACCAGCCCACCGGCTGCCAGGCGAGTTCACCATACAGGGTGTTGGCGGGAATGCCTGGCATGTGCTTGCCGGATTCTACGAGTTGATTACGACTGGTGAAATCCTTGCTGTAAGTGGCGTCGATGTGGGTGTAGGCGAGGTTGGCGCGCAGGGTTTCGCTCAGATGGCTTTCCAGGGAAAGCTCAAGGCCACGGCGGCGGGTTTGGGCGGCGTTCTGGAAGCTGTTGCGGCCACCACTGGCCGATGCTACGACCAGCTCGTCGTCGGTATCGATCTGGAACAGCGCCACTTGCAGATTGGTGGCCTCGGCCAGACGGGCTTTCAGCCCAATCTCGAACTGCTCGCTAGTTGCAGGTTTCAGATCGAAGCCGAAGCTGTTGCCTGGGCCTGAGTAGGAGAGTTCGTTGAGCGTGGGTGTCTCCAGCCCCTTGCCCCAACTGGCATAGATATTCAGATCTGGCAGCAAGGCGTAACTGGCGCCAAGAGTGGGCGTGAGCTTGCGGTAGGTGACCGAGCCGCTGTCGTCGCCATTGCTCAGGAAGCGGTCATCCACGTCGAACTCCACCTGGCTGTGGCGCAGCCCAGCCTGTATCTCTAGCTTGCCCAATTGCCAGGCTGCCTGCAGATAGGGCGACAGACTGGTGACCTCATTACGCTCGTCGCGGCGCAGATCGCCCTTCACACCGAGGGTGTCACCGACGAAGTTCTCGTAGCCCTGACGGTCATCGCGCGAATAGTCGTAGTCCAGGCCGGTGGTGACGGTCAGCAGGCTGCTACCCAGGTCGAACGATTGAATCCAGCGGTTGCCGATACCGTGGAAGCGGCGCTCGAAGTCGATCACTCCGCCGGAGTGGCTTTGTGGTGCTTGAAAGTTTGGGCGAATCGACTGGTACTGAATCACCCGCCGTGTCCCGCTGTACAGCGTGCTTTGCCAGATGCCAGCGGCAAAGCTGCGTTCGTAGTTGAGACCGAATTGACGATGATCAACGGTCTTGCGCGTATTGAACTCCAGAGCGCTAGGCGCGGCAGCACGCCGGTTGGCTTTTACATCTTTCCACTCCAGCCCCTGCGGGTCCTGGGTGTCGTTCTGATCCAGTTCGCTGAAGCTCAGGCTGAGCTTGCTGAGGTCATCCGGGTACAGGGTCAGCTTGGCAAAGGTCTTGTCGAGGATGGCGCCGCTGTGGTCGCGGTAACCGTCTGTCTCGAAATGCGAGCGGTTGATGATGAAACCGGCTCTGTCGTTGCCGCCTTCGGCCGAGACGCGGGTACGGCTGGTGCCGTAAGCGGCCTGGGAGGTGTCGAGCGCGACCTTGGGGGCACCTTCGCCATCGCGCGAGAACAGCTGGATGACACCACCGGAGTTGCTGCCGTAGACGCTGGCGAATGGCCCACGCAGGACCTCGATGCGCTCCAGGGTGTCGAGGTCGAAGGTCGCCGCCTGGCCCTGGCCGTCCGGATTGGACAGCGGCACACCATCAGCCAGCAGCTTGATGCCACGAATACCGAAGGCCGAGCGGGCGCCAAAGCCGCGTGAGGATATTTGCAGATCCTGCGCATAGTTTTGCCGATTCTGCACCACCAGTCCCGGAACGCTGCCGAGTGCTTCGGAGAGGTTGACGCCGGTTTTGCCCAGTGTGGCCTGTTCGGCATCGATGCGGTTGACCGAGAAGGGCAGTTGCCAGCCGCTGGCCAGATAGCGGCTGCCGGTGATCACCAGTGGGTCGGCCTGGTAGGTGGCGTTTTCGGCCTGTGCAGCCAGTGGCAGGAACAATGCGGGCAGCCAGTAGCGGGCCAGCGCTGGGTGATAGCCATTAGCGGAAATGCTCTACGAAATGTTGCCGAAATAGGGTTGTCGGATGATTTGGGTAGCGCTGACATTTGGATCAAACAATGAGCGGCGCCACCTCGATGGTGCCCATGGAGTTCCCATGCAACAGCAGTCTTGCGCATTGGCCGCCCGTACCACCCTGGTGGTCATGGGGGTCAGTGGCTCCGGCAAGAGCGAGATCAGCCAGGGGGTCGCCACCGCACTCGGTTGGCGCCATATCGAAGCCGATCATTTCCATCCTCCCGAAAACATAGAGCGCATGCGCGCGGACAACGCGCTGAGCGACGAAGACCGTCGCCACTGGCTGGATGCACTGTGCGAGCAGATTCAGGGCGCGCAGGCCGCAGGTGAATGCTTCGTGCTGGCCTGCTCGGCGCTCAAGCGCGCTTACCGCGAGCGCCTGCGTCAGGTGGTTCCGGGGTTGCAGTTCGTGCATCTGGATATTGATCACGCCACCGCGGTGCAGCGTGTCGGTGCTCGGCCTGGACATTTCATGCCGACTTCTCTGGTCGACAGCCAGTTCGCCACCCTCGAAAGCCCGGCAGGTGAACCATACGTACGAGTCGTCGATGCGCAGCAGTCGCGGCAAGCGTTGGTGGCCGATATCCAGGCCTGGGTTCGTCGCGAAGCCACGGAGGCCGTGTCGAGCCAGGCCCAGGATATGCTCGATAGCGAAATTGATAGCGCTAACCAAGCAGCCCAGCTAGGCGCCGAACCGATCTATGAGGGTCGCATCGCGCGCATGTTCGATCGCCTGACCGATGGCCTGATGGCGGTGCTGATGGCCTTCATGGTGGTGGCGGTGTTTACCAATGTGGTGCTGCGCTACGCCTTCGGCACCGGCTGGCCGGGCGCCGAGGAGCTTTCACGGTTGGCGTTCGTCTGGCTGGTCTTCGTCGGTGTGGCCTCTGGCATGCGGCGGGGCGAGCTGATGACATTCCGCATGATTCGCGACCGCTTCCCACTGCTGGCGCAACGGCTGGTGGATTCACTGAGCTGGATTCTCGTGGCAGGAGCGAGCCTGCTCTCGGCCTTGGGTGCTTGGAATCAGGTGCAGTTCGGTTGGGGCAACGTCAGTACGGTGGTTGGTTACCCAGTGGTGCTGGCGATGCTACCGGTGCTGGCAAGCATGCTGGTGCTGGCGATTCTCGCCGTGGTGCAGTTGATCAACCTCTGGCGGCGTACGCCGCAGCCGGCCCTGAGTGAGGCGCACGTCGAATGAAGCTGGCTCCATTCCAACAAGACGGGCACTGCCCACCGAGGACCTGCCGATGACTGTCGCGGTATTTCTTTCTTCCCTGCTGGGGTTCATGGCATTCGGCATGCCCATCGCCTTTGCCCTGATCCTTACCGCGGCCGTACTGATGTGGTACCTGGATTTCTGGGACGTGCAGTTGCTGGCGCAGAACCTGCTCGCCGGCGCTGACAGCTTCCCGCTGCTGGCGGTGCCGTTCTTCATCCTGGCCGGCGAGCTGATGAACGCCGGCGGCATTTCCCGGCGCATCATCGCCATGGCGCAGGCCTACTTTGGCCACCTGCGCGGAGGCCTCGGCTACGTTGCCATTGCGGCCGCCGTGCTGCTGGCCAGCATGTCCGGTTCGGCACTGGCCGATACTGCTGCGCTCGCCACCCTGCTGTTGCCGATGATGCGTCAGCGCGGTTATCCGGTGCATTCCTCGGCGGGCTTGGTAGCCGCTGGCGGCATCATCGCGCCGATCATTCCGCCGTCGATGCCGTTCGTGATCTATGGCGTGGTCACCAACACCTCCATCAGCCAGCTGTTCATGGCTGGCCTGGTGCCGGGATTGATCATGGGCGCCGGCCTGATCGTCGCCTGGACGCTGATCGCTCGCGACTTCACCGAGCCTACGCCGCCCAAGGCTACTGCTGCCGAGCGTCGCCGCGTGCTGATCGACGGCGCCGCTGCCCTGATGCTGCCGGTGATCATCGTTGGCGGTCTGCGCTTCGGTATCTTCACGCCCACCGAGGCCGCCGTGGTAGCCGCCATGTACGCGCTGGCCGTGTCCACCTTGCTCTACCGCGAGTTGAGCTGGAACGACCTGATGGAGACCCTGACCCGTGCCAGTCGCACCACGGCGTCGGTGATGTTCCTGTGCGCCGCGGCGACGGTCTCGGCCTACATGATTACCCTGGCGCAGTTGCCTGACGAAATCGGCGCCATGCTCGGGCCGCTGGCCGAGCACCCCAAACTGCTGGTACTGGCGATCATGCTGCTGATGATCGCGGTGGGCATGGTGCTGGACCTGACGCCGACCATCCTGATTCTGGCGCCAGTGCTGGCGCCCATCGCGATCAAGGCAGGGGTCGATCCGGTGTACTTCGGCGTGATGTTCGTGCTGATCGGCTCCATCGGCCTGATCACGCCGCCTGTGGGCACCGTGCTTCACGTCGTCGGCGGTATCGGCAAGTTGCACATGGAGGTGCTGGTACGCGGCGTCATGCCGTTCTTCATGATCTATCTGATCATCGTCGCGCTGCTGGTGGCATTCCCGTCCATCGTCACCGTGCCGTTGGCCTGGTTGCGCTGAGTTGACCCAGCGGCGCTGGCGCGCCGTCATCCTTTACAACAATAAGAGGTAGACCCGATGAAACGTCCACTGCTCGCCATCCTCGCTGCTGCCATGCTTTGCAGCCCGCTCGCCAGTTTCACCGCCCATGCCGATGACGTACGTTCGCGCATGATCCGCTTCGGTTACGGTCTCAACGAGAACAGCAACCAGGGTCGTGCGGCCAAGCTGTTCGCCGAAGAGGTGGCCAAGGCTTCCGACGGCAAACTCAAGGTGCGCACTTTCGTCGCCGCCAGCCTGGGTTCCGACGACCAGATGCAGAGCGCGCTGATCGGTGGGGCGCAGGAAATGATGGTCGGCTCTACCGCGACTCTGGTGGGTATCACCAGAGAAATGGCCGTGTGGGACACGCCGTTCCTGTTCAGCAGTGCCGAGCAGGCCGATGCCGTGCTCGACGGCCCGGTGGGGCGCCAGGTCATGGACAAGCTGGAAGAGAAAGGCCTGGTCGGGCTGGTGTATTGGGAGAACGGCTTTCGCAACCTGACCAACAATGCCCGGCCCATCACCAGGCTGGAGGACTTTTCCGGGGTCAAGCTGCGCGTGATGCCCAACCCGGTGTTTCTCGAAACCTTCAAGCTGATGGGCGCCAACGCCGTACCGCTACCGTTCTCCGAGCTGTTCACCGCGCTGGAGACCAAGGCCGTCGATGGCCAGGAAAACCCTTTCAACACCATTCTTTCCTCGAAGTTCTACGAGGTGCAGCAGTACCTGACCGTGACCAACCATGTGTACAGCCCGTGGATCGTCACCGTGTCCAAGCGCTGGTGGGACGGCCTGTCGCCAACCGAGCAGAGCATCCTGCTGGAAGCGGCAAAGAAGGCGCGCGACTTCGAGCGCCAGGACACCCGTGAGGAAGCCGCCCGTGCGTTGGCCGAGCTGAAAGACAAGGGCATGCAGATCAACGAAGTGGCGCCGGCCGAGGTGCAGCGCATGCGTGAGCAGGCCGCACCGGCGATCCAGAAGGTCGTCGACACGGTTGGCCAGCAGCTGTTCGATCAGGTCCAGGCTGAAGCCGAAAAGGCCGCTCTATAAGGGCTGGCCCAGGAATGGCGGCCAGTACGCCGCTGATGCTGGGCGGGCTCGCAGTTTTGCGGGGCACGCAGGTGGTAACGCTCCTTGCATGGTGGCGTTACCCCGGGCGGCGTGTCCCGCGCTTTATTCAACGGCAGCGCTGGTAGAATCATCCGCTGCTAACCAATGGAGGCGCTATGACTCAACGCCGACGCCGATCTGCCGAACGTGTCACCCTGTCCGATGTGGCCAAGGCCGCGGGTTGCTCGTTGATGTCCGCTTCGCGCGCGCTGTCGCAGCCGGGGCGGGTGTCTGATGCGCTGCGCGAGCAGGTGATGCGCGCGGCCCAGGCGCTGGGTTACGTGCCCAACCCGGCAGCGCGGGCATTGGCCAGTTCACGCTCGAACCTGGTGGCTGTGGTGATCCCGTCGCTGTCGAACTCGGTGTTCGTCGACACCGTGGAGGCCATCCAGCGGGTGCTGATGCCGGCCGGCTTCGAAATGATGATCGGCGTCAGTCACTACCGGGTCGAGGAGGATGAGCGCCTGTTGCGTTCCTATCTGGCGCACCAGCCAGCGGGTCTGCTGCTTACGGGTTTCGAGCGCAGCGACGCGGCGCGCGAAATCCTCGGCGCCAGCAGTTGCCCGTTGGTAACGCTGATGGAGCTGAGCGAGGAGCCGGAGGATTACTGCGTCGGCTTCTCTCAGGTCGAAGCCGGCGCCGCCATGACCCGTGCCCTGGTGCAGCGTGGTTACCGCCATATCGCCTTCGCCGCAGCGCAGCTTGACCCGCGCACCTTGCAGCGTGCAGAAGGCTACCGACAGGTGATGCGCTACCTCAATCGACATGATCCGGCGTTGGAGTTGCTGACACCGCAGTTGTCATCCATCGGCTTGGGCGCCGAGTTGCTCGATCGCCTGCTGGCGCAGCAGCCGCAGATTGATGCGGTGTTCTTCAACAACGACGACCTGGCCATGGGCGCGCTGTTCCGCGCGCGTCAGCTGGGCCTGGACGTGCCGGGACGCCTGGCCATCGCCGGTTTCAACGACCTGCCGGCAGCGGCCTGGATGCATCCGGCGCTGAGCACGGTACGTACCACGCGTGGGCGTATCGGCGAGCTGGCGGCGAACATGCTGCTGGCGCTGATGCGTGGCGAAATGCCGGAACAGCACTGCATTGACGTCGGTTTCGAACTGGTGATGCGCGACAGCGCCTGAGGCTACTGCTTCTTGCTGGCGGCTGCCAATTGCTCGGCGGCGTCCAGGCGCAGGCGTTCACGCTCATCGAAACGTTCTGCAGCCAGCGCCTCGATCGCCGCGCGCTTGTCGCCGCTGCTGAGTCCCTCATTGACCTGAATCTTCGCCTTGGCAGTGATGTAGTCATCCAGGCGCCGCTGCCAACTCTGTCGTTGGCTATCCAGCGCCTCCAGGCGCGTGGTGGCTTCGGCGCCTACCAACTGCTGACGCATCTGGCGGATCTGCGCCGCGCTGGCGCCTTCGGCCTGCAGGCGTGCGGTGTGCTGCTGCAGCTCTTCAGGCAGGGATGCGCGCAGGCGGTCGACGGCAACGCCTTTCTCCTCTGCGCTCATTGTGCTGTCGTACTGGATGGTCAGGCGCTCCAGGGTGACGCGGTTGTAGCCTTCCTCACGGGCGAAGAAGGCCTGGTGGGTTTCGCTGTCGAACAGTCTTGCGCGCAGGGTCTGCACGACGGTCTCGCGCTGGCGCATGGCATCCAGGCTGGTCATTTGCGGCAGGTCGCGCTCCAGCAGCACCAGCTCACGCTTGTAGCTCAGGTATTGCTCCAGCAAGGCCTGCGCGGGCCCGTGCAGGTTCCTGCAATTGGCTGTCGATGTAGTTGCGCAGACGTGACACGCTGGCATCCAGGCTTTCCTCGCCGATGCTGGCGAGGAAGTAATCGAAGATCCGGCGGATGTCTTCGCTGATGATCAGATTGCCGGCAGCGTCCACGCGAAAGCTGCCGTCGACTTCGGTGCCGACGAAGGAGCTGGGCAGGGCCAGCGTCGTGGCCTTCTTCTGTGTGTCTTGGTCGGTCGGTGTTAAGGCCTCTGCAGCCGGAGCCTGCACGGGCTGCGTAGCCGTGGCAGTGGCGGCGGGAGGTGTGAATTGGGTCGGTTGGTGTCCGGGTTGCAGGTAAAGCATCAACGCCAGGCCGGCAACGATCAGGAAAGGCAGGGCGGACAGGGTTTTCTTCACGGCAGCTTCCATTAAGGCGTTCGAACCATTGCTCAGCGCTGGTACCTCGCAGGGTGCGCCGAGCGCACCGAAATGCCGACGTTCCCAGCATCCGGTGCGCACGGCGCAGCCTACGAAGCGCAGCAGTTCAGAGCCCGGCGTTCTTCAGGCGGTTGGCGTGCTGGCGGTAGACCGTCACCGGGTCGGTCTCGAACAGGCTGGTCAGGCCCAGGGTCTGGTTAACCTCGTCGAGGTGGTTCATTACAGATCACGCCCATTCCGTGGCGCGTACGGCGCAAGAACGATCGCAGGAAACATGCCATCGTCCTGCAGTTTCCGGCGAACCCTCTATACAGGCACCTTCCGGGGTTATCGGGCGACTTGGCCTCGATATCGCTGCGTACTTTCTGTTACGTGCCGAAACGTCAGGTCGCGCCGAGGGCCGCAATCGATCTGGCCAGGCGGGGCGTCCAGGGCCAGGAACGGGTCTTTTGAGCGGATGGAAATGCGCGGACTGACCGTCGCCCAATCGAAGGTTGGGGTCGAAGTGGGGGCGCCTTGACAGTTTGCCGTGGGCTTCTCTAGGTGTGGGAGAGTAATAAAGTATCATACTAAGTATTAAAGTATCATACTGAGAAATAAAGTTGCATACTGAAACCGCCGATTATATGCTCGATTAATGAGCAGAGTTCGGCGGTTTTTTCATGGCG
>Ga0247725_1000500_pt1 | contig 28113 bp, 44 predicted proteins | sample OKSTACKMCFT3sol_FD_183021 | JGI IMG/M metagenome (GOLD analysis project Ga0247725, IMG submission 183021) | Subsurface sediment microbial communities from gas well in Oklahoma, United States - OK STACK MC-FT3-sol | ecosystem: Environmental > Terrestrial > Deep subsurface > Rock core/Sediment...
GCCGGTGATTCGCCAGTCGATGTCCTCGTCGTACTCAGTGCCACCGATGGCCACCTTGGTGATTTCCAGCGGCATCAGGGCCAGGGCGGTGGTCTGGCCAACGCCGAGCACGACCTCCTCGCCGGTTACCGCAGTGCTTGGCACTTCGGCGATGTCGGCATACAGGGCATTGGCCAGGTTGCGGGAGTTGATCTCGCGCAGCGCCATGGTGAGGAAGAAGCGGTCCACCCGGGCGAAGGTGTCATAGGTACCACCCTGCGGAGTGGTGGTGTCTTGCAGGCGAATCTCGGTCTGCTCGATCTGCTCTTGGGCAGTAGAGACCAGTCCGATGAAGTCGGTCGGCGCGCGGCCACCGGCCTTACCCAGTTTGAAGCGGCCGCCGATCAGGGCGGTTTCTTTGACTTTCGGCATGGTAGTGCCCTCAGTAGTCGATGGAGTCGACGAAGGTGATGATGTGGATGGGGATCAGCACGGTTGCGGCCGGAAGGCCCTCGCCGGGCGGTACAGGTTCGGGTGCCCCAACGGTGAGGTTCGGCGCCATCTTCGGCAGCCACTCTGGAGGCACGCCCTCGGTCGGCGTCAGGCACTGGAGCAAATCCAGCTCGATGTCCTCGATCGCCTCTTCATAGCCATCCAGCCCCGCCGTGACGGCACCGATGACGGTGAAGCCGGTCAGCATCCGCAACGCATTGCCGCCGCCCTTGGGCTCCTTGCCCTTGGCGCGCTGCACAACCACCATTCCGGTGGCCGGCACGGCATCGGCCTTGGTGATCTCACTGAACCAGCCGGCCCTCACCAGGCCGCCGATATCCGTTCGGTAGCCGCTGCTGGTACGGATGGTCTCCAGCCGGGCAATCAGCGCCTGGCGCACTTCTGTGATGACGTTGCTCATGGCTGCACCATGCAGGCTGCGGTGACCATGTGGCCGTCGTCGGCGATGATCTGCTCAACGACCAAGCGCTCACCGGAGAAGGTGAAGACACCTCCCCGCTCAGCGGCAGCGAGTTGGCATTTGCGCCAGCTCACACCCACCGAGTCAGAGGGAAACATGCCATCAGGGCCAGCCTGCATCAGGTTGCGGTCGATGATCACCGTGAGCCCCTGAAACACCAGCGTGCCATTCTGGCCCTGGTAATCCGCGCAGCCGTCGTTCAGGTGCGCGACCACACGCTCATGCATGCGGTCACGCATTGCTGCCCAGGCCATGGCTTAGGCAGTTACCGCGTGGCCCAGCGAGCCGTTGAGGCGCACGCGGCCGGTGCCGGACGGGTTGGCTGCATCCGCCGTGGCCACGCCCACTAGGTAGTTGCCGGTGCCTGGCACGTTGGTGAGCAGGCCGCTGGCGGCGATGGCGTAGATGGGGTTGCCGGCCGTCCAGGCCTGGGCGCTGGTTTTCGGCAGGTCGAACACGCCGGTGGTTTTGATTTCCACCTCTTCGCCAATGGCGGCGTCAGTGGCTGCCACGCCGATCAGGCTGTTGACGCGTACCAGTTGGCCGCTGGTGATGGCGGCGGCAGCGATGACGGTGATCATGTCGCCGTGCTGTACGAAGTTCTTCATGGTGCGTTCCTCGAATAGGGAGTGCAGAAACACCGAGGGCGCCATCAGGCGCCCTCAGAGTCGGTGCGGTACGGGTTAAGCGCCTGCGTTCTTGTAGGCGCCGCGGTAATCAATCCAGCCGGCACCGAACACCAGGCGGGCCTTGATCTCCATGCCATCCACCTCGAAGCCCTCGCGGGTCTCGGTGAACACGCCCTGCTCGCCTTCCAGGTAGGCGTACTCGAAGGTATCGACCAGGCCAGGAGCGGCGTAGAGGTACCACTGGTTGCCAGTGATACGGGCGTCGACGATCACGGTCAGCGAGGTGTTGCGGGCGTCGTTGATGTCAGCGTTCTTGGCCGGGACGTACTGGGAGCTGGTGAACTGGAAGGCTTCCAGCTCTTTATCCGGGCCGACGACCAGGAACTGCGGGCCGATGTTGAGGTAGTGGCCTGCCTTGGACTTCTGCTTGCGCATAGCGGCGCGGGCGGCGGCCAGGGTGGTGGTGTTGATTGCGCCTGCGCTGCCGGCCAGGTTGCCGTGGTTGGCGTGGAATACCGCAGTGCCATCCACGAAGTTCGGGTTGCTCAGCAGCAGATCCCACACCAGGTCAGATTCGGTTTGCGCCGCAGCGGCACCGAGCGCCTGCGGGACACGGGTCAGGGCGGACAGATCGTCGTTGACGATCGATTCCCAGGTGATGGCGATGATCTTGCCGAACTTGGCGACCTTGATCGGTGCGCCCTCTTCACCCAGGGAGCCGTACTTGTACTCGCCGTGCTCGTTAACCTTCTCCAGCGCAGAGATGTCGCCCAGGGCAACGCGGGTCACTTCGCGGAAGTCGGGCACGGTGGTCTGACGGCCCAGCGGGCGCCAGGTTTGCGGGGCCAGCTCATAGCCAGCGCGCAGGGTGCGGTTGACGGTGCTGCCCAGCAGCAGCGGGAAGTCACTGGTGGTGTGCATGCCGGCCGCGCGGAACGCCTGGCGGTCACAGCCCAGGGCGGCGCGGGCCACTTCCTGCGGGGTCATGCCGCGCACGTTGCCGCCGACCAGTTCCACGCTTTCGCGGGCCATGTCGATCAGGCGCATGCCACGGAACTCGCGGCCCGCTTCTTCGAGCTTCACGCTCGGATCGCAGCGGTGCAACAGGGCATTGAGCATGGCGCCGCGCTTGGCGGTGATCACAGCCATGTCAACGGCGCCGGTCACCACGGTGGGCTGTGCGCTACGGCTGTTGCCGTTGTTCTCGGCCAGCTTTTCCAGCAGCTCGACGCTGGCCTGTTCGGCGGTCAGGCCGCGGGCGATCATGTCGTCGGCGGCATCCTGCAGGCCCACCTTGGCCGCCATCTGGCGGATGGTGGTTGCGCGGGTGCGCTCGGCGGCGGTGGCTTCGGAGCGGATCTTGTCCTCGGCCGCGCGGATTTCTTCGTCGGTCATCACTATTTCCTCTTGGGTGGTGGCCACGGCGGCCGGCTGTTCGGCAGGCTGTTCAGCCTCCCGTGTTTCGAAAAGGGTGGGGAATCGTTGGCCTTGATAGTCGGCCGGGGTTTTCGCGCTGCGCACCTTGGCGCCGTCGTCGAAACCGATTGGCACCAGGGAAAGCTCGGTTGGCTCCCAATCCTCGGCGCGGTAGACGGGCACCATGTCTTCGCCGTCTTCCACCAGCACATAGCGGTGCACGATGTAGCCGACGCTGATGTTGCGCAGGATGCCGTCCTTCACGTCGCGGAAGATCGGATCGACGTCTTCGCGGGAGCTGAAGCGAACAATGGCCCGCCCCTCGGTGCCTTCAAGCCAGGCGCGCTCGACCACACCGATAACGTCGTCGAGGTCCCACTGGCCGTGGGCGTTGAGGAAAGGCGCGCCATTGTTCAGGCGCTCCATGCGGATGGCGGCAGGGCTGACTTCCAGCTCCTCTTGGTACTCGCCAATCGACCAGCTCCAGCGCTTACCGCGAGAGCCGGTTGTCCAGGTGATTTCTACGGTGCGCTGCTCGATATCCACGGTGCCCGGGCGCACGGCGGCGCGCAGGCTGAGCATTGGTGTCTCAAGCTTCTGCGTCTGCATTGCTGTCATTGGTCTGGCTCTCTTCGGTAGTGGGCGCCGGGTCGACGTCCGTCGATGGGATTACGGTGTCGCGCGGCCGGGCCTGGGTCAGGCCAGCGTTGGAGACTTTGCGCGGGTCGCAGTCGAGCACCAGGCCCAGTTCATCAAACAGCTTGTTGGCCTTGGCGATTTCGTTGGCGTGCTCGAGCGGATCGGTGATGCCGAGTTCACGCAGCGCGTTGGGCCAGGTCAGCAGCCCCTGGCGCAGCCGCTCCTTGACGTTCTCTGTCTCGGTTTTCGGATCGACCATTTCGCGGCGTGGGGGCACCCACTCCGCGCCGGCAGACTCCAGCACTCCGCCCTGCGTGAGGGCTTGGGCCTCGATGAACCAGCCCCACACGCGCTCGCACAGCTGCGGAATCAACATGCGCCACTGCCACACGTCCACCCGGCGGGCGAAGTGCAGCCAGCCCATGCGGCCGCTGGAGAAGTTCACGCCTTTGAGGTCGCCTGTCAGCAACTCGTAGGGCACGCCCAGTCCAACCGCAATGGCGTGCAGGGCCTGCCAGGAATAGGTGGTGTAGCCGTTGAACGTGGGCGGCGCGGCGAACTTGACGTCTTCGCCGATGCCCAGCTCCTGAATGATGCCGGGCTCCATGCGCTCGATCAGCGCCGGGCGCTTGGAGTTGCTACCGTCGCCAGCAGTAACGAAGGCAGAGAAGCAGGCGGCAATCTTCGCCTGCTCCATCACAGCATCTTCCATCTCGTCGAAGTTGCGCAGGCGCTGCATGGCCGGCGCCAACCAGGTGTAGCCGCGGGCCTGGCCTGGGCGGCGACCTAGGAAGATGTGCGCCACGTCCTCAGCTGGAATACGGCGAGACTGCGAAGACACGAGGCCGGTGGATGCGCCGGGGTGTTCATCGAACAGCCAGTAGGCGACACGCCGCCCAATGGCGTCGAACTCAACGCCCTGAATGATCAGGTTGTTGCCGCTGGGGCCGTTCTTGCCCTCGTCGAGAAAGTCCGGCTCCAGCACCTGCAGCTGCATGGGCACTGGCAAGCCATCACCCGCCTTGCGCCAGCGGCGGCGCACCAGGCACTCGCCAGCCTCGGCTACGGTTTCCATGATCTTGTGCTGCAGGCCGTAGAAGTTCTCCAGGCCATCCGCATCGCAGGCCATGGTTTCGCCCCAGGCCTTCCAGCTGGCGGCCAGCTTCTTGTTGGCACGATTACTGGCAGCCATGGGGCGCGGGACGATGCCGGCGCCGACCACGTTATCCGCGATGCCTGAAATGCCGCGATCCGCATAGGGGTTGTTGCGGCGCAGGTCGCGAGCGCGGTTGCGCAGGCGGCTCAGGGCCGGGCCAATCTCGGCGTTGGCATCGCTGCCATGGGCCTGCCAGCCGTCATTGCGGCGCCCGCCGGCGGCGCCTTCGAAGCGGCGGCTCATAGCTGCAGCCACCATATCGGCGCGCAGCTTGCGGACACGGGCTTCCGACCGTTTCGCGGAGTAGCCGGGAAACAGTGAATCGAACCAACCCATATCAGTAGCCCTTGGAGAATGAGGCGTAGCGCCGGCCAGACTGGCCAGCAGGTGCGGTGTCTGGCAGCAGCTCGGCTTCCATCAGCTTCAGGATGCGGATCATCTCGTCGATGCTGCGGTAGGTAACGCTGCGGTCGGCATAGCGCACGGACAGCTCACCGCCAGCAATGGCTGCTTTCAGCGTGTCGTACTGTTCCTGGGTGTAGGCCATCAGCGTTTCCAGTATTTCGACTTCGCCCGTGGGCGGTCTTCGGTGTCGGCAGCAGAGTCGCCGCCGGGTTGCGGTTGTGCGGCAAGCAGGTCCAGGTCGAGCCCGAACCGTTGCTGGCTGATCCTCAGTGCGGCCAGCGCACCCACGAAGCAGTCGAGCGCCTCGTTGCGGCGGCCCTGGTTGTCCCAGCGCAGCACGCGCTTGCCGCCGGTGACCTTGGGCACCTTGACCTCTGCAGTCAGCTGGCGGACTTCGCTCTCATCGCATACGTCGTCGTTGGCTGGCAGGTGGATCACACCAGGCTGCGCCTCGCCTGCCTGCGACTTAGCCGTGTCCAGGGCCAGCTTCAGCCGGCTGTAGATCAGCTCCTTCGCGTTATCCGTACCGATCTCGGTCAGATAGACCTTGCTCTTGGCGTTCTTGGTGCGCGGCATGCTGGCGATGGGCTTGCCGTACACGTTCGCGCCCTTGGTTGGGATCACCCAAAGCACGCCGTGTTTACGGCTCTCTCCATACACCTCGTCGGTGTAATGGCCGCCGGAGTCCCAGGCCCAGCGGTCTACCTTCATCAGCAGGCCATCAGCCCTGGCGAACTGGCGTTGCAGCTCTATGCCAACTTTGCGCCGTAGCTCCTCGCTGGCGGGGTCGCCCATCAGGATGAAGCGATGGACCAGCCAGACCTCCTCGCCCGGCCCCCAGGCCCATACCCGTCCTTCGTAGCGGTCGTCCTGGGTATCGATGCCACCCGTCAGCAGTACTGCGCGCTGCGGAACCTGCGCGGCCCATACCTCGCGGCGGCCATACAGGGCATCCCATTCGACCTTGTCCTGCGTCTCTTCCCACACCTCGCCGAGCGTGGTGTTGGTGAAGGTGATCAGCTTTTCCCGGTCGCCTTTGATCTTCAGGAACTCGGTGGCGATCTTCAGCCAGGTGGACCAGGTGCTGTAGATGGCCCAGCAGTAGAAAGCGATCGAGCGTGGCGTGCGGATCGGTTCGCCTTCAGCGTCGAACCAGTCCATCGAGTCGCGCGTCCAGATGCCGGTCACCTCGCAGATCCAGCGGCCGGCGCGCGAAGCCTCCACCATGTCAGGATGGAAGAAGCAGGCCTTGCAGTGCTCGCAGAGATACCAGGCTTTAACCGGCTCGCCGAGCGCGTCCTTCTCCCACTTGAGCCCGTAGTCGCAATCCTTGCCGCCGAACTTGAGCGTCTGCTCGCCGCGGCAATGCGGGCACTCGATGTGAAAGCGAAGGCGGATCGGTGACTCACTGGCCGCCTTACTGACCTGGCAGGTGCCGGCCTTTTTCGGCGTCGAGCCGCGAATCGACTTCGGGTATACGGCGCCATCCAGGCGCTTGTCGCCGAGGGTGACCGGATCGCCCTCGCCTTCCACGTCGGCGTCGAAGTTCGACAGCTCGTCGTAGATGACCTCATCGGCCGACTTCTCGCGATAGTTGCGCGAGGCCTTGCCGCCGCGCACCCACAGCGTTTTGCGGTTGGCGAACACCTTCTGGTCGAGGGTGTTGTCGCTGTGCTTGCGGCCGAACCAGGGGGCCAGCTCGCGCACCACCGGCACGTCCCGAATCAGTCCGTTGACGTGGCTTTTGCTGATGTCCTCGGCGTCCGGGTCGGTCGGCGACCACATCATGACGTTGCGGCGCTTGTGCTGGACCTTGTAGCCGATGTTGGCCAGCAGCAACTTGGTGTAGCCGATCCGCGCCGACTTCACGAAATTCACGACCGCGATCAGGTCGTTGCCCATCGCGTTGAGGATGGCGATCTGGAACGGGTCAGTCGTCCACTTGCCCTCGTTATACGAGGACTCCGACGACATGTAGAAATGCTTGTCCGCCCACTCTACCGCCGTCAGCGGGGGCTCTTTGTAGAGCGACTGCAGCCCAAGACTGACCGCCTTGCCGAGGTCACGGATCCAGGGTTGCGAGATACTCATCGAGGTATTCCGGGAGGTAGTCGCCGAACTGCGCGGCGATGTTCCGCGCCAGGGCGATCTCCCGCTCCATGGTTTCCAGCAGCAGCGGATCGATCTCCGGGTGCCGACGGCTCACGGTCTTCCCCACGGTCTCCAGTTTCGAGCCGATCTGGGCGGCGATCTTGGCCAGCGCATAGGTGGCAAACGTCACCGGCACGAGGACCTTCTCGTTGACCCGGTTCTTCTGTTCCTGAGCATCTGCCTGAGCTGTTGTCAGTCTCAGGCGCTCCTTCAGCAGCTCCTTCTCGATCTGGCGATCAGAACCTTCACCATCGGGGTCGTCAGGTTGTTGCTTCCGCAGAGCATGTTCGACGCGGTTTTGCAGTACGTCCTGCACTCGGTAGAACGCCTCTCGACCGATGCGGGTAATCGGTTCGACGCCCCATTTCTCAAAGGCTTGCGGGGAAATACCGAGACTTTTGGCCATCTCGGATTTGTTTAACCATCCCGGCTGCCTGGTTGTTTCGTTCTTGGCCATGACTAAACAACAACCAACCTCCGGAAAAACCTCATACATAGTGGAAAGGCGAGGCTCGAATTACCCTCATAGGCCACCCCACCGGGGAGGACCCAAAGCCATAGGCCAAGCCTATCGACCACGCCTCGTAGCCAGCGCCTGAGCCATGGCTTTCTCGAACTCGATAGCTAGCGCGGCCTCTGCCGATCGCTCTGCGATGGCGAACCAGTCCAGTGCCTTGCGGTATGAGGGTCGACCAGTGAAGGCCAGCACGACGCGCAGTCCAGCCCGCCCTGTGCTTGTTCTCTCAGCCACAGCGAACGGCTTGCGGTTCCTGTCGTACATGACGAAGTAGCGATTGCCATTGCCCTTGGCTCGGCTGCGCCTGCTTCCCGTGGCGTTGGCGCTGTAGCCCTCCTGGGTGAACAGCTTGGCGCCCGAGAGGATCTTGTTCAGCTGGCCTCGGCTCACGTTGCCGTACTGGTCGAGCGGCAGCTTGTCGCCCGGCATCACGTATTGACCTTGGCCCAGCACACCACGCCGCCTGAGCAGCGCCTCAATACCCTTGTCGTCTCGCGGGCCACCGAACACCTCTGGTGTCAGCCACTTGATAGCTGCCCTGCCTTTGCCCCATGCACCCTGCCTGCCCACCAACTGGCCACCAGCTCCTGAGCTGAGCCCATCCTTGATCCAGACACGGGCCTCCATCTTCTGCTTGGTGGCAGGCTGGATGAACAGACTGTCGAGGGTGGCCGGTGTAGGCCTGTCGAACACCACCTGCATCTGCATGCGCAGATCACCTGCGACCACCTGTGCAGTGCGGGTCAGCGCGAGGGCGGCGGCGAACGGCAGCTGCTCACGCTCCAGGCGATCCAGGGTCTGCAGGCGCTCCCGCAGTCCGCTGAACGTCACGCTGATCATGTCTTCGGCTGGCCGCGGCGCTCGCGCCCACTCCACTGCCAGTCGCGCTCGATCATGTCCTGGTAGTGCGTGGCAGCGTGCACCACGATGCCCAAGTGCAGCAGGACAGCCCAAGGGGATGGGACTCTGCCATCTACTAAGCCCAACAGAATGCCGAAGGCCCCGATAGCGACCATGTAGACTGCGATGCAGGCAACCGGGTGACGCAGTATGTATGTGGCGCGCAGATAGTCCATCGCAGCCAGCAAGATCAGCGCACAGAGAGCTGCATCCATGCCAGCAAGTACGGAAGACATATCAAGCCCCCCACATGCCCAGCAGGCGGATGGCGGCAGCCTTCACTGCAGGGATCAGGTTCATGGCCAGCAGGCCGATCAGGAACGCCACCCCATAGCCTGACTCAACGTCAGCGGGCAGCTCGAAGTACGCAACAGCCAATGGGCCGGTAGCCTGGGATGCAATAAACCCGGTGAGCACAGCAATAGCCGCCTGCTTGCGGGTCAGATCCTTCAGGAACGACAGAGACAGAATCGACCCAACAAAGCCGAAGAACACTGCGCCGTACTTGGCGAGGAATGCGCCAATCGCGGTCGATGTCGGTTCCATCGGGTTCTCTCTCGAATAAAACGCCGGCAGGGTCACCGGCAGAGGGCGCAGTCTGGGGAGAGCTGCGCGGAGCAGAAACGAAAAAGCCCAGCTCGATGGCTGGGCTTCTGTCTGGTAGTCAATCCTGCAGGCGCAAGATCAACAGGATGGGAAGATCATGTTGCGTTGTTGCAGGCAAGTCAAGCGGCATCTTCAAACAGCACACCCTCGGCCCGCAGGATCACCTCAGCCTCCCGCAGCCCAACCTTCACGCACTCGTCCAACGCCTCCTCGATGCCGGCCTTCCAGCGCCAGTAGGTGCTGCGGTTCAGGCCCTGGTTGTCCCAGAGGTTCATGTTGTAGAACTCGTCCGGCAGCACGATCAGGTCGGTCGAGCGCTTGCCCTGCTTCCCCTTCAGCTTCGGAATGGCCCAGGCCGTTACCGCCTTCGACAGGAACAGGTGCGGCGCAGGCGTGGCCACGATCGGCACCAGGGCGCTGATCGCCTGCACCTTCTTTCCGCGATGCGTGCTGTACCGGGCCACCAGCGCATGCCAGTGCCGCGGCTTCAGCTGGCTGTGCAGGCGGGCATGCACCCAGCAATCGGCCTGCTGCCGAGTCATGCCCCGCTGGCTGCTCTGCCCACCACTGCCCAGCCAGGTCACCGTGGTGGCCGTGCCCATCGCCTCGGCCGCCAACGCCGCCACCACTGCACTCAGAACACTCGGATAGATCATCGCCTCAACCCTCCCCCGCCTTTTCCTGATCTTCCTCTGGTAGAAATCCCCGAAACGCCCACAAGCCCTGCCGCTATTGGGCTAGGCCGCATCCGAGGAAATTCCGCTTTGTTCGTTTTTCAGGCCATGCGCAGCGGCGAACCCGCGCGCATCCAGCCAGGCATGCCACTGCTCCAGCGCCTGCCGGCGGAGCTGGTCAGCGGTCGTGCGGATGTAGGTCTTCGCCAGCGTGCCCATCGAGTGGTTCAGCAGCATCTCCCCCACCAGGTAGTCGATGCCGATCTCGGCCCACACCGTGCGCGCCAGCTTGCGCAGATCGTGGCTCGTCCACTCCCCGCCGCTCAGCTCCTTGATCAGGGCGCTCGCCTGCTTCGCGCTCAACGGCTTGCCGTTCACCCCCGGGAACACCCACGGGCTGCCCTGCCGCGCCGCCGGCAGCGCCTGCCAGTACCGCGTCAGCAGCGCACACATCTGCTCGGTGAGCGGCACCACCAGCTCCTCGCCGGTCTTCGTGTTCTGCGCAGGGAAGATCCAGAGCCTGTCGATCAGGCTGATGTGCTGCCGGCGCGCCAGGCATGTCTCGCCGATGCGGTTGCCCTGCGCCAGCATCGTCAACACCAGCATCACCACCACCGGCTGCCGGTCGAAGGCCTCGCACAGCTTCGGCAACAGCGTCGACACCGCCACCGGCAAAAGCCCGGCCGGCTTCGGCTGCAGCTTGCCGGACCAGAAGTCCTTGAAGCTCACCCCCGCCAGCGGGTTGCGCTCGATGCGCTTCTGCCTGGCCGCCAGCTCCAGCGCCGCCAGCAGCACCTGCAGGGCCTTGTGCGCGGTGTGCGGGGAAAGCCCCTCGGCCTGCATCGGCCACACCAGCTGGTCGTCCACCGTCGCGCGGTCCAGCTGCTTCAGCGTCACCTTGCCCAGCCGCGGCGCCACCTGCCGGCGTGCCAGGCTCTGCATCGTCGCCTTGTAGCTCGCACTCACCGAGCGGTTCACCTCCAACCGCTCACACCACCAACCCACCACCTGCCCCACAGTGCGCAGCACCTGGGCGCCCTGCCGGCGCTCACCAGCCATACGCAACCCGCTCCGCCTCGGTCGCCAGCGAACGCTCAGCCGCTGCCAGCACCAGGTTGCGGCGCACGTAGGCCGGGATCAGCTCCACCTGGTTGAACGCCGCATGCGCACGCCGCAGGATCAGCCCCACCGGCATGTCCGGCAGCCTGCACGGCAGCAGGAAGGCGTCCGCATCGCTGTCCAGCGGGCCGAACACCGCGCGCGGCCAGCGGCCGCTCACCACCTCGAACTGCTGCAGGTCCTCGCGCCAGGCCACCACCAGCCCAAGCGCCTTGGCGGCCATCTGCTCCAGCTCGCCATTGCCGAGCAAAGCCACCCGCTGCCCGTACTGCAAATCGAACCCCGACCTAACCACGCACCACCTCCAGCTCGTCACGGATCAACTCATCCACAGCAGCATCCAACTCAGCCCCATACACACCAAGGCCGTTCGGCAATCCCGCCTCCCGAAAGGCGCGCCAGCGAGCTGCGTCCAACCTCATACCGACCTCGGCCTCAAGCTCAGCCTTCTGCCTTAGCGCGCGTTCCATCCGGTACTCGCACGGCTCAACCAGATACTGAGCAACACGGCGGTCATCGCCGCAGTCATTCAGGCAGTCGCAGCGCTCAACCACGCCTCACCCCCAGTTTTTCGCGTATGCCGGCAAGGGCCTGGCTGGCAACTGCAGGCGACCCCTTACGCAGCGGCGCAGGCAAGGCAGCGATCGGCGCTGGCGGCAGCTCCTCGCCGCGCCCAAGACGGCGGCACTGCTCCAGGTACTTGCGGCGGAAAAGCTCCATGCCTGCCTTCCGCTCCAGGCGCTGCAGGTTCAGATACCCTGCGGCAACGGCAGCGTGATAGATCGCGGCATGCAGCCAGCGGGCGCAGCCGGCTTGGGCGGGGTGGGTGTTGCGCATAGCAACTCGATAGGCCTTCTCCACGTCAGGCAGGCCGAAGGCCTCCGGCGAAAAGCACCAGTCCACAAACACGCCAGGAGCCGGCACGAAAGCACTGCGGTCGCGGGCCGCCTGCCGCAACCCAGCTTGGATCTGGTCCAGCGAGCGGATGCCGGCCCGCATGAATTCGGCCAACCACTCACGCTTCGCCGTGTTCAGCTCGGCCTGGGTCGGCCAAGCCTGCTTCCAAGCCGGGAAGTGAGCCTTGAGTCGTTCGAAAATCTCATCGACCACCGAGCGGGTCTGGTCGTCCACCTGCACCACCTGCGGTGCGGGGCGCTGAATGCTCGGCAGGTTGTCGGGGTTGATGCCCTTCGCCACATCGGCGGCGTCCTTCGGCGGCTTGCGCTCGTCGCTCACAGCATCACCCCCTGGCCTGCCCAGTCATCGGTCTGCTGATCGAGAGGCTTGCCGGCGGCCTGAGCGGCTTCAGCTCGCACACCGCAAGCCTTCACCCACTTCACCAGCCTGTGGCACCAGCCGCCCTGGTTGTCTGCCAGATCCTTGGTCATCCAGAACGACACGAACTCGCTCACCAGCTCGGCGGTCAGCCCCTCAGAGGCCACCCCCTGCATGCGCAGCTGGGCGCTCAGGTTCACCTCGTCCGGCTGCCACTGCGCGAACATCTCGAACCGCTTCCGGGCGTCTACGGAGGTAGCGTTAGCTACCGTAGTAGAAGATGAAGATGAAGAAGAAGATGTAGAGCCGTCACCTTGCCGCTGGATTGGTGCTTCACCTTTGCCAGCACCTAACCCCACCTTTGGTGAAGGTTTTTTCGGGTTCTGGTCCTCACTAAAGCGGGTGTTTTCGCCACGCACGGTGCGCACATATTCATCACGCGCCATGCGCGGGCTAAACCACACCGGGCCTTGCTGCGCGGGCACCAGCACCACCGGAGCACCATCGCGGCGACCACTACGCGGGGTGTACACAAACGGCTCGCACTCGCCCTTTTCCGCGCCATACAAAACGCCGCACTCAACAAGCTCATTCAGCAGCTTCAAAGGGCAGCCCAAAGCCTGGGCAATTTGCTTCAAAGGCCAGCGCAAAACACCATATTCGTCGCTGTCATGCATCAGCCCCATCAGCTCAATCCACACGCCGCGTGCCCCCCAAGAGCAGCGCCGCAGCTTCGCGTTGTTGCGCCAGTCAGCGGGGTAGAATTGGAAGGATGGCCGCTTCACAGGGCACCTCCAATGCGCTGCGCCAGCACCGCCAGGCCCTTAGGCGTCACGCGCACCTGGCTGGCCAAGCGCTGCTCACCGCCCTCATCCAGGCCGATCAGCGTCACCTTGTGATCCAGCAGGCCGGCCGCCTGGCGCGGCTGGTAAGCCAGCCAGCGGGCGCAGCCTTCACGCCGGTATATCCAGCGATTCAGGCGCATCCACTCGATCAGCCGGCTGCGCTGCACGCCAAGGTGCTTGGCCGCATCGGTCAGGCACATCGAGCCACTGGCATCGGCAATGCGCTCCAGCGCCTCCACCTTCGGCGCTTGCTCGTTCACCACCAGCCGCAGCTGGTTGTTCTGCTCCGCCAAGTCGGCCGCCAGGCGCAGGGCCTCCGGCAGAGTGCGGGGTATCTCGGGCCCGGCGCTCTCCAGCTCAATCCAGCGGTCTACCACTGCAGCCAGCAACTGGTCGTTCAGCTTGGCCGCAATCACCATGCTGTTGCGCTTGTCGAAGTGCATCACCAGCCGCGGCCGGCCGCCGAGGGGGTTATGGGAAGATTCCTCCCGAAACTCCAACAGCCCGCGCCCGGCCAGCGCATTGGCCTTCTTGCGGAACTCGTTGTGCTCGATTTGCAGCAGCTCGGCCAGCTGCTCACTGGTCATGGTGAGCGCCTTGTTGGTCATCATCAGTTGGTTCATACTCAGCGCACCTCGTATAGGTAATGCTGTTGAAGAAGCCCGGCTGCCACCGGGCTTTTTTGTGCCTGCGAATCAGCCAGCCACCACACGCAGCGGCCCTCCATCGCGCACGTTCTCGGCAAACCGGCGCAGCTCGCAGGCCCGGCTCTCCACTGCCAACAGCTGCTCGATCAGCGCCGGCAGCAGCGGCAGGTCCTGCAGATCAATCTGCCCGTCAGCCAGCACCTCGCTGCCCTGCTCCACCGCATGCCCAAGTCGGGCGATCAGTTGGCCGAACACCTTGGACGCAGTCACCCCTGCGCCATCCTGCGGCCGCACCGCCAGCAACCCGTGCCGCTGCGCCAGCTCAGCAAGGCAGCGCTCCCTGTACTCCGGCTCCAGCGCCTGCACCCAGGCCTCCTCCAGCCAGCTCGGCAAATCCACCTCTCCATCCAGCCAGCGCTGCACCCGCTTCAGCCAAGCGGCGGAGGCTCTCAGGAAAGGCGTGGAATCGCCGGCGGCCGCCAGCGCGGCAAAGTCCGGCACGCCCGCATCGGCAGCCCGCATCGGCGCCAGGGCCTGCAGCTGGCCGGCCAGCGCCTCCGCAAAACGCGGCGTGCTGAACGAGGTACGCGCGATCATCTCGGCGGCATGCGCCACCAGCACCTGGTCGCGGGTCATGGAGGGGTGTCGAAGGTTGGACGGTTTCATGCTCTGCTCCTGTCGTTATCGTGGAGGCATGGACACACCCGCCCCCTTCTTCTTGCTCTACCGCCGCGCCGGCAACTGGCCCGCGCGCCCGGCTGTAAAGGTCGGAACCCCGCCGCCTCGGCTTGTCCCTCTGGTTGCGCGCCACGTTTCAGCTCGCGCCAAAACGTGGCGCGGGGTTATGCGGCGCTGGGTTGCTTGGCTGGTTGCGATGGGAACGGCCGAACTTCCTCCGCAGTGAGGGTGCCGTCGTCGTGTTCAGTGACGTTGATGGCGCGCTCTGCGAGGAGAGCTTTTGCAATGGCTGGAGGGCTCACTCCGAGAGCCTTTGCCACTGCAGCTTGGCCGCGCGCATCAACTAGCTCGGACAAGGGGGTCTTCTTCATCTCATGGCCTCAATGGTGAATCCATGCCGAAGATATTAACCGGCGGTTACCCAAACAACAACACCGGCGGTTGACGCACATCCATTAACCGTCGGTTTACATTGGCACCCATGACCAAGAAGAAAGAACTTTCACCCGAGCTGAAAGCCGAGTGCGACGCGGCCAAGGCCCTCTTCATCGCTCGGAAGAATGCATTAGGGCTCACCCAGGCAAAGCTGGCAGAGGCCGCAGAGATGTCTCCGGCCGGCGTCGCCATGTATCTGAACGGCGTGAATCCTCTAAATGCAAAGTTCGCAGCCGTCCTTTCTCGGCTGATCGGGGAGCCTGTAGGTAAATTCAGCCCTCGTCTCGCGCAGGAGATTGAGACGATCTCGGGGGCTGTTATTCAGGAAAAGCAGTACGGCCAGAGCACTGCAAAGGAGTCAGCGGCTGCTCAGGTAATGATGATGCTGCAGAAGCATGGAAAGGCCCTTACCGGACAGGCGCAAGAGCGTTTGCTTCAAGCCGTTACGGACAGTTTGGCAGAGTCGAAAACCGGCAACGTCATCGCCGCCGACTTCTCCGGTTCGCGCCTCAAGCCGGACGAGATCCTGATCCCCCAGTACGACGTGCGCGGCTCAATGGGCCACGGCCAGGTGCCGGCCGACTACACCGACTTCATGCGCAACGTGGTGGTCAGCGCGCCGCAGCTGGAGAAGCTGGGCCTGGACTACACCTCGCCAGCCAACCTGGCGATCATCAGCGGCTGGGGTCAGTCCATGGCGCCCACCATCCAGGACAAAGACCCGGTCATCGTCGACCGCGGCGTCACCGACTTTATCGGCGACGGCGTCTACGTCATCACCTGGGACGGCATGCTCTACATCAAGCGCCTGCAGAGCGCCGGCGACGGCAAGCTGGAGCTGATCTCCGACAACCCCAAACACAAGGACCGCGTCGTCAATACCGACGAGGTCGCCATTCATGCCAGGGTCTTGCTGGTGTGGAACGCCCAGAAGCTATAGAGCTGAGTGGTGGGTCATGCATCCAAGGCCTTCAAGGAGAGGCTCGTATGAAGCGATTGAGCGAAAAGGGACGACTAAGGCTCATCCGCACATCACGCAACCGACTGAACGAACGCCTGCGCCATCGGCCAGTCAAGAAAAGGGTCACCTCAAGTAACACGAAAAAGCCTAGGCCCTTGGAACTGTTTGCTCCTGAAAAGCTGGCCCTGCTGAGTCCACAGTGTCACCTAGAGATGGCACGCTTTCTGAGGAACCTCCGGAAGGAAGCCCTTCGAAACAAGAAGCTAATCATCAACTTCAAGCGGACCAAAAAAGTCCATAGCTGCGGAACCCTGCTCCTGGTAGCTGAGGTTGATCGTCTTGTGAGAAGCCTGCATGGGCGATGTGACCTGACGTGCACCTATCCAAAGGATGAGAACGTTGAGAAGGTATTTCAGCAGATTGGCCTACTGCGGCTTCTCCAAAAGGATCACCGCCTGGAGGTAACGGAGGCTGACCGAGATGTCTACCACTGGCGATTTGCTACAGGGATAGAGGTTGATCCGATCCAAGCTGACCCAATATTGAAGGGCATTAAGAAGCAGATCCCGAGCTCGTTCAGAAAAATTGTTGTAGGCGTTGAAGAGGCGATGGACAACTCGATCCACCACGCCTACATCGAAGCCCGAGGGGACCGTCTTAGCGGCATCGCCGAAGCTGATGCCAGGAGGTGGTGGATGTTTGCCGAGGTCCTGGACGATTGGTTGCATGTCAACTTCTGTGACCTCGGTATAGGCATCCCTAGGAGCCTGCCGCGTAGCTGGTCTGAGGAAGCTGGTGACCTAGTTACCCTTGCTGTCTCCAAGGGCAAGAAAGACATGCGTATGGTTCGTAGGGCTTTCGAAATCGGAAGAACAAGAACTGAACAGGACCATCGAGGCAAGGGTCTCAGAAATATTGCCGCCGCAGCGATGGATCTGGGCGGTTTGTTAACGGTGCACAGCAACGCCGGTGGCATTCGTTTCGACTATCGGGAGGATAGTACTGATGCCCGCGAACTGAGCTATAAACGCTCTATAATGGGCACCGTCGTGCAATGGTCTATACCCCTTTCCGTTTCGCAGGTAGCAGAAAATGAGCGTGGCACGCCTAGTAGTCACTGAACGGTTCAGCGAATACCCAGCGGGTAGGTACCGTGCTGACGGCAACTTTTCCGGCGAGGTCTTCCGAGAAGACCTTTTGATTCCGCTATTGCAGCAGCATGACCTGGTTGAGATAGATCTGGATGGGGCAATGGGTTATGGATCCTCATTCTTGGAAGAGGCCTTCGGTGGCTTGGTCAGAAATCGTCGCTTTTCCTCTCAGCAGTTGCACCAAAAGCTGCGTTTCATCTCGAATGAGGAACCGAGCTTGATTGACGAGATTTGGCTTCACATCGATCGTGCTCGGGCCTCCTAAATTTATGGATTTTGGAGACATTCCTGCCTGGATTGCGCTGATCGTTTCCGGCTGGACGCTTTACAAGCAGTCTCGAACCGATAACGCAGCGCAAAAGAGAGAGCAACTGGCACATAAGATTGCTCGCCTTGATGCAATTGAAGCTGCGCTGGGCGAAATCAGGACAACAGCGGCTGCATACTGGCTGTTCCCAGAGGGAACAGCAGCCAAGGAGGGGCTTATGCTACTTCATCACCTGAAGACCCTGTCAGGTGAGTGCGACAGGAATCGCGATCTCCTTTGGGCAGACGCTTGGCGCCATGCGCTCGATCTGAAAATGGAAATGACCGGGGCTGATTTTCAACAGCAAGGTCGCCCCGGCCGTCCAGCTAACGATCCCTTGATCAGGAAATTCACCGAAACCTTCACCGCATTCTCGGAAAACCTCCGTAGAACTCGAGCAGCTTTAACAGCTGACTGAGCAAAGAAGCGTCAGAACGGCGCCTCCCCCTCCACCGCCACCAGCTCTCCCTCCTCCACCACCTGGTCACCCTCCCCGACCAACGCCCACCTCAGCGTCACCGAACCGTCGTCGTTCAGCGTCACCTCCAGCGCATCCTCCTCCATCAGCAAATCCAGCACCGCCTGCCAGGCCTCGTCCGGATCAGTGTCCATCCGGTGAATCGTCACCTGCCTGTCCAACTGCGCCTTCGGCGAGTTGATCATCGCGCTCACCCGTAGCCCCAGCTTCTCCAGGGCGGTCAGTTCACGGGGTTGCTGCTGCGCTTTCTGCTTGGCCATACGCCCTCCTTTTGCTGTACGCATATACAGTATTCCAATTTAGGCCAAGCCTCATCAAGGGCAATCTGAGCAAATTTAATTAACCGCCGGTATTGACCACAAAGAAACCGGCGGTTAATGTTCTTTTCACGCCGCTTAACACCGGCACGCCACCAGGCCACCGCTCTTTAACAACCAGCGCCATGAACAGCTAGCCGGGCAACCGGCGAGGCAGCCCGAGCGGTCTCCTGGCGGGCAAAATGAATCCAGGGGAAGCAACAAACGCCACGCCTGACGGCGACCGGCGCACTGATCCGTAAGCGAACTGAGGATGCTGCAGGACAGTGCGAGGTGCTGACCGAACCGCGCGAATGACCCGGACGGTGTGGCGAGTAAAACCGAATCGAATAGTGCTCTGAGCCTCGGCTATGAGGAGCGCCTTACCTCCTGCTGTGTGCCTACATCAATCGGCGCCAGGGGCTGTACGCAGCAGGTTGTATTGACCGATGACCACGCCGCAACGCTGATCGAGCGGCGTGAACAGGAAGCCCCGCAGCCACACAAGCAAGCCCATGCCCTGCAATCAGCAGCGGGCAACATGGCGCCTTGATGAGCGACAGCATCACTGATGCGCCTTGGAAACAGGGCGCATTGGGATGCACAACTGGAGAGCGCAATGAACAACGTAGCCCCCATGCGCATCAGGCGCACCGGAACCATCACCGTCACGAAGGGTGAGATTCGCGTCGAAGGCTTCGAGGTCGACGGCGCGACCTGCCGCGAGGCGGCCATCCTCGCCACTACCTGGGCCATCGGCCAGCTGCAGCGTGAGCTGCACAAGGCCATCCGCGAACCAGGCAAAGCCAACATCCAGCTCGACTGAATCACCCGCCCTCTCGCGGGTCGCCGGTTGCCCGGCAAACGGGAGGCGGTCGCGGCACGCTGGCCGACAGAGCAATCCCAGGCGGTCCCAAGTGGTTTCCTGGGTAGCAAGCGCTTCCAGCCAAGGTCTTCCAGCACCTCCTACACCGGTACCTGCGCCGGGGCGAAAAGCAGGCCGTCCAACCGCGAGGGTGGATCGGAGAACGGCATGGCTGGCGGTGCGGCATGGGTGTCCAGCCGCTGGCCAGGCCGCTCCCCGATACACCCTCCCATCAGCATCCATACGCCGCCGCCTTTGCCGGCTGACCTTGCGGAAGTGTCTGCTTCCGGCCAGGGCGGCGACCTATGCACGCAACCAAACGAGGTGCCCCATGAACATGCTCACCATGGCCCGGGAAAGCATCCTGGAACTCGCCCAAACCCTGCAGCTGGCCCACCAGGCCCGCGCTGCTTTCGAAGAGCGCCGTGCCGCTCCTGCGCAACAGCCCTACCGCACCCAGGTGGTCGACACCGGGCGCGGCATGGTGCGCGTGGTCGAGCTGGGCACCGGCCGCGTGCTGGGCTTCCGCCGCAGCTACCGCGAAGCCCGCTGGCTGGCCGACCAACTGGAGCGCGGCGAGCGCCCGCAGGTGTCGGCATGAGTGCCCACGAACAGCGCCTGCAGCAGCAGGTAGAACACTTCCTCGCCGCCGGCGGGCGTGTGCAGGTACTGCCCGGCTTCCAGGGCATCGCCCCGCTGCCACCTAGGCGCTACACGGCAGCCAAGGCGCCGAGCAACAGAAGCCGAGGCCTGCCCGAATACCGGCAGCTGCTCAGCATGCGCGACGAGCTGCGGGAGCTGGGCATCAACCACAGCGCCCAGGAGGTTAGCGAGATGAAGGGCATTGCCGCGCAAACCCTGCGCGACTTTGCCCGCGACCATGGCTTCACCTTCCGCAGCATCGCCGCCCGGCGCTTCACCCCGACCGAGATTGCCAGCATCAAGGCCCTCGCCCAGCGCATGAACGTCACCCAGGCCTCCCGCGAAATAGGCATTGGCCGCAAGGTGCTCCAGCGCCTGGCCGAGGTCGAAGGCTTCCGCTTCCGCGACGGGCGCGACGATGGTGTCATCAACCTGACCCTCAGCAACCTGGGCGCCGCCACCTGTGAGCGCCACATCGAGCGCCTGCGTAGCCTGCAGGCAATCGGCCTGAGCGAACGCAGCGCCCTGCGCACGTGCGGGCTGGGTGGGCGGATGTTCAAGGCGCTCTGCCAGCGGGGCGGCATCACCTGGCCAGCCAGGGAGCCACGCCAATGAGCGCGAAAAGCACCCAGCAACGCTCGGCCGAAGCCGCCGAGCGCCGCCGCCAGAAGGGCATCGAGGATCTACGCCTGCCGGCACCGCCCGGCACCCGCCAACAGCTGGCCGACCTCATGGCCTGGCACGGCCTCAGCAGCATGGCCGAAGCCATGAGCCTGCTCATCCTCAACGCCCACGCCCTTGGCCAGCACGGATCGGCGCCACTGCTCGCCGTGCCGCGCCACGAAATAACCATCAGCGCCAGCGTAGCGCGCCGCCTGCACAGTGCCGGGGCGCTGGCAGCCGCCCAGCTGGACGCCAGCGAGCAATAGGTAGGCAACATGAGCAAACGCAAACCGCACAACATGCACGCCCGTATGGCCAAAGCCTGCGGCGCGGTCCTGCGCAGCAACCACGTTGCCGTGGTCAACCTCGATCCAAGCGGCCGGCAGGGCATGCTCAACTGGAAGAACCTCAAGAGCATCCCACCCAGCAAGCGCATCGCTGATGCCGTGTGCGACTACGCGCACCAATGGACCATTTACCTGTCCGGCTTCTGCATCGACCAAGGCGGCCAGCACTACTACAAGAGCCAGGAGATCGCACCGCAGGGCATCTACAAGGCCGCGCACCTCGATGACGTCATCGAAGCCACCTACAAGGCCCTGCTCGCCACCTGCAACCCGCAGCACCTGGCCGGCTCCGGCTGGATAGCCATCCCCAACGCGGTATCCCTCACCGAGCCACAAGCCGCCGCCATCTTCGAAGCCGCCGGCGCCTGGCGCCAACAAGCGGCCGCATAACCCCACACACAGCAAGCCGTCCAGCGGGACGGCATCGCTCGATCTGGAGAAAGCCATGCACTCATCCGCACTGATCGGCCGCAAAGGCGTTCCGGTCATCTGCCGCACGCTGTCGCCCAGCGAAATCAGAACCGCCATCCAGCCGGATAACGACCGCGAGGAGTACCTGCTCCTTCTGGCGGAAGAGCAACACATCAGGGCGCTCGCTGCTGAGCAGCTTGGCGACGACTACGACGAAGGCGACGACGAAGAGCTGATCAGACACAAGCTGAGCCTCGCGGAGAAGGTAGTGATCGCCAAGCGCCAGGTAGACGACATGCTGCGCCGCATGGAGCACAACCGCGAGCGCACCAACGAAATTCTTCGCATCGCCAAGCAGGCACTGATGAATCAGTCGATGGTGGCGAGCCCAGAGGCAAGGCTGCAGGGGCTACTGAATGACCTGGGATACCTACGAAACCTCGTCGGACGAGCCTGGGACGATCTGCGGCTATGAACCTGCGCGACCAAGGCCACCGCTTCTGCATCAGTCCAGACAGGCAGGAAGGCCGGTGGCTACACCCGACCGAGAAGGCGCACTTACACCCCGACTGGACTGACGTAACGGACTGGGATAGTGAGCGACTAGCGGACTACCTCACAGCAAAGCTCCTGCCCCACGGCCCAGCCGAGTGCCAGGCCGCCCAGCTCGACATCTTCAACGACATAGGGACAGCAGAACATGACAAACCTGTCTCCCATTGCCCAGGCAGCGCTGGATCGGGCCATGGCGCAGCAGGCCACTGCCAAACCAACCAGCAAGCGGCGCGAGTGGAGCAAAGATGAGCAGCAGCTCCTCACCCTGCTCTACCCGGACACACCCATGCCCGAACTGGTGAGGCGCTTCGGTCGGGCGGAGCGCGCCATCTACAGCAAGGCCGCGGCCCTCGGCCTGTCCCGCTCTGCCGAATACCTCGCCAGCGAGCACGCCTGCCGCCTTCGGAAAGGCGACAACGTGGGCGCCGAGCACAGGTTCAAAAAAGGTCATGCCTCCTGGAACGCAGGCCTGAAGGGCTGGAAGGCGGGAGGTCGCTCTGCCGAGACACGCTTCAAAGCGGGCACTGTCAACGGCAGAGCAGCCCAGCTGGAAAAGCCTGTAGGCCATGAGCGCATCACCGAAGACGGCATCCTCCAGCGCAAGATTCGCGCAGACGGCCCGCTGCACAAGCGCTGGCAGTCAGTGCACGAAATCATATGGGAGGAGCACCACGGCCCGAGGCCAGCCGGCCACCTGGTGGTGTTCAAGGATGGAAACCGGCGCAACTTCCAGATCGAGAATCTGGAACTCATCAGCCGCGCCGAAAACTGCCGGCGCAACTCAATCCACCGCTACCCGCCCGAGCTGAAGCACGCCATCCGCACCCTGGCCAAGCTCAAGCGCACCATTGAGGACAGCAGCAATGAAGAACCAGCTTGATCTGATCGACCGCATGGGCCGGCTCATGGACGGCATCGAGAGTGGGGCAGTCAGCATCGACAAGGCCAAGGCCATGACGCAGGCAGCCGACGTGATAGTCCAGATCATGAAAACCGAGGCCGCCGTCTACGCCGCAAGCGAGGGAGCCGCTCTCCCGAGCTTCATCAAGGTTGGCGGAGAGATTGCCCAGATCAGCAGCGATCGGGAAGAACGCCTCAAGCGCCTGTCGAGGGCATAGCCATGCGCCGCCCAAGCATTCGTGAGAACAACGAACTGCTGAACGCCTTCGATTATGACCAGCACTACCGCAACACCGAGGCCCGGTTAAAGCTGGAAGAACCAGAGCTGTGGGCCTACGTCATGCAAGTGCGCGGCCCTGAAGGCGAGCAGCCAATCAGCGCGCTGCCGAGGCCTGGCGATACGATCCGCGACAACACAAGCGGCCATCCACTTCGCGTAGTGCGGGTGTACGAAGCCTGGGATGCCATCAGCATCGAGGCCAAGACGACAGACCGAAACGCAACCAGTTACTTCAACGGCTACCGGCTGGTCGGTGGGCGCCTGCTCGGCCACAAGTACACGCCAGGAATGGCAGGCTTCAACATCTACAACCTGGGGCAGGACGAAATCTTCATCCTACGCCGCGCCTACCAGGTGCTGCCTCACGGACGAAAAGCAGTGATGCAGTCCATCCCCGACATGTTCGCCTGAGCACACCCCTGCCCAACCGCCATCCTTGCCCGATGCGCGGTCGGCGGGTGAACCCAAACCCTAGACCACATTCACGCCAACTGGCGAGGAGAAGTCATGCCCGACTTCCAAACCACTTGCGTCCGTTCGGCCCGCAAGGTTCACCGCTGCTGCGAGTGCAATGGCTACATCAATCCAGGCCAGCAGTATCAGCTCTGCTCTGGATCTTGGGATGGCCAAATGGACTCCTTCAAGACCTGCTCCGTCTGCCTTGCAGCCAGGGAATGGGCGACCGCCCAGCCCGAGTGGGCATCCGATGGCGAGCACCTTTATTACTTTGGCCGCTTGCCCGAAGACCTAGCAAACCTTGTGCCAGAGATACCTGTCGGAGACGGCAGGCGATTCCGTTGCCTGCGCCACCGAGCCCTGATGCGCAAGCAGTGGCTGAACAGAGCTAAGGCCGCATGACCCCGCTCCAACCCATCTGCCGCGACACCCGCCTGCCCTACCCCTGCGGCTGCAAACGCTGCAATCCGAACTGACAGCGCCGCCCGGCGCGAGGAATAGCCATGACCCCGCTTCTCTATGTAGCTGGCCGCTACCGCGCGCCGGACCGGGCAGGTATTGCCCAGAACATTGCTGCTGCTCGCCAGGTAGGCCTGGCCGCTGCCCGCCTCGGCTGGTACCCGGTTATCCCGCACAGCAACACCAGCCACCTCGACCACTACGCGCCGGAGCTTGGCGACGACTACTGGCTGCGCGGGACGCTGGAGTTGATGACCCGCTGCGATGCCCTGGTGCTGGTACCGGGCTGGGAAACCAGCGAGGGCGCCCAGGCCGAGATTCGCCGGGCCGATGAGCTGCGCATTCCGATCTATCGCTCGCTCGACCTGCTCCCCGGCGCCAACGAGTTCATCGCCTGGCTGCACTACTCGGAGGCTCGGCAGGCATGACCTCCATGGCCGAATCGCCCACCGTGCGACGCATCAACGCGCTCTGCAAGGAGCGCTATCTGCACATCCCCACCGGCAAGCGCTACGTGCTGGAGCTTGAAGTGGCCGGCAGCTGCGAGCTGAAAGGCCTGGACGAGCGCAGCACCTACCAGAGCCGGGAGAACCTGAACAACCCGAACGTGTGGAGGCGGATTTCATGAGCCACGACCCGAAACGCCAGCTGGGCTCTGAGTGCAACTGCAACCAGAACCGCATGCCCTGCACCTGCGGCAAGTACCGGCGAATGGAGAGCTACGCCGGCCCCATCTACGCCGTCATGGCTGTAGCCGGGCTTCTTACCCTTGGCCTTCTGATTTGGAGCATGTCATGAGCAACGACCACACCGCTGACGAGTGCAAGCGGTTTGCGGGGGAGCGGGAGGCTTTCATGGAGCAATACCCGGCCTCCAAATCGCTTGGATGGAGCGGTAGCGAGTTTATCCCATCGCGCAACAGCTACTGGCAGCTACAGACCTGCGCACAGGTGAATCTCCTTTGGGAGTGCTGGCAGAAAGCTCGCGCCGCGCAGCCTGCGCCGGTAGTGCCGGAGGGGTGCATACCGATCCCAACCGTCGAGCAACTGGCCGAGGCGCTGAGCAACGTGGGCGGCTTCCATGAAATGAGCGCCGAGCTGATCGCCCCCGACCTGCTGGCGAAATTGCTCGCCGCCGCGCCAGCGCAAGGGCAGCAGGTGGAGTGCCGGGAGTGCGAGCGGTTGCGTGGAGAACTTGAAGTCAGAATCGCACAGCGCGATGCCGCCCAAACCAGTATCGGCGGCCTGCAGGTGATCATTGAGGATCAGGAAGCCGAACTCTCCGCGCTCAAGGCGCAGCAGGTGGGGCAGGAGCCAACCGTCAAGGATTGCTTGACAGTTCAGCCTGTCGCATACGCTGTATTTGCTGAAAACGGGAACATTCGTATTTGGTGCTCAGACCCGATACAAGCCGAAACCCTTCGGCAGCAGTATGGCGACGATCTGCGACCGCTCTACACCGCCCCCCAGCCAGCGCCAGCTCAGGACGTGGCTGGGCTTCGCGCCGCTCTGGTTGAAGCCGCAGGCGCGCTTGATCGCTCGGAGTTCTTTGAGCAGGCCGAGAAGGCCAGGGCCGCCGCCAATACTGGAGAAATAGCATGAACTACATCCCTGAGTGCCTGCGAAATCTACCGCCACAGAAAAGTAAGCCGGCCGACGCGAAGCGCCGAAAAGCTGCCCGTGAGCTTGCAGAGATGACAATCATCGAGTGCATCCAGCGACTAAAAGCCGAACGGCGCAGCAAGCCGAAGGACTGGGAGCGCGGTTACAACAGCTCCATTACGGTTCTGGAGCTTTTCGCCGCCGAGGTGAGCGCAAAGCAATGGGCCGGCACGGAAGGCGCAGTTGTAAACCAAAAGCTTACAACTGCCGGCGATGAAAGATGCACTTGCGGTCCTGGCGATGGATGCACGAACTGCATTGCCGCCCACGACAAGCAGAGCGGGGGTGCTGAGTGATGGGCTGGACATACGAAGTGACCATGTGGGTGCAGACAAACGACGGTTGGCAGGACGAGTTCGCGTACAGAGGTGAGAGCCTGCTGTCTGCGGTGCTGGCTATCCGGCGCGCACGCAAGATCAGCAGCTGCGTCCGCTTAACTTGGAGGGGGTGACCATGACCGACACCATCAAGATCAGCCGCGAGCTTGCCGAGACCATCGAAATGACCTGGCGCATTCACGACAAGCACAGCGCGCCCACAAGCGAGCGAGGCGCCGAGGCTATCCGTGAAGGCTTGCGTGAGTTGCGCCAGCTACTCGCCACCACTACCACCGACGCCGCCGATATGGGTGGGCAGGCGGGGGAGAAGTTTGCGTGGCGCTTCACTGGTGTTGCGGGTCTTACTCGCTACATCACAGAGTCAAAGTATCAGGCGCTTCGACCAGGGGAGCGCCGCTGGTATGAGCCATACGAGTGCGCGCACTGTGCCCAGCACCGTCAGCAGGCCGGGAAGTTGGTGGAGGCGTTGCGCAAAATCCACTTCCGCGCAGACTGCTTTGTTGAGGATGACCGAGATATGCCTGTCACAAGCATTGAGGCAATCGTGAGGATTGCAGGCGAAGCCCTGGCAGCCTGGGATGTGAAGCCATGACCCTCTACCGATCCGAGATTACAGAAGTCGAGATACACGACTTTGAGGGCACTCTCGCCGCCAAGGTGACGTGCCTCGACGATGAGTGCTCAGAGGTGAAAGTATCGGAGCAACCTCACAACGTCGAATCGTGGCGCGAACTGTCAGCCAAGATCGAAGAAGCACTGCGCCAGATACACCCCGCGAAGTAACCCCACCCCACTCAACCAGCTGCCGGCGTTGTCGGCGGTGACGGGCAGCCATTGCCCTGAGGAATCAGCATGGAACCAGAAATCTTGCATGTGCCCGAGCTAGCAAAGCTGCTGGGCCGCACAGAGTCGTCGATTCGCAGCGCGGTACAGGCTCGGCCGGACTGGCTGCCGCCCTACTTCAAACAAGGGGTTCGGGTCTGCTGGAGGCTGGAGACAGTGCGCAACTTCCTGCGCGAGTATGAGGCGGGAGAGCACAAGGCTCCGAAGGTAGGCAGGCCACGGCGAGAGCCGCCGCGCCTGGTCGGCTAGCCGAGCTTGTCTGCCAAGGCTGTGGGGGAAAGGTGGGTGTATCGCTTCAACATAGCCAGGGTCTTGTGCCCGGTGATGGCAGCCACTTCCATCATGGAAAAACCGCGCTCGAACAGTCGGGACGTGGCCTCATGCCGTAGGTCGTGGAACGTCAGGCCGGAAACGCCGGCTGCAGCGCAGGCCTTGGGGAAGTAGTTGCTGACAGTGTTCGGCGCAATGCTGAATACCTTGCCGTCGATTCTGGCCGGCAGAGACTTGAACAGTTCCCGGGCTCGACTGGAAAGCGGGACCATGCGGCGCTCGCCGTTCTTCGTGTCTTCCAACACAGCCACCTTGTCGCGGATCTGCTCACGCCGGAGCAGCAGCAGCTCAGACCGGCGCATTGCAGTATCAGCGGCAAGCTCGATGATCACCGGCAGTTCCGGGTGCATCTCTGCCGCGGCGGCATAGACCTTCTTCAGCTCAACGGTCGTCGGCCGGCGCTCGCGCGGCTTGCTGCCCTTCGGCATCCGCAGGTTCTGGCATGGGTTCACCAGGCCTTCCATGCGCCACTCCTTTGCCGCAACGGTGAACAGGTGGCTGATGATGGCCAGGTCCAGGCGGACAGTTGCAGACGATGCCCCGGCCTTTAGCCGCTCGTCGCGGTAGTCGGCCAGGTCAGACGAGGTGACCTCAGCCAGCGACTTGCCGGCCAGCGGTAGGGATCGCCACCGCTTGATCCTCGTCGCCTCCTGATCGGCGCCCTTCTTGTTGTCGCTCACCTCGCGCTGGTAGCGCTTCAGTGCTTCATCCAGGGTGGTGCGCTGCGCTTCCCGGTTGTCGACGAACCGCGAGCGCGAAATGTCCCCCTCGATCTCGGCAGCCCAGCGCTGGGCCTCGGCCTTGGTATCGAAGGTGGCGGATAGGGTGGGATGACCTTTGCGGCGGATCTGGGCGCGCCAGGCGTTGCCGCGTTTCTCGTAGTACGCCATGCGGCGAACTTTAGCCGGGGGAATGGGGGAATGTCACGGAAACCGATTCCCCCATAATTCCCCCAAAGTAAAAAGGCCCCAGACGCGAAAACGTCTGGAGCCCTTTAAAATGGCGGGAAGATAGGGATTTGAACCCTAGGTGCCATTGCTGACACAACGGATTTCGAATCCGTCCCGTTCGACCACTCCGGCATCTTCCCAAAGCGGTGCGCATGATACCAGCTGAGCGCCTTTAG
>Ga0247725_1000501_pt1 | contig 28086 bp, 37 predicted proteins | sample OKSTACKMCFT3sol_FD_183021 | JGI IMG/M metagenome (GOLD analysis project Ga0247725, IMG submission 183021) | Subsurface sediment microbial communities from gas well in Oklahoma, United States - OK STACK MC-FT3-sol | ecosystem: Environmental > Terrestrial > Deep subsurface > Rock core/Sediment...
AAAGTCCTCCCTGCGTCCGCTGATGGCCGGCAGCAGCCCGTCGTTGCCTGATGGATCCAACCCCTCCGCTGCTATAGTGCAGTCGGCTTCTGACGTTCAGTGCAGCCGTCTTCTGAAAACGACACTACGCTGTCTGTGCGCCCGGCGCTCGAAGTCCACAAACGCAGTCCACCAAACTTGTTCCAGAAACAGCGGTGTTCGATGGGTTCATGGGCATCGGGGAAAACGGAAAAAATCGGGCGCTAAGCCGAATCAGGCCGGTTTGCCCTTAACCCGGTTCTCCGTTCCGTTGCTCCGAGTCGCCAGACGGCGGCTGATAGTCAGTTGCAGTTATTGTCGGTTCGCGCCGATGGATTGCAGGTCGGCGCGGCTGAATGCAGGTTCATTTGCAACTAATGCTGGTTTGAGGGGGCCGATAGATGCAGTTATTCCTGGTCGAAAAGTGCCTCAAATGCAGGTCGGAGCGTTTTCAAACGCAGGTTGCTACACTTACCGATCATGGCGAGCGCCGCCAGTATTTCGTATCCAATGCTCGATAACCGACTGGAGCTATAACATGCATACCCTGACCGTTCCGAATGCCGCAGAAGTGCAAAGCACGATCCGTGAATGCTTGGCGACGCTCCCGATGGGAGCTATGGAAGAAAGTAAGCGCGCCAAGATCGCGAACAACTGTATCGGCCCGATGGTTTTGCTAGTCGAAGCCTTGCACCTAGCGGGCACAGCTGGCCCCGACGAAGAAGCTGTGATGCTCCAGTTCATCCGGCGTCTGTATGCTCAAACCGAAATGGCCCGGCGTAAAACGTACTTCGCCAACCTCATGCAGAGGCTGAGCGCGCACCGTCCCTTGCACTGATATGCCATGAGCGCAGCCACGATGGTGACAACACGTCGACCTGGTGCAACTGCTGCTGTCACCATCGTTTTTAACGAGATAACATCATGAGTATGAACAAACGTCACATCGAGAACCTTGCGGCCCTCGCGGCTGCATTACCGGATCGGATAGCCCAGCTCGACGCCGCCAAAAACGAACTCGACGGCAACATGCGCGCATTGAAAGAACAGGGCCTGATCTACGCAAGCGAGCATATGAAGGACGGGAAGTACCTTGTACTGGTCTACCCGATGCAGCCAGGGAAAGCCAGGAAGCGCGAGTATGTCGGCAAAGACCCTCAGAAGATGCAAGAAGCGCGCGCAGCTATCCAGAGAGGGAAAGACTATGACATGTTGGCGCAACGCTCAAAGAGGCTGGAATCAATCCTTAGTGACGGTCTGAGCAGCCTACAAGACGGACTAAGGGCGCTAACTCGCGCAATCTGATTCGCTTCTGCCAAACCGGTTTTACCAGCGCGTGATCAAAGCAAATGGGGGCAATTTGAGTCCCGACGAATGTCGGGATGCCGCCGAAGGACGGCACCCCCTGTATCGCGGGAGCATGTAGGGGCGGGTTTGGCCGGGCCGACCCCGGCCAGCCCCGATGCGACCGGCCCGCGACCTCGACTTACTGCGAGCTGGTTTGATTGGTGACACGATCGCGGCGCCGACGGAGTGGCCATGTCACCAAATTTTCGCGTGAGCGAAATTCTATTGGTCGAGCAAAGAACCCTGTGGATCGCCTGCAGGCTTTTCGCGCTGCATGTCGTCAGCCTCAACCAGGGGAATATGACGGGTCCAAGATTTGACCGGCTTTTTCTTGGTTGTGTCGTCCTGTTCGTCAAAATTAAGTACCACTTGTGCTTGGAAGGATGCCCATTTTCCATCAGCGCGATCCTGCCAGAACACATTTGAATTCACCCGGTACACATTGGATGTTCCGATTTTCAATACGTCGATCCATTGCTGTTCGCGCAAAATTTTGATCGCACGCTTCACGGTCGAATTGCTGATGCCGCAGATTTTCTCTAGCGACTCATTGCTGATCATGACAGAATTGACCTTGTTCATTTGCTTTACCAAAGCCATCAACACGGTAAATGCAGCTGGTGCGCGATTAGCAAGATCAACTGTTTCGTCCATGTAAATCTTGCTTAACTGTACGAAATCGGAATTCACCGCACCGTGCTTCACGCGCGCCAGTTCACGGCGAGTGGATTCCAGCTCGGCCACCAGTTGCTGGCGGGAGTGTTGAAAACCGGTTTCGTCAGTATTCTTGTCGCTCATTAGTTAGCCCTGGTGGGTGGAGGCATTTGACCTGTATTGAGGTCAACCATGACCCTCGGAAGGTCACGAATGTTAATATACCCTCCATACGTGACCCGCGCAAGATTTTTCATGACCCGCGAAGGGTCATAGAAGAATCACGGAAGTTCACGCTTGACCTGTATTGAGGTCATGTCTGACCTGTATATAGGTCAGGTATCACATGGATGATGAGTCAGAAGCAACTGTGATGACCCCTTGAGGGCCACAGACGACGCGGCAAAGGTCACGATTGACCTCTATACAGGTCACGGATTGTAGCTCGCCATAGCAAAAAGCAAAGTTATTGAATTGCATTTACAGTTTTCCTATATCGTGCTAGGAAAAACCTGATACAGGTCATAGCTGGTGACCTGTATACCGCTCATCTAATGAGCCGTATACCGCTCACCACATGACCTATACACAAAGTGCATAACACAGTGCTGGTGCGGGTTTCAGGCGGTCGCGCGTAGGCTCCCTCTATTATCTCCCTAACGGTCAGTGATCGTGAGCGCGGAGCACATCAGGAATTAGTCCAGACTGCGGCCTACGGCCGCACAAGGAGGACTCAACACCAGAAAGTGCGGGGCTAGAGCGCCCCGAAGACACACACGCAAACACCTCGGCCGGTCGCCGTGGAGCGGCGCCGGGCTCCAGGCAGGGGTGGCCCTAACGGGCCATCCTCGCTCCTTCGCCTTCGGCTTCAGTCCTCGGACTCAAATCGCCCCTGCTGGAGGTCACAATCTACCGTAAATGGCTAACAGGGAATGGGCGGCAAGAGGCGCAGACCGAGATTATGTGTCTGGTGCGTTCGCCAAGTAGAGAAATCCTGTGGGCAACGGTTTTTCGTTGTCCACAGGCCGCGGCTGGTTTTGATGTTGGATTTTTTTTCGAAGAAAAACAAATTCGAACAGGCGCGCCGATTTCGGAACGAAATCGGCGCGCAAGCAAGCGGGGACGCCCGCGCGCTAAGGCGGTATGTTAGCTTTTATAGATTTGGTGACAGCCTGCAGGATCTCGAGCTGCCCAGGTGTCACCATTAAGATGATTTATCGCCAGCTTTGGGTTTTGATGGCCTAGCAACTTGCTTCTCGCCTGAAGTCACGTTGTTCCGATCCGAAAGCGCGCGCAGCTGGTCCGCAGTTTGAGATTGAAGCGCTGACACTTGGCCTGCAAGCTTCGCCGCTTCTTCGCGCGCGATAGCCGTCTCGGTTCGTAGCGTGTCTCGTTCAGATTCTGCCTTGTTCATACGTTCAACGACCCGATGCATTTCTTGAACAGTTGCTTTGCGCTCGTCTTGATGTGCTTGCGAGATTTCGGTCAACTTGGATTCTGACCGGGCGAGCTCAGCGCGTACTTGTTCGATATCCTGTTGATGTCGTAACCGTTCTTCGAGCTGGCCCGAGGTGACGCGCGTTACTTCCGCACGGTGTTGTTCGGTTTCCTGCTGCAACCGTTGGCGTTCTTCATTCGCTGCTTCGATTCTTGCCGCGCTTTTTGCCAGCTCGTTGCGAAGTTGCGCGGTTTCTTCCTGATGGCGTTGACGTTCAGTTTCGAGTTGTGCTGTCAGTCGCTCATTGTGAGCGTTTCCGGTGGCAACAGATCGTTCGGCTAGAGCGAGTCTCTCGTTCACTTGTGCCAGTTCGACGGCTTGCGTCTGTGTTTTTTCATGGCTAGCTGACAGCTCTGTCTTCAGCTGGTCGACCAGGGCCAGCGTCTCATCCAGTTTCGTTTCGAGGTCATCGACCGTTTGCGAGGCATCCGCTAGTTCACGCTCAGCTTGTTCGCGTTGTTCGCCGGCTGCACGCACGACCTCGCGTACGCGCCGCTCAGACGCTTTGACGGCCTTGTCGTTGACAGTGATCGCAAGCTCCGAGAGTCGCTGCACCAGGTCTTGTGTCACTGTCGCCATTTCCTCCGCGACCTCGATCGGCAGTTCGGCAACGGGCTCGGCCTCCGGCGCGCCCTGTCGGCTTTCGTGTTCGTCCCAGACCTGTTTTAACCGAGTGGGATTCCCACCACCCACCAGCTTGCGTAGTGCAAAGCCGGTGATGTTGCGACCGGCTTCTTTAAGCTGATTTCCTGCCGTAATGATGTCTGCTGGAGAGAATTCTACGGGGCGCATGGCTTGTCCTGTCTTTTGGGAAGGAGCTGTAAGTATAACACATACGCGAATAAATAAACGAACCTCCAAACAAACAAACAAATAAACGAACAAATAAAGAAATAAACTAATGTTTTTAGAAGTTTATTGCTATCTTTTCACAATTTCTTCTCCTCCATTCCAGCTTGATATTCAGTTACTTGATGAGTTACGGTTTATCTAGCTAAGTAGGGTGGCTAAAAATAGGGTAGCTAATTAGACCTGCATAATTTATTATTAGCTAGGTGTCGACCGCATAGCTAAGTTGGCTATAGCCTAGTTGGCTGGTCAAATCTATTAGTAGTTATCATTCGGAATATTTATGCGTGTTGCTAGAATTTATCTGCGCGTTAGTACGGAGCAACAGGATTTGACGCGGCAGGCGGGTATCGAAGCCGAGGCGCTCGCAGTTGGTTATTACGTAGCAGCGGTGTATAGGGAGAAGGCGTCAGGTGCTCGGGCCGACCGACGAGAGTTGCTTAGGATGATCGGGGACCTACGACCAGGTGAGGTGGTCATTGCGGAGAAGATCGACAGGATCAGCCGACTACCGTTGCCCGACGCTGAGAAGCTGGTAGCCAGCATTCGTGCGACTGGTGCAAGGCTAGCTATCCCTGGAATTGTCGATTTGTCTGATCTTGTTGCGTCGTCTGACGGCGTTGCCAAGATCGTTCTAGAGTCGGTGCAGGAGATGTTGCTTAAGCTCGCTTTGCAGATGGCACGAGATGAGTATCAGACCCGGCTTGAACGGCAGGCGCAAGGGATCGCGGTAGCTAAGGCACAAGGCAAGTATCGTGGCCGAAAAATTGATGATGTTGTTCATGCCCGGATAATCGAGCTTAGATCGGCCGCGTGTTCGATCTCAAGAACTGCGAGGTTGGCCGGATGTTCAGAAGCCCAGGTCAAACGCGTGTGGGCATTACATCGAGAGAAGAAGGAAGCGGGAGAGGCACTTGATAATGATGCCCCGAGAACTGCTAGACGTTCTAATTGACTTCGACCCCGACCCGATCCGTTTGCCGGGGGAGAGTAGGGGCCTGAGCAGGACGAGCTGGAACCGGTGCCGGATTGGGACGTCGTACATAATGTGGCGGTGCATCGAGAGGGAGGAACAATGTCTGAGCGCGTTGCGGCCCTCGGCGCTTCACGAATTCGATGTCAACACCATCGGCTGCTGGACGAAGCCCAAGGCGTAGCGGAGCCGGGGAGGTGTCGTGCGCAGCTGCGAGTGGCCTGAGCATGACAAATAGAGTTTCACTGGACTGCGCGGCTAGGTGCAAGCGTCTCAAATTTTCGGAACGTATGTGGTTGCTCCAGAACAAGAGGGCACCCGCACAATTCGAACGCAGGATGTGTTCGGCAGCCCAGAGGCTGTCCGCTGTTGTCTTGCTCTTCACCCACAGCACACTATCGGGCGACAAGCCCAACCCCGCCAAGCCTAGGGAGACGCTGATTAATTCGGCCGATCCGGTTCCCGCCGGTGCCGCAACCTGAGACAATGATGCTACGTTCCTCGCCCGCCATCGATCATGCAAAAGAGCTTCTCCGACCTCGAATACGCCGCCAAGAAAAAGCTCACGCGGCGCGACCTTTTTCTCGCTGAGATCGATAGCGTGACACCGTGGAGCAAGCTGCACAAACTGGTCGAGCCGTTCTATCCGAAGGTCGAAGGCGCTGGCCGTCCACCGATCGGGCTGGCGCGAATGCTGCGGATGTATGTGGCCCAACAATGCTTCGGTTTGTCGGACGAAGGCATTGAAGATGCGATCTACGACAGCCAGGCCATTCGCGCTTTCGTCGGCATCGATCTGGGCCGCGAGTCGGCGCCAGACGCGACGACGCTGCTCAAGTTTCGTCACCTGCTCGAAGCGAAAGATCTGACGCGCCAGATCTTCGATACGATCAACCGACACCTCGCCGAAAAGGGTTTGATGATGCGCGAGGGGACCATTGTTGACGCCACGCTGATTGCCGCGCCACCGTCGACGAAGAATAAGGATGGCAAGCGTGATCCGGAGATGCACCAATCGAAGAAGGGCAATGACTGGCACTTCGGGATGAAAGCGCACATCGGCGTTGATGCTGCGTCTGGCCTGGTGCACACCGTCGTGGGCACGGCTGGCAATGTCTCCGACGTGACGCAAGCACATGCGCTTTTGCATGGAGACGAGACCGCTGCGATCGGCGACGCCGGCTATCAGGGCGTGGAGAAGCGCCCGGAAAATATTGGCAAAGCGGTGACCTGGCACGTCGCCATGAAGCGCTCTAAACGCAAGGCGCTGCCCAAAAACAAACTGGGCCGCATGACGGAAAAACTGGAGCATTTGAAGGCCAGCGTGCGCGCGAAAGTCGAGCATCCGTTCCATGTCATCAAGAACCTGTTCCATCATCGGAAGACGCGCTACCGCGGCCTGGCGAAGAACACTGCGCAACTGTTTACATTGTTTGGCTTCGCCAATTTAGTGCTGGCTGGCCGGCGATTTAGGGTCACTGAAACCCGAGTTGCGTCCTGAGCGCCAAAAGGCGCAAGGAATACCGCTATAACGCATAAAAACAGGCTGTAGTGATCTCTAAAAAACGAGATCGCAGCTGGAGCGCGACCGCGTCGCCAAAAAACCTCGGAGACGCGAAAATCGTCAATTGATCAGCGTTTCCCTAGAACTTGGGGAACATGCGGAGGCTGGAGCAGGAAGATATTTTTCTGCTGGACTTGTTTCAGCGCGGGTGCGAGAAGCTGCAACTCACGAATTCCCGGTTGCTGAAAAAGAAGATCTACAAGACAGCCTGTAGGCCATCCACCGCCGACTAATTGCCGCGAGAGGGGAGGGAAACCTGTTTCCAAGCACCGTGTATCGGCGCGTGCGAGCTGGGATGCTCGCCATAGCGAAGGGTGCAATTCTTCCGGTGTTGGGCGAGTAATTTTGTCATTAGCTTTCATAGTTATATTGCATTTAACTATCTACACAGTGTTCGTGTCCGATTTTTTCGCGTACGCGAAAAAACAGCGCAGTGCGTAGTGAGCATTATTCCTTTTTACTTTGCACCGGTTCATATTGCTTCTCGTCAACCTCCGGCCCATACTCGATGTACCATGATTGCCCGACAATGCGCCGTGTCACGATATCTTGCTCGAAGCCAGTAATCGTCATCTGCCTACTTCCAATCCATAACACGACAGCATCCCGGAGTGCGGGAAGGACATCGTCCCCTGTGTCTTGAGAACGTAGATACGCGCTCTTCACACTTCGCCTCAGTTCACGGTCGTGGCTTTCACTTAATGTCAGCATGCCAATGTGTTCTGGGCGTGCTGTCACGGCTCTATGTCTTGGCAGCGGGACGCCACCGGCCTCGAACAAGCGTGCAACGCGAACTAACATCTCTTGCCTTAAGGAATATACTGTACAAAAGCACAGTATATAGCTTGTCAGATGCATAGAGCTAGTTTTGTGATTGTTTTGTGAATTTTTGAGTTTCGCTCAGGTTGGTCGAACGCCATTTCCCGGCGACCACCGAGGTTATGCTGTTCGTGCAATTGTTTTCGTGGCGACGCTGAGCCAACGCCTTCCGAACGGATCGCTTTGCAGTCCAATCCTACATTTATGGCGTACAATAAATGCTTGCTTTCCCCTTATTTATGGCGTGCATTAATAGCTATGGCAAACACTGTTGTGCAAAAAAAACCGGGGCGTCCGGCTTTGCCACCGGAGCAGAAACGGACTGGTCGAATCTCGATGCGGACATATCCTGATGTGGAAGAAAAGGCGCGTCGAGTTGGGACTGAGGCGGTCGAGCAGGCGATCCGAGCAATCAAAGAACCGAAGTAGGAAAGACTAAAACATGAAGAGAATTCAACTGATTGCATTTCTGTCTATTGGGTTGGTATCTTCTGTGTTCGCTGGTACTGAACTGGCAGACCTCGAGAAGAAGGCGATGCAACGTGACTACCAGGCGCAGCGAAACCTCGCGTATGTCCATCAAACAGGAGAACTTGACGCCCCGGTAGACCTTTTCAAAGCGTGCGTATGGCGTACCGTAATCATCCACTCTGGTCACGAGGAGATCGACCGAAGCGATGCCTCAAATTTCGACCGTGCTTGTGGAAGCCTGACAGCCAGCCAAAGGGTTGCAGCTGTTGCGAAGGGTGAGGCGCTGGCGCAGAAGTTGTACAGGCGGTAGGGACCCAATAATAGCTTACGATGCAACTACGCAAGAGGAAAAACCGTGCGAACAAGACTTTTCCCTGTTGACGAATGTCCTGTAGAGCGAATGAGTGACATTGAAACCTCGTTGGACATCCTCCGTGGGTTCGCGGAGGATGTCCAGGCTGGCGAGACCGAATATCCAGAGGATATGGTCGAGGCTTTGAAATGGGCGACCGCCGTACTGTCGGTGACGGCAGGATTGACAGCATCGAAGATCATTCCACCTATCTACAAGGCTCTCACATCCGACAAAGGCGTCAGCTTCAGGCATGTCGCTGCAATGGTCCCCGTCTTTTGTGAGGAAATGGAGCGCTGTATCGATGTTCGGCTAGCGGAGGCATCGAGGAATCATAGTGTTCAAAAACCGCTTGTTCACATCAGTGATGACGAAATGCCATTCTAGGAAAAGCGCCATGAGCCACGACGACGAACTGCACGAAGAACATTTCGCAGGGGCGAAGCGGCAAGAGCAAACATCTTCGCTGAACAGATCATGAAAAACTACCTCATACGAAATCAACGCTGGCTCAAGCCGATCTTCGGCGGATTCATGATCGTAGCAAGTACGCTTATGTTCAAGACGATGGAAAGCGAGACGGCCAATGTGATCCCCCAATGGCTCCCAGCGATTGGCATCATCGTTGCAGGCTTCGGCGCTGGTTTCGGCGCAATGTTCACAAATACCACTTCGGCCTACATCGTTCGCTTCGTTGGCACAGCAGCCGGGTTCGCAGTTATCTTGCACACAATCTTCCAATAGGTACGTAAGGCCAGCAGTAAGCGATAGCTCCAAGACACACCGTAGATAGCAGCCTTTGTGTACAGGGAACGGACTGGCAAGACTGGTTCAAGGTGGCGCGCTATATCGCCACAACATGGTTGAGACAGGAAATGGTTTCTACCGTTTAGAAAGCAACAACAACCCCAAGTGCTGGGGCATTTTTCGCTTACGCGAAAAACCGGGATGCCCGTTCCGGAGCGCGGTCGCTTCCGCTCCCTTGGTCGCTGCGCGACTGGTCGGCTACGCCGCCCACCCCTCCAGGCCACCACTTGCCGAACCCCGAATCCCTAAACCCCAACAGCGTCAAGACCCACGTTGAGCCGTACGGATTTTGGTGACACCGCGGCAGCGCTGCAGTTGCCTGGCCGTCACCATCGTGCAGGCCATGGTGACACCCCGGGCCACCAGGTGCGCGATCGGTGTCACCAATGCGATTGGTGTCAGTGGATCCACGCCGGCGCCGCGATCGTGTCACCAATCAAACCAGTTCGCAGCAGGTCGACGTCGCGGGCCGGTCGCATCGGGGCTGGCCGGGGTCGGCCCGGCCAAACCCGCCCCTACATGCTCCCGCGATGCAGGGGGTGCCGTCCTTCGGCGGCATCCCGACATTCGTCGGGACTCAAATCGCCCCCGTTTGCTTTGATCACATGCTGGTGAAAACCGGTTTGGCAGGACGGTGGTTGGCCGAAGGCCCAGGGCAATTGCGGGCGCTGCGGATGGCTTTCATAAGCATTAAAAAAGGCTATTGAAATGAGCTAAATCATTGATATAAATGAAGAAAACTCCAATAAATGACAACACAAAATAGTTGTCATTAATGTTGTCATCGACTATAATGATTACATGGTGGACGAAACGATTCACCAACTAAAACAGAAGTTAATGTCAACGTAATAACCGGAGTTTCAAATGAATTTCTTGAATAAGAGTTTTTGGATTGGCTTTCTTACTGCCTTGTTCCTCGTAGCACCTACTTTGATCGTCCTGTTCTACAAGATTGATCAAATGTTCGATCTTCGCTAAGCGTAATCGCCCCGATTTTCCGGGGCTTTCGGGAAACTTCAAAACTTATCAGGAGCGTGAAATGGCCTCAGTCAATAAAGTGATCATTGTCGGCAACCTCGGCCGTAATCCGGAAATCCGTTACATGCCAAGTGGCGAAGCGGTTGCCAACATTGCGGTTGCTACCAGCTTCGTCCAGAAGGATCGGAATACTGGAGAGACCAAGGAACTCACTGAGTGGCACCGTATTGCCTTCTTCGGTCGTCTTGCTGAAATCGTCGGCCAGTACCTCAAGAAGGGCTCCTCGATCTATGTCGAAGGCCGCTTGCAAACCCGCAAGTACACCGACAAAGACGGCATCGAGCGGTACGCCACGGACATCATCGCGGAGTCCATGCAGATGCTTGGCACGCCAGCTAGTGCGCAGCGTGACGAAGGCCATCAACAACCCGCTCTAGCCCCTTCGCAGCCGGTTCCTGAGCCTACACCGAGTCCAGCAGCTCCGACAGCAAAGCCAGCAGCCAAGCAAGCCTCCAATAAGCCATCGGGCAAACGGGGCGCGGTCAAGGCGGGCCAGGCCGAGGCGGCTGAGTAGTATCAATCAAGCGATCAAGCCCGACTTAATGGCCGGGCGTGTCAATAAAAAATTATTGGCATAACGGATGGCGAACTATAATTGCCACCGGATAACGACAAGAAACATGTCAACGTAACCGAGATAGGCACAGCTATGAAAGCTATGAAAATTCTTGCTTCAGCAAATCAGAAAGGCGGCGTAAGCAAGACGACCGTTATCGTGCACGTATCCTATGCCGTGGAGGCGCAACCCGTTCCCCCAGGCCTCGGGCCAGTCAGGATGCTACTGGTTGACCTCGATCCGCAAGGAAGCTTCAGCATCACGTTTCCCCCTGCACCTGGGAGCACGCCCGGCCTGCTGGCATCCGAGCTGTTCGCCGTCGAGGAATCGGACGCTGCGCCTGAGTACCTGAAAGAGCACGTCGCTATTATTCGGGCCGATCAAGGGTTGGAAGATTGGGTCGGCAGAGACGATGAAGAAGTCATTCGCCGTTTTGTACGGCGCATACGTAAGTTCGATGGACAGTTCGATCTATGCCTAATTGACACGGCTGGCGAGCTGGGATTGAAGCTGACGGCCGCATTGGCCGCGGCCGACGCCGTGATCTGCCCGGTGGCGGTTGGCCTGTATGAGATTGCAGGCTTAGCGAAGCTGTGGGGCCTGATCAAGTCGGTGAAGACCAAGTACAACCCGCGTTTGCAGATGATGGGCATGCTCCCCTCGATGGTGAACACGAAAAGCCCAGAAGAAATGGAAGGTCTGGAAGTGCTGCGCAAGAAATTTGGGACAGCGATCTTGCCTCATGTGCTGGGATTCCGTGCCTCGGTAAAGCAAGCTACAGCGCGTCGGCGCCCCGTTTGGTCGAACACCAAAGGAGCTGGCCATCTGGCAGCGGCGAGGGAGTGGAAGGCCGCATGCGACACGATATTGAAGAATCTGGGGAGTCTACGGAAATGAGTAAAACGAATGCATTCGACGAGCTGGGCGACATTCTCAGCAACGATTTCACCGACATGATGAAGAAGGGCTGTCGTCTGGAAATCCTTAGCCTCACTGATATTCTGGTCGATGCCCAGATTCGTGAGCAGTTCGAGGACGAGGAAAACACCTTGAGCGACATGGAGGCGAGCATCAAACGCCACGGCGTGTTTCAGACCGTGTTGGTACGCCCAATTCCGGGCCCGATTCCCTACAAGCTGGTGGCCGGCGAGCGCCGGTATCTCGGATCGGAGCGTGCTGGCGAATTGACGATTCCGGCCATGATCAAGGAGTTGACTGACGAGGAAGCAGACGACATCCAGCTGGCTGAGAACATCCAACGCAAGAACCTGACGCAAATCGAGCAGGCCAAGAAGGTGCAGAAGGATTTGGACACGCTGGGAAGTGTCGATGCCGTCCTCGAGAAGCATTCCAAAGGGCGCAAGTGGCTGTCACAGATTCTGTCGCTGCTGACCCTGCCTGAACAGGCAAAACGCTTGATCACCGAGCAAATCAGCGCCGACGTTGATCTAATCAACTCGGTCAAGGTGGTTGAAAAGAATGATCCAGCGGCAGCGAGAGCGTTGGTTGATGACTTGAAGGAGACACGCGGCAAAGGCGATGCGCGTAAGAAGGTAGCGGAGGTTAAAGCCCAGGTTAAGCCGAAGGCCACCAGGCCAGCAAAAGAGGGTGCAGCGACAGCGAATGATGAGCAGTACACTTTGCCGGGCACGACCGTAGCCGGTAATTTCGCGGACGCGAAAATCGGAGCAGGACAGTCGGAAGCGAATCAGGGAGAGGCAACGGCACAACGTTCCCCGCGGCTGACCGCGCCAGAAGCATTACATAATGCGTTCATGCTGATTTTTGAAAGTGGCTCGCATCCGAAGATGTTTTTGGAGACGCTGCAGCCCGAAGAACGGGAAGACGTACAGGCTTGGCTCGAATCGTTCTTCCATGCTGGACGGCAGTGCAAGAATCTGTCGAAGGCTGTGATCCAAGGTTTGCGGAATGGCAGCTTTGCTGATGACGGCGCAGGTGCGTTCGCAATGATGGCATTCTTGCAGGGGGCAGATGCAGAGGTGAAGAAGTTCAGCGTCATCGACGTGTTAGGACTTGTACGACCATAGCAGGGCAGGGGGCATGGCCCCCGCCTTTTATAGATTCAAAGGTAGATTATGACTAGAGCTAAGCGGCGCATGACCGCAGCCGATTTTGACGCGGTGCGGCCCCTGTTGAAGAACATTAGCAATGAGAGAGTCGCGGCAGCGCGCGCTGCCCTTGTTGAAGGCGAGACGCTGGCCGAGATCGCGGCCCGTTACGGATGGTCACGCCAAGCCGTTAACACAGCCGTAGGCACGTTTTGGGACAAGCTTGCAGAGTATCAGGAAGCACAGCGCACCTCGACGCATGCGGGCGTTCTCGTGCCCCCTGGATGGGAAGTCGTGACACTGATCGCACCAAGGGCTTTGGTGGAGAAGTTTCGAGCCGAGATAGCTGCGTTACCCAGCGTTGCGGTGGAGAAGCAAAGGTAACAGACACGCCGCAAACATATAGCCGAAAAAAACCCGGTATCGCGTCGCGTACCGGGCTGTCAAGTCAACGTAAGCCGGATCAAATGACCCTGCTTAGCGTGCAAATTCTACCATACCCCTCCCTCTGCATTCCACCAGCGCTTGCCTTAGCCTCATCGCCAGCAAACACGTTTCCCTGCCAAACCGGTTTTCACCAGCATGTGATCAAAGCAAACGGGGGCGATTTGAGTCCCGACGAATGTCGGGATGCCGCCGAAGGACGGCACCCCCTGTATCGCGGGAGCATGTAGGGGCGGGTTTGGCCGGGCCGACCCCGGCCAGCCCCGATGCGACCGGCCCGCAGCGGTCGTATGTCGTGACTACCGCGTCAATGCGATCGCGGCCCACAATGCCCATACGCCCAGCAGACCGGCACCTGCAATCGGTATCGGCTTCCAACGGAATATCAAGATGGCTTTCAAGACTCGACCGGTCCCGCATATCACAGGCTTTAGCATTTGCATGTTGGTCCTCCTTATCAAGTCAATTTGGTGACGACCTGGCGTGGTCGGTGCAGATCTTGCGTCACCAAATTTACTATCGAGCGAACTTGTCATCGAACGACTTGTTGCGCTCAGTAGCAACGTTCTTCTCGGTGCGATCAATCGCCAAGTAGCCAACCACCGAGGTTAGTAGAACGACGATGATAATGATTGCAGGTAACTTTCGCATGGGACACTCCTGTTAATACAGCACTTATTGCCAGTAGCGCATTGCTACTAAAACCGTTACGCCTGCAACGATACCACTAATTACTGCCTGTATGATAGATGTAGCCCAACGCTGTTTCACTTGGGACTTATTCTTTTCGCTAGCTACTTCTAATTGCTGGGTTGCATTTCTAAGTAGTTCTGTTGTTTTCTCGGCCTCATAACCCATCGCGTTTTTAGCAGCGTTCATTATTTCTGCTTTTGCTTCTGCCGCAGCTTTCAACGCTGATGACATATGAGCTTGGTTCGACCTCTGAACCAGATTTTCGCTCGCTGCCTGAATTGACCGGTGCAACACCACTAAGCTACCTATCCGCTCATCCAATTCGGCATTGTTTTTAGATAGCGAGTCAGTCAGTGAATTCGCATGTTCTTCAAGAATTGCTTGATTTAGTGCGACCAGGACAAACACCGGATCAACGTCATCAACCCGGATGCCTGTCTTTTCAAATATGGCTAGTTTGAGTCTTTGGATATCCATTTACCATTCGACCGCATCCAGTTTCTTGTATACGTCGCGTATTACCGAGCTAAGTCGGCTTCGCTCAAGTACGTTGAACTCGTCATTTTCCAACACCTCTTTCAAGGTTAGACGTGCTTTTTGCATGCGCTTGATGTCATCACCAAAAGTATCCGAATTTCTGCCCTGGAGCAGAATTACGCCAATTACATGGTTCGCATTGCTAGCGAAGGTTTTCGATTCAACGAAGTTATCAGTCGTGCCCCAGCTGGCATTCTCGTTCAGCCAAACGACCATCGGGCACGTCGTCTGTTTTGCCAACGACACGAAACCGGACGTTGTGTCTTTGAGGTTGTCGCCACCACCGATGATAGTATGGATATAGACTTTCTTCCCCGATTCTTCGAGAAGCTCAATAAAGTTGTTTTCCATCAGATACGACATTAGAGGTGAGAACGTATTCGCGCCGTTATCGATTACGATGTTCTTATTGCTATTCAGGATGTCCAACATCATTTTGTCAAACATCTTGCGGTTGATTGTACGGTCGGGATTCATGACATCGACCTCTGTCACGTTCAACGCCTTGTATGCAGCCAGGGTTGCATTCTCCTGATCCGTGTCGAAAGATTGCAGAGTGCCGGGAGAATTGTGATCGATCCATTGGCCCAGCAAGGAAGAAACTAGCGTTTTGCCAATGCCACCCTTACCCTGTACTACGAAATGCACCGTGTTTTCCATGTTATTCATGAGTTCTTCCAATTAGATGTTGCCGTTTTTGTCATGTTTAAAGCGACTGCCTTCGGCCTCGCTTTTCTGTTCTTGCAGGCGTTTTTTCAGCTTTTCAGCTTGCGGCAGATTTTCAGCTTCTTTATCTGGGGTGCTGGATGTCGGCGCTGCCTTTACTTCGGGAGAGCTATGCGGAGTGGCCTGGTTTGCTGTGATTTTTTTAGAGAAACGTCGCACGGCTTCTCTGGAAATTTCAACTCCCACAGTTGCCAACCATTCTCGAACTTGTTGGTCCGTATAGCCGTAGGATTTCAGCTGTTTTATCTGGCCTTCATACTTTTTTAGGCGATTGATCTTTTTTCCAGGCGGGACTTTATTGACGAATTCTTCGATATCCATTTTTAGGTTATTCCGCTCCTGGGTAGTATTGCCTGTCAGCAAGCTTCTCTTGTCGTCTTGCAACCTTTTGCAACGGCATGCAACCATAATGCAATTATAGTAGTACGTATTGCGCGTATTTGCAACCGTAAGCTACCAAATGCAACTTAGCCGTTGGTGTCCATTAGCTGCGACTACGCTAGCTTAGGCACGACAGATATGATTCCATAACTCGTTCCGAGTTCTGGTATCATATCCGTGCCAAAGGGGTGTCCCCTTTGAAACCCCGGCGCCGAAGGCGCTGGGAGCGGCCCGGAGGCCGCGACTGGTAGACCGCGACGCGGTAGTAATCTTTCCAAAGGGCTGACAATGGCGCGACCGCGCAAGTACCAGGAAAAGCTTGATGTCTCCATCACCGTTCGTCTCACTACAGCGGAAGGTGCGGAGCTGCGGGCCAAGGCCGCTGAGGCGAATATGTCCCCGGCTGAATACATTCGCGATTACGTCATGAAGGAGAAGACGGTTGTAATTGCTCGTCCCAAGGCAAGCCTTGAAAAGAAGCGTATGCAGTTCCTTTTCAACAAGACCAGCAATAACATGAACCAGATCGCTCACGTTCTTAATGGTGCGAAGCTGGCAGGCATTCTAAAGCCTTCGTTATGCATGGACGCGGTCGGTCGGCTGGAGGCAATAGGCAAATATCTTAAATCGGCGCTTAATCATGTTGATTAGGATCAGTGGCGGCAGCGAAGGAATCAAGGCTTACTTGGAGAACGGTCACAAGCAAGGCCGGGAGTTCCATCGCGACCAGCTCGATGAGCGCGTGATACTTGCTGGCGATCTTGAGTTCACTGACGAGCTGATCAATCAGTCCGAGATTGACGGCGAACGGTATCTGCATATCACGTTAGCCTTCAAAGAAGACGTGCTCACGCGTGCTTCGATGGAAGACATCGTGCGCGACTTCGAGAAGTTCGCATTTGCTGCGTATGGTAAGAACGAGTATAACTTTTATGCCGAAGCTCATCTTCCGAAAATTAAAAGCTATGTGAGCGAAAAAACCGGCGAGACAATCGAGCGAAAACCTCATATCCATTTCGTCATTCCAAAGACCAATTTGCTGAGTGGCGGGGCGCTCAATCCATTTGGGATGGTCGAATATAACGAGCGGTTCATCGATGCGTTCCAAGAGCACGTAAACAATAAATACGGGTTGGCAAGTCCGAAGGAGCACCGTCGTGTTGAGTTCAACGATGCTTCCGACATGATCAACCGCTATAAGAATGATGAGTTTGAGGGAAGCAATAAGGAACTGCGTAAGGAGCTGTTAGCCGTCATTTTGGATCGCGATATTACCGATCATGCGGCTTTCCAAAACCTTCTCGCTGAATATGGCGAGGTCCGAACTCGGAACCAGGGGAAACCCAACGAATACCAGAACGTGAGGCTTGCAGGTAGTGCCAAGGGCGTCAACCTCAAGGACTATGTTTTCTCTAGAGAATTCATTTCTCTTAGTGCCGATGAAAAGCACGCAGCCCTTCGCGCCGAGGTAGTTCGCAAGTATGAGGTCGAAGGCGTTGCCCGAACCGATTCCGAAACTATCTCTCAAGGACTAAACGAATGGTACGATTTTCGCGCCCGCGAAATTAAGTACATCAATAGCGGCAACAAGAAACTTTTTGCCGCTTATAAGGCGGCGAGTCCCGATGATAAGCGACTGATACTTCAAGAACGCGCCGACAAGTTTTATTCCAAGTATAAGGAACCGCACAATGAGCCAGAAGGATTCAGACAAAACCCCTTCGATCACGTCTACGGATTCAAGCAGCCAAGTCGGGACATCGATGGACGAGCATACGGGGATGGACGAGACGCCCCAGAACGGGCTAGGAGAGACGAGCGAGCTTTCGGTGAACGAAGTGATGGGCCAGGGGGCGATGGGGCCGCTATGGGGCGATCTGGAGGATTTGGAGGGCGGTCCGCCGATGGGGGACAGCGACCACTCGATGACCTCACCAGAAGACAGATCGCCTTTACCGCAAGTCGGCAGCACAACCCTGTCGCAAATACCCGTCTCGATGAAGCCGAAACCCTCCACAGTGTGCGAACACTGTCCGGCTTCGATGTGGTTCTCCACGCCAACCAGCCTGCAAAACTACTGCCGGATCACCCACAAGATCAGCTGGTCGACGGAGCAGCCAGTCCAGCTGACGCATTGCGACGGCATCGCCATCGCGAGCGCGGCGGCCGCAGCGGGCGGGTGAACGCGACTGGTCGACTTAGCGACTCATCGCTAGGCCAGCGTGCACGCGATCTGCGCGAGGAGCAGCTAGCGATGACAGCGAACGAGTTGGCAGAGTTTAGGCAAATTAGGGCTAGCCTGGATGCCAATCGGCTATTGGCAGAATTATCACGGTCCCACGGACTGATTGTCGACAAGTACGCGGTATCGAGCGCGCCGGATGGCAGTGCGCGTATCTATTGCGGAAACCGGAAGCTCAATGTGTCAGATTTCTTGACCAGAGAAATGCGGCTGTCGTGGGCTGAGTCCGCAATCATTCTCCGTGAGTCCCATAGCCGTCAAGCGACCATGCACCCCACGCATGGCCCCCGGCAGGCACCGTCACCAGCGCTGTGGCGTCAGTTCCAATCCGAGCGGAAAGGACGCGGTGGCCAGCGCTTACTTTGGACTCGCCAGTTCGAGAGCGAGCGCGTGCGCCGGGAGGCGCTGCGAACAGTCCTTGAGCGGGAAAAGGGCCAGGCCCGGCTATTGCTGCCTGCGCAGCGGAAGGCCGCTGAATCAGTCGCGCGTATGACGTATGTAGCCGCCGAGCGAACATTGGCCGATCAGGTTCGCATTGAGCGGCAACAGTTACGCACTCCTGTCTCCGAGCAGTACGCTACCTTCCTTCATGCAAAAGCCGAGCAAGGCGACGGCCAAGCCTTGATCGAGCTGCGCCGCATGGCGAAGATGACGCCGCCGCGCGCACAGCAGGAAGTCGCCTCGATTTCCCCGGTTACAGCCCATCCGGAAGCGAACGGCATCTTCTATCGCGGCAGGGACATCAAGTACCGGGTCTACATGAACGGCGACGTGCTGTATTCCCAAGGTGGCCGGGCCATTATCGAGGATCGTGGTAGCAAGCTTATGATGCTGCAAACAGATCGGTTCGCCATCGAAACGGGCCTTCGCTTAGCGCAGGAGAAGTTCGGTAGCGTCATGATCCTATCCGGGCCGAAGGACTTTCAGGAGCGCGCAGCTTTGATTGCTGCTGAGGCTGGCGTCAGTGTCACGTTCAACGATAAAAAGCTGGAGAAGATCAGGTCAGATCGGACTGCCGAACTTGCGTCCGAACGGGCCAGAAAGGCCGAGCACCGCGAGCTGGGGCGCGAATATCTTTCCAGTCGACTTATGCCCAGCTCTCGTCCGGGGGCCGATGTACCAACGGCACCGGCTGGCGAGCCAGCCAAACCATCGCGCGGCGTCGATAGAACACAAGACAAAGAGCCAGATCGTGATCGCTAAGTTGGTGACAACGCCGGCGACCAGGATCTGCCGCGGCGTCACCAAAATGAATTGGTGACGCCTGGCGCCGCTCGAGCAGCTGCAAGTGTCACCAATTTTTTTTGGTGTCACGATCGCGGCGCCGGCGCGGATCCACTGACACCAAATCAGTAGCAGTCGCTTCATTCTGCTTCTGGCCGAGCTTGTACAGAATTTGCTTCAGGAACTTGGAGCGCTTCAGTAGGGTTTCGCGGGCGCGAAAATATCACCTGTCGCGGTCTGGATCGTTTGACCGGTCAGAACCCTGCTGTAGCTGCGCTTTGAGCGAATCCTTGGTGTGTTCGATGTTGCGTTGGTCGTAGCGGACGACTTCGCCACTGTCCATCTTCGCTATCAGAGCCACTTTAACGCTTTGTATCGCCAGTCTGGTCTTCGCCGTATCCCACCCCTTGCTTACTACATATTTCGATGCCGCGTTGAGCACGTCGTAAGCCGGAGCCAATTCCGGATATGCATCTACAGCTTGATCTCGCTCCGCACGTTCAAACGCGATGGATCGCCCCGGCCTGATCGCTTCCACTAACAGATCGTTCAGTTCTGGAGAGCCCTGTAGTCGTGACATGCTGCTAACAACTCGCATTATCGAATTTGGGTGCTCAATATCAGGTTTTGCCAGCCTGTTAACCGCTAGGTCACGCGCGATATAGAGCGAGTCACGGCCATGAGCTGATGTGGCAAAGCGCTCCCAATCGATCACATATCCAGCCCGGTCCGCAAGTTGCGACGTGAACGACCGCAGCGTACGGCTGTTCCCATCAGGGAAAGGGTGTACATAGTCCAATTCGCTGTAAATTCTACTGATTGCCTCAGTGAATTCCTTGCGACCGAGCTGTGTATCGGCACCAGGCAGCTTATTGCTCAGTATGTCTTCGAGTCGATGCCTGGCCGTCTCGTCCATCTTCGAATAGGCAACGAAAAATGGACCACTCTTGCATTCCAGAACACGGTGCTTCATCCACGTTGCACCGGCATTGAGCGGCGGTCGAAACTCGCCTGGAGTAGCTTCCGCAAATCCAGCAGAGGGCAAGTCCTGAAAGATGCGGCGGTGTATCTCACGCAGATGAGCAACATCAAACTTGCCTCGAACTGGAGCGAACCGAAGCTCTGCAATACGGGTACTTGTAAGGTCAGCTTCGAGGAGCTGCCGCAGGGCGTCCTTTGGATCAGTCACGGGATGCTATTTCGTGCTTCCGCTTGATCGCAGCAATGCATTCCTCGATGCTAACCTCGCCACGCACAAATTGCTGCTGCAGCCCTTCAGCATCCGCCGATACTTTTAGACCTTCGAGGGCTACCGAGGCGCGTCCAAAATTCACAGCTGATTGCCGCTGTGCAACGGTAGTAGCCGCCAGCTGGGGCTTGTCCTGGTTGACTTTAGCGACGAACGTACGCATGAACTCACGTAGCACTTGGGCAGCTGGACGGTCAATCATCTCAGCTGCTTGCTGGAATTCGGCTTTCAAATCCGTCGAAACTCGAAACATCATCTGGTCATCTTTAATCATCATGCCCTCCATCTAATTCAGCTTCATTATACTCCAATGTATATACATTGTCTTGGCGTACAATGCGCGCATTGTAGTATGGACAGGATGTCAAGATCATGACTCAATTCAGCGATGCACATCAGCTTGCAAATCGATTGCACCTTGCCCTGCTGGATATGCAGGACGCGCGGCGCTACCTCGATGCCTATAAGGAGCTGGCGGTACCAGAGCCGAACCCGAATACAGAACTGTCGCGGACGCTTCGTGAGGCGTTGATGGTGGCAGCAATCGTGGCGTACTGTCGCCCGTTCAGCAGGAATCACTCTCCAGGGCGAGCAACTAAAAAGTTGTTGATTGAGGATTTTTGGTGGGTCAACAACGATGGCCCGCAAACGGCGCTGCACTCTCTAATCATTGCCAAGAGAGACAAGTTCGTTGCGCACGCGGATTGGGAAGCACGCTCGACGGAGATTGTCGAGCTGACGGCTACTGCCGTGAAGCGTACATTCTCAGTGCCCGATGTGACAGAGGGACTGAACCCCACGGAGTTTTCGGCTTTGGCTTTTGCTGTGGAAAGAGACTGTTTTTACCAAGCGATGGGATTACAGCACAGGATGTACCGAGAGCAGCAGAGACGAAACGCATCATAGTAGCTTTTGGTGACAGCCTGGCTCCTGCAGGGGCTGTAGTGCGACACCATAGTCTTCTCTTTGGATTCGCGACGGCCGCATCGGGGCTGGCCGGGGTCGGCCCGGCCAAACCGCCCCTACATGCTCCCGCGATACAGGGGGTGCCGTCCTTCGGCGGCATCCCGACATTCGTCGGGACTCAAATCGCCCCCGTTTGCTTTGATCACATGCCTGAACTGGTTCAGCAAGAACATGCCAGCAATCGACGTTGACCCTTCCCCTGATACTGCATTCGGGCGCGCATGTCGGGTGACACAGTAAGTGAAAAATCGGGTATTGATTGCAAAGGCTTTTTTCACTATTTCTGTCACACCGGGCATAGTGAAGTGACAGAGAAAGTGAAAAATTTCGGCTGATGTGCCTCGAATACTGAAAAATTTTGGCGGGCTGGCGGGACCTATCGACAGGCCGCTTTCGACCCGAAACGGACGTTGCTGAATAATTAAATAAGTAGCCATAAAGCCTGGCGTCTCACCTATTTTCAAAGAGCACGGGAAGCGTGGATTGTTTTAAAATTGAGAAAGACATCGTGTGCGTAAGCAACGCAGTCTTCAAGGGCGAGGCCACTGAAATGGTTGCCAATGAGGTAGACGTTTGGCTTTTTAACATGGCACCCTACACGATTGGACAAATCGGGCAGCTGTTGTTGTTTCAAGAAAATTTTGCTGTTCAAATCAAGTTTCGATGGGTGATGGCATACCTTGTTAGAATCGTCGCTTCGCTGAATGATCTCGGAGTATGCGATGGCAGAATCGAACGCTACAATCGCCGGCAAATCCTCGGGTAGTCGGCGTAAAACCGATGTCTCAAAATTCGCTGTCCCGCCATAACCTGTCTGCTCCACAAGCTCAGGGAACTGAGCCAGCGAACTGGCAGGAATTGCAAAGACAAGTGAACGGCACCAATAGGTTTCCGAACGGGTTTTTACAAGAAACAGTTCCCCTGCCTGGATTGCCTCGGCGCGACTCTGCAATTTGTAGTGCACGCGAGTCGCGAGTGCTTGAATCAAGCTCTCGATGCCGCCTGCCAGTGTGAACTTCTTCGGATAGCCGATTTTTTTCGAACGCCGCCTGGCCTTCAAAAACAGGTCAGATGGCAGTCCTTCCGGCGACTGATTATAAAGTGCACGCAACAGAGGTTTGAAAAACGAGATCATATTCCTCGTTCCAACCATATTGGACAAGGACGCCAGTAACATTGGTTCATCACCAAGCCGTGGAATACCGTGATTCCGAACGATACTTGACGAAAACGCCAGTAGCGCTGAAAAAAATCGTAGATTCCTAAATAGTGAACGAGGGTGGTCGTCGATGTCTGATTTAACCAATATTTTTTTCTGCGTTACGTCTTTAATTTGTAGATCGAACGTCTCGATGAGTTCAATACATTTGGCGTAAGAACTGTACAAAGTGTGTGCGCCAAGTTCTATTTCCGCCATACCATCAAGGTTGGGATAGCTGTGTACACATCCACCAAGCCGTTCAGATGCTTCGAGCACCAAACAACTGATGTCAAATTTTTCGCATTCATAAGCAAATGTTAGTCCGCTAACTCCTCCGCCAATGATCACCACATCATAGACCACTAGCGCACCTGCTCCGATTGGTTGGTCAAGCACTGGTAAGAGAACCAATTCCGCATGATCAATACCTTTAAGTTATAGAAGTTGAAAATTAGCAACCAATGTGAGGCTTGGCATAGATGAATTAATCAGGACTTCTTGGAGGATTCCCGAAAATTATCACTAATTTTTTATGACCGCTTTTGGCCGAACCCGGCCGTTCAGCTCAACATGGTGGGGTCGCCAGGTCGCAAACAATCGAAGACTATAACGCAGGACCGGATCCGACGTCTTTATGCTAATGAAATTATAGCCAGGTGAGAAACGTCAGGTTAGACTGAAAAGACTGGATTCTTCACCCAGCGTTCGTTGCCATTTTCCTTCGGCAACACTTATCGCATAAGAAATATATGAAGGTCCGTCATGCAAACGTCTCCTCCCAGTAATCAAGCTGCCCCGGCGCGCAGCTTGGTAGCAGAGTTTTGTGCCTGCCGAGATGATGTTCTTGACCAATGGAGAAAGCGAGTCGCCGTAGAGGTTGACGCTGCCGCTAGTCTCCGCAATCCGATCCTGGTCGATACTCTTCCTATTCTCTACGACAACATCGCAGAAGCACTTGCCGTTAGCGATGGTCGTGACGTCGCAACTTCTGGTACAAATCTTGCAAATGTACATGGTCGTGAACGTGCAAGGATGACCGAATATGGCCCGCAGGATTTGATACACGAACTACAGATTTTTCGCGAAGTTTTATTCGATGTGACAAAACGAAGGGGCCTGCGGCTACGGACACATGATGCTGAGATAATCGGACATTCGATTGAAGCTGCAACCCGTGAGTCGATCGTCGGCTACAGTCTGGCTAACAAAGAGGTCAGCGAGGCCTTTATCTCCAGCTTATCGCATGACTTGCGAAATCCACTTCATGTCGCGAGTGCTTCCGCCCAGCTCATCCAGTTGACCACATCGGACCCCAAAGCCAGTGCGTTAGCGAAACGGGTCGTTAAGAAGATACGCGAGACCGACGCCATGATTCAAACTCTACTCGATGCTGCTGTCCTGAAAGGGCGCATGAAGCTGAAGCTAAGGTTGGCAGAGTTTGAAATCATGCTTCTCGTCGAAGAGGTATGCACTGACATTCCAGTGAGCGGTCAGCGCGTCAGGGTTACTGGTGAGCAAATAAAGGGCTACTGGTGCCGCATGTCGATGAAGCGCATGCTAGTGTCAGCAGCGGTTGTAAACTGATACACGCAGTGATTGAAAACTGATACACCGTTTTGAGATGATGGCTGCTTTGCGGAGCAGCCTTGAAACCCAACGAGGTGTACGTGGAAATTCAGTTATTGAGCAAGCATGGGTTGAGTCTGCGGCGCATCGCCGCCGAGGTGGGCTGCGCGGTGAACACGGTGCGACGACACTTGGCGCTGGAGGCGGTGCCGAAGTACGAACGCAAGGTCAAGCGCCCTACGAAGCTGGCGGCGCACGAAAGTTATCTGCGTGAGCGGCAGGCGGCGGCGCAGCCGAATTGGATACCGGCCAGCGTCTTACACCGCGAGATTGTCGAGCGTGGCTACCAAGGTGGTCTCAGCCAGTTGCGTGCGTTCATGCGCTCATTGCGTCCGGCGCTGCCGGTCGAGCCTGAGGTGCGCTTCGAGACGGCGATGGGCGAGCAGTTGCAGGTTGACTGGGTCGAATTCCGCAAAGGCAGCGCGCCGCTGCACGCGTTCTGCGCCACGATGGGCTACAGCCGCGCCAGCTACGTCGAGTTCGTCAGCGACATGAAGGTGGCCACGCTGATCGGTTGCCACGAGCGCGCCTTCGCCGCGTTCGGCGGCGTGCCGCGCAAGGTCCTGTACGACAACATGAAGACGGTGGTGATCGAGCGCGATGTGTACGGCGACGGCCAGCACCGCTACCATGCCGGCTTCCTGGACTTCGCCAAGCACAGCGGCTTCATCATCAAGCTGTGCCAGCCGTACCGGGCTAAAACCAAGGGCAAGGTCGAGCGCTTCAACGGCTATCTGCGCCGTTCGTTTTACGTGCCGTTGGCGAGCCGCCTTGCCCAGAGCGGTTTGCAGCTTGACGTCGTGACGGCGAACGCCGAGGTGGCGCGGTGGCTGCGCGAGGTGGCCAACGAGCGGGTGCACGGCACCACGCAGGAGCAGCCGGCGGTGCGGATGGCGTTGGAAGTGCCGCACTTGCAGCAACTGGCGCCGCCGTGGCGCGGCGACGTGGCCGCCGCGCGGCCGCAGTTGGCCGAACCGGAGACGCCGCTGCCGCGACCTGCCATCGTGGCCGAGCGGATCGCCGAAGCGGCGCCGGCGCAGCACCCGTTGGCGGTCTATGAGCAGTTGCTGATGAACGTCAAGCAAGGGGTGGCGGCATGAACCTGCAATATGAACGGATCGCCCAGATGTGCGAAGCGCTCAAGCTGCCCTTTGTGGCACAGGGCTACGGCGCGGCGGCCCAGCAGGCGGCCAAGGATGAGATAGCCTACAGCGACTTCCTGGAGGGACTGCTGCGAGAGGAAATGGTGGGACGGACGGTGCGCAAGCAGAGCATGATGACGCGCCTGGCCGGCTTCCCGGCGATCAAAACGCTGGAGCAGTTCAACTACGACTTCGCCAAGGGCGTCAAGCGCAGCCAGGTCGAGGAACTGGCCGGGTTGGGCTTCATCGAGCGCAACGAAAACGTGGTGCTCGTCGGCCCCAGCGGCGTTGGCAAGACCCACCTGGCGATGGCGTTGGGGTACAAGGCCACACAGGCCGGCATCAAGACGCGCTTCATGACGGCGTCCGATTTGCTGCTGACGCTAACGACGGCGCACGCGCAAAACAGCTTGAAGACGGTGATGCACCGGGCCATCAAGACGTACAGGCTGCTCATCATCGACGAAATCGGCTACCTGCCGATGAACCGCGAACAGGCCAACCTGTTCTTCCAGGTGATCGCGGCGCTGTACGAAAAAGGCAGCCTGATCGTGACAAGCAATCTGCCGTTCGGGCAATGGGACGCGACGTTTGCGCAGGACGCAACGCTGACGGCGGCGCTGCTGGACCGCTTGCTGCACCACGCCCATATCGTGCCCATAGCTGGCGAAAGTTACCGGCTGAAGCATCAGCGACAGGCAGGAATTGTGCAGAGTATCAGGGGCGACCAGGCCGCTTGACCGGGCTACGAAAAGAGGAAAAATCCAGCGCGTGCTGGTGACGGAGGTGTATCAGTTTTAAATCGCTGCGAGCGCCAAAACTGTATCAGTTTTCAATCGCTGTTGACAACTATGAACTTGGACATGACGGGTATGGCGACCCCTGAGGGAAAGGAATTCCTCCGACTGCGGGGCGGGGTCGTCGGTTTAGAAATGTTCAAAGAATATATGGAGATTCTCATGAAGACCGGCGTCACGGGCTACCCCTACGTTAAAGCAAAACTGGTTGGCCCAGCTGGCGATCCGCACACTCCCATTGGCCGACTTGTAGACATTCAAAAGGTCCGCGACCTCACTGCGTACACCTTTGCCCTGCCGGCCCCAAAGGGTGCAAAAGTGAATGCAACGGTCGCTGCGCGCGGCCGCGCGCTCTTCAGCCAACAATGCGTTAGCTGTCACAATGTCGATCAGAGTAAGCCTGTGCCGCTGCGCTTGGTCGACTTAAAGACTCTCTGGCCGGGTTATGCGCCCGTGCCGGTTGGACTGCGCGGAGATTCCAAACAAAGCACCGTTCTCAATTCGCTCGGTACATTTGACGACAAGATGGTTATAGCTGACGCCAGCCATCGTGGTGAGCCTCGCCTGCCTCGTGGGAATGCGCTACCTCTGCTCCTCGACTTGGATCGCACGACTCTCTTTCTCCACGATGCTTCGGTTCGAAGTTTAGAGGAACTCTTCAATCCCAAGCGTGGAAAATTATCGCCTCACCCATTTTATCTAAGCGATGCAGCCGAGCGCAAAGCATTGATCGATTTTCTGCGGAGCTTGGATACTGAACCGCAGAATATTGTAAGTAGTAAGTAACAGGATGTCCGATTTTTTTGGGCCTGTTGACTGGCAGAGAATTTTTGTGCCAGAGATCGCTCTCATGGAAATATTCGTTCGTGGCACGATCATGTACTTGATGCTAGTTGGGCTGATGAGGGTTGTACTCAAGCGCCAAGCCGGCGGCATTAGCACAGCTGATGTCTTAGTGATCGTCCTGTTGGCCGAAGTGGCTGGGAACGGTTTTGCAGCCGAATACAAATCGGTAGTGGAAGGGTCCGCGTTGGTGGCCACAATTCTATTTTGGACATATTCGTTAGAATGGTTGGCGCATCGCTATTCTTTTGTTAGCCGCATCTTGCACGCACCAACTTTGCTCCTTATTGAAGATGGAAAAATGTTGAGGAAAAACATGCGCACGGAACTGGTTACGGTCGAAGAGTTGATGGCACAGTTGCGCGAAAACGGAATCGAAAGTTGCTCCCAAGTCAAACGCGCTTGCATGGAAGCAGATGGCATGATTAGCATCATCAAGATGGACCCTTGATCGACTCCCTGTCGGCAGCCATCAAAGCAGCAACGGCAAGCCATTCTCATCAGCGTTTTGGGGCGCCTGCCTCAAACCTCAAGCGACGGCTGCGCATCGAGGCTCTAAGCTGGACTACTGTCAAGGGCGGCTTAAAATGATACAGGTGTTCGTCTCCAGGGATTTAAATTTAATACACCTCCGCCGTTAGAACGTGTCGGTGTCTAGGTATTTTCTGGGTCGTCACTTCCTTCATGAAAACATCGCCACTGCCGCAGCGGTGCCGGCTCACCGCCTAACCTAGCAACACTATGATACCGCGCCAACTCACGTACCGACCTTCAGAAAACCGCTAAATTCTTCTCTTAGTAATGCTAGTTTCGGGTCAATATATAGTGGACCCCGGATCTGAGACGGTGGTTTAAGCTGTTGTCTGTGAATGCGTATTCCGGTGAACGTGACCGATCATTCCGGGGAACGTGACCGCTGCGCATGAGATGGCGTTACGCGGTCAAATTCTAATCCCTGTGGTCACGATGGGTCGATGGTTTTCTCCTTTTTGGCGGT
>Ga0247725_1000503_pt1 | contig 27999 bp, 21 predicted proteins | sample OKSTACKMCFT3sol_FD_183021 | JGI IMG/M metagenome (GOLD analysis project Ga0247725, IMG submission 183021) | Subsurface sediment microbial communities from gas well in Oklahoma, United States - OK STACK MC-FT3-sol | ecosystem: Environmental > Terrestrial > Deep subsurface > Rock core/Sediment...
CCGAACTCAGCAGTGAAACGATGCATCGCCGATGGTAGTGTGGGGTTTCCCCATGTGAGAGTAGGTCATCGTCAAGATTCATTTCGCAAAACCCCTATCTGCGCGAGCAGGTAGGGGTTTTGTCTTTTCCGCGTCCCGAAAAGCATCGCTACCTATGCTGTGGAATACACAACGTGGGAGCGGGCTTGCCCCGCGATAGGGCTGGTCCAGGCAAACGGATCTCACCGAGCAACCCAAAGCCCCAGGAAGCCGCTCCCACACGTTTATACTGCCCCGCATGCAAACGTTAACCTGGACGATCAAATGAAATCCTTTGACGACCTGCTAGCCGAAGCCTGTGCTGCAGATGTAACCGGCTGGGGCTTCGACTGGCTGGCAGGACGCGCCTCCGAGCAGCGTCCACCTTGGGGCTACGCCCAGCTCCTTGCACAGCGTCTGGATGGCGTACGCGCCGCGCTGGATCTCGATACCGGCGGCGGGGAGGTGCTAGGCGAGGCCCCACGCTTCCCGCCCCTCATGTGCGCAACTGAAGCCTGGCCACCCAACGCCCGCAAGGCGCAAGAGCACCTGGGGCCACGCGGCGTTGAAGTCATCGAGGTAGCCCCCGGCACAGCGCTCCCATTCGCCGACGCCTCGTTCGAGCTGGTTACCTCACGCCACCCGGTGAATCCCGACTGGCACGAGATCCATCGCGTCCTCCGACCTGGTGGACATTACTTCGCCCAGCACGTAGGCCCTGCCTCGGCTTTCGAACTGATCGAGCATTTCCTGGGGCCATTGCCACGTGAACGGCAAATGCGCGATCCGCGGGATGAGGTAGCAGCAGCGCAGGCAGCCGGGCTGACGGTGACTGACCTGCGTACAGCCCGCTGCCGCATGCTGTTCCATGATGTGGGCGCAGTCGTATGGATTCTTCGCAAATGCGTATGGTGGGTGCCGGACTTCTCTGTGGACAAGTACCGCACTGAGTTGCTTGCCCTGGATAGTCAGATGCGGCAGGGGGAGCCGTTCATAGCGCATTCGACCCGCCATCTCATCGAAGCGAGGCGTTGAGCTGAGAAAAAAGATGGGTACAAAGAAGAAGCCCTCGCGCGCGTTGTTTGGGGGTCGGTGGGCCGGGGTAATCTGAACAGGTAACGTAAGCTATTGATTTTAAAATATTATATCTGTTTATTTTTTCTGTTGGAATGCCATTTGGAATGCCGATAGGATGTGCTTGGTACCTTAAGGTGTCCTGATGGGGTGCTATTGCTATATCGTTCCTTTACCTCATACCTGGAGATCGGACTGGCTGATACGCGCAATGAGCGGGGAGACCAGGTCACTGATTCTCTTGGGTGTTCATCCGTCACAAAACAGACAGGCCGAACGGCTGGCAACAGGACTACAGTGATCGCGCTGCGTCTGAGGCTATTCAACTTTGTTCGCACCGTAGAGCTCCGTAAGGCGGAGTGCGGCGAATTCGATCTGGGTCGGGCTGAATAGCGTATTCCGGCGGAGCGTATGAAAATGCGAGAGCCGCACATCGTTCCGCTGTCCAGGCAGGCGGTCGATCTACTGCGTGAGCTACATACCCATACAGGCGGTCACCGGCTGTTGTTTCCGAACTGTCGCAAGCTAAACGAATGCATGACCGCCAAAACGCTGAACCGGGCACTGGAGCACATGGGCTTCAATTGCAAAGAGAGCATCGGCTTTTCGGCTCATGGATTTCGTGCAACGGCTTCGACAGTGCTGAATGAAATGGGGTATCGCGCAGATGTTATCGAGCGTCAGTTGGCGTATGCCGAGAGAAACAAAGTTCGTGTAAGCTACATTCAGGCGAAATATTTGGAGGAGCGACGCCGGATGATGCAGGCATGGGCTGATGAAGTTGATGTTAAACCTTTTGAAAAGAAGATTTACTTAGTTATCGTTTGTCTACCTGACTGTGTTCTGTGAAGTTCTTGCAATGTAAGATTTTTGATTGAGGTGGTTAGTAAATCTAGGCAGGAGACTTGTGTTTCGTCTCCTGCTTTTTGATTGTTGGTAGGGTGGTTTTGATGTGTGTGGTGCTTATATGTTTTTCAGTGGCTTTAGTTTTTCTGGGATATAGATTCCTTTGTCCTCTTCCATCTGCAGCAGGATGTCCAGTATTTGAGTTCGCTTTAGGTCATATTTTTCAGCTAGCTTATCAAGACGCTGGATGGTCTTTTTGGATAGGATGAAGTTGTATTGTTTTTTGTCGGTTTCTTTGGTTCGATACTTGTTTTGGCTCCATCTGCTTTTAACTGTCTGGATGAAAAGCTTTCTTTCAGCAGGGAGTTTAAGTGTGTTGTCGAAAAAAATTAGTAGCTCTTCGTGGTTGGTGAATGGGTCATTGCCGAGAGCTAATAGTGGGTTGTCTTTGATGAATATTTTCCATGCTAGTTCGCATTTTTTATTTTCGTCTTCCTCATGAAACCATTGGAATGCCTGGTCTACATTTTTTTGCAGTTCCCAGGCTGATGCTATTTGTGAAATCTGTATTTGTTTTGTTGTTGGTGTGGTTACCCATGCGTCAATTTTAGTAATAATTGTTTCGCGATCTGGTAGGTTGGGTGGTGTGTCCGATAAGAAGTATCCGGCTCTTCCGGTTATATTGTTATTTATCCAGGTGTGTTGTCTTTTGCTGTCTGTAATCCACTTCAGGGTGTTTTCTGGTAGGAGCATGCTTGATTGGTTTTGCTCAATTTCATGGCTTAGGTTTGGCGTATTTATAATTAAGTCTGCCATTCTGTCTCTCATGCCCGGGCTTCTGAACTCGCCTAAATACGTTATTGGGTAGCGGTGCTTCAAGAAGACCCATAGCCAATTAGTGAATCGGCTGTTTGTAATTATCCCTGGAAGTGTATTCGCGAGCTTGTCGTTTCGAAGGATTGCCATATCTGATGCTCGTATGGGGGCAAGGCCTTGGGGGCATGCGCTGGAGTTTATCTCTAGTAGAATTTTAGATGAAAAATAGTCGTTTGTTAATGCCTTTCTAGCACATTCCTTGCGCTTTTTTAGAATATATTATTCTGCCAGAATCCAGTGTTCACGGGCCCTCAATGAGATTTTTAGGCTGGTTTTGGGCTTTAGGCTACCCATCTGAGCTATAGACAGATGGCGGTCATGGCGGAGAGCGCTCATCGCGAGAGGGCAGGCTGTACTCGGAGTTGGGCTGGGCTATTGATTCTGCCGAGCTTCGGGCCAGGTAGATATACGGGGAGATTAGCTGTGGGACGGTCGCTGTTAATTATACTGCGACAAGGGTGTCGAGCCGGGGGGGCGTCGTAAAAAAAACTGACCGTGATGAGCCTGCATATGAGAAACCTCCCAGCGAGGAGGATATCCCTGAAGAGGATCGTTATCGCTTTGGCCTGCTTATTCGAGCTCATACTTCTACACGCTATCGGTATCAGGAGTAAATCACTCTTCAGACCGTTGATGGGCAGTAACTCTTTACCGGCCTCCCAGATCCTGTGTACGAATCTGAGGAGCTGGTCATGCGTGTAATTCGATTGAAAGCGGTTGTTGAAATAACAGGTCTGGCACGGTCGACGGTGTATAGCTACATCGCTAAAGGGATATTTCCGAAGTCTATTTCGCTGGGCGGTCGATGTGTCGGATGGGTGGAGTCTGAGGTTCATACCTGGATTCAGGCTAGGATAACAGAGCGCAATTAGTCGATGAGCATCATGCCCGGTTAGTCGCCGGGCATGATGCTTTTTTGCCGGATCTTACTAATTAGTGATTGGTGCTTGGGTTGTAGTGTAATTGTTTGGTGTTTGCTTGATTTGCTGTTTTTGTGTTTTTCGGTGTGGGTAGTATGCTTTAGTTATTATTTCATTAATGTCCTTTGCCTATCCTTAATGCCCTATGGCTATCCTTTATGCTGAATATGATGTCTATCCAGTTGTTAGGATGTTAGGTAGGCAGCCTCAAGGTGTTGTAATGACTACCATCTTTAATTTGTATGTGAACTCATTGATGGCTTGGCTCGATGGACTGTGCTGTACGTGTAAATAACTACCGAGCTTAGTTAGGATATGAACTTCTCTAGAGTAAGTGGTAATCATGCTTCGTTTATCAATGAATCGTAATCTTCACCTGCATACAGCAGCTACGTTTCAAGACCTGCCGGTCATGGTTGATAAAGGCCCTTTTATACTTGAGTACCTGGAGGCACTGAGTCGCACCATTAACCTTGCCCTTGTTCAGTATCCCAGGGTGTTTGCATTCAGGGTGGACCTGCGTCTACCGCGTTTTGTGGGTATTCCGGATGACGCTTTGTCAAATCGTGTGATTAGTCGATTCATTGAGTCGTTCAAGGCAAAAATTGAGCATGACCGTGAGAAAGCACGTGAGCAGCACAAGTACGCCCATGCCTGCAGGGTGCGTTACGTCTGGGCGAGAGAAGTGGGCTGGGGAGGGCGACCGCATTACCACCTGCTGATCCTGCTTAACAGAGACGCCTACTACACAGTCGGGCGGTTGCAATCACAGAGGCCTAATATGATCAGCCGCATGCAAGAGGCTTGGGCCAGTGCGTTGGAGTGCGAGGTTGGTCAAGTACGGGGCTTGGTGGAGATCCCGAAGAACGCTGAATACCGAGTCGACCGGGAGGTCCGGCCAGGTAACGTGGATTACCTACCTGAGCTGTTTCATCGAGCCAGCTACCTCTGCAAAGCTGCCACAAAGCGCTATGGAGACGGATCTCATGGCTTCGGATGCAGCAGGGGGTAGAGGGTATGGGTATGTCGCTATTCCGAATGCGGGATGGCTGGCTGATCCACGACCTCATCTGTGGTCAAGACAGGCACTGGGTAATACCTGCCTCTCGGCTCTGCGTGCAAGTCTCTGTCGGGTCAATTTTCAATCAGCGCTGACAGCATGGGCGTCAGCGAGCACCTGGTCGATGATGGCAAAGGCAACGTTATGTGGAATATCAATTGAGAGCTTAGGGGAGGGACAGAAATCGAAAGCTCGCCTGGTGGGTGTCGGTTTGATAACTTCCTGGCTTTAGTCTGGTCAGTTTGTGACGCTCAGAGCAGCACACTGGCTGTGAAAGGTTTTCAGTGGGATACGACTTGTCCGATTGGATTACCAATCGGTGGGGTTGGGCTAAGGAGTATTTGCAGTGAGCGCAGGTAAAAAAGGTCAGATCGACAGCGCCAAGATTGTGATTGGCGATGTGTTCTCCCGCTTCTGGTTCCGCATTCCGGACTATCAGCGAGCTTACGTCTGGGGCAAGGATGAGATTTCCGAACTGATTGACGATGTGCGCTACGCCAGCGAGCACAACCCGGACGGTCAGTATTTCCTCGGATCGATGGTACTTCGTAAGGCTACGCGCAGCACTGACGGGGTGGACTTTGAGGAATACGAGTTGCTCGATGGTCAGCAGCGCCTGACTACGCTGATGTTGATCCTGGCCTGCATCCGCGACAGGGTGACGGACGACCAACTCAAAGGCGCCTGTCGCGGGATGCTGTTTCAAGAGGAAAACAAGTGGAAGAGGATTCCGGGCCGCAATCGCATTGTCTACGACATCCGCGATAACGTGGGTGATTTCATTGAGCGTTATATCAAGGCCGACAACGGCTCTCGCAGCGCGGATTTGCCGGGCATTGCCGCTCGCAAAAATCTGTCCCTGGCTAATATGGCAGCGGGCATGCAGACCATTCAAGCATGTTTTACTGACAGCAGTCGTTTCCCCACGGAGGTAGACTTCGACCGTTTCGTTGGCTATCTGCTGAACAACGCTCTGTTTATCTACGTGGCCACTGAAGATCTGGATGATGCCTTCCGACTGTTCACCATCCTCAACGACCGTGGCATTCCGCTTTCCAATAGCGACATTCTCAAGGCTAAAAACCTGGGTGCCGTTGCCAAGGAAACTGAGCGCAGCAAGTGGGCTGAATACTGGGAGGAAGTCGAAGGCGAGATGGGCCGCGACGAGTTCGACCGCTTTTTGTCTTTAGTACGTACCATCTATGTGAAGGACAAGGCCCGTGAGGGCTTGCTCAAGGAGTTTGACGATCGTATCTACGGAGCCAAGCCGCCACTGCTGGCACTGGGCAGCAAGAGCTTTGAAGCCGTGAAAGCCTACAAGGATGCCTTCGATGAGGCAATCCAACTAGATGGTCTGCCGACGAGTCTGGGCAATGCCTATCGCAACCGCATCAATGTGATGCGTCGTGGCTTGCCAGGCACCGACTGGATCCCGCCAGTATTGGCTTGGTATCACAAGTTCAAGGCAGAGAAGTTGCTCGATCTGATCGAACGCATCGACAACAAGTTTTCGGCTGACTGGATTGTGCAGCTTACGCCGACCCAGCGCATCAGCAACATGAATGAAGTGCTCAGGGTGATAGAGGCGGCCGAGACCCCGGTTGAAGTGCTTGCCAGCAAAGCCTTCGACTTCGACCGCAAGCCGTTGCAGGAATTACTTGACGGTGCCATTTACGGCCGGCGCTTTGCCCGATATGTACTGCTGCGTCTTGAGTACCTTTTGGCCAGCCATGCCGCGCCGCTAAACCTGCCGGATGATATTAGTGTGGAGCATATCCTCCCGCAGAATCCGGGTGGGACGAGCCAGTGGGTCCTAGATTTCAGTGAGGAGGAGCGGGAAACGTGGTTGCATCGCTTGGGTAATTTGATGCTGCTCTCACGGCGCAAGAACACTTCCTTGGGCAATCTGGATTTCGCGAATAAACGAGTTCGCTACTTTGAGGATCGGGTGGAAAGCCTCCCAAACTCGCAGCGGTTGTTGGCGATGAGGAGTTTTACGCTTACTGATTTAGAGAACCGTCACAAAGAGCTGCTGAAGCGCCTGACAGACTCCTATGGTGCTTGTGTCTGACCCAGCGCTCAAGAAAGGGACTGAAATCCAAGAAACATGACCAGGCGACTGCGACGTGCTTTGGCTCAGCGTATGCGTCCGGCCAACCCGTCTTGCGTGACTAAGTCGGACGTCACCGATGCGGCATCAGCTGTCAATCTCACTGGCCGGCTGTGTCGGCAGGCGCATTATCACATCTTTGAGATAGGCATACAGATCATGTCCGTTGTTCCGAGCTAACTGGATCAAACGCGCGGCTGCAGCCGCGCGTTTGCCAATGCGAAGCGCCCCGGCAACGCCTGCATGCAAGGATTGTGAGTTGCGCAGACGACATGCGTCTCTGCAAACGGCTAGTGAATCAATTTAAAATTTCCTGATGTCGGCCATTTGTCCGAGCCTCTCGGAGAGGCAGTCTAGAGATGAGTTATTCTCATCAGCGGATTGATAATCCCGTGGCTTAAGAATTGATCGTAATCACTTGGCCTGCAAAATCGCGCAGACCCGTAGATTCAGAGTGACATACTCATCCCAGGTGTACTGCTGGGCGTAGCGTATGATGTATTGCCGATCCACCCTGCATATGTCAGGGCGCTCGGCATAAATGGTGCAGCCCTTACTCACTTTGTCGTAATGCCTGCACGTGCCGTCGCCACGATCCAAAAACTGGGTTTCTGTAGCCAAATGGACGTGCTGGCAGCACAAACCGCACTGGGTGCAGGGGAAGGAGGGTGTAGTACTGTCGCTACGCATATGGAAAGTATCATCACCTCGAAGCGGGGCCCGGCTACAGCTGGGGCAGATGGGAAGGCCCGCGCAGGCGCGCGGGCGCTGTTTTATACAGAAGGTGCATCCAGGCTCGCTTTCTGTCCGCTTGCCACGGCGGCGACATCTTGGATGCGCTTTTCCGTTGCCAGAACCAGATTGCCGTCTTGGTCCAGGATCGCAGTGTCAATCATGGCTTTGAGAAGCTGTGCAAACTTGACCGAACGGAAAACAACCTCCTTGCTTTCGTCCGAGAAAGTCCGGTAATCCACGCCATTATTTTCTATGATTTTCTTCAACTCGCCCACGGTGCGGCGTAGTTGCGAGCTGATCTTGGAGAACGTCGTGTTTGCCATGGAGGTTATCTGCTCAATGGTTCGCAGCTTACCTGCCATCAGCTCGGCTTGATCGTTAATAGTGCGGGCTTGTTCTAGGTTACTGCGGGCATTGTTCAAAGCCTCTTCGCCCTTGTTACCAAGAACATGACCGAAGATGGCCAGCGCCGGTCCAGCGACAATGCCGCCCAGCACCATCATGCCTCCGGCCATACCGTAGCCGCCAGCGGCCAACGAACCCCCACCCAGCCAGGCCAGCGTGGCATTCGTAGCTGCCACGCCGCCCAGTGAAGAAATGGCCGTGCCGGTGCTGGCAGTAGCCAGCAGCATCGTGCCGTTGTAGGCACCAAAGGCCAGAGCTGCGCCTCCGCCCATGCCTGCACCCAGGCCGAGCCCAGCGTCTTTGAGCGCCTGGTAGTCCTGCCTCAGACCAGTAAGGGTTTTGTTGGAAAAATCGCCGGCGTTAAGTTTATCGAGCTCTGGACTCTGACTGAGTTCGATATTTTTCAGGCGTTCGAAGGTTTCGATAAATTCGGCGACCACTCCGTTGAACGCACGCAGCTTACGCTGACCATAATCCTCCAGAACGGCGTTAGTGGCCTTGCGTTGCTCTTCAACCTTTAGATTGGCGCTATCGACCAGGGAGCGTGCATCGCTATTTATGTCTTTGGCGTTGCTATGGTCCATAGCGCCGCTGACACCTTTGGCTGCACCGTAGATACCCGCTGCGGCAGCAACAGCGCCAATGATGAGAGGAATGGGCATGATGGTTTCCTTACTCGAGAATGATCGAAATGGTCTTGCTGACTTCCTGGTTCAGTGTTTCTGCGCGCTCTAGGAGATCATCGAAAATGAAATCTTCCAATTGATGGTGAAGCTGAAACTCTTTGAGGAGTGCCCATTCCACGCTGGTGATAGTGCCGTCACGGAGGGCGACCAATAGCAGCTCGAAAAGAATGACCTTAGGCGCGGTCGGTAGCTCGAATCTCTTGCCTTTGAGCAATTCTTTCAGAACGCTAGTGGCAGCCTGTACGCGGGTTTCAGGTTTTTCCGCTTTGGTGACTGGATATTTCTTGAGTTCGTCGATGAGTTTTGCCGCTACGTCATCGGACGATTTGCTTCCAGACATGAAAGCTGTCGAGGAAGACCATCCAAACATGCTACTGGCGCTGGAAGAATTTCCAAACACGCTGGTGTTTGATGGGCGTGTGATGGACTGCTCAAGCTCAGCGATCATTTCCCGCTCTTTTTCGCCCTCTTGAATGGACAGCGCGCTGAGATCGGTGTCGGAGGTGAATTCATCTGACGTTTTACCGTCCCATAGCAGCGGTTTGTCAGCCAAGGCCAACAGTTTTGCGAGACCAAGTAAATGTTTTTGGTCCGGTTCAGGCAAAAGTTTGAGCAGCATGTAGTGTTTCGTCCTTTTCCAGGTGTATCTTCAAAGCGAGTCAGGCAGGTTAAAGAATCAGAGGGCTATCGGCGTTCATGAAATCGTCGAACTCCTCGAAGGATTGGAATTGCAGTTGTTTTCCCAGCAAGGTGGCGTATTGATTGATAGCGGCTGCCAGGTCATCAATGCCGCCGCCGACGACGTCATTCACAATGGCGAACAAATGTTGCGTTTCTTGCAGCAATTGAGGAATTTCGCGACGTGTGAAGCTATCCAGTTGCGCTTGTTCTTCGGCTATCTGGTCGCGGGCGGCTTCTTCGATGGCACGAATGCGTGCCAGTTGCTGGCGAGAAAGCTCGACGCCACGCGCAGCGTCCAGTGCGCTTTGGTAGAAAAGCGAAGAGAGCGTGTAGCCGATCATCCCGCCTATTGCTGCGCCGACAAAAGGTACGGGGATAGCCAATTGTCCCAGCGCCGCCATCATGCTGCTTGAGAGCATGCCTGCTCCCTTCTCACCCACCTCGCTCAGCAACTGGGCTTCGCTGATTTCTCCGGTGACATAACGCTTCACCGAGCTGCCCAGTGACAGGCAAATGTTGATCGCCAGCGCCGGTGCATTAGTACCGGCGAGCGTTCGCAAGGTTTGGTTGCTTGATTGCTGCATGCCACCTTTGATCGCGGCGCCAGCGAAAGCCGTGGTGTATCCAAGAGCACCAGCCTTAACGGTTTCGAGGGCAAAATCCTGGGCAGCTTCGCCTAATTGTTTCTTGTCTTGGGCCACGCTGAACGCATTGGTCAAAAGCGAAATGACGCCACCGATAACCGCGCCATACTTCGCGCCCTCCACACCGGCCCGGTGGCTGGTACGGGCGATATCTTTCATCGTCTCGCGCAGCGGTTTTTCGGCGTAGTCGATAGCCTGTTCGGTCGATATTCCAAGGTCAACGATGTCTTCTTCTGCAAGCTTGTCGAATCTGTCAGCGCGCTCGCGGAACTTCTCGGCAAGCTCTGGTTTTCCTTTCTGCTCAGCCTGCAGCGCGTGTTTTCTTAGGTTTTCTGCACGCTTGCGACAGTAAGTCTTGGCGTCTTCGACCTGTTCGCTGGGCAGTTCCAACTGTTTACCGAAGTACTTACTGTATTTGTGATCCTCATGGCTAACCTGGTTGGCAACCTTGTTTCCACTGGCCTCCAGCTTGGTCTGGGCTTCGTAAATGATCTTGCCGTTTTCATCCACGCGTACTCGATCCACCGCTTCGCGGTACTTAGAGTCGGTATCAATGCCGTAATGCTTCAAGTCATCGCTGCGAATCGTGCGCTCAGACGATTTGTTGATGATGGCTTCGGCGTTGTCACGACTGGTACCGGCAACTTCGCCCGCCCAGCCCGCTCGTTGTTTGACGCCGGTTTTTTCCTGGCTGATGCCTTTCAGGCCTTTGCTGAGAACCTTGCCGGCTTCATTGTCAATGCCGGTGTAGGCTTTGACGAACTCGGCATTGGCACTGCCATAGCGGCTGACGGTTTCACTCGTGGAAAGTGCTGTTGCGGTGCGGCCGATATCCCGCTTTATTTCGTCTCTGCTGTCGTCTTGCTCGCTCGCGGTTAAAACAGACGTAAGAGTGTCGTGGGACTTCATGGAGCCTCCTGGCAAGCTTGGGCATCGGTAATGGTGGGCGAGTGGTGTGGCGTGGGCTGCGCATACAGTGCTCCCATGTTGATCAGCTTCCCTTTGATTACATCCACCCAACGCTTCGGTTCATGCAGGCGGACGTTCTCTCCCAACCCAAACACCCACCAGAGTGTTTCCTGATCGTCCGGCACCTTGGCACGCAGACGCTGCCAATTGCTGCCTTGTAACGGCTTTAGGCTTTGCTCGGGGCTAAGCGGGGTTTCAGTCAGCAGCCAGGCGATATTTGGGGATACGTCGGCGATCAGTTCGTGGTGTTCGATCGGGCCGGGGTTATTGAATCCGCCGCTTTGGATAAAGTGATCAATCTCGAACTCGGGTTGTTCGCGCGTTGGTACATCGAGGCACGCAGCCTTCTGGATGCGGTGCAGGGCGAATTGGCGAAAGTCGGTGTAGCCTTCGACAGTGCCGATCAGATAACTGACGGAGTGGCGCGTGACCATGCCGGCTGGGTGTATGCGTAGGGTCTTGTATTCGGCCTTACTGCGGCTGAGGTAGACTATCTCCAGTTGCCGCGTTTCCAACAGAGCAGTGGCTACCTCGGACCAGACGGCCGAGTCCACTTCGGCGAGTTGGAGCGCCTTGCCGTTAGGCAAGGTGCGCACGCGTCTGACCCAGTGCGCCAGGTTGTTGTGTTCCAGCCCTTGGAGTTGCCTACGCGCCAAGTCGAAGTGGTGCGACAGTAGGCTCAGCACACTGGGTGGCAGCAGTTTGCTCAGGTGGCTTTCGGCAAGGACGAAGGCCAGTGCGGTGGGGGTGTCCAGAGCTGGAAAGTCGAATTGTGGGGTTTCCTTGGGAAAGCTCCAGAGATAGGGCCGTCGGCTTTCGTCACAAAGTAGTGGAAAGTCTAGGGCGAGGCGGCCGATGAGGTCCCGTTGCAAAGTCCGAAGGTCGATGTCGAAATTCTCGGCCTTGAGCCTTTGCAGCAGTTCGGTGGTGGAAATGCTTTTGGGCGCGCGCGGGATGAGACGCAGCAGGGCCAGGTGCCTGAATAACCTGTCTTTGGGGTCTGACATAAAGGAACTGTGCCTGAATCAACCGTGATGGTTCGCTGACGTCACATATCTGGCGAACATTCCATTTGATGGCTTTTTAGCATTATTTGTTTCTGCTCGCCATGGGCAAATGGCCGTAGCCTCACGTCTGTTCAGTCCCGCCTGAAGGCCTAGTCCGGAATTTTTCGCGGTCTAGTTCCTTTTTCAGTTCGTCGATCGCTTGGCTTTTCTTCATTAGTAAAGCACCGACCACCAAGCCAATGGTAAAGCAGACCAACTCTTTCATGGGGAACGCCTCACTGGTTGACTTGTGGCTATCCTCCATCAGCCATGCGACAATCTGTGTCGTTTATTTCATGACGTGGCAGCCATGCTTTGGCTACAACCGAGGCTAAGTCAGCGGGGATCACAAAAAAGAATGTGGGCCGTGCCGATGACTGCCCATGCGTCAGCCACGGGCGACCATCGGACGAGTGTGAGCCTAGACGTTACAGGTAGCTCGCGGCTTCTTCCTGAAGCCTTAATCGGTCTCCCTCTAGGATCAGGGCGTCATTCGTATAACCACGGCTTCAACTCCTTGAGGTTGGCAACCACAATCTGCTGAGCCTCAGGGTTAGGATTCAGATTTTTCGGATCGATTTGAAAACGCTGCAATACGTACTTCACCAGTGCTCTACGACTCGGAACAACCAGACGCCCATCTGTCATGCCGAAATCGACCTCAATGATCATTCGCTGTGCTTTATCCAGGCGCTCATCAGGCTTGATGATCACCGGAGCCTCGGTGTTCCAATCATCGTCCTCGGCAATACCATTCTCAGTTTCTTCGTCACGCAGGTCGGGTACGCCTCGTAGCCTGCTTAGCACGAAGTCACGGTACTGACGGTTTTTTTCACAGTAGGCTCGTACATGCCACCGCATTCCGGTGTACACCAGTGTATGAGGTGCGATTGTTCGGCCTTCTGGTTCCGGGCTATTGAGTGAAACGTAGTCGATGTCCAGTCTCAGATGGTCGCGGCAAGCCTTGAGCACCGGCCGGAGAACTTCGGCCTTGATCGACCGGTCTGGCACTTCGAGCACCTTGGTATGAGCGTAGGCCAGCGCCAGGCCTTCGACGTGCGGTGCGCGTGCGTTGTTCTGATACAGCAAGTGCAGGTAGGCGCTGGCGCTGTCATCGATGAACAGCGGTTTGAATGTCTTGCTCGGCACGTAACCTTTTATCTGCTTGTCATATGTAAGGTTTTTGGGCGCATGCTCAGCGATGTAGGTATTGATGTCTTTCGATGCCTGCTGCCGACTGATGCCAAAGCTCTGGATCAGGTGTCCCGTGGTCAGCCGGCCTTCCCACCAGGCTACGGTTTCAATCAGACGATAGCGAAGAGCTAGGTCCCAGCGAACCTGTTCGATGGATTGCTTGCGTTTCATGCCCTCTCCATATGCTCGAATTCTTTACCTGTATAAGTCTACATTCTAGACGTGTCATTTGTAGCTACATATCGTCTTGCTGTCTTCGGGTTTATTGAGCTTGTGGAAGGGGGCGAACATGGTTGCTTGGGATGCGGTTTCTATAGGTGCTCTGCTGTTGATGGGGGCAATCTTGCTAGTGCTTGTACTTCAGTGCCTGGGGCTACGCGAGCTCTGGAAAGTGGCTCTCGACTTCAAAAGGGATGTGCGTTGGGCTCGCATTTGGGAGATGGAAAATCGGGAGCTGCGTTCAGCGCTGCGGGCTGAGAAAGCACACATTGAGCAGTTGCAAAGGAAGCTATTGATCCTGCAAGAGCTGCTTCCGACTGATGGGTAGCCGATAACAGACGACCGGTAGATAACGCTCGTGGTGACCCCATGATTTCTGAGAGGGGCGAGTGACGTGGTCAGTTGCATTCAAGTAAACTGATAAATTTGACGAATTTGTGGGCGCTTAAATGGTCAAGCTGGAAGACATCACAAAAGACGCTCAGATTCGCGGCCTGCATGGCGACGAGATTGTTAAAGTCATCAGTGTCGACAAGGTCGGTGACTCGGCAATCAGTGTCGTCTACCAGAAAAGTGCCGGCGGTTATGGCGACCAGATGCTTTTTCGCAGCGACGAGTCCCGTCTTGAGCTGGCCCAGGCAGGCAAAGCTTGGGCGTTTGATGCTCCAGGTGTTGATTTCAAGCTGGCCTTGGAGGCCTGGCGTATCCAACTGGCCCATTTGTTCGATCCGATGATGGCGGTGCACACCTCCAACGTCGACCCGCTGCCTCACCAGATTTCCGCTGTCTACGAATCCATGCTGCCGCGCCAGCCGCTGCGCTTCGTGCTGGCCGATGACCCAGGCGCCGGTAAGACCATCATGGCCGGCCTGTTGATCCGTGAGTTGCTGATGCGAGCCGATGCCCGGCGCATTCTCGTGGTGTCGCCAGGCTCGCTGACCGAGCAATGGCAGGATGAACTGCTGGAGAAATTCGGCATCAAGTTCGAGGTGTTCAGCCGTGAGAAGCAGGAGCAGTGTGCCACTGGCAATTACTTTGAAGAGCAAAACCTGCTGATCTGCCGTCTCGACCAGCTGTCGCGCAACGAGGGCTACCAGCTCAAGCTCAAAAATACCGACTGGGATTTGATCATCGTCGACGAAGCCCACAAGCTGTCGGCCAACTACTTCGGCAACAAGGTCAACAAGACCAAGCGTTTCGAGTTGGGCGAACTGCTCGGCTCAATTACCCGTCACTTCCTGCTGATGACTGCCACCCCGCACAACGGCAAAGAAGAAGACTTCCAGATTTGGCTGTCACTGCTCGATGGTGACCGCTTCTACGGCAAGTTCCGCGAGGGCGCCCACAAGGTAGATGTATCCGACCTGATGCGGCGCATGGTCAAGGAAGAGCTGCTCAAATTCGACGGCACTAAGCTGTTCCCGGAGCGGCGTGCCTACACAGCCAATTACTCGCTGTCTGAGCAGGAGGCGGGGCTTTATCACGATGTGACAGAGTATGTGCGCAACCAGATGAACCTTGCTGATCGCCTTGATGGTCAGCGTAAGAACAACGTCGGCTTTGCTCTTACTCAACTGCAGCGCCGCCTGGCCTCTAGCCCTGAGGCCATTTATCAGTCGCTGCGCAATCGTCGCAAGCGCCTGGAAAATCGTATCGAGGAAGAAAAGCTTCACCTGCGCGGGACTGGTGTTGCCAGCGTGCTGGGTGAGTACTTGGTGAAAAAGCGCATTGAGGTACCTGATAACCTCGACGAAATGGAAGACGAGCTCAGTGCCGATGAGTACGAGCTTTACGCTGACCAATTGGTAGACCAAGCGAGCGCTGCCGAAACCATCGCTGAGATGGAAACTGAAATCTGCCTGCTCCAGAGCCTGGAACAGCAGGCGCAGCGCCTAGTGGCGTCAGGCAGTGATCGTAAGTGGGAAGAGCTGTCTTGCCTGCTGCAGGATTCCCCGCAGATGTACAACGGCGAGAACCGCCGCAAACTGATCATCTTCACCGAACATCGCGCCACCCTGGACTATCTGGTCAAGCGCATTGCCGACATGCTGGGTGATCCGCAGGCCATCGTCACCATTCATGGCGGCACTAACCGTGATGAGCGCCGCAAGGTGCAGGAAGAGTTTCGCCACAACCCGCGCGTTCTGGTGCTGATAGCCACTGATGCAGCTGGGGAGGGCGTCAACTTGCAGAACGCCAACCTCATGGTCAATTACGACCTGCCCTGGAACCCCAACCGTCTGGAGCAGCGTTTCGGCCGTATCCACCGGATTGGTCAAGATCAGGTCTGCCATCTGTGGAACATCGTTGCCAACGAGACCCGCGAAGGTGAGGTATTTCAAAAGCTGTTTGAAAAGCTGGAGATTGAAAAGCAGGCTCTGGGCGGTAAGGTGTTCGATATCCTTGGTGAGGCCTTCGATAACGTGTCGCTCAAGGATCTGCTGATCGAAGCCATTCGCTACGGCGATTCGCCGGAAGTGCGTGCGCGGCAGAACCAGGTCATCGAAGGGGCGCTGGACACCGAACATCTGAGTGAAATCCTCCGTCGCAACGCGCTGGTCGAGCAGCATATGAGCCTCGACCAGCTGTATGCCGTCAAAGAGGAAATGGAGAAAGCCGAAGCCCGCAAGCTGCAGCCCTATTTCATCCGTGCCTTCTTCAATGAGGCTTTTGCCAGCGTTGGTGGAGAACTTCGTAACCGCGAGCCTGCGCGTTTTGAGATTCGCCATGTGCCAGCTGCATTGCGCGAGCGTGACCGCGTGATCGGCGAAACCCGCACGCCTGTGCTCAAGCAGTACGAGCGCATCTGCTTCGAGAAACAACAGGTGCGCGTGCCTGGCAAGCCTATGGCCGATCTTATCCATCCCGGCCATCCGCTGATGCAAGCGCTGACCGATATCACGCTCAGTGCCCATCGCGGCAAGCTCAAGCAAGGCTCAGTACTGGTTGATCCCAATGACGACAGCCTGACTCCCAAAGTGCTGTTTATGCTCGATCACTGCGTGCGTGAGAGTGCGAGCGACGGCGTCGAACAGCCCAAGATCGTCTCGCGCCGGTTGCAGTTTGTCGAAATCGATCCTCAAGGCCACAGCAGCAATGCGGGCTGGGCACCGCACCTGGATCTGTTGCCGATCAAATCGGGTGAGCTCGACCTTGTGCAGGACGTACTAGGCGCCTCTTGGTTGCAGCAAAATCTGGAAAACCTTGCGCTACAGCACGCCTCGCAGCAACTGGTGCCGAACCATTACAGCGAAGTGAAAACTCGCATTCAGCGCCAGGCCGAGCGCGTGCTAGCAGCTGTACATGAGCGGTTGGTTAAGGAAATCAACTACTGGTCTGATCGCTACCTTAAGCTCAGTGACGACGTGGCTGCTGGCAAGCAACCGCGTATGCAGCCGGAGAATGCGCGTCGTCGATATGAGGAACTGACAGCCCGACTGGAGCAGCGCACCCGTGAGCTTCAAGCCATGCAACAGGTTAGCTCTTCCACCCCTGTAGTGATTGGCGGAGCATTGGTGATACCTGCAGGCCTGCTTGCTCAGCGCCAAGGCGATACCGAATTTTGTGCAGATGCGGAGGCGCGCTCGCGTATCGAGTGGGCTGCTATGCATGCTGTAATCGCAGTTGAGCAAGCGCTTGGTCACGGCGTCAAAGACGTATCTGCCGAAAAATGCGGCTGGGATATCACTGCGCGTCCACCGGTAGCCGACGATGGCAGCATCAAGGACGACCGTCATATCGAGGTTAAGGGGCGCGTTAAGGGCGCCACCACGGTCACCGTCACCAAGAACGAGATCTTCTCTAGCTACAACCAGGGCGAGAAATACATCCTCGCCATCGTGCTGGTGGATGGTGATCAAGTGGACGGCCCGTATTACATCAAGCATCCGTTCAAGAGCGAGCCGGAATTCGGTATTGCCAGCGTCAACTACGACTTGGGTGAGCTGCTGTCCCGGGCGGTCAAGCCGGAGGAAAGCCTGTGAAACTGAATTTGCTGCGGCTGAAGAATTTCCGCTGCTATGCCGATCTGGAGATATCCCTGCATTCGCAGCTTACTGTGCTGGTAGCCGAGAATGGCCAGGGCAAATCGACCCTACTCGACGCTGTGCGCATTGCACTCTGGCCCTATGTTAGCAGCTTCGATCTCTCCTCCACGGGGTACAACGATCCGGCCAATAGCATTGCCATCGGCGATGCACGCTTGCAACGAATGAGTGATGGCAGCATGTCGCGTTGCTTGCCAAGTAGTGTGCAGATGACCGGAGACTACGGGGGCGGGCTGTGCAGTTGGTTGCGTTATCGCGACAGCGAAGCTGAAAAGACCAAGACCAAGAGTGATGGCGAAACTCGACGTATGGAGCAGTGGGTCAGTGCTCTGCAACAAAGTATCCGCGATCCTCAGGTTGGGTCGCAGACTTTGAGCGTTTTTGGTTACTACGGTACCGGTCGTCTGTGGTCAGAGAAGAAGCTGACCAAGGCGCAGAAGGCTAAGGACGAGACGCAGGATACCGATTTCTACATCCGCACCTTCGCCTACCGTGACTGCCTGGATCCTGCTTCGACTTACAAGCATTTCAGAGCCTGGTTCATCTGGGCTTCGCAAAGCTACCAGGAACAGCGTCTCAAGAGGCTGGATGGGCGGGACAATCAAGAGGAGTTGCAGCAAGCAGAATTGCGCCTACAAGTTGTACGGAAGGCCATCGACACTTTCCTGCAACCGGCTACTGGCTGGCACTCGCTCGAATACAGCATCAGCCGGGAGAAAACGCTGGTGCTGCAACATGACCAGCACGGCACGCTCAATGCTGACCAACTTAGTGACGGCATTCGTAGCGTACTGGCCATGATCGGCGACATTGCCTATCGCTGTATCAAACTCAATCCGCATCTGGGCGCCGAGGCTGCTCGCCAGACCAGCGGTGTGGTGCTGATTGATGAAGTGGACATGCACCTGCACCCACGCTGGCAACAGATCATCCTTTCCCAGTTGCAGGAAGCCTTCACTCGTATCCAGTTCATCGTTACTACCCATAGCCCGCAGGTGCTTAGCACTGTTCCCGCCGAATGCATCCGCGTGTTGGTGGCGGAGCGAGACGAAGACAGCGGCCAGCAGCGTATGGCTGTTCATCCCGTCACTCAACAAACCCAGGGTGTGGCTAGTTCCGATGTGCTGGCCGAGGTGATGGGCACCGATCCGGTGCCGGATATCGCAGCAGCCCGCCAGCTCAGTCGCTATATGGCGTTTATCCAGCAGAATCTGGAAGGCAGCGACGAGGCGCAGCAGTTGCGTGCTGAGTTGAATCAGCACTTCGGCGCCGATCACCCGCAAATGCTCGAATGCCAACGTCTGAGCCGCCTTCAGGCTCTCAAGCGCCGACGGCCGTTACGCCCAGGCGGCGCGGAGGACTGATTAATGCACCGACTTCAACGTGGCCCAGCGCCGATCTGCCTTGCCCGCCACAGGCATGGCCGGGACAACTGGAGTGCCCTGGATGGTGCAGATAGGACCGAAATCTGGCAAACGCTGGAGGCCATGCAGAGCCGGAGGTGCGCCTATTGCGAGGCGGCCATTGCAGAAGGCAATCGGCACATCGAGCATTTTGTGCAGAAGGGGCGTGACCCTCGGGTCACATTCCAGTGGGACAACCTCTTTGGCTCCTGCAACCGCGAGGACTCTTGCGGCAAGTACAAAGATCACGGAGCTGGGGCCTACAACCCTGGCGACTTGCTCAAGCCTGATGTCGATGATCCCGACCATTACTTCGTCTTCGTGGCCGACGGCACTATCCAGCTGCGCGCTGGCCTGAATGACACCGATCGGCAGCGTGCCAGCGAAACTCTGCGTGTCTTCAATCTCGATGCGGAACACGGTGCCCTACGCCATATGCGCCAGAGGGAGTCCGCCGGTTATGTGCCGATAGCTGAGGAACTGTGGACGCTTTTCGATGAATTTCCCGAGGATGAGTGGCAGCAGTTGCTGGATGACGAACTGGCTGCCACGACCCATCTGCCTTTTGTTAGTGCCATCCGCCATACCCTATGCCGGATGAGCTGATCAGGAATCCCCATGTACCCCATCAAGACCCCGAAAAAACTCATCGAAGTCGCTCTACCGCTGGATGCGATCAACGCAGCCGCCGCCCGGGAGAAATCCATTCGCCACGGACACCCCAGCACGTTGCACTTGTGGTGGGCAAGGCGGCCGTTGGCAGCAGCGCGGGCGGTGATTTTTGCGCAGATGGTGAATGACCCTGGCTACGAGCGTCATCTGGGGCGTGGGGTGAACAAGGAAAAGGCTGCTGCAGAGCGTGAGAGTCTATTCAAAATCATCGAAGATCTGGTGGTTTGGGAGAATAGCAACAACGAGGAGGTATTGTCCCGGGCGCGAGCGGAGATTTGGAAGAGCTGGCGCGAGACATGCGAGCTGAACAAAAGCCATCCACAGGCCGCAGAGCTATTCAATCCTGAGAAACTTCCTGACTTCCATGATCCGTTCGCTGGTGGTGGAGCGCTGCCGTTGGAGGCGCAGCGTCTAGGGCTAGAAAGCTATGCGTCCGATCTCAACCCTGTACCAGTCACTATCAACAAGGCGATGATTGAGATTCCACCTAAGTTCTCCGGAAAAGCGCCGGTAGGGCCGGAAAGCGCCATAGATAAAACCAGCAAAAAGCAGCGTACTCGCGATGCTTTCCAGGATTGGTCGGGTGCCAAGGGGCTGGCCGAGGACTTGCGTCGATATGGAGCGTGGATGCGTGATGAAGCTGAAAAACGCATTGGCCATTTGTATCCACAGATTGAAATCACCGCCGAAATAGTTGCCGAACGTCCGGATTTGGCTAAATACGAGGGTGAAAGGCTGACGGTGATAGCTTGGCTGTGGGCGCGCACAGTAAAAAGTCCCAACCCAGCGTTTAGTCATGCAGAGGTGCCGCTGGCTAGCACCTTTATCCTTTCTAGTAAGGCTGGAAAGGAAAGCTATGTTGAGCCGATTATCGAGGGCGACAGCTACCGTTTTGTCGTCAGAGCGGATACACCGCCACACTCGGCCAAGAATGGTACCAAGCTGTCACGCGGGGCGAACTTCCAGTGCCTACTGTCCGGTACACCAATTGAGCCAAAGTACATCAAGGCTCAAGGGGTTGCTGGGCATATTGGTCAGCGGCTGATGGCTATTGTTGCTGAAGGTACGCGAGGCCGTGTCTACTTATCTCCAACATCAGAACAGGTGCGCGTCGCTCAGCAGGCTAAGCCTACATGGCGCCCGGAAGTGACAATTTCCGGTAGCACACAGTATCTTGGCGTTAAGCCGTACGGCTTTACACGCTTTGATCAGCTTTTCACTGACCGCCAATTGAGCGCCCTTACGACATTCTCTGACCTAGTGCAGGAAGCTATCTCTCGCGTGCACGAGGATGCGCTAGCTGCAGGCATGGTTGACGATGAGTTGGGCCTGGATCAGGGAGGTCAAGGAGCTGCTGCATATGCCCAAGCTGTGGGCATGTATCTAGCCTTCGCGATCAGTAAGGTGAGCAATATCGGCTCAACCGTAGCCTCGTGGATGAATGATCGTGGAGCATTCAGAGAGACTTTTGCACGGCAAGCAATCCCAATGGTCTGGGACTTTGCTGAAGCAAACCCGTTTGCCAATGCTGGCGGGAGCTTTGCCACAGCGATTGATAAGGGAGCAATGGCCGTCAGCGATTTGCCAAAAGCTCAAGGCGGCTTCGTTTATCAACAAGATGCCCAGAGCCAAAAAATCAGTCAGCAGAAGTTGATCTCCACTGATCCGCCGTACTATGACAATATCCCATACGCTGATTTGTCCGACTTTTTTTATGTCTGGCTACGCCGCTCGCTGCGAACCATTTTCCCTGGACTATTTGCGACTATGGCCGTACCCAAGGCAGAGGAGCTTGTTGCTGCTTCTCATCGTCAAGGTGGGCGAGATATGGCAGAAAAATTCTTTCTCGACGGTATGACTGCCGCCATGCATAACCTTGCCGAGCTCGCGCATCCGGCTTTTCCGGTGACTATCTACTACGCCTTCAAGCAGGCGGAAACCAATGAGAGTGCTGGTACCTCTAGCACTGGTTGGGAAACCTTCCTTGCTGCAGTGCTCAAGGCTGGCTTTGCTCTTACTGGCACCTGGCCAATGCGCACAGAAGGTGCAGGCAGAATGAGAGGCCAGGGAGCAAATGCATTGGCCTCCAGCATCGTGCTTGTCTGCCGTCCGCGTGCAGAAAATGCGCCTGTTGTTTCGAGGCGTGAATTCATCCGCGAACTGAACGCTACCCTCCCGGACGCACTGGCTGAGATGACCCGTGGCGGAATTAACTCGCCGGTGGCTCCGGTAGATTTATCTCAGGCGATCATTGGCCCCGGTATGGAAGTTTTCAGCAAATACAGCGCTGTTTTGGAAGCTGACGGCTCGCCCATGAGTGTGCGCAGCGCGCTACAACTGATCAACCGTTTTGTCGGCGAAGACGACTTCGACCATGACACTCAGTTCTGTCTCGCCTGGTTCGAGCAGCATGGTTGGGCCGAGGGTAAGTACGGCGATGCTGATGTACTTGCCCGCGCCAAAGGTACCAGCGTTAACGGCCTGGTGGATGCTGGTGTGGTGGATAGCGCCAGCGGCAATCTTCGCCTGCTCAAATGGGCGGAGATGCCGCGCGACTGGTCGCCGGAGAGCGACAGCCGCCTTTCCGTGTGGGAAGCCTTACACCAGCTAATCCGTGCCCTTAACCAGGACGGTGAAACAGCTGCCGGCCAACTGCTGGCGCGCATGCCTGACAAAACCGCTGGCCTCACTGCATTAACCTATCGCCTCTACACCCTCTGCGAACGTCAAGGCTGGAGCAACGAAGCACGCGCCTACAACGAACTGCAAGGCGCCTGGCTCGGCATCGAACAAGCCAGCCAGGAGTCTGGACACATTGGAAGTCAAGCTGTGCTGGATATCTGACTTGCCTGGTAATAGGCAGAGAGGGCAGCACGTGAAAAGGAAAGACGGATGACTCTTAAACCCTGGCGTCTAATCGCCGAACCCCACGAAGATGTGCGCAGCGGCACCTTTGTTCAGGCTGAGTTCGCTGCAGATATCACTCGTGTACATACCGGCACGGCGGCAGCGGAGTATCAGGATCCGAAGCTATTCTTCCAGCGCACCTTTATCACCGAGGGCATGCGCCTGCTGCTGGATTCGGTGGTTAGACGGTTGTCTGGCAAGGGCGGCGATCCGGTCATTCAACTGCAGACGGCCTTTGGTGGCGGCAAGACCCACACCATGCTGGCGGTCTATCACTTGGCCCAGGGCAAGGTGGCAGCCAGTGAGATGCCGGGTGTCGGGACCATTCTGAACAAGGCCGGTGTTACCGAGCTGGCGCCGGCGCGGTTGGTGGTACTGGATGGCATTAAGTCCTCCCCCAACCAACCAGTACAGCATGACGCCTGCTCGGTCCGCACACTGTGGGGGGAGTTGGCCTGGCAACTGGGCGGTGATGAGGGCTATGCGTTGGTGGCTGACGCTGACCTATCCGGAACTTCGCCAGGTAAAGACGTGCTGGTCACTCTACTTAGCCGTTATGCACCTTGCGTCATCCTGGTGGACGAGTTAGTAGCCTATATCCGTCAGTTCGAGGAAGGCGTTTCACTCGCTGGGGGAACCTTCGACTCCAACCTGACTTTTGTCCAGGCGCTGACTGAAGCGCTGAAGGCTGTACCCTCAGCGGTAATGCTGGCCTCGCTGCCAGAGTCCGAAAAAGAAGCCGGCAGCCAGCGTGGCGTGCGCGCCCTGGAGGCGCTGTCGCACTACTTTGGCCGTGTGCAGGCGCTGTGGAAGCCGGTGGCGACTGAGGAGGCTTTCGAGATCGTCCGGCGTCGCCTGTTCAGTCGGATCAACGACCAACTGGCCGCCGAGCAGGTGTGCCGTCAGTTCGCTGACTTCTACGTTGCGCACAGCGGAAAGTTCCCGTCTGAAACTCAGGAAAGCCATTATTTCGAGCGTCTGAAGCAGGCTTACCCGATTCACCCGGAGGTATTTGATCGGCTGTATGACGACTGGTCGAGCTTGGATAACTTCCAGCGTACCCGTGGCGTCCTGAAGATGATGGCCAAGATCATCTACAGCCTATGGAAAGATGGGAATAACGACCCGTTGATCATGGCAGGCAGCCTGCCTTTTGCTGATACCGATACCCGCAACGAGTTCACCTATTATCTGCCCGCAGGCTGGGATCCGGTTGTGGACCGGGATATTGACGGGCCGCGCGCAGAAACCGTCGCCATCGAAAACCACGATGCGCGCCTTGGGGCTGTGCATGCATGCCGTCGAGCTGCACGCACCATTTTCCTCGGTAGTGCGCCGACAACTTCCAGTCAGTTGGTTCGCGGTATCGAGCTAGAGCGTGTGCTGCTGGGTAGTGCTCAGCCTGAGCAGCAACTGGGCGTGTATGAAGATGCACTGCGTCGCTTAGGGGACAAGCTGCATTACCTGAACATTGCAAATAGTCGTTACTGGTTCGACACTCGCCCGAACTTGCGCCGCGAGATGGAGGAACGCAAGAAGCGCTTCAAGGATCGCGAAGATGTGTTCCCGACTCTGCGTCAGCGCCTCAATAATCTGGGCGGCTGTTTCGGTGGCGTGCACGTATTTACCGGCAGTGCCGATGTGCCGGACGATTGGACGCTGCGCCTCGTGGTGCTGGCGCCTGATTCGCCTTATAGCAAAACCGGGCCGAACGCAGCGTTGAACAAAGCGTTGGAGATCCTCAAGAATCGTGGCGATCAGCCTCGTCAAAAGCAGAACCGACTGATTTTCTTGGCGGCGGATGCTGACAATGTGAGCCGCTTGAAGGACCACGCACGTTCGGTGCTCGCTTGGGAATCTATCGTCAGCGACTACAAGGACAATCGTCTCACGCTCGACAACCTGATGGCGCAAAATGCTTCAGCCAGTCTGGGGCAGGCGCGTGAGACGCTTAACCGCACCCTGCGCGAAACCTGGAAGTGGCTGCTGGCGCCAGTGCAGCACACGAGTAATCTGACAGAGATCGTTTGGGAGCTCTATGCCGTCAACCCAGGCGCTTCGAGCCTGCCCCAGGAAATCGAGAAGGTTTTGCGGGAAAATGAGCTGCTGATCACCGAGTGGGCTCCGATCCATCTGTCCAACATGCTCAAGCGCTGGTTTTGGAAGGACGGCATGGCTGAAGCTGGCGCGCTGGATGTGTGGCAGAAGACCTGTTGCTATCTGTACCTACCGCGCCTGCGTGACGATCAGGTGTTTGCCCGCACTCTTAACCAAGGGGTGCAGAGCAAAGACTTCTTCGCTGTAGCGCAAGGCAAGGAAGGCGAGCGATATCCGGGCTTTGTGTATGGTAAATCGACCTCGGTCATTCTCGATGGCTCTTGCCTACTGATCGAACCAAGCGCGGCATCGGATTATGCCGAGGCGCTCAGAGTCAAGGAGGCAGCGGCCAATGCGGCGTCCACGGTGCAGCCGCCTACTGGAGAGTTGATCCATGACACTCCTACCGAAGGCTCCAGTGATACCGCCGTAGGTGCTGGCTCGGGTGGCAGGTCGTCTGGCTCGACCGATGTGGCGGTAGCTAAGACATTGCCGACGCAGTTTTATGCCAGTGCCGAGTTGGACCCGGTCAAAGCCAAGATGCAGTTTGCAACGCTGGTCGACGAAGTGATTCAACAGTTCACGGCTAAGCATGGCGTGAATGTAACCATTTCCATCGATATTCAGGCCAGCAGCGCAGGTGGTTTTGATGACTCAGTACAGCGCTCGGTGAAGGAGAACTGCAGTGTGCTGAAGGTGAATACTTACGAGTTTGAGTAAGCCCCTGCAGAGCGGGCATCCCTGCTGATGCCCGCAGCTACTGCCAGTGAGCGGGAATTTCGATGGCGTAGTTCTTGGCGACGGTCTTCAGTGTGGCGAGTATTTCTGCATGGCGTGCCTGCTCGCCAGGCTGCCAAGTGTTTCGCTTATCCAGCAGGTTTTTCAGTTCACCCAGGTTGTACATATCGAGGCGATGAAAATTGCCCCAGCTCGGTATGCCGAAGAGGTTGTAGATGACCACGGTGGCATCACGTTCGCTGGCAAGGCGCTTTTCCCCGCTGAGCTTTTCGGCGGCAGCCTCGGCTTCATCTCGATCGTCGTAGGTGTTGAGCAGTTTCATCAGTGTTTGGCTGTGCTTCACATGGGCGGTGAATTCTGCCTGACCGGCGAAAAAAGTACATCCAAGGATCTGTTCAGGGGGGGGCGCAGGTGGGTGAAGTAGCACATCCAGTGAACTATACCCTTTCGACTTTGACGTACCATCGGGCGGTCGAACCGGATTCGTCAGCCTGTGGTTTGTGTCCTCAAGCGCACTGGCCCAGCGTCCTGCCGGGTGCCATTACAGAGAGCCTTCCAGTGACCGTCATTATCACACCCGAGTTACTGCAATGCCGGCAAGCCTGCCACCAGCGTTTGAGGCAAGCGCTGGGGCTGACTGCGTTGGGGCTGCTGATGTTCGCTGCCATGCAGGTGCTGCTTGCGCAGAACCTCCTGCCAGCTGGCCAGCAGATTGAGCCGCGCTGGCTGCTTGCGTCGCTACCGGCTTTGTTGCTGCCGCTCGGGCTACTCGCATGGGGCGTCTGCTTTTTCCATTGGATGCATCTACAGCGTTATGCCAAGGTGGTCTATTCACTCCAGAGAGTCCTCGCCACTCGTGAGTTGTCGGCGGCTCGCCAGGCACTGGCCGTCGCCCGTGAGCAAGCCGGGCAGAGCCGCCTGAACACAAGCGCGCTGCAGGCACTTCAACCACAATTGGAACAGCACCTGGACGGGCTCACCCGGCAGTATCTTCAGCAGCGTCTGGCGGCCGATGTGACAACCGCTCGCAACCAGTGCCGGCAGCGCCTGCAGGCTATCCGTAGTCGGACACCTCTGATCCAGGCGGAAACCACTGTGCGTGAAACACTGCAGCGCCTGCAGCAGCGGCGCGATCAGCTTAGCGACCAGTGGGATGAGACCTACGAGAAGTTCTCCTGGTGGAACAAGATAAAGTACTCCGATGGCCCAGATTTCAGAGAAATAGATCAGGCCATCAGGCAACTCAAGAAGATGCATGACAGGTTGCTGATTCAGCACTCTGAAGACTTCAGCTGCCTCAATAAGCACTTCTCCGAACTCAAATACCGTGCTGAAGCACGTATCACCAGCAGCCAACAGCAGATTGAGCAGTTCATCGCCGATGAAGTGACTTGTGGGCAAGAAATTGAGTTGCCACTCAGGGCTGGGTTTATGCTGTCAGCCCTGTCGGTGCCGATTTCCCTATGGGATGACTTCACCACGGCAGGCAACATTTACGATGCGATGCGGAGCGTCAACGGCAACTATGCTGGTATGAGTGATGCTGAAATCTGGCTGGAAACCCTGTTCTTGTCCTCAGAGAGCCTGGTTGGGCTGACCTCCCTGGCCAAGGGCGCCTATTTTGAGAAATTGGTGGCGAGCGATACCGGGGGTGCCCTTTTCGAACACTTCAACAACCCCGGAAGCGATATCGTCATCGACGGTGTGGCCTACCAGATCAAGGCCACTTCCAGTACCACCTACATCAACAGCGTAGATGCTGATATCCCGGTTATTGCTACCTCGGAAGTGGCCGAGCGGACTCGCGCCATTGACTCAGGCTTTAGCAATATCGAGTTGGAGCATTCGGTAGACCTTGCACTTGGCGGTTCGGTGGTCGACTCCGAGGACACTGTCCTCGATGCATTGCTTTCTGGGGTTGGCGGGCTCGGGTTGTTTGCCACCATTGAGGGTATCAACCATGCCGCAGAGTACTACGAAAACGGCGGCGATGGCGTAGAGGCCCTATTTGCAGGAGCAGGCGTGGCCATTGAAGGCTCCGCACGGGCGCTGGTGGGTACTGCAGAGCTGGGTTACAAGGTGCTCGCTTCCGCCCCTAGCCGCTATATCGGCCGTACACTGCTGGCTGGGCTGAAAAAGTTCGATGACAAAATGACGGACGCGGGCTCTAGGCCCAAATGAGTAGCTCCAGCTGGGGCACCGACGCAAAAAAATAAGACCTCGAATCAGCTGCCTCCATGGTGATCTTTAGGGCTCAGCCCTAAAGATCACCATGGAGGCATTATGAGATCTTTTTACAAATAACCTCGTTCAGCCAATGAGACGCAACCTTCATGGCCAACCACCACATGATCCAATATGCAGGTGCCGACCATGTTCAGAGCGTTTTTGAGGGTGGCGGTCAGGGTCCGATCGGCTTGGCTGGGTTCTGGGTCACCGGAGGGATGATTGTGAACCATAATGACGGCTGCAGCATTGTGCTCCAAGGCGATCTTGACCACCTCTCTCGGGTACACGCTCGCGCCATCTGCGGATTCCACGCCATCCGGCCACCCAGTCCACGCTCATCTGGCCAGGCATTCCACGGCCATCTGGCCACCTGTTCCACGGCCATCCGGCCGGGCAGTCGGAGCGCAGCGACGCAGGGGTGGCA
>Ga0247725_1000504_pt1 | contig 27887 bp, 25 predicted proteins | sample OKSTACKMCFT3sol_FD_183021 | JGI IMG/M metagenome (GOLD analysis project Ga0247725, IMG submission 183021) | Subsurface sediment microbial communities from gas well in Oklahoma, United States - OK STACK MC-FT3-sol | ecosystem: Environmental > Terrestrial > Deep subsurface > Rock core/Sediment...
TGAGACCGTCAAATAGCAGTAATAGATCAAAACTGTCGATCGCGGTCAAGATGGTGTCGTAGTTTTTATGAAAAGCTGATCGCCAGATCACACTATTTAAATTCTGGAATTAGCTGCGGAATGACGGCTTAATGACTCAGGCGCAGTTCATGACGATGCTCATGCTGGTAATGCTCAGCGCAGCAACTGCAACGTTGTTCGGTAGGATCTTGCATTAAACGTTCAGCTTCGATTTCAGTTTCGCAATCGGAACAAAGGCCATAAAGACCTAAGTCAAGTTGGCAGAATGCGGCATCGAGGCGGTTTAAACGACAAAATAGCGGGTGATCGGCAAGGTGGCTCTGTGCCAGTCGGTCGATGAGTTCCCCTAGGCTGAGGTTGGCACAATGCGTCCCAAGTATTTCAATAAACTGAGGGAGCGCGCCGATTTCCTTCCTTAGATTAGCTTCAAGCTCTGACAATTCTTGTCTGATATGGGTGGTGCTCACGTAAAATCGCCTGTTTTATCTGACTCTGGGCATTCAGTCTAATAGTTCCACTACCAACGACTATGATAAAGATCAAGTATCTGTACGATTTTTAGGGGTAACGTGGTGGTTAACATAAAAAACCACCACTTTTGTATGGGGTTACTGGCTTAGATGTTGTTGCGCTTGTTCTAGCACACGCACAATGTCTTCAGTAGTTTTATAGATCCTAAGTTCCCGAAATAGGGTATCTGCCTCGGGATATTGGCGATTGAGATAACTAAACCACTGCTTAATGCGCGCTGGATAATAATCACTCTTACGGCCACTAAGCTCCCTTTGGGTATAACTGAGCATTAATTGTAACGTGTCAGCCCAACTGTAGGGCGTTGCACCGGTTTTTATGGTGTCTGCAAGATTGGGGAGCGAGATCGCGCCGCGGCCAATCATGATACTGTCGCACCCCGTTACTTCCATACAACGTTTAGCGTCCTCACTATTCCAAATCTCACCGTTGGCAATTACTGGTATTGGCAAACGTTTGCGCACTTCAGTGATGTATTCCCAATAAGCGGGCGGTTTGTAACCATCAACCTTACTGCGGGCATGGATAGCAAGCTCTGTTGCGCCCGCTTCATAAACGGCCAGCGCATTTTCCATAAACAGGGATTTGTCTTCGTAGCCTAAACGGATCTTGGCTGTCACCGGATGCTCAGCGGGCACTGCTTGGCGCATGGCGCGCACAATATCGTGAATCGTATTAGGGTATTGCAGCAACACCGCGCCGCCATTACTGCGATTGACCATCTTGGCAGGACAGCCAAAGTTTGCATCTACGCCGTGGGAGCCAAGCTCAATTGCGCGCATGGCGTTTTCGGCCATGCAATGAGGTTCTTGGCCTAAAAGCTGTACGCGGACTGGGGTACCCGATGGCGTATAGCCACCGCTCAGTAGCTCTGGACAGAGTTTAAGAAAGACCTTTTCAGGTAATAGTTGGTCAACGACGCGCACAAATTCGGTGACAAGCAAATCGTAAGGGTTAATCGACGACAAAATATCTCGCATTAAGTCATCAACCACGCCTTCCATCGGAGCCAAAATTACCCGCACTGCTACAAACCCATATAGAGGAACAAAGGGCGTGCATTCTATCCTATTGGCTTGCTGTTACAAAGTGCGCAGAGAGGCTTGGCAACAATGACAACTATTTATGGCTATTTAATTGGCTAAATTCAGCTTCCTATCAGCATATTTTGATAATTTCTGTGATTTGGTGATATTTTTTGAAATGAAACTAAAGCGGTGCAGGTCTTTTGCAGTAAGCCAACGATAACCCTATTGTTGGTCACCATTAATCAATAAAAGGAAGCAAGAATATGAAATCAGTTAAGCAAACCGCGGTTGCAGTGGCATTAGGTACAGTGGTGGTTGGTTCAGCGTTTACTGTTAACGCGCAAACAAATTTATTTGGTTTTGAAACCATGGAATCAGGATATCAACTCGTTGGTTCTGAAGGTAAGTGTGGTGAGGGTAAATGCGGTGCAGATATGAAAAAAGCGGCTGCAGAAAAAGCTAAAGAAGGTAAATGCGGTGAAGCAAAATGTGGCGCCGATATGAAAAAAGCGGCTGCAGACAAAGCTCACGAAGGTAAGTGTGGTGAAGCAAAATGTGGCGCCGATATGAAAAAAGCAGCAGACAAAGCTCATGAAGGCAAATGTGGTGAGGGTAAATGCGGTGCTGATATGAAGAAAGCCGCTGAAAAAGTTGACGCTAAAACTGAAGCCGTAAAAAAGGAAGTCAAATAAGTTCAGTTGTACTTAGTGAGGTACTGCCCTAGCACATGGCCAGCCTATGCTGGCCTTTGTTTAGCAGCATCCAATTAAAGGGGTTAAAGCAATGCAAGATCGTGGATTAGTTGGATTAGGGTTACGGCGTGAAATGCTCAGTGAGTTTTGCCAATCGCTGCCGAGTGCTATCGATTTTTTAGAGGTTGCCCCTGAAAACTGGATGACGCTAGGTGGAAAATACGGTAAACAATTTAGACAATTAACTGAACAACATACCTTTTTTTGCCATGGTCTGTCGCTCTCAATCGGTAGCCCTGAGCCGTTGGATCTTGAGTTTGTTCGCCGTATTAAAGCTTTTATGGACTTACATCAAATTGATGTCTATTCAGAGCATTTGAGTTACTGCTCAGGAGCTGGCCATTTATACGATCTGATGCCTATTCCTTTTACCGAGGCCGCCGTTAAGCATGTCGCTCGGCGAGTTAAGCAAGTCGAAGATATTTTAGAACGACCGCTTATTTTGGAAAATGTCTCCTTTTATGCGGCGCCCAGTGCGCAGATGACTGAGCTGGCGTTTTTGACGGCAGTGCTGGAAGAAGCCGACTGCAAACTCCTGTTAGATGTGAATAATATTTATGTTAATTCGATAAATCATCAATATGATGCGGCGGCATTTTTAAAGGCGATGCCAACTGAGCGGATTGCCTACTTGCATATCGCAGGACATTTTAAAGAATCAGAAGAATTATTGATTGATACCCACGGCAGCGATATCAACGCCCCTGTATGGGCGCTCCTAGATAGTTGCTATGCCATGCATGGCGTATTACCCACCTTGCTCGAGCGTGACTTTAATCTGCCGGCAACAGCGCATTTATTGGATGAAATTAATCAAATTCATACTTACCAAGCCCAGGCCAAAAAAAATCTAGCGAAGAGGATTGCCTAATGGATTTTAAGCAAGTACAGCAATCCTTTATCGATTATATTCGTGATCCTAACAATTCCGTGCCGATCGGTGTACCTATTGAGCGGATGCAGGTTTACCGAGAGCTATTTTTTAATAATGTGATGGGTTTTGTTTCTAATGCCTTCCCCGTACTCAAAAGCTTATACACTGATGCGCAGTGGCAAACCTTAGTGCAGGCTTTTTTTAGTCGACATGATTGTAAATCACCGATTTTTATCGATATTGCTGGAGAGTTTTTACAGTTCCTGCAGTTTCAATATTCTCCAATAAACATTGATCCGCCCTTTATGCTGGAACTTGCGCACTATGAATGGCTTGAACTACGGGTGGCAACTGCGCAGCAAGATAGCCGCCAAGTCCTGATTGGTAAAGAGGGAATTACGCATCAAAATCTATGTTTAGCCGCAACGGCAACCGTGGCGCAATACCAGTACCCAGTGCAGCAAATACGGCAAGATTATCGCCCAGAAGCTCCTCTGCCGCAGCCAGTGTTTTTTTGCCTGTATCAGGATGAGGCAGGTGAGGTAGGCTTTTTGCAATTAACGCCTTTAAGCGCGCAAGTACTGGGTTATTTAACCGAAAAGGGGCAGAGCACCTTTAATGAATTGATTCAATGGTTGGTGTCGACTTATCCGCAAATGCTTACAGAGACCTTAACTCAAGGTTGTTTACAGTTACTCGAACAACTAACCGCTAAAGGTATCGTTCGCGGAACATAGAAAGATATGGTGCTTAAGTACGCAAAATAATTGCAATAACCATACAGAAAAAGGGTTTTTGTTGGTGTGGCAAACCGCTACAATGACGCCCGTTTTGTGATCTTAATCACTGTATGATTCCCGCGCACTTATCTACGCACACATTTGAGGAGCTGTAATGAGCAGTCAGCCATTTAAAGACCCATTTAACGTTATGTATTTTATTGGTTTTATTTTAGTCTTACTGTTGCCGACACTACCAGCAAGCCTGACTTGGTTAAAGCAATTAGGCTTAATTTAAGCAGGTTTTAATCTCAAATTGAGTATACTACTGGCCACTCTGAGAGTGGCTTTTGTTTTTGAGGTTCGAGGCATTTACACACTATGATTATTTACACGCTATGATATTGAAACGTGGTTTGTTTTTATTGATAGGCTGCCTTGCGCTGGGCCTTGGACTGCTAGGTATTATCGTGCCACTGTTACCGACGGTGCCGTTTATTTTACTCGCCGCTTTTTGCTTCGCCCGTTCAAGCACTCGCTTACATCAGTGGTTAATGACACATCCTTGGTTTGCCGATGCGCTCACCCAGTGGCAAGAGCACCGAGCCATGCGCCCAGGCCTTAAACGCAGGGCTATGCTACTCTCTGGCCTCAGTTTTAGTGTCAGTATTCTTGTTGTGCCAATCGTATGGGTAAAATTGTTGCTGTTAACCATGGCAATCGGGCTTCTCTGGTATCTGAAAACGATTCCTGAAATCGAATCCTAAGCACATTTGATCTAAGGCACAAATTGATAACCAATTCGTCACTTGAATACGCTGCTAGTTGCAACTCAAACCAAAGCGGCATAAGCTTTGTGCGAATTATTAAAGCTCGTCCACACTCGCTGTGGACGTTTTGTTTTTACTGCCAGCAATAAGCGTGGCGAAACGATTAAGTTAAATTAAATGGCTATGAATACAGAAACCTTATCCTTGATAAAGCAAAGCATTAAAACCATTCCTAATTATCCTAAGGAAGGGATTCTATTTCGCGATGTAACCAGTCTGCTGGAAAATGCTGCAGCCTATAAAGCGACTATTGATTTATTAGTTGAGCATTACCGCAACAAAGGCTTTACCAAGATTGTGGGTACCGAAGCCCGTGGTTTTCTGTTTGGTGCACCTTTGGCGTTGGAATTAGGTATTGGTTTTGTGCCAGTTCGTAAGCCAGGTAAACTGCCACGCGCGACGATTAGCCAAAGCTATGAGCTGGAATATGGCCACGATAGCCTTGAAATCCATACCGATGCGATTACCGCTAACGACAAAGTGCTAGTGGTTGACGACTTGCTGGCCACGGGCGGTACTATCGAAGCCACGGTAAAACTTATCCGCCAACTCGGTGGTGAAGTGCAAGATGCCGCCTTTGTGATTTCGTTACCTGATTTAGGTGGTGAGGCTCGTTTAACTGCCTTAGGTCTTGAGTTGGTTAAACTTTGTGAGTTTGAAGGCGAATAATTCTTCAGCCAAAGGCGCCTAGGGATAGTTTAATGGCATGTCGTTAATTGACATGTTATCTTGCAACTATCTCGGGGCGCGATCCCCTTTTTTGTACCAACATTCTTGTCATGCACATTGGGGAGTTCCATGTCATATCAGGTGTTAGCCAGAAAATGGCGCCCTGCCACATTCGAACAGATGGTCGGCCAAAGTCATGTGTTGCACGCATTAACCAATGCGTTAACCCAGCAACGTTTACACCATGCGTATCTTTTTACTGGCACGCGCGGAGTGGGCAAGACCAGTTTGGCGCGTCTCTTTGCCAAAGGTCTTAACTGTGAGAAGGGCGTAACGGCTTCCCCCTGTGGTGTGTGTGGCAGCTGTGTTGAAATTGCCCAAGGCCGTTTTGTTGACTTAATTGAAGTCGATGCCGCCTCGCGCACTAAAGTCGATGACACTCGTGAACTCTTAGATAATGTGCAATATCGTCCGACCCGAGGCCGTTTTAAGGTTTATCTGATCGACGAAGTACACATGCTCTCACGCAGTAGTTTTAATGCGCTGCTAAAAACCCTTGAAGAACCGCCAGAGCATGTGAAGTTTTTGCTGGCGACCACCGATCCGCAAAAGCTGCCGGTGACTGTGTTATCCCGCTGTTTGCAATTTAATTTAAAGAGTTTAACCCAGCAGGAAATTGGCACTCAGCTACAGCATATTTTAACCCAAGAGCAATTGCCCTTTGAGCACGAAGCCCTAACTCTGCTCGCCAAAGCGGCCAATGGCAGCATGCGTGATGCTTTAAGCTTGACCGATCAGGCCATCGCCTTCGGTGGCGGCACGGTAATGCTCAACCAAGTGCAATCTATGCTGGGCAGCATCGATGAGCAGCATGTGCTGGGCTTACTTAAAGCCTTAACCGATGCCAATATTGGCGTATTGATGCAAAGCTGCGCCCAGGTGCTCGCCTATGGCGCGGACGCCCAAGAAGTGCTGCGTAGTTTACTGGAATTACTGCATCAGATTACCCTGACACAATTTGCGCCAGCCGCCGCGCAGCAATCCCTTTATAGTGCTCAAATTCAGGCCTTTGCCGAGCAGTTAGCGCCTGAACAAGTGCAGCTGTATTACCAAATTTTACTGACTGGCCGTAAAGACTTACCCCATGCGCCGGATCCTAAATCGGGCCTCGAAATGGCGCTGCTGCGAGCGGTGGCATTTGTTCCCGAAAAGCCAGTAAAACGTTGGCAAGTCGAAGACACAGCTAAGGTAAGTTTGCCTTCTCAGCAGCCAATGTCTGCGACGCCCACATCAAATATGCCCGCGGTAGAACAGACGGTTAATCAGGCTGTGGCTGAAAAAAAAACTTCGCTAACTTCCGCCGTTGATTCCCTAGCTTTGCCACAAGTTGCAGCAACGTCTGCGCTTGCTACGGCTTCACTCGTCGAAGCATCGCAACAAGCTTTATCCGATGAGGATGCGGTTGATGAAGCGTTAGCACTCAATGCCGCATTGATTGCCGAGCAGCAAGTGATTTTAAGTCAAGCCCAAAGTCAGGGCTTTGGCGCAAATGTGGATGTTGTATCGAATACTGAGACAGAAGTAAGTGCTGTTTCTATGCCTGCATCAAATACTGATGCTGAACATCATCAAGCCGCGGTTGTTGATACCGCTAGTGTTAACCTTAAGCCTTACGCCAACCAGTTAACAGAACCTACAGTGGCATTATCTAATGAAAATGATGTCGAGGAAGAGACTCAAACGAGTGTTAACGAAAGTGTAGATAAGTTAACGCCTGATGCTTATTCAGCTGAGTCTTACGGGCAATACGATTATGCCGCCGCGCCGCTGGATGCTTATCAAGATGATTATGCGCAATTTATATCTGAGGAGCAGGGCGCATTCTCTGATATAGAAGATAATTCGTTTAATCGCGACAGTGCTCAGTCTATTGATCATAGTCATGTTGTGCATGAGTCCGCTGTTCATGGACATGCCGCTCAAGCGTCTGCGACACCAGCGCAAAAGTCGCAGTCTATTGCCGAAAGCTCTGCTTCAACAAGCCCTCTGGCTTCAACAACTCCTCCGGCTTCAACTACAGTATCCCTCGATGATGACGATATTTTATCGGCGGTATTAGCGGCGCGCGACTCCTTACTATCCGATCTCGATGCGCTCAGCACCAAGGATGGTGATGGAAAAAAGCTGGCAGCGGAAGTTAAGGTTAACCCCCCGAGTCAGAATGGCCATACTGCGCCAGTCTCTCACGCGCCAACACATAAAACGCCTTCAGTTGATGCATCTATTGAGCGGCAAGTTGTCAGTAACGAGTCCGATAACGACTTTGAGCTGCCCTTTGACGACGATTTCGAGGCCGAGATCCATCTTGAGTCACTATCCAATGTCACGCCGACTCCGCAGTTTGATCCAAACGATCGCCCGCCATGGGAAGAGGCACCCGTCGTTGCAACGGATGAGGCAAGCCCATTGGCTGCTAGCTCACACCTACAAAGTGGTGTGAGCGCGCCGCAAAAATCAGTTGGTGCGGCAGTATCTGGGCATGCTTCGGCTCAAACCTCGACAATCGATACCGAAGTGGAAGAGATTAAGACTGATCTGCAACGCACTGAAGCAAATACCGTGCTGCAACCGTCTCAGACACAGGAATTATCACAGACGCAGCAACGGACCCAACAGTCACCGCCAAGCGAGACGGTTTCATCGGCGTCATTCACCGCATTAGCACTGGCGCAATCGATTACCGGTCATCCGCTCGATTTGCATTGGTACAAGCTCATGGCGAGCCTCGATATTGGCGGTCGTGTGCGTCAGTTAGCGGTCAATTCGATTTGTCAGCAGCAGGCTAACCCCTTGCCATTACTGCTAAAACCCGATCAGAAACACTTGGCGGCGCAGGTGGCCATTGAGCAGCTCGAGCAAGCCTTAACCGCAGCCCTTGGGAACCCAAGGCAGGTTGAGGTGGTCATAGGAACCGATCCTACGCGGGAGACGCCCTTAGAGATGCGCAAACGTTTTCACCAAGAGTTACTGCAACAGGCGCAGCAGTCGCTAATAATGGATGACAATGTGCAATGGCTGATTAACCGCTTTGGGGCTGAGCTTGAGAAGGATAGCTTGCTCTATCCGCCTGAACTGTTAAATCAGCGCAGCGGGCTTATTCCTGCGTTACCTGAGCCCGAGTAATATTTCCTCTATGTATATGCTGCGTGGAATGGCAGAGTTTGTTAAAAACGCGCTATCAAGATCATAAGTTTAGCGATGGGATCGCGGCATTGATTGCCAATCCCATTTATTTCAGTAAGATTAGCCAGCTTAAAAGCTTGCGACTAACCCTAATAGAAGAGAAATGACTATGTTTGGAAAAGGCGGTATGGGCAATCTGATGAAACAAGCCCAGATGATGCAAGAAAAAATGGCAAAAATGCAGGAAGAAATTGCCCGCATGGAAATGGTCGGTGAGTCAGGTGCAGGTCTGGTTAAAGTGACCATGACAGGCGCACACACAGTGCGTAAAGTCGAAATCGACCCAAGCTTGATGGAAGACGACAAAGAAATGTTGGAAGATTTGATCGCGGCAGCCTGTAACGATGCAGCACGTCGCATCGAAGAGAATCAAAAAGCTAAAATGGCCGAAGTGACTGGCGGTATGCAATTACCACCAGGCATGAAAATGCCATTTTAATTGAGATAGACAATGAAATTTAGTCCACTGCTAGACGAGTTAATTCAGTCCCTACGTTGTTTACCAGGGGTTGGGCCTAAATCGGCGCAACGTATGGCGTTTCAATTACTTGAGCGAGACAGGAAAGCTGGGCTTAAATTAGCCTCTGCCCTGTCGAGTGCCATGAGTGATATCGGTCATTGTCAGTCTTGCCGAACCTACACTGAAGAAACGTTATGTCCGATTTGTGCTAGCCATAAGCGCGGCTCGTCTTCGACAATTTGTGTGGTCGAAACGCCAGCCGATGTGTTAGCCATTGAAGCAGGTGGACATTTTACGGGTCGCTACTTTGTATTGCTGGGCCATTTATCCCCCCTCGATGGCGTGGGGCCTGAAGAGTTAGGCTTGGCGCTATTAGAGCGTCACTTAGCCTCTGGCGATGTTGCTGAGCTGATTTTAGCGACCAATCCAACGGTTGAAGGTGAGGCCACAGCCCACTTTATCGCCGATATGGCAAGGCGCCACAAGGTGCTGATCAGCCGCATCGCCCACGGTGTGCCCGTGGGTGGTGAGCTGGAATATGTCGACAGCACCACCTTAGCGCTGTCCTTCAATGGGCGTATCCCGCTGTAGCCTGTGATGGCCTAAAGAATAAACCCGCTGGCCCTGTGCTCGCGGGTTTTTATTTTATAGCTGTATTTGTTTAGCGAACACGCCCTAGCGTGTCTAGGTCTAACATTCCTTTCTTAATTCTGACATAGGGATAGCGTAATTTCGGTTTGATACTGCCTTATTTTTCGCCATTTGATCTGTGATTTTATCTCCCCCCTTGAAAAGTGGATTTGCAGCCCCATTTTATAAAGCACTGAGCGTTTGCTTTAACCAAATTGCGTAACAAATAAGGAAAATTTCATGTCACAACAAGAAACTCATGGTTTTCAAACTGAAGTCAAACAGCTGTTGCATTTGATGATCCATTCTTTGTATTCCAACAAAGAAATTTTCTTGCGTGAACTGGTCTCTAACGCTGCGGATGCGGCCGATAAGCTGCGTTACCTTGCGTTAACCAACGACGCGTTATACGAAGGTGACGGTGAGCTACGTGTGCGTATCAGCGCAGACAAAGAAAAAGGCACTGTGACCATCGAAGACAACGGCGTGGGTATGACCCGCGATGGCGTGATTGAGCATTTAGGCACGATCGCCAAATCGGGCACCGCTGAATTCTTTAAAAACCTCTCTGGCGAAGCCTCAAAGGATTCGCAGCTAATCGGTCAATTCGGTGTGGGCTTCTATTCCGCCTTTATCGTAGCGAAAAAAGTCACCGTTCGTACCCGCGCGGCAGGTCATAAGGCCGATGAAGCCGTATTGTGGGAATCCGAAGGTGAGGGTAGCTTCACCGTTGAAACTATCACCAAGGCGAGCCGTGGTACTGAGATCACCCTGCACCTGCGTGATGAAGAGAAAGAGTTTGCCGATGAGTGGCGCCTACGTTCCATCATCACTAAATACTCAGACCATATTTCAATCCCAGTAGAAATGTGGCAGGAAGGCACCCCTGAGCGCGATGGCCCAGACGGTGAAAAAATTCCTGCAACCGAAGGCTATTGGAAGGTCATGAACAAGGCGACTGCGCTGTGGATGCGTAATAAGTCTGAGGTCACTGACGAAGAATACCAAGAATTTTATAAGCATATTTCCCACGACTACACAGACGCTCTGCTGTGGAGTCATAACCGCGTTGAAGGTAAACAGGAATACACTAACCTGTTGTATATCCCTTCAAAAGCGCCGTGGGATCTGTGGAACCGCGACCGTAAGCATGGCCTGAAACTCTTTGTTCAGCGCGTGTTTATTATGGATGACGCTGAGCAGTTTATGCCATCTTACCTGCGCTTTGTGCAGGGTTTGATTGACTCAAACGATCTGCCGCTAAACGTGTCTCGCGAGATTTTGCAGGACAACCACATCACCAAAGCGATGCGCGCCGGTATCACTAAGCGTGTGCTGGGTATGTTGGAAAAACTGGCAAAAGACGATGCGGAAAAATACCAAAAATTCTGGGCCGAATTTGGTCAAGTGTTGAAAGAAGGTCCAGCGGAAGACTTTGCAAACCGTGAGCGTATTGCAGGCTTACTGCGTTTTGCGTCGACCCATACGGGTAGCGCGGCACCGACTGTGTCACTCGATGACTACATTAGCCGCATGAAGGAAGGCCAAACCAAGATTTATTACATCGTTGCCGATAGCCACGAAGCCGCTGCCAACAGCCCACACTTAGAACTGCTGCGTAAGAAAGGCATCGAAGTGTTGCTGATGTCAGAACGTATCGACGAGTGGTTAATCAACCACTTAACTGAGTACAAAGAAAAACAATTGCACTCAGTCACCCGTGGCGAGCTGGAATTAGGTGAGCTGGAAGATGCGGCCGAGAAGGAAGCGCAGGAGAAACTCGCTGAAGAGTCTGCACCACTGATTGAACGCATTAAAGCGGCATTAGGCGCTAGCGTGGCCGATGTGAAAGTCACTTCACGCTTAACCGATACCCCAGCCTGTGTGGTCACGGGTGAAGGTGAAATGTCGACGCAAATGATCAAACTGATGCAGGCTGCCGGCCAGCCAGTGCCAGAGGTCAAGCCGACGTTTGAGATCAACCCTGCGCACCCATTAGTGTCGCGCCTTAATGATCTTCAAGATGAAGCCGCCTTCGCCGATTGGTCGAATCTGTTATTGCAACAGGCGCAATTGTCGGAGAAGGGCAGCCTAGCAGACCCATCGGCCTTTATTAAGCTGATGAACCAAATGTTATTGGCAAGTCTGAAGTAACACATTCGGGGCACTTGGGTCGAGACACAAGTGCCCCGATTCACTTTTAGGCACCAAGAGTCGCATTACCCTAGGGCATTTCCCCGTAGAGGTGCCAGTTTGGGAGTAAGGAAAACCATGGACAATATCCTCGATCTAACGAAAGACAATATTCAGCAAGTGGTTGATGCTTCGATGCAGCAACTGGTGGTGATGGTGTTTTGGGCCCAGCCACAGCCGCAGAGTGTTGCCATGGTGCAAACACTCGAGCAACTTGCCACCCAGCATGCTGGCCGTTTTGTGCTGGCGAAAGTGAACTGTGAAACTGAGCTGGAAATCGCGAACTATTTCCGCATTCAAGCACTGCCGACCACCTTAGTGCTCGATAAGGGCCAACCAATCGATGGCTTTGCGGGCATGCAGGAGGCGGCGCAGGTGAGCGCTATGCTGGAGAAACACTTGCCTCCGTTATGGCAATTGCAGCTTGAGCAAGCCAAAGCCTTGTTAGCCTTGAGCCAAGTATCGGCGGAGGATTTAACCACTGCGGCCGTGTTGCTGAAAGACGCCTATAGCGCCTCAAATCATGCTGCTGAGGTGAGTTTGGTGCTCGCCGATGTGTATTTGATACAGGGTGAACTGGCTCAAGCGCAGACTTTACTCGAACAGATTGGCCTTGCCGATCAAGACAGTTATTACCAGAGCTTAAAGGCGAAATTAACCCTTGCCTTGGATGCGGCAGACACACCTGAAATTCGTGATTTACAGCAGAAGTTCGAGCATAATCCGCAAGATTTAGTGTTATTACTCGAACTTTGTAAAGCCTTGCATTCGGCTCACCGCGATGAAGAAGCACTTGCGCATTTATACGGTGTGTTATCTAAAGACTTGAATGCTGAAAATGGCAAAGTAAAACAAGTCTTTATGGAGATTTTAACCGCCCTTGGTCAAGGTAATAGTCTTGCTAACCAGTACCGTCGCAAGCTGTATACCTTGCTCTACTAAGGATAAAATTTGCCACAAAACTGCGATTTATTTGCGGTTTCTGAGGCTAAAGTCGAAGCTAAAAGCCTTCTCAATGGCGGTCAGATGTGCGAAGATCGCCGCCCTAAGAAGAATATCAATGCGAAAAAGAGGACTCTTGAGATGCGCATTATCCTATTGGGCGCCCCAGGTGCCGGTAAAGGTACCCAGGCCCAGTTCATTATGGAACAGTATGGTATCCCACAAATTTCTACTGGCGATATGTTACGTGCTGCTGTTAAAGCCGGTACTCCGCTGGGTTTAGAAGCGAAGAAAGTGATGGATGCAGGCCAACTGGTTTCTGATGATCTGATCATTGGACTGGTTAAAGAGCGCATCGCACAGGACGACTGTGCTAAAGGTTTCCTGTTAGACGGTTTTCCACGCACTATCCCGCAAGCGGATGCGATGGCGGCAAACGGTATCAGCATTGATCACGTGATTGAAATCGATGTGCCAGACGAAGAAATCGTTAAGCGTATGAGCGGCCGTCGCGTTCACCCAGGTTCTGGCCGTGTTTACCACGTGGTATTCAATCCACCTAAAGTGGAAGGCAAAGACGATGTGACTGGCGAAGACTTAGCGATTCGTCCAGATGACGAAGAAGCCACAGTGCGTAAGCGTTTAGGCATTTACCACGAACAAACTAAGCCATTGGTTGAATACTATGGCAAAGTGGCTGCGGCGGGTCACACTCAATACCATAAATTTGATGGTACTCAGTCGGTTGCGGCTGTGAGTGAACAGTTAGCCAGCGTGCTGAAATAAGCATCATTCACTAAATTCGAGAACAAGTTCTCATATTAAGAAAAAGCCTGCGATTGCAGGCTTTTTTTATTGGCAACTGAATGTTAGCCTGCCGAGGTATTAGGCTGATAAAAGGTAACACATTGACTTCTCCCTCTCCTGCGTTTGGCGTGTTATTGGTCAATCTCGGCACGCCCGATGAACCCACTCCCAAAGCGGTTAAGCGATTCCTCAAACAGTTTTTAAGTGATCCTCGGGTCGTCGATTTGTCCCCTTGGCTGTGGCAGCCGATTTTGCAGGGGATAATCCTTAATACCCGACCCGCCAAGGTGGCCAAACTATATCAGAGTGTGTGGACAGAGCAGGGCTCGCCGCTGATGGTGATAAGCGAGCAGCAGGCACAAAAATTAGCCACGGATCTGAGCGCGACCTTTAATCAAACCATTCCCGTTGAACTCGGCATGAGCTATGGTAATCCTTCGATTGATAGCGGCTTTGCCAAACTCAAAGCCCAAGGCGCCGAGCGTATCGTCGTACTGCCGCTGTATCCGCAATATTCCTGCTCAACTGTCGCTAGTGTGTTCGATGCGGTGGCGCAGTATTTTGCTAAAGTGCGCGATATTCCTGAGCTGCGCTTTAGCAAACAGTATTATGATCATAAAGCCTATATCGCGGCGCTGGCACATTCAGTGAAACGCCATTGGAAAACCCATGGCCAGGCCGACAAGTTGATTTTATCCTTCCACGGTATTCCGCTGCGGTATGCCACTGAAGGCGACCCATATCCTGAGCAGTGCCGCACTACGGCCAAGTTACTGGCACAGGCTCTGGGATTAACCGATGGACAATGGCAGGTGTGTTTCCAATCCCGCTTCGGCAAAGAAGAGTGGTTAACCCCTTATGCCGATGAACTGCTGGCCGATTTACCCCGCCAAGGCGTGAAAAGCGTTGATATAATTTGCCCAGCCTTTGCCACTGATTGCCTCGAAACCTTAGAGGAAATTTCTATTGGTGGTAAAGAGACTTTCCTGCATGCGGGTGGTGAGGCCTATCACTTTATTCCCTGTTTAAATGATGATGAGCTCCATATCGAGCTGCTCAGGCAATTGGTGCAAGAACAAGCTCAACCTTGGATACGCGCAGAATGACGGTAAATTTCTCCCGTTGAAACCTAAACACGGCCTAGTTTCATGCTGATTTTATGGTAGAATCTGCGCCCTTTGTGGCTCGGGAGTGGATTTTTTATCTCTCTAGCCTAGACTCATTATTTTTAGGACACAATGAGCCAACGCTCGTTGTAATGCCCATTAGCATGGATGCCAGGAAAAGAGAGCCACTATGAAGTTTCCCGGTCAGCGCAAATCGAAACATTATTTTCCGGTCAAAACCCGTGACCCATTGCTTGAGCAATTAACGCAGCAACCTCAACCTTTTGCGACTTATATCAGCGGTATCGATCAAACCTTAGTGGATATTGAAGCCAAGGTAGAGGATGAGTTGCTCGGCCGTTATGGTTTACCCAAGGGTAATTCGACGCTTATCAATGATGAGCAAGCGCACGCCCTGTATACCGAGCTGAAACAAAACGGTTTGATCAGCGATGAGTTTGCGGGCGGCACTATTGGTAACACAGTGCACAATTATTCTATTTTGGCCGATGACCGCTCTGTGTTGTTTGGGGTGATGAGTCAAAATATCGAAGTCGGCAGTTACGCCTACCGTTATCTTTGCAACACCTCCTCTAAAGTAGACCTTAACTTCCTGCAACCCGTCGATGGCCCCATAGGTCGTTGTTTTACGCTGATTTCTGATTGCGGTGAGCGTACCTTCGCAATCAGTAAAGGGGCGATGGATAAGTTAACCCCAGAATACATTGATAAAGACGTAGTACAGGGCAGCTCTGCCTTAGTATTAACCGCCTATTTAATGCGTGCCAGCGGCGGCGACAGGATCACCGATGCGGCCATGTGTGCGATTGAATATGCCAAAGCAGCCGAAGTCCCTGTGGTATTGACCTTAGGCACACGCTTTTTGATTGAAGAAGATCCGGTTTGGTGGCAAAACTTTATCCAAGAGCATGTGACCATTTTGGCGATGAACGAAGATGAAGGCGAGGCGTTAACAGGGTTTCGCGATCCGCTGCTTGCCAGCGAAAGAGCCCTCGAGTGGTGCGATATGGTGTTAACCACTGCTGGCCCAATCGGGCTTTATACCGCAGGTTATACCGATGATGCCGAAAAGCGCGAGACCACTCATACGCTGCTGCCAGGTGCTATCCCTGAATTTAACCGTTATGAGTTCTCACGTCCTAAGCTCAAGAGTGACTGTGAAAATCCGATTAAAGTCTATGCCCATATTTCCCCTTACATGGGTGGACCGGAGAAAATAGGCAATACCAATGGTGCGGGTGATGGCGCGTTGTCGGCGTTATTGCACGACTTGGCGGCCAATACCTTCCATAAGACCAACGTGCCAGGCTCAAGTAAGCATAAGCGTGATGGCTTATGTTATTCATCCTTCTCACAAATTTGTAAGTACGCTAACCGCGTGGCCTATGAGGTATTAGCGCAGCACAGTCCGCGTTTGTCCCGTGGGTTACCCGAGCGTGAAGACAGCTTAGAAGAATCTTACTGGGAAAGATAAACCAGCATAGGTTTCAGTTAATAAGGGCAATAGCGGCAAACCGTTATTGCCCTTGTTGTTTTTAGGCGCAAATAAATGATAACGTTAGGCGGTTTACCGCTCCCAATAACAGCGAATATTTAAGGTGGAATTTTCGGTGAAAGCGCAGATCTTAAGAGAAATGAAGGTACTCAAGGCGATTGAGCCTGAGTTTGAAGTGCAGCGCCGCGTGGCGTTTATTAAAACCAAGCTCAAAGAGGCCAGCAGTAAGGCGTTGGTATTAGGGATCAGCGGAGGTGTGGATTCATCGACGGCGGGGCGTTTATGCCAGTTGGCCGTTGATAGCCTCAATAGTGAACATCCCGAGGGCGGTTATCAGTTTATTGCAGTGCGTTTACCCTATCAAATTCAAAAAGATGAGCATGAAGCTCAGCAAGCGTGCCAATTTATTCAGCCATCAAAATTAGTTACAGTAAATGTGCATCAAGGTGTTGATGGCGTGCATCAAGCCACCTTAAGTGCGTTTGTTGAGGCGGGACTGAGTATGCCGGATGAGGCGAAAGTGGATTTTGTTAAGGGCAATGTTAAAGCGCGGATGCGCATGATTGCCCAGTATGAGTTAGCGGGATTAGTTGGCGGGTTAGTGGTGGGTACCGATCATAGCGCCGAAAACATTACCGGTTTTTATACCAAATGGGGCGATGGTGCCTGCGATCTCGCGCCTTTATTTGGCCTCAATAAACGCCAAGTGCGCCAATTAGCGGCCTATCTCGGTGCTCCTGAGTCATTAGTTTACAAAGCGCCAACGGCGGATTTAGAGGACAACAAACCGCTACTCGAAGATGAAGTCGCGCTCGGGCTGACCTATGAGCAAATTGATGATTTCCTCGAAGGGAAAGTCGTTGATAAGGCTGTCGAAGAGAAGCTTATCAATATCTATAAGGCCACCCAACATAAGCGCCAGCCCATTCCAACCATCTACGACTGATTTTTACCACTAACCTTGGCATAGGCAATGCTGTCTAGGTTTTCTTTTAAAGCACTCGGCCTATCCGGGTGCTTTTTTATGAAATTTTATCAAGCAGATACGTTTTGTATATGCGAGCGCGTAAGCGCAATCAGGGCATTAGAGTATTGGCGGTAATCTAAGTAGGGCGTGAGTAGCACTTGTTTCTTCTGTACTGAGGAAGTTTGCATTATTTCAGTGACATCTTGCAGCTTACCCTGTGACGCATGCATCAGCGGTTGATAGGCAGTTTGCCGGTTTGATAGTGGTTTATTGAACTGCTCAGCACTCAATCCCAAAGGCTTCGCGGCAGCTTGCCCACACACAATATGAATATTGGCATGGGGCGATAGGGCACTAGCACCTATCAAGAGCATTTGGTGTTTTTTGAGTAATAAGTTGTCGCGATAATTGCGCCAATCTTCACTGGGGGTGCAAATTTTGGCCATAATGGTGAAGATCTTACGCCAGTGGTTACCGTTTAAGGCGATGAGTTCTGCTATCGCGTTATCCTGCTCCCAATGCCAATATGCAGGTATAAGTGGGGGATTGGGGAGATAAAACGCATAGGACGCTGTGGCTGGACCAATATGCATAATAAGTAAAATTTGCGAATATCGAATAAAAGTAGAGCGGATATTAACCTAAATAGAGTAAACCGCCGAAACTAAAATGCCATCAAAACAAATCTTAAATATGAATATTGAGGTTTATTTTTATCTAACCGTATAATCTGCATGCGTATTTTATCGGAATCATGGGGCAGCAATGAAAGCCATTATCATAGGCTCAACTAAACATTTATTTTTCGCTGCCTTTTATGGCTGTTTAGGGATTGCTGTTGCCTTATTAGTGACTGGAATCTATTTTCTCAATGCAAAACCCGATCTGTCCCTCTGGCACACGACTGAGTTAAAACACGAATTCCACTACAACACTAAACTTGATAACTTTCGTGATTACATTGCCTTAGAAGATAAGCTCTTTGCCGAGGTTGATAACAAAGTACTCAAAAAAGTGTCGGCGGCAGATGCATCGCCCGTCAATCGTTATGTTAAAAACAGCCTTGCCGATCCCGCGAGATGGCCACAAAACTGGAATCGCAGTTTTGAATGGCCTAAAACCAATGCGCCTTTTGGCGTATTGTTGCTCCATGGTATGTCAGATTCACCCTATGCCATGTCTAATGTGGCAGCACATTTTAAAGGCAAAGCCCATGTACTTGGATTAAGACTCCCAGGCCATGGCACCATTCCTAGTGGTTTGACGAGCCTGTACTGGCAAGACTTAGCCGCCGCAGTTAATTTGGCAACGGCGCACATGAAACAAGAGCTTAAAGGTAAGCCGTTATTCGTTATTGGCTTTTCAACGGGCGCCGCAGTGGCACTTAACCATGAACTTGAACTGATTAATCAAGATAAAGCGCCCGATTATGCAGGGATGATTTTTATGTCGCCAGCTATTGGGCTTGCTCCAATTGCGGCCGCGGCTCGCTGGCAAAGTTGGATAGGTCGCCTGCTCGACTTAGATAAGTTGCAATGGAATAGTATTCAGATGGAATACGATCCCTTCAAGTACATGTCTTTTGCCGTCAATGCCGGGGATGTCGTCTACCAATTGGCGTTACGTAACCAGAGTTTGTTAAGCGGATTAACGCCTTTGCAGCGTGAACAAATCCCATCGATTTTAAGCTTTCAATCTGTTGCCGATGCAACGGTATCTAGCGCAGCTGTTGTGAGTTTGTTGTATCAAACGCTACCGCAAAAGGGCCATGAATTAGTGCTATTTGATATGAATCGTACCGTTATCAACAGTAAGTTAATGACTAATGATCCACTACCCGCCTTGTTACCAACAGCTTCTGACAACATTCATTACCGTGGCACGCTGATTGAAAATATCAATAGCGAAACGACTCAGGTTCAAGCTCGGGAATTTGGATTTAGGCCACAGGATGAGTCGTTATCTCAGATTAAACACCTCCCGCTTTATTGGCCTGCGGGCGTGTATTCACTCTCCCATGTTGCGTTACCTTTTGCTGAAAATGATGGCCTATATGGCATGTCAAGCAATGAGAAGCTAACCCGCATACAAATAGGCGCAGCCGCTTCCCGTGGTGAGCGAGGCGTTTATAGTGTGCCTGCTTCAGAAATGTTACGTCAAAAATGGAACCCCTTTTTCCCTTATATGATGGACCGAATTGAACAATATCGAAGTGCACATATGCCGAATGAGGCACACTGAAAGGTATAATAGTTTGAAAATGTAGTCATTCAGGCCAGAAACTAAGCAGTTGATCAAACAGACTTCACTAAGCACTTGCGTTGATTGAATCCAATTGCTAAAGTCTGCGTCACTTAAGGTGAACCCCACTCGATAGCATCTTAAGTAATAAGTACTTAAGCTGATGTCGTACAGTTCTATTAAGTACAATATTTCGGTATGTAGCGCAGCCCGGTAGCGCACTGTCATGGGGTGTCAGGGGTCGGAGGTTCGAATCCTCTCATACCGACCAAATTCATAAACAATAAAGCCTGCAATCTTAATCAGTTGCGGGCTTTTTTGTGTCTGCTTGTTTATGCAAGGGTGGACTAACGGGGGACTAACGGAATTCAAAAATTCTTTTTCCAATTAGTGCTTTGCCTTAGTTTTATTAATGGCTGAATTTAATCTCAGCGTGTGGAACTTCGGTCCATTGCAGGTGATCCCGCACATAGATTTTGGTGGACTTGGCATCGGTGTGAGCCATCCGACCTTGAGGGTCAACACCCATATCCGAAAACAATCTGGCAGATAGCGCACGTATCTCGTGGAAGGTTGGGCGCTGGCTCATTTCTAAATGGTCGCACAGACCTAACTCATCCCTTAATGCCGAAAAGGCTCTGCTAAGGTAATTAGGATCAAGCTGATAGCGGTGGTCTGTGGCCACACTTTGTTTATTCTGTTTGTCTGGTCGGCGATGAACCACATAAGGGCAAAGGAACCCATCGCGACTCTTATCGATAATGCGGGATTACCATTAGCGAGACGGCCGCCCCATGGCCGCTCTTTGGCATCCATGCCATCGCGGCATTCGTGAATCCATTCACATCAGACGGGCGAGCATCCACGGATGGACTTGAACAACATCCGTGTTTAACGGCCAGTTCGCCATCTGATAGGCAGGACGCCTGAATGTCGTACAATGCAGGGACGCATGAGAACGACCATGGCTCTCGTTCATAAGCTTAGAAACCCTAGGTTTCTATTCACCGTGTCGATGATCAAATACCATGGCTCATCATAAGCCAATACCAGCAAAACAGTTCTAATTCCTAACACGTAATCTCCCACTCAGCTTTATTTTAATCCTGTCAGTTATTCAACGCATTTCTAGCTTTGAATATTTCTACTACTTAAAAATCATATTCTTACAAAATAGGGGAGTGCGATAAGGGCGATGCCGATGGCGATAAGTAGTGCGAGATTGGTGACAAAATAAGGGTAAATCATCAGGGTGAGGCCGACGGCCAGAGGGATGGGGGCGGCTTGGCGCTTGCCGTAGGTGAAAAAGCCAAGACCAAAGAGGCCAAAGACTAAACTCCATAACAATAATGTTGGGTTATCAAACACCTTGAGCTCCTCTGTGATTAGCCTTGGTAAGCTCCAGCCTTTTACTCTGCCATATTGGTCAAACGATGAGCTAGTGCTGCGCCGCTGAATTGAGTCTACTGCTAAAACTCCTTTGGCGTAATTAAGCTTTATTCATCTTATTCGTTGCGTGAATACGCTATGTTAGTGCGCTGTTTTATTTACATTTTTAATACATTGAGGATTCAGGTTATAGCTCATATAACTCTAAGGGTAAGCCGTCGGGGTCGCTAAAGAAGCTGAACTTTTTACCAGTGTATTCGTCAATGCGGACAGGTTCGACGGCGATATCATGGGCCGTAAGATGCTCGATCGCCGTTTCAATCGATTCGACGCGAAAGGCAAGGTGCCTAAGACCGCAGGCCTCGGGATAGCTAGGGCGCTTGGGAGGATTGTCGAAGGAAAACAACTCGATTTGACTCTTATCCGGTAGTTGTAAATCGAGTTTGTAGGACTGGCGTGCCTCACGATAATGCTCTGCCAGCACGCTAAGGCCAAGAATCGTCACATAAAAGTGTTTGGACTTTTGATAGTCACTGCAAATAATCGCTGCATGGTGAATGCCGAGTAACATGGCTTGCCTCTGTACTGTTTAACTGATGTTTAGGCTAGTGTGTTTTAAAAAAGCCAGAGTCACAACGGTGTGTGACTCTGGCGCTAACCTAAGATTTTTATCTTACTTCGCTAGCTGGCTAATGGGCGAGTTCAAATATCGCGGAGGACAGAGGTGCTAGCTGCAACTGAACTTGACCTTCACCTTGTTCGACAACCAACTGCGCCGTATAGTCTTCCAGTAAATCCTTAAGCGGATAGGTTGCATCGGTTAACTGCCATTGCGCAATCAGAGATTGGGGCAGTTTAAGTGAAAATAACTTGGCTTGGGTTTGACTAAAGTTACTGACAATAATCAGCTTTTGGCCTTTGTTAGCGGTGGTATTGGCCTCAAAGCGGACAAAAGCGAAGGTTGCGTCATCATAACCCGTTGCGCTGCCATTGATTGTCTTATTGTTGGCCTTATTGCTAGCCTTTGCAGCCGCTACCTCGCTGCGGTTAGTTTCATCTAGCGAGTCATATTGCCCCAAGAGCGCGGGCGCATTTTTCCCCGTGCTGAGGTTCAATAGTTTTTGATAGTAGGTGCGCAGCGCGGCTTCTGTTGTTGTCGATTGGCCGCCATCAAATTTACCTTGATTCATCCAGCGCTGATGGGCAGGAACGCCCGCATAATCAAAAATACTGGTGCGCGAAGCATGGCCAAAGCCTAGGTTTTGCGTCGCCGCTTCACCTACTTCTTGACCAAAATAAATCAAGGTGGGTGAGGTACTTAAGGTTGCTGATACCACCATCGCGGGCAGGGCGTAGCGGGGATCGACCGCATCCGTTGACGCATTACCACTTAAACGACCTAAAAAGGCGGCATTGGCGATGCGCTGCTCGTCGTGGTTTTCTAAAAAATGCAGCATATGCGGGGCGATATCTTGCACTTTGGCCTGATCTGCGGCGATCTGCGCGGTACTTTTTTGCCCTGCCATAATGGCTTTGAGGGTGTCGTAAAGATCCACTTTGTCGTAGAGGTAATCCATTTTGCCGAGCTGAATATAGTCGCGATACAACGCGGGGTTATAGACCTCAGCTAAGATAAAAGCTTCGGGATGACTATGTTTTATATGACTATTTAAATAGCTCCAAAACTCGACAGGCACCATTTCGGCCATATCGTAACGAAATCCATCGACTCCCATCGCTAACCAATACTGGGCAATTTGATTGAACTTGATCCAAGAGTTAGGTAATTCACGGGTTCGTTGCTGCCAAAAAGCATAGTGCTGCTCGGTGCCGAGTGTGGCATAGCGTGGCGGTAGTGCGGGGAAATCATGGCTGCCATCGGGTCGGACACCGTAATTGATTTTGACGGTTTCATACCAGTCGTTCATATCTGGCTTGGCAAGGCGTGAGCCATTGCCCGTCCATTTGGCGGGGATTTCCTTAAATTGACCATCACTTAGGGGATGCGATTCACCGCCTAACGGTTTGAGGCTCTCTGGTAAATCGGGCACTTGAAAGCCAGAGGATTGCTTGTTATCAATCACATAGTAAAAGTTATTATGCTTTGCATATTCAAGGGTTTGATTATCGTCTTCACCAAAATCGCGCACGTCATCTGGCTTAGTGATGGAATGATAATTACGCGCCACATGGTTAGGCACTATATCGATAATTACCTTTAAGCCTTGCCTGTGGGTGCGCTCGATAAGTGCCTGAAATTCCTGTAAACGCTTGGTGGGATCAACCGCTAAATCGGGGTTTACGTTGTAATAATCTTTAACCGCATAGGGCGAACCGGCGCGGCCCTTAACCACATCGGGATCATCGTGACTAACACCAATCGCACTGTAATCGCCAATTAAGGCGTGGTGGGGCACTCCCGTATACCACACATGGGTAACGCCTAAGTCTTTGATACTTTTGAGCGCTGTGTCATCAATATCATTAAATTTACCCACACCGTTTTCGCTAATCGTGCCCCAAGGTTTATTGGTGGTGTTTTTATTGCCATAGAGTCGGGTAAAAATTTGATAAACAACAGGTTTGTACTTGTTTGCTTGCTCAGCATTGTGATGGGCTGGCAGGATTTCGCCTTCGGCCACATTTGGATTGGCAAGCAGGGTTTTAGCCGCCACTGAATCCAACGCGGTTGCTTGAGTGCTGATTACTGATGCTGCCATAGCGCAAAAGGTGCTAATGCTGCTGAGGGCCAGTAGGGTTAATCCCTGATGCCAGCGATAAGCGCGACGTTTACTGCTGTTAGATAATAGAAAATTCAACCTAGGTTCCTTTACTGACCTGGTGGCCAAACTGTAGGTTGGCCGCGCTGTTAGCTAAGCATGCTTAGCTGCTTGATTGAGTATGGGTTATTGATGATTGAGTTCAAGCAGCATAACGCCAGCATGGGGCAGAACAAGTGATTGATTCAGCTCGAACTTGTCCTCCGAAAAGATAGAAATAGCAGAGCTATTGCCTGCCAATACCTTGCTAAAGCGGCTTAAATCCAGCGTTTGTGCTTGGTCATTCTTGTTGTAAATCACCATCACTTTATCCGCATCGGCTTGGTAGCAAGCATTTTCCGTTGTGGCATGTTTTGCTGCACATCGAAATTGCACATAAATGCCGTTTTGCGGCACAAAGTGCAGTAAATCTCCCGTTTGCAGCGCGGCTGAATGCTTACGGTAATTAAGCAGGGTGCGAATAAATGCTTGGGCCTGTTGCTGTTTAGCGTTTAGTCCTTTACCGCTAAAACCGTTGACTTTGCTATTAGCGAATCCACCCGGAAAATCGCTACGCACTACACCGTCGTGGCGATCTTTGGTCGGGCTGGTCATCAACACTTCGGTACCGTAAAACAGCTGTGGGATGCGTTTGGCTGTCATTACATAGGTGAGGGCCATTTGATACAACGGCAGGTTTTCTTTTAGCAGACTATAAATCCGATTGGTATCGTGGTTACCTTCAAAGAGGACTAACTGGCTTGGGTTCGCATATACCACATCGTTAGCTAACATCTCGTAAAGCTTGATAAAACCAGTATCCCAGCCTTCTGGCTCGTTCAGGCTTTCAAGTAGCTTTTCATAGAGCGGAAAATCCATCAGGCTCGGTAAATCTGAGGTATAGCCATCGGCATTGATTTTGCCTTTTTGCCAATAGGAGACGGTAATGGGATTGGCGGTCCACTCTTCACCGACAATATTAAAATGCGGGTATTCGGCCATTAATGCCTTAGTCCATTGGGTTAAAAAGGCTTTATCGGCATAGGAGTAGGTGTCTTCACGAATTCCCGAAAGCCCCGCGTATTCCACCCACCAAATGCTGTTTTGAATAAGATAAGTGGCAAGCTTCGGGTTGCGCTGATTGAGATCGGGCATCGAATCGACAAACCAACCGTCGACAAAATCCTGTTTATCCTGCGTGTCGGCGTAGGGATCTTGCACTGTAGTGCGTATATGACTGGTAAAACTCGGACTGGTAAAGCTCGGGCTGGTAGAACTGGCCGCAGGAGCCGTTTGGGTGTCAGTGACATTGGGCTTTAGTGGGTAATTGAGCCAGTCACTGCTCGGTAAATCCTTTAGCCACCAATGATTTGAGCCAATATGGTTAAGCACTACGTCTTTAATTACGCCTAGGCCAAGTTGTTTGGCCTCAGTGACTAACCTTTGGTAATCCTGATTGCTGCCAAAACGCGGGTCGACCCGATAAAGATTAGTAATGGCGTAGCCATGATAGGAGTATTGGGCTTGGTTATTTTCAAGCAGTGGGTTGATCCACAGCTGAGTGACGCCCAGTTTGGCTAAGTAATCTAAGTGCCGGCGAATACCTTCGATATCGCCGCCATGGCGACCATCGGAATTTTCTGGCGCCGCATGCTCGAGCATATCGGCTTGATTATCATTGCTTGGGTTGCCATTGGCGAATCGGTCTGGGGTGATAAGGTAAATCACGTCCTTATTACTAAAACCTTGGCGCTCACGGCTGCCTTCTGCCCGTTCCGCTAAAGTGTAAGGCAGTTGGAAGAGCTGCTTGTCGCCAGCGAGAATGCGGATGTCAAAGGTCTGCGGTTTGGCTTGGCGCAAATCTAAATTGATAAACAAATAATGGGGATTATCCGTCTGTTCAATCCCTTTAAACACCACATCTTTGCCAGCAATCTCAACCTTAAGCTGTGTTGCATCCGCAGGCAGGGCACTGCTGTGCAGCATTAATTGCAGCTTTGGATTATGCATGCCCGCCCACCAAGAGAGCGGTTCGATAGTTAAAGGGGCTGTTGAATTGACTTCACTAGCACTAAGATTGGCTGATAATAACGCTGTAGAATCGATTGTCCCTGCTTGAGTATTCCAACTGATTAAAAAGCTAATACTGAGTAGTAGATGTCGTCGTGTGAAGATCATAATTGTTCCTTATTCAGTGCCAAGTAAGTCAAGTATTTACACTTTTAGGCTTCTTTACTTGATGAGGCTTAAACTAGTTGTGCGAGATACTTTTCATGGGTTGGCATATTACTCACGGTGTTTTTGATTATCACTTTGATATTGCTTAAAAATTCAGTTAAAGCCTCAGGGGCTACTGTGTTTGCGAGTGGATTATAATCTGTAGGGATGATTCCCTGTCCTAACATCACTTGAACCCAAGCGGCTTCCGTAAAGAGTTCATCCTTGTGCCTAAAAATAGCGCCCGTTTCGCTAAAAAGGCTAATCTTCTGTTGCAAGCTTTCAGGTATCTGCATTTGCTGACAGGCGCTCCATAGCGTGTCGGTATCAGAGTCTGAACGTTGGTTGAGACAATAATGCAAGATAATAAAATCGCGGATTTGTTCGAATTCTAGCTGGGATTGCCGGTTAAACTCATCCACAGTTGCTTGGACTACACCTTGGTGGGGAAACAGTTTAGTTAAGCGAATGATGGCCGATTGCACTAAATGAATGCTTGTAGATTCAAGAGGTTCTAAAAAACCACTTGAGAGACCTATAGCAACACAATTATGTTGCCACTGTTTAAGCCTACGGCCAGGGATAAAGGATATTTTTTTCGGTTCAGCGAGAGGTTTACCTTCAAGTGTCGATAGTAGTTTTGCTTTCGCCTCTTCGTCTTTCATATAGCGGCTACTGTAAACAATGCCATTTCCTGTTCTATGTTGCAGCGGGATCCGCCATTGCCAACCCGCCTCATGGGCGATAGCACGAGTATAAGGTTTTATTTCGCAGGCCTTTTCGCTTGGGACAGCGTATGCACTGTCGCACAGTAACCAATCTTGGTAACTCTCATAGCCGACATTAAGTGTTTTTCCAATCAATAGGGCAGCAAAGCCTGAACAATCAATAAAAAAATCACCGTGAACAGATTTACCAGACACCAGTGTCAGATTGGCAATATGGCCATTATCTAGGCAATTTACCGCTTCAATTTTACCCTCAATGCGTTTTACTCCTGACTTTTCACTGTATTGTCGTAAAAGCAAAGCGTAGCGTGCGGCATCAAAATGGTAAGCGTGGGTGAGACAAGAGAGAGGCGAATGGGGAATTTGTTCAAGAGATTGAAATTTATTGTTTAAGGCGGCTTGGTAATTAAGTGAATAATCCCAAAATGATGCCATCATCTCGGGTTGAGTACTGAGCCAGTACTGGTGAAACTGTGTATACCCAATATCTTTTCCTATATTACCAAAAGCGTGCATATAGCTATCCCCCTGTTTGCCCCAGTGTTCAAATTGAATACCGAGCTTAAAAGTGGCGTGGGTCGCTTTGATAAATTCGTTTTCGGGGATCCCTAGAACACTGTTGAATAATTGCAGTGGTGGAATAGTGGCCTCACCTACACCAATGGTGCCAATATCTTCTGACTCTACGAGAGTAATGCTAAGGGTATGTTTAAATAATTTTGCTAATAATGCGGCCGTCATCCAACCCGAAGTGCCGCCACCTACAATGACAATATCTTTGATTTGACTCATGATCTAAGCCCTTTAGTTGATGTTTAAGGCTGATGACTCAATGGGAAATTACTGATAATTGAACAATAAAGAGAAAAGCCTCTGCAGTAGATTGCAGAGGCTTGGTACGTAAACGATTAGAACTTGTAGTTAGCGCCTAACATAAAGTTACGACCATAGTTTTGATAATCACGCACTAAACGTTGATCAGAACCGAAGTAAGACGTAAAGGGTTCATTGGTTAAGTTGTTGACTTGGAATAGCACTGATAGACCATACAATGATTCAATTCCGCTTTCGCTAAAGTCATAACTCACTTGGGCATCGACCACTGTTTCCGCTTTAATGTTCACATTTTCACGTTGCAGACTGATCTTAGTTAACCTGAGCTTCGGATAAGAATTTAGCTCCCAAAAGGAACTAAATGCTCGTTCCCTGATCCGATCATTCGACCAAGAGTGATTAGAAAAAGGAACGAGCATGAACAAACTAGT
>Ga0247725_1000506_pt1 | contig 27844 bp, 23 predicted proteins | sample OKSTACKMCFT3sol_FD_183021 | JGI IMG/M metagenome (GOLD analysis project Ga0247725, IMG submission 183021) | Subsurface sediment microbial communities from gas well in Oklahoma, United States - OK STACK MC-FT3-sol | ecosystem: Environmental > Terrestrial > Deep subsurface > Rock core/Sediment...
AAGTGGTGATAGGTGGTAACTATGCCGTAGGTTTTGTGGTCTTTATTATCCTGATTATTATCAACATGATGGTGGTTACCTCTGGTGCTGCCCGTATTTCTGAAGTCACAGCCCGTTTTACTTTAGATGCAATGCCTGGCAAGCAAATGGCGATAGACGCCGACTTAAACGCTGGTTTTATCGACGCGGATGAAGCCCGTAAGCGCCGAGAAGAAATAGGTGAGGAAGCCGACTTTTACGGTTCGATGGATGGTGCGAATAAATTCGTAAAAGGCGATGCGATGGCGGGTATCGTCATCATGGTGATCAATATCATAGGTGGCCTGGTGATTGGTGTGCTCCAGCACGATTTGGCCTTTATGGAAGCTGTACAGGTTTATACCTTGTTGACTATAGGTGATGGTCTGGTGGCGCAAATCCCAGGTCTGTTGTTGTCTGTGGGTACAGCCATCATCGTCACCCGCCAAAATAAAGAGGGTGACTTCGGTACCCTGATGGCAGGTCAGTTTAGTAACTTTAAAGTGCTGGTAATTGCGAGTGGCATTTTAGTTATTATGGGTATAGTGCCAGGTATGCCTCATATGGCCTTTTTAACTCTGGCGGCTATAGTAGGCGGTGCAGCCTATTATTTATACCGGATAGAGAATCCTACAGCAGAAAAAGCGGCTGCGATTAAAAAGGCTGAACTGACGACTCCGGTTGAAGTGGCGCCTGTCAAAGAAATAGGTTGGGATGATGTGCAACCAGTTGACACCATAGGTTTAGAAGTTGGCTATCGTTTAATTCCTCTGGTCGATAAAGCACAAGGCGGCGAATTGCTGACCCGTATTAAAGGCGTGCGTAAAAAATTATCTCAGGAGCTGGGCTTCCTTATCCCTGCTGTGCATATCCGCGATAACCTGGACTTAGAACCAAACACCTACCGTGTGACTATGATGGGGGTCACCACAGGCGAATCTGAGCTGCGCCACGATAACGAGCTGGCGATTAACCCAGGTCAGGTCTTTGGTACCGTCAAAGGCATAGCTACAAAAGATCCCGCTTTTGGTTTGGAGGCGGTCTGGATAGCGAAGAGCCAACGCGAACATGCTCAGACCTTAGGGTATACAGTAGTGGATGCGGCGACGGTGGTCGCTACTCATTTAAGCCAGATTTTAACCAATAACGCAGCGCAGTTGCTGGGCCATGAAGAAGTGCAGAATCTGCTGGATATGCTGGCTAAATCTTCACCCAAGTTGGTGGATGCTTTAGTGCCTGATACCTTGCCGCTGACAGTCGTAGTGAAAGTGTTGCAAAACCTGCTGCATGAAGGTGTTCCTATCCGTGATATGCGCACCATAGTCCAAACGCTGGTGGACTATGGTTCGAAGAGTCAGGATGTTGACGTATTAACCGCATCTTGCCGCGTGGCGTTAAAGCGGCTGATTATTCAGGAAGTGGTAGGTAGTGCGCCTGAAGTGCCTGTGATTACCTTCGCTCCTGATTTAGAGCAGATGTTACATCAGTCAATGCAATCGGCCGGTAATGATGGCTCTGGTATTGAACCAGGCCTTGCTGAGCGTATTCAACAGTCATTAGCCACAGCCTGTCAGAGTCAGGAATTGGCCGGCGAACCTGCAGTTTTACTGACATCCGGCATTCTGCGATCAGTTATGGCACGATTCGTGAAATACAGTATTCCAGGATTACGGGTTTTGTCCTACCAAGAGATCCCTGACAACAAACAAATACGTATTGTCAGTGTGGTAGGCCAGTCGAATTAGGAGTTAAGCTATGAAAATCAAACGCTTTGTTGCCAAAGATATGCGTACCGCTCTGACAGAAGTCAAAGAGTTTTTAGGCCCTGATGCCATTATTCTGTCGAATAAAAAAGTGGCTGGCGGCGTTGAAATTGTAGCGGCTATAGACCCGGAAGCCGCGCCGTCTGTGGCTAAGGCTGAACCTGCAGTTGCAGCTCAAGTCGCAGCTCAGCCCGCGGTAGGCAGTCGTTTGAATATCAAAGTAGATGATGAACCAGAGCAAGTGCCTGCTGATTCTCTGCAAGCTTTATTAGCCCGTCAAATCAGCAAACAACCAGCGGCTGCTCAGGCTATCTCTGCCAATAAAATGGCGGCTACAAAAACTGCTGCAGCCACCAATGCGTTGTTTTCGGTCGCAAATTCAGCACCTTCAGATGTTGAACGTCAATCTTCCGGCGCGCCTATGGTCAATCTGACTGAATTGACCCGTTATCAGGAGCAACAAGCCAAACTGATGCAAAAACAGTTTGATGCAATGCGCAACGAAATGTCTTTGATGAAACAACTGCTGCAACATCAAGTCTCTGGTTTAATGTGGCAGGATTTAGCTCGTCGTGAACCTGTTCGGGCCCTGGTGATTGAAAAGCTGTTGGCACTGGGCTTATCTGAGCCTGTCGCTGATCAAATTGCTTGTTTTATGCCAGAAGATATCAGCGATGCTGAAGCCTGGGACAGTGCGTTAGAGTTATTAACTGGCCAGTTGATCACCACCAATGACGACATTATGCGTCGTGGTGGTGTCGTAGCGCTGGTAGGCCCTACAGGTGTGGGTAAAACTACCACAGTGGCCAAACTGGCCGCTCAGTTTGCTAAGCGTCATGGTGCAGATCAAGTGGCGTTAATTACCACAGATTCATTTCGTATCGGCGCATACGAGCAACTAGCCACCTTTGGTCGCATTATTGGTTGCCCGGTGAAACAGGTAAAGGACAGCGAAGAGTTAGCGACACTGTTAAATCAGTTACAACAACGTAAATTAATTCTGATTGACACCGCAGGCATGAGCCAACGCGACGTACGCCTTGCTGAAAAACTTGCGTCTTTAGTGCATAATTCGCGTGTTAAAATAAAAAGTTATCTGGTATTGTCTGCAACATCTCAAGCTCGCGTCATGCAGGAAACCGTTGAGCATTTCAAACGTATTCCATTAGCGGGTTGTATTTTCACCAAACTTGATGAATGCTTAAGTTTGGGAGAAATCATTAATGTGGCAATCCAAAATGCGTTACCGGTCAGTTATTTGACCAACGGACAACGAGTCCCTGAAGATATCGAAATGGCCGATGCGAAAATAATGGTTGCCAAGGCAGAGCAGTTACGGACCTCTAACAGTAGTACGGGCTATCAGTGGTATTCAGATTCAGTAGCCCGAGTGGAAGGAACCTATGCATAATCTTCCGATGAATGATGATCAAGCCAGTGGCCTGAGAAGAATGAAGCAACAACAGCAGCAACAAATGGTAAAAGTCATAGCAGTGACAGGCGGCAAAGGTGGCGTGGGTAAAACTAACGTCACTCTGAACCTTGCCATGGCTATGTCTCAGCTTGGAAAAAAAGTATTGGTACTGGACGCTGACCTTGGATTAGCGAACTGCGACGTAATGCTTGGGCTTCGTGTACAAAAAAACTTATTTCATGTGTTATCCGGTGAAGCTGAATTAGACGATATTCTGATTGAAGGGCCTTTTGGCATCAAAATTGTGCCAGCAACTTCAGGCACTCAGTCAATGACCGAATTAAAGCCAGTGGAACACGCTGGTCTTATTCGGGCGTTCAGCGAAATGCGGACAAAGTTTGATATTTTACTGGTGGATACCGCCGCTGGTATTTCCGATATGGTATTGAGTTTTTCTCGCGCTTCTCAAGATGTGTTAGTTGTGGTCTGTGACGAACCATCTTCTATCACCGATGCTTACGCTTTAATGAAAATATTGAGCCGTGAACACGGTGTACAGCGTTTTAAAATTGTCGCCAATATGGTGCGCAGTTTAAAAGAAGGTCAGGAACTATTTGCCAAATTAAGCCGGGTAACAGACCGTTTTTTGGATGTCAGTCTCGAATTAGTTGCTACTATTCCCTTTGATGAAAACGTAAGAAAAGCAGCGCGCAAACAAAAAGCTTTTGTCGATGCTTTTCCAAAAACTCCAGCCTCTTTGGCTGTTCGCACTTTGGCTACCCGTGCAGTGCAATGGCCTGTGCCTCCGATGGCGTCAGGCCATCTGGAGTTTTTCCTGGAACAACTGGTACAACAACCTGAAGCGAGAGGTCTGGTTTGAATAGCAAACTTGCGGCCTACGGTGCCGCTGATCATCTGACCCAAATGGTTGAGCGGTACGCACCTCTGGTTAAGCGTATTGCCTACCATTTGTTAGCCCGTCTGCCAGCCAGCGTCCAAGTGGATGATTTAATTCAATCCGGTATGATAGGTCTGATTGAAGCTGCGAAGAACTTTGATGGCAGTAAAGGCGCTAGCTTTGAAACCTTCGCTGGTATTCGTATTCGTGGCTCTATGTTGGATGAAATTCGCCGTGGTGACTGGACTCCGCGCTCTGTCCACCGTAATTCCCGTATGATAGCTGAAGCTATTGCTGAGCTTGAATCTGAATTGGGTCGCGATGTAAAAGATAGTGAAGTTGCTGAAAAACTTGATATATCTCTGGATGAGTATCATCATATGCTTAGTGACGCTAGCAGCGGCCGCATTATTGGTATCGAAGATCTGGGGATCTCAGATGATGTGTTAGTGACTGCAAATGATAAAGAAGACGATCATTTGTACGAACAACAGGCAAATGATGCATTTCAGCAGGCATTGATAAAAAATATCAGTAGCTTACCGGAACGAGAAGCTATAGTGTTGTCGCTGTATTATAATGACGAACTAAATTTGAAAGAGATTGGCGCTGTGCTGGATGTCAGTGAGTCCAGAGTCAGTCAAATTCATAGTCAGGCGTTGGTGCGCTTGCGCTCCAGAATGCAGGATTGGTTGTAATAGTTTGAGTTAGTCCAGCTTGGGCTCTCACCGGAGGGGATTTTGGATAAGAATATGAAAATTCTTGTGGTTGATGATTTCTCAACCATGAGACGCATTATAAAAAACCTGTTACGAGATCTGGGTTTCACCAATGTGTCTGAAGCTGATGACGGCAGTACGGCTTTGCCTATGCTGCAAAACGGTGATTTTGATTTTGTAGTCACTGACTGGAACATGCCAGGTATGCAAGGTATCGATTTGTTACGTGCAATTCGTGCTGACGCAAAACTGAAGCATATCCCTGTATTAATGGTGACCGCTGAAGCGAAAAAGGAACAAATCATTGCGGCTGCTCAGGCTGGAGTGAATGGTTACATTGTTAAACCTTTTACTGCTGCTACCCTACAGGAAAAACTGGCTAAAGTATTCGAACGTTTGGGTTAAACCGTAACTGACAAAGGAGTACACCATGTCTGTAGCTACGGCACCCTTGATTACTTTAGAGCAGGCCCGTGAACTGGTTCAGTTACTGGAATTCGGCGAAACCGAAACAGCAAACGAACTGGTACAACAGCTGGCTGTGCCGGGCTCCTCTGAGTTATTTGCCGAGGTTGGAAAACTAACCCGGCAACTGCACGATTCGCTGAAAAGTTTCCAAATTGACCCTTCCATAAGTTCTTTGCTGGAAGATGATATTCCAGATGCAAAAAAACGGCTGAATCATGTGATCGATATGACTGAGCAGGCCGCGAATAAAACTATGGATGCGGTTGAAAACTGTCTTCCCATCGCCGATGAACTTAACAATCACTTACAATCTATTTTGCCGAACTGGCAAAAATTGATGAGTCGTGACTTAAAAGTCGGAGAGTTCAAAGCCTTATGCCACAATCTCGATGGCTTTTTGCAACAGGCTACCGGAAACTCTGCTACCTTACATGCACTGCTGACCGAAGTATTGATGGCTCAGGATTATCAGGATTTAACTGGTCAGATTTTACGGCGGGTCATTGAATTAGTCCGGGAAGTCGAAGACAGCTTAATTGGTTTATTAACGGCCTTTGGCCAAACCAATCCAAGTACGGAAGAACGTCCGGCAGCTGTAACGAAAAAACCAAAAGCAAGTCACGAAGCTGAAGGCCCTATTATTGACGCAGCAGAGCGTGATGACGTGGTGTCCGGTCAGGATGACGTGGACGATTTATTATCAAGTTTAGGTTTCTAAAAGGGGAGCTGTAGCATGGGCTTTGATTTAGATGAGGATATTTTACAGGATTTCCTAGTCGAAGCCGGCGAGATCCTTGAACTACTGCAAGAGCAGTTGGTTGAGTTGGAAAATAATCCGGATGACGCAAATTTATTAAATGCCATTTTCCGTGGTTTCCACACTGTCAAAGGTGGCGCTGGATTTTTATCGCTGACTGAATTAGTTGATGCCTGCCATGGCGCCGAAAACGTGTTTGATATTCTGCGTACCGGCAAACGTCGTGTCACTGCAGAATTGATGGATGTTATTTTACAAGCTCTGGATGCAGTCAACGCTATGTTTGCCGATGTGCAAAACCGAGAACCACTGACCCCGGCTGATCCTGCTATTATCGAGGCTTTGCATCGTCTGAGCATGCCTGAGTCGGAAGACGAGCAGGTTCACCATGCTGCTGCGGAACCAGAACCAGAAGCTGAAATCAGCATGGAAGAGTTCGATGCAGTAGTTGAGTTTGCCGCTGCACCAGCCGTTGAAACTTCTTCCTCCATTGACGAAATTAGTGATGATGAATTTGAATCATTGCTGGATGAATTGCATGGTAAAGGCGCTCCTGGCCGTGATACTTCCGCCAATCTGCCTCCACCTGCAGTCAAAGAAACTGCCAGTGAAGACATCACTGATGACGAATTTGAAGCTATTTTAGACCAGCTGCATGGGCAGGGATCTTTTATCCCTGGTGAAACTGCAGCTGCAGCGCCTAAGCCAGCTGAAAAAGCGCCAGCTAAACCGGCAGAAAAAGCTAAAGCTACTGGCGGTGATGACATATCAGACGATGAGTTTGAATCCCTGCTGGATGAATTACATGGTAAAGGCAAAGCGCCTGTCGCTGTTGTACCAGCTTCGACTCCTGCGGCAAAAGCGGCAGAGCCAGTTAAAGCAGCACCTGCACCAGTTGCTGCTAAAGCGCCTCCTGTAGCTGCGGCTCCAAAAGACCCGGAAACCGATCCAAAAGCAGCAGCCAACCAGCCGGAAACTACAGTTCGGGTGGATACCAAACGCCTTGACCAGATCATGAACATGGTGGGTGAATTGGTATTGGTACGTAACCGTCTGGTCAGCTTGTCAGGTTCTGCGCAAAATGAAGAAATGAGCAAAGCCATTGCGAACCTGGATGTAGTCACAGCCGATTTACAGGGCGCTGTGATGAAAACCCGGATGCAGCCAATCAAGAAAGTATTTGGCCGTTTCCCACGCGTGGTCCGTGACTTAGCCCGTTCACTGCAGAAGGACATTAACCTTGTGCTGGAAGGGGAAGAAACAGATTTAGATAAAAACCTGGTGGAAGCTCTGGCCGATCCATTGGTCCACTTAGTGCGTAACTCTGTTGACCACGGTATTGAGATGCCGGATGTGCGGGTTAAAGCGGGCAAACCTCGTACAGGTTTGGTCCGGTTGGCCGCGTCACAGGCAGGTGACCATATTCTGTTAACCATCACAGATGATGGCGCCGGTATGGATCCGGAAAAACTCAAAGCCATCGCAATTAAACGTGGCGTGCTGGAACCTGATGCTGCTGCCCGTATGTCGGATACAGAAGCCTTTAACCTGATTTTTGCCCCTGGTTTCTCCACCAAAGAGCAAATTTCCGATATTTCTGGCCGTGGTGTGGGTATGGACGTGGTGAAAACCAAAATTACCCAGCTGAACGGTACAGTGCATATCAACTCGAAGTTGGGTCAGGGTACTTTATTAGAAATTAAGGTCCCCCTGACTCTGGCCATATTACCAACCTTAATGGTGATAGTGGGCGAGCAGACCTTTGCCTTGCCATTGGCCACAGTGAACGAAATTTTCCACCTCGACTTAGCCAAAACCAACAATGTAGATGGACAGTTGACGATTGTTGTACGCAACAAAGCTATCCCACTGTTTTATCTCGAGCATTGGTTGGTGAAAGGTTCAAGCAAGAAGATACGTCGCGAACAAGGCCATGTAGTGATAGTGCAAATAGGCACCCAACAAATTGGTTTTGTGGTGGATTCTCTGATTGGTCAGGAAGAAGTGGTGATCAAACCTCTGGATGCTTTATTGCAAGGCACTCCAGGTATGGCGGGCGCTACTATCACATCAGACGGCGGTATAGCGCTGATTTTAGATGTACCTAACCTGCTGAAGCATTATGCCAAACGCTCTAAAATAAAATTTGATCGCTTTGACAAATTCTCAGCTTAAGAGAGTGCACTATGGCCATAAGGGTATTAGTTGTTGATGACTCCAGTTTTTTCCGTCGCCGTCTGACGGAAATTCTGAGTCAGGATGCTGAGTTAGAGGTCATTGACACCGCCAATAATGGTAAAGAGGCGGTGGAAAAAGCTTTAGCCTTGCGGCCCGACGTCATTACGATGGACATCGAAATGCCCGTTATGGATGGCATTTCGGCCGTGCGCGAAATCTTAAAAGTGCAGCGCACGCCTATTCTGATGTTTTCTTCGTTAACTCATGAAGGTGCAAAAGCCACTTTAGATGCGCTGGAAGCCGGCGCTATCGATTTCCTGCCGAAAAAATTTGAAGATATAGCCCGCGATAAAGCTGAAGCGGCCGACGTTTTACGCCAGCGTGTAAAAACAGTAGCCAGACGGCGGGTCATTAGCAGACCTTCAGGTTTAACCGGCTCAGCAAGCTCAGCTTTAGCGTCCCGAGCGTCATCAACCTTTGCAACAGGTTCAACAGCAGTACCAGCACGAGCACCTTTAGCTCAAAGTCTGGCAGCCAGAGCATTGGCTGAACGTGCTGAACTGCAAAACAAAGTGGCAGAGCGCGCTGAAACTCAGCGAGGTGGCAGTTTTGAGTCCAGCGGTAAAAACTACAAACTTGTGGCTATTGGTACTTCAACTGGCGGTCCGGTAGCTTTGCAACAAATTATCACTGCTTTACCTGCTAATTTTCCTTTGCCTATAGTGCTGATTCAGCATATGCCTGCAGCCTTTACCGGTGCTTTTGCCGCCAGGTTAAATGGGCTGGCAAAAATTGAAGTGAAAGAAGCAGCAGATAACGACATATTACGTCCTGGAGTGGCTTATCTGGCACCTGGTGGCAAACAAATGCTGGTCGATGGTAACGAAAACCAAGCCAGATTACGGGTCCGCGAAGACGATTCGCCGCGTATTACTTTTAAACCCAGTGTAGATATTACTTTTGGCACCGCAGCAAAAGTCTTTAATGACAAGGTGCTGGCTATAGTTCTGACAGGTATGGGGTCTGATGGCCGCGAAGGGGCCAGGTTGTTAAAACAATCCGGTTCCCGTATATGGGCGCAGGATGAAGCCAGCTGTGTCGTCTATGGTATGCCTCAGGCCGTTACTGCTGCTGGTTTGACTCACCTTGAAGTGGCATTGTCAGATGTCGCTGCCCGAATCATCGCAGAAGTTGGCAATGGTTAACTTGTCGTTTGCAGCGGGCATTATGATTGCTGAAGTAGTTTATGGATAAATTGACTCTTGCCGGTATTGTCATCGCGTTAGTGGCTATAGTCGGTGGCTTTAGTCAGGAAGGTGGAGACGTTCTTACCTTATTACATTGGCCTGCTTTTTTGATTGTGTTTGGTGGTACCTTAGGTGCGGTGCTGATCCAAAGTCCTGCCTCGCAGTTTCGGGTAAGCATGAGTTTGCTTCCTTGGGTTTTTACACCGCCCAAGCTGGATTTTGATAGCACCATAGAACGAATTACCCAATGGGGTAACTCTGCTCGTTTACAGGGTTTTTTGTCCCTGGAGCAAGACGCACTGAATGAAGAAGAACCACTATTAAAACGAGGTCTTAACCTGTTGGTGGACGGTACAGAAGCTAAAGTGTTGCAGGATATTCTGGATACTGAATTGCATCTGGAAAAAGAACGTTTGTTGCGAGCTGCTAAAGTATTTGAGGCTATGGGTGGCTATAGTCCAACTATAGGCATAGTGGGCGCTGTACTTGGGCTTATTCTTGCTTTGTCTAATATTTCTAACCCGGATGAGTTAGGTCAAGGTATCGCAACAGCTTTTGTTGCTACTATTTACGGTGTTGGTCTGGCTAACTTTTTGTTTATTCCCGTTTTTAATAAGATAAAAATACTGGTGGAAGAGCGGGCACTGTATCATTCGATGGTGATCGAAGGTTTGTGTTCTATTGCGCTTGGGGAAAACCCACGCAGCGTCGAATCCAAGCTGCTGGCATATAGAGCGGGTTAAATGTACAGGCCTCGCCGTTCCGTCGCCAGTGAAGCCGAAAAGTCTGATGCAGAGCGCTGGCTGGTATCTTATGCTGATTACATGACGTTGTTATTTGCGCTCTTTGTTGTGCTTTATTCAATGGCAACCATGGAAAAAGAGCAATTCAAAAAGCTGCAGGACACTATTTCACAGGTGTTTGTAGAAGCAACAGAGAAAAAAGAGCTGAGCGTTCAGGGGCAATCAGTGCAACCTGATATTCTGCTGAAAAGTGATTTTGAGTTGTATGGTTCAGGCCTGGAAGATGCTGCGGGCCCAACATTACTAGCTGACAACTCAAAGCTTGAGCATCTTGACAGCACAAAACTTGGCAGCCCTTTGGTAGGTATGCAAAAGGACATAAACAGGGCTTTACGTAGTTTAGTGGAGTCGGGGTTAGCCAAAGTTACATTAGATGAAAATTGGTTAACTGTGGAACTCAACAGCGGTTTATTGTTTGCTAGTGGCAGTGCTCGATCAAATAGTTCAGCTACTGCCGTGATGACTGAACTTACTGCTATCTTAATGCAGACGGACAATTTTATACGGGTACGGGGTTATACTGACTCAGTGCCTATCCGTACCGAGCAATTTCCATCGAACTGGGAATTGTCAGTAGCAAGGGCAGCATCTATAGTCCGGTTACTGGAACAATTAGGTGTAGCGCCACAGCGTATGGCCATTGAAGGCTACGGGCAGTATTCCCCTTTTGCAGAAAATACAACTGTAGAAGGGCGCAGCCAAAACCGTAAGGTAGTCATAGCTTTATCTAAATATGCATACGAGCCTGTAGCGCTTGAAACGCCAGAACCCACTGCACCAGAACAGGTAGCAGAGCAAAGTGCCGAAGAGGCAACAGCGCAAGAACAAAACAAAATACGGGTGATCCGCTTACCTCATGGTGGTATAAGGATCACGACCAGACCGCCTGAACCAGGCGAAGAAGAACCACCTAGTGAGCGGGAACAGTAAATTGGTTGTTTGGACAATAGCAAATCAAAAGGGTGGGGTTGGAAAAACTACCACTACAGTCACCTTAGGCGCTCTGCTTGCACAGCGTGGTCATCGCGTTTTACTGATCGATACCGATCCTCATGGCTCGCTCACGTACTATTTTGGTATCGATGCTGAAGAGCTGGAAGTCAGCGTCTACGATATTTTTCTGCGTGCCAAAGACATTACCAGCGAAGAAATTCTGCAGTCTATGTGCCCAAGCGGTATGCCTAATCTGGATATTCTGCCAACCTCAATGGCTCTGGCTACCTTAGACCGTTCTCATGGTCAGCAAGGGGGCATGGGGCTTATTCTTAAAAAAGCGCTGCAAAAAATAGAAAACGATTACGACTATGTGCTGATTGACTGCCCCCCTGTGATTGGTGTGCTGATGGTCAACGCCATGGCGGCTTGTGATCGTATTTTAATACCGGTGCAAACTGAGTTTCTGGCATTAAAAGGTCTGGACCGGATGATCGCCACTATGCAACTGATGCATAGTTCGTCACCGCAGGATTATGCCTTTACCATAGTGCCGACTATGTACGACAAAAGAACCAAAGCTTCTTTGGATGCTTACAAAGCGCTAAAAGCTCAGTATCAGGAAAGAGTGTGGTCCGCTGTTATTCCTATCGACACGAAATTCCGCGACGCTAGTCTGGCTCAGACACCACCTCCTGTATTCGCGCCTAAATCGCGGGGTGTGTTTGCTTACAATACGCTGCTAACCTATTTATTGCAGTTAGCGCCGGAGAACTAAGATGAGCGATTTACAAGCCAGCCAAAAAGTCATGAAGCATTATCTAAGTGCTTTATTGACGGATGACGTGGTCGAAACGCCTATTCAGGAAGCAAAAAAACAGCAACTGAATGAACTGCTGGCTCCTGTGTCTGCTCCGGTTAGCGCTCCTGTTCAAGCTCCTGTGATAGCAAAACCGACAGTCGTAGCTCCTGTAATCGCTCCGGTTGTTAAAGCTCCGGTAGTTGTGCCAGCCGCACCTGTTGTTCCGGCAGTCAAAGCAACTGCACCTGTAGTGAAAGACTACCGAAAAGGTCGTTTTCAGGCGCTGTTTTTTACAGTGGCAGGTTTAAAAGTGGCTCTACCTTTAAAGGCGCTGGGCGGTATTCACAAAATGATGCCAATCAGTTCTTTGCCAGGCCAGCCAGAATGGCTCAAAGGCGTCATGTTGTACCGCGAGCAAAAAATCAATGTGGTAGACACTGCGCTTTGGGTGATGCCAGAAAAATATGATCAAGGACTGGCAGAAAAGCTAAACTATCAATATGTTATTATGCTGGGCAATAGCCATTGGGGCCTGGCTTGTGATACTTTGGTCAACACAATTGCCTTAGAGCAAGACGAAGTAAAGTGGCGGGAGACCGAAGGCAAAAGGCCATGGCTCGCTGGTTTAATTAAAGAACATATGTGTGCTTTGCTGGATGTCGATGCCCTTATCGCCCTACTGGCAAAGGGCATGAATAGTCAAGACTGAGTAGAGTACAGGTATTTAACCTCTGGGTAGGAGCTAGGCATGAGTAATTTAACAGCACAATCTGGCAAAACTAAAGAAGTCACAGACTTAGTGCTGCAATGGGTGACCTTTAAACTGCAGGAAGAAACCTACGGTATTAATGTCATGCAGGTGCAGGAAGTTCTGAGATATACAGACATAGCTCCGGTTCCAGGCGCACCAGATTATGTGATGGGCATTATCAATTTGCGCGGCAACGTGGTCACGGTGATTGATACCCGTGCGCGTTTTGGATTACCGCCATCGGAAGTTACTGACAATAGCCGTATTGTGATCATCGAATCAGAGCGTCAGGTTATTGGCATTATGGTCGACAGTGTGGCTGAAGTGGTGTATCTGAAACAATCAGAAATCGATACGGCGCCAAATGTAGGCACAGACGAAAGTGCCAAGTTTATTCAGGGCGTGTCGAATCGTGACGGCGAATTATTAATCCTGGTGGATCTGAATAAGTTACTGTCTGACGACGAATGGGAAGAGATCCGCAGCATTTAATGGCTAATTTTCTGACTGACTTTTCATGGATATGGCTGCTGGTGATCGCGGCCATTTTGTTGCTTGCTGTCGTGATGGCGTTTGTCGCTTCACGTCAAAGTAAAAAACTGCTGGCTATTATCAACGAAAACGCCTCAGCCAGTTGGCAGCAGCAACAAAACCTTGATCAGTTACGTCAGCACATAGAGCATATGGCACAACAGCTAAAACGCTCGCATCAGGATATCGAAGAATTACGTTCTACAGTTATTGGTGTAGGGCAACGTGTACTCACCCTGGAAAGTCATCTGGGGCAGGGCATGCAGCAAGTGGCTGAGTTGGCCGAACAACAAAAATCTTTGCACTTGTTTGACCCCGAATCAAAAATTTACAGCAGAGCGATGAAAATGGTTCAGCTAGGTTCTAGCATGGAAGAAATCATGATCGAATGTGAACTCCCTCAGGCAGAAGCTGAACTCTTGTTTAATCTGCATAAACAATCTAAATAACCTGTACTCCTTTTGTCTGTCTAAACTCTATTTCTTGACGTTAACTGGGTATATCGGGGCTTGGTCTTTTCTTTACGAAACGACTATAGTTTTCTTTACAAGGATGAAGCTCACAGGGCACTGCTATGCACAATCCAACACTTATTCACCATGGCGCTGTGGATGGAGTGACTGGTTCCTGCCATCAATATTTCATTCGCCATGATCAAAGTGTTCTGATTGATTGTGGTCTGTTTCAGGGCATAGAGCAGGGCAGGGGCAAAGCCGGAGCCAACTCTGCTCAGATTAATTTTCCGTTGGATGGTATTCAGGCGCTGCTGCTTACTCATGTGCATATCGACCATGCAGGCCGCATTCCTTATCTGATAGCCGCAGGTTTCAAAGGCCCAATTTATTGCAGCAAAGCTTCGGCTTTACTGCTGCCACTGGTTTTAGAAGACGCATTAAAAATGGGGATCACCAGAGACGAAAAGCTGATCAGTGGCTTTCTGAAGGCAGTTTCACGTCAACTGCGGCCTTGTAACTATAATCAGTGGTATGAATTGGAACAGAGCTTATCTGGCGCACGGGTCCGTTTTCAGAATGCAGGCCATATTTTAGGTTCTGCTTACGTAGAAATTTACCATCAAATCCCCGCTGCAGATCAAGGTACACAACCTGGCTGGTACAAAGCTGTTTTTTCCGGCGATTTAGGGGCTCGTGATACACCATTATTGCCCGATCCTACTCCACTTGAATATGCTGATCTCTTGGTGCTTGAAAGCACTTATGGCGATAAAAACCACGAAGACCGCAAAAACCGCCAGCAGCGCTTACAACAAGCTCTGGAAAAAGCCCTGATCGACAACGGCACAGTACTGATCCCGGCATTTAGTATTGGTCGCACTCAGGAACTACTGTACGAATTGGAAGATATAGTTCATCGCATGCAAGGCCAGGTAATTCATAAAAGTCTGAAATGGGAGCAACTTGATATTATTGTAGATTCTCCCTTAGCTGCTGATTTTACAGCGGTGTACAAAGAGTTAAGAGAGCACTGGGATGACGAGGCTAAGCAAAAGCTACAAAGCGGGCGACACCCATTGCAGTTTGAACAACTGCTGACCGTCAAAAATCATGAGGATCACCAAAAAGTAGTACAACATTTAGCCGACACCTGCAGACCAGCAATAGTAATAGCTGCCAGTGGTATGTGCGCAGGTGGCAGGGTTGTGAACTATCTGAAAGCACTATTGGGCTCACAGCGCCACCAGATTTTGTTTATTGGTTATCAGGCTCGTGGCACACCAGGTGCCGCATTGGTAGCCAAAGCCAAAAGTGGGGGGCAGCTGCAACTCGACGGAGTCTATTATCCAATCCATGCAGAAATACTGCAGTTACATGGCTATTCCGCCCATGCGGATCAGCAGGACTTATTAAGTTTTGTTGAAGGAATGGCGCAAGCACCTGGTCAAATTCGTTTAGTGCATGGCGATGAAGGTGCCAAGAGGGCCTTAAAACAGTTGCTTGTATCTAAAGGCTTTCACACTGTGATTGCATCATAATAGGCGGGTGATACCTGAAGCAGTAGTTTCAGGTATCACACACTTATCGTTATCTTCTAGATTCTAGAAAATAGATACAAAATTGCCGTCGTTGAACATTACGCCAGGTACGTCTTTTAGCATTCGGACTTCGCCAATCTTAGTACCATTAAAGTACTTAAATCCGGCGGGAATGCGATCGTCTACTTTGAAATCCCAGTTGATGTCGTCCTGCGTCCGACCTGAGTAAATAAAGGTAGTGCTACTTCCTGCGAAGTTGAACTCCATAAAGCGGCCGGCAAATGATGCACTTACATCAATATTATCCTGTATACGGAAAGAGTTAAGATCCTTAAAAGGGAAAAACAGTGTAAGTGAAGAAGAAGACAGTCCTTCAAGAGTATCGTTGTAGCTGACACCTGTCACCACATGTTCCGGAATAATATCCGCTGTAGCCGATTCCAAAAACAACGAAGGATTCACCAACGAGATTGTCACTCTTGAAGTGTTTGCTGTTCGTCTTAACTCTCCTGACAGATAGACAGATTCCAAAACCTGTTTATTCACATCGTCGGCTGTAGTAATAGATTCCAGTCTGCTGCGAACCATGCCTTCGTAAACAGAGGCTCCTCTGCGTAGTAAAAAATCTCCGTCCACGGCAATATAGCCTGTGCTCTTCGGTTTTGGTTGTGCATTTTCAGCAAAAGAAACCAGATTAAATACCACACCATTTAAAGTGCTATTCAGTTCAGGGTTTACCACAGAACCAGTCAGCGAAGCTTCAATCCTACTGTCGCCGCCAGCATCAATTCGAAAGCTGATCATGGTTACAGTGGCATCCACAGTAAGCCCCTGGTAAGTTCCTTTAAGCACCCATTGTTGAGATGAATTGGTGTAATTAATATCCAGAGCACCTAATTTATAGTTGCCGTCCTTTGAGCCAACAGGGACGTCGGAAAGCACATCTGCAAACAGATCAAAAAGATCTTCAGTAACCAGTGTGGCGAACTGATCGACTATGGTTCCAATATTACGAACGTCACTGATCACCGTTGTATAGGCTGGCGTTTCTGAATCCAAAGAGTAATACAAAGCTCTGAAGTCAGTCATGTTCTGTTTAGCTTTTGCTATAGGCTCGACCAGATCAATCGCAGGTGAGGGCATATAGGGGGTTGCCAGTGGATGATATCTGGATGCAATGACTGCTCTTGTCCTTGCCAGCCGGCCCAGATCAGCTTCAGAGCAAGACGTGCATCTGAGCATCTCGGCTTGCATATAATCCAGCGTGTCGTTTATCCACAATTTGTTTAGCTCATCAACGGCCTGAACATTGCCGGTTAAATGTTCCCTAAGCCGACGGCTCATAGTCGTTAGTGCTGAATTACCATTAGAAAGCACAACACCTGACTGAGTTACACCTGCAACATCCAGGGCTTTAACCAAAACTGAATTTCGAATGTCGTCGGCTTCGATCTGAAAGGCTTTTTCAAAACCAATGTGACCAAACACATTGGCGACAAAAGACTGGATCGTCTCCAGAGGTTTTACTCTGTCCGCATAAACCCCAGCCTGATACAGTTTTGCTACCAGATCAGACAATACACCCACATCAATTTTAGAGCCATGAGCCGCATTATGGTAAGCCGAGAAGCTAACTCTTGAATTAATAGCAGCGCCATAGGCCACAAATCTATTGGTGGCTTCAGTTACACAGCCATTACGCAGTGGACACTTCAGCGCAATAAATTCGTTTAGAGGGTTAAACACCACTCTATAGTTTTGTTGCCTGTCTACCGTAACCGATACTTTACCTTCACTGTTTGTAGTGCCAAAACCAAGGAGTGCAGTGCTGCCATCTACGCTATGAACTTCAACTCTGGTCCCTGGTAAAACCATGCCATGAAGCACTGATATCTCAAGTGTTTGTGTAGATGGGGGCGGTGTCTCCGGTGCCACCTCAGCAGAACCCGAACCGCCGCCGCAGGCTGACAACAACGCAAGCAATGGCAGAAAACATAAGACCTGAAACTTCATTACCACTCCCATCTATAGCCAAGGTACAAGTTAATACGGTTAGCAAATGAATACTTGATGTCATCACTGACCAAACTTGCCTCAAAATTCTGGTTCGCATAATGAAAACCAATACTGCTTGTTGTGGGTTCAATACTTACCCCATAACTAACTCCTCGCTTGGGAATGTAAGTGGTTTTCACTGTATAAAAGTTATCGTTATTGATATTAAGCACGCTGGCTTCAACAGACCACTTATACTTCAGACGATAATTAGCAAATATTCTGATCCTCTCAGGCAAATTCATGGTGAAAGATTCATAGCGACCAGATTCATGTGTCACCAAATCGATCAAAGGCAACTGATTTCTTATGTCGTCTTTGTCAAAGTAGTAATCATTGAAGCGGAAGTTTCCCCGTGCAAAGGGGGATTCTTTAAAACGGACAAAGTGGAATAAATCTTTAGCTTCTAAACCAAAGCTCAATCGCCATGAATATTTGTAAGACAAGGCAACATCAAGTGCTGCGCCATAGCCGTTTGGAGTTTTAGGTACATTCAGTAGAGTGTACAGAGTGTCTTCGTTAAAATGGTAAACCGCATCAGCGTCGCCAAGGCGGGTTTTACCATTAATGTAACCGTCAGCAATCTCCCTATTTTGAAAAATAGAAGAATGCAAAACATTAAGCGACGTAGCAATCTGTATATGCTCATACTCTTCCGGCAAGGCAAAGCTATACCCTATACGGATGCCTTCAGAAACTAACCGCTGTTCAGAGAAATCGTACACATAGTCTTTATCTTGCAGCTGATCTCTGGCGTTATGAAACAAGTAACGATACTCGCCTACTTCAGGGTGCATCTTAATGTAATAATCAAGACGCGCAAAAATGCCGAAAGACCACTGATCGTAATTCACACCAAATTCAGCTATGTGATTAGCATAAGCACTGTCTGATGCTTTAAAGCTTTTTGCCCCCTTCCATGATCCGAAAAAGTCATTTACAGGTACGGCTGGCGTGTAATTGTCGCTGGATATTTTGCTGTATAACTCTGCACTGAAAGTTGAACAGCTGAAAGATAACAACGATAACGAAATAAACAAAGCCTGTGGAAACGCACGACGTTCAGACATCAAAAACTCCGGGACCTTATACTTTTAATTATGTTGGAGATACTTTCACCGACGTTGCCAGCCGCTCTGAAATATTGACGAACATATCTTCCGGTTTACGGTAAAAAGAACCTACTACCTGAGTTCTGTCTAAAACAACATTAGCAAATCGCTGAAAATATTCTTTATCCGGTGCTGAAGGATCATTCCAAAATTCATCTAGAGAATTCTGGCTGGTAATCTTATCCAGATTAAAAATTGCTGAACCCAGGGCTTTTGTCGGTATACCGTGGATAAGGGACGATATACCTACGGTACTATTTATGGTGACAGTGCCTTTAGCATTGTGCAGCAGGGTAGGCAAATGCAAATCGTGGCAATACAACACTCTGCCATTTACATCAAAAGCATAAGATAGCTTCTTAATGTAATTGTGGTAGTTGGTGAAGCCTCTATCCTGTGGATGGTGTTTAAACACCAAATAACTGTCTTTTGGCGCGTGCTCAGAAAAAGATTCAATGACCACGCCTATAAATTCCTCAACAGAATCAAAAGGGGAGTGGAACAAAATCTGGCTATCAATACTCACTTGCAGAGGGGCCAGATAATATTTCTTTTTCAACTCACCAGTCAGCCGCTGCATAAGTTTACGTTGTGTGGCTTTATAAACTAGTTTCCTGATACCACTAATCATCCAGTTCATGCCTTCTTCAACAATAAGCCAAGGCCTGTGATGCAAATAATTCGGGTATTTATAGTGTAAAAAGGTTTTGCTCCAGTAATACAAAATGGCATACAGAGCTATATTGGCAAAATGGCTACCAGGTTTCGAATCAGCTTGACGGCCACGATTGATGGATGCATTCACGTGATCAGCCATGACATCCAGCGTAGTTAATCTGGAATGACCATTCACGCCTTCTTTCTCAAAGGTGACAAAATTTGGTCTGAAATACCCCTCTTCAAATGCCCAAAAGTTAGTATTTAACTTTAAAGACACCCTGCGGGCTATTTTGTGATAGTAGCGGCAATCGCCATAAACAAGAATGTCTGTGATCTTATGCTCCTGAATAAAATCAGCAACAAAAGCCTCAAAATCTGAGTGAACTCCGTTGAACCCCACATAGTTGTGTTTTTCAGCGTAAAATTCATCACCACCATTAAAACCAATTTTATAAGTGTCACATTCCGTGTGTTTTCTGAGATAGCTAGCCAACTGTGCGAAAAACGGACCTAGCGGACCTTGCAAAAACAAGTACTTTCTCATAACGCAGATTCCATAAAGACTTGAACATCAGGGGCTATTAACCCCTGATGTTCTATAGGGTTGACTAATTAGTCGTCCTTTCTGTCAAAATAAGCGCTCAGAGCTTCCAGTAATCTGTCCACGTTCTTAATGCTTACTTTCTCTACGTCTTGTCCATTTTGTTTCACCACAAACTCAAAGGTGGCGTCTTCAGCTTTTACAGGACAATTAGTCGTTGTAAAAGTAGGGCGTACCACACCCACCAGGGTAGTTTGGGTTCTTACGCCAGCAACACCATTTTTGGTTGCAGCATACACATTACCCTGCCAGTTTTCACACCAGATAGGAGTTGTCTTCGCTTCAGCCACAAATTGCTGCGCATCGTTGGTCAGGTCTAATCTGAACTCCAATGACTGATTGGCGGCTTCGTCTAACATCAGCGTCACGGTGTCTTTAATAACTTTCTTATTATCTTCAGTAGAGATAAAAGATTTAGCTTCAACAGAGTAGTGATCGTCTTCTACTGTCAATTCAGAACCACGAGCGTTATACAAGTCAGTAGATACTTTATGTTGCTCAAGAATGTTGTCACCAAACTCGCTGAAGTTATCGCCGTAGAAAGCGAAGCTACCGGTACCGTTAATACCTACTTCTTCAACTTCATTCTCAAAAATGTTCATATAAGCAGTAACAGACCACTGAGTATCTTTGCTGCCGATATTAAAATCTTTGTAAGTTTTCACCGGATCGTACGAGTTAAAAGTAATTACAGAAGTTTCTGTTGGCTCAAACTCAACACGTGCTATACCAGCTTCAACATAAGCATCTGCTCCAGTGATTGACACAGTAGCTGCTACTTTTGGCTCACCGTTGGCAACCTGAGCGTCACTGTTGAAAGTGTAACCTAACTTAAATGGTACACGACTACATTCAGCTTGTTGTTCCGGGCATACAGTTGTAGCACCGTTGGTTTGTGGATAGTTGGTCAATACACCGCTGAAACCAGCGTTCATTGTGATGTTACCAAACTGTACTGTTTCTTCTTTCAAAGACACATAATAAGTCACTACCACGCCATCGTTACGGGCTTCGGTAAAGGTAACCACTTCGGTTTCGCCGTTGTTAGTCGTATCTACATCCTGAGCAACCCGAATGGCTTTTTGGATAGCGTCTACTACATCAGTAGATACCTGAACAGCACGCTTGTTATTCGCTACTGATACACCATTAATACCAAAGAAATCGTTGATTACTTTTTTGGCAAATGCAGCTCTGTCAGCAAAGGCAGCTGGGTCCGCAGGAATTTCCGGATCTACAGGCTTAGGCTCAGTACCCGGTGGTGTCACTTCAAAACCAGGAACTACAGTTTTCACTGAGTCAGTAATTTGAGTAATTAAATCCGGGCTTAAAGGACCAGTTGACGATTTAATCAGGCTGATCACGTTAGCTAATACGCTAACAGTGGCTTGTAAATCATCGGTATTTACTTCTGTTTCCAGCGAGCTTAACAGCTCTTCAGCATAGTTACCTTGCAGGTTTGCACTGGTTACACCCAGCGGCACAGACGAACCTTCCTGAGCAAGTTTGTTCTCTAATTGCGTTAACTGACTGATCAACAATGGGTTAGTGGCAATAGAGGCCACGTTAGTCCGCATTTTGGTAATAGTTGAATTCAGTGCTGCAGTATTGCCCTGATTGATATTGGTAGAAAGTGAGCCCAATTGCTGGTTAATCACATTACCTAAATCTGCAGTACCGCCGTCTTGCATAATGGTTTGCAGTAAAGCGCTGCTTAATAACGACAACTTAAAGTTAGTAGGCGACATAGCAGCCTGCGCCTGAGCAGGAGTCAAGGTAGCCAGTTGTGAAGGGTCAGTAACAGTTACATTTAACAAAGACTGTGGTATTGAGTCACCGCTCATACCCAAAGAAATTGCAACAATGCGGGTTGTCAAGGCTGTCATTGCCTGAAACGCAGCAGAACCTTTAGTTATATTTGCTAAGGCATCTGCATCATCTAAGGTTTTTTTCGACGTCAGATCAGAGTAAATATTAACATTCGCTGTCTGATTACCGCCAGAAGCGCTTTGGTCCAACAGTGTTGTTAATTCCAGACCACTTTGAATAGATACTCCAGAACCAAAGTTTGCACCAGGGCCACAACCCGTTGGCACGTCACAAACCATGCTTGAACTTGCAATTCCCGGAACCGGTACAGCTGGCAATATTCTCATCCAGCCATAAGTCGGAGCAATCGGTTGGTAAGAGAAAGAAAACCTACCAATTGTATCCGATATAGTAGTTATCGTTGGCGTAGAAGGTAAACCTGCTGCACCAGCATTAAAACCGTAGTACTGAACCTGGAAGTTTTGCAATAAACCTTTTACAGCACTACCACCTATAGATGCAGGCGCAGGCTCTGGTTCCGGCTCTGGTTCAGGCTCTGGTTCAGGCTCCGGCTCTGGTTCAGGCTGTGGTTCCGGCTCTGGCTCAGGCTCTGGCTGTGGTTCCGGCTCTGGCTCAGGCTCTGGCTGTGGAGCAGGTTCAGGAGCTGGTGTTTGAGTTTCCGGTGCATTATCGCCCGAGCCAAAACATCCGGTCAGAGACAAGGCTATTGCAATAGCCACTGCTGATTTAGTCATAATTACGTTTGCCATTTTTATTACTCTCAGTTTCTTGTGTATTCTCTGAACCACAGATTAAACGCCCATTTCTCGCCAAATATAACTGGACAACCTGCGTGTAACGAGTTCACATGTACATCATTGGTGTTTGGATAGGTGTTATTAAATATCAATAAACTACCCTGTTTAGCTCTAATTTTAATGTTTAATTTGGGAAATTCCGTTTCGCCTCCGTCGATGACATTACTCAAATAACACAAAGCTGTAACCAGCCTTTGGCCGCGTTTTTCCATGTACTGACTGCCCTGTTTGTAGGCGTCATAATGTGCTTTGTACTCTTGACCTGGTAAGTACCTGATTACCTGCATCGCTTCAGCAAGGGCCAAAGGTAACCCTACCACCTCAGCCACAGTTCCACAAATTCGTTGAATGTCAGGCGAATGATTATGTGGCAGCCAAACCAGATCGTTGGTACGGCCTGCACTAACCTCAACCTCTTTTGCTCCGCTGACTCTGGCTCGCACCAGTTGGTCTTTCGCTTGCAGTATAACTTCTTCAGCATCTGAGGCTGATAAAAAGTTCTCAAATAATACAACCAGAGGGTCGTGGTGCAACTGCTTACCGTTTGGGTAAAAGTTTTTTAAATGGTATTTGTAAAGACTTTCCATGCCTACCACATGCGGGTAAAACAAACCGCATCTCAATTTAGTGAAACCATATGAGCACTAATTAAACATTAAAGCGTCAGTAATTACAAATGAAAATCCTACAACTGTTGTCAGAATCCAGTTTTTTACCTAAATTCATAGCCTTAACTGCTAAATTTGGCGAATTAAAATTTAATGATTGAGTTTAGTTAACCAAGCAGGTTTAATAATGTATCAGCGTAAAACCAGTGTTCTGGTGCATTTTGTTGTCTTTAAAACTGCACTATACAAGCCAAATGTGTTGGTTTTATTTCGGTAGGGATATTGAGGTATTTTTGTGATAAAAGTTTTATTCCCGGTTATGGCTGCTATCAGCCTGAGTTTTTCGGTTGCGGCCCAGGTTGTTAATAGCGGAGATTTACCGCAGGACCAACAGACAAAAACTCCTTTGCTGCTTAATGAAGCCAAGTCAGACACTAATTGGCAAAGCGGTCGTTATGGCCCTGACATCAGTTCTAAAACCATAACGCCATTATCAGAAATTAAACCCTTTGGAGCTGACTTGTTCGCTGGCGGGTTCCGCGGCTTAAGAGCAGACGGTTTAAATAGTAATTACAAAATTTTGCCAGGTGATCAGGTTACCTTAAGAGTCTGGGGCGCTGTTGATATAGACCGCATCCTGCCTGTGGATGCACAGGGTAACATCTTTATTCCTTCAATCGGGCCTGTGCCAGTGATGGGCATGAGTCACGCTAATTTAGATCAGACAGTCAGAGCCGCAGTTAAAAAAGTATACCCGGATAACGTAAATGTATACACCAACCTGCAGGGTGTGCAGCCAGTGGCTGTTTTTGTCGCAGGTTTTGTTAACAGGCCAGGTCGTTATGCTGGCGTGCCTTCTGACTCTTTATTGTTCTTTATAGATCAGGCTGCAGGCATAGATGAACAATTAGGCAGTTACCGTCAGGTCAGCCTGGTGCGTAACGGTATCGAAATAGCTAAAGCAGACTTATACGACTTCATTTTACAAGGTCGCTTAACTCAAACCCAATTTCAGGATGGCGATACAATCTTCGTGTCAAAACGTGGCCCTGCTGTCATAGTTCAGGGCGACGTTGGTCGGCCATACCGTTACGAATTGCAATCTGAAGAGCCATTAACAGGCAACTCGGTTAATCAATTGGCCCGGCTGAAAAGTGGTGTAAATCAGGTTTTAGTCCGTGGTACCCGCGATAGTGGCAAAGTTGTAAGTTATCTGGGAATGGACGAATTTGCCCGCTATCAACTGGCTGATGGTGACGAAGTTATTTATATAGCCGATCAACAAAATGACAATATAGTGGTGCAACTGGAAGGGGGCTACCTGGGGCAGTCGCGCTTTGTAGTACCAAAAGAAACTCAATTACTCGACTTGTTGAAACAAATTCAACTTGACCCCGTGTTAGCCGACAGTAAAAGCATTTCTGTTAAACGAATCAGTATTGCCGAGCGTCAAAAAACAGCCTTAGAAGACAGTTTACGCCGCTTAGAGTCTACTTATTTGGGCGCATCCTCTGCCACCAATGAAGAATCAGCTATTAGAGTGCGTGAGGCAGAACTTATCAGCCAGTTTGTAAAAAAGGCGCGAGAAGTACAACCTAATGGTCGCTTAGTGGTAGCCAATGAAGGCCAGATACAAGATGTACGACTACAAGACGGCGACATAATCACCATTCCGCAAAAGTCGGATGCTATTTTAATCAGTGGCGAAGTTTTTGTGCCTCAGTCCGTGGTGTTTAGCAAACGTAAAGACCCATACGACTACATCGAAGGCGCTGGTGGTTTTACTCCCCGGGCTGACGAAGACATGATCCTGATATTAAAACCTAATGGCGAAGTGCGTTACGCGGATGACGTCGACATAGAGCCGGGCGATGAAATATTAGTACTGCCAGAAGCCGATACCAAAAACCTGCAGCTGGCAAGCTCCATTACTCAAATACTGTATCAAATAGCAGTGGCCACCAAAGTTGCCCTGGATCTGTAAGTTATGAGCCTGGGGCAGAGGGCCAACAAAAATGCTTAAAAGAACAGGTTTACGCGTCATGCTGGATGTATGGCGCGCTTTATTTCTGCGTGAAGCTTTTAGCCGTATTACCGCAGATCGGTTGGGGTGGAGCTGGATTTTTATCGAACCAGTGTTGCATGTTGCAGTGATGCTAGGCATAAGACAGTTGATAGGGCGTGTCCGGGTTGTTCCCGGTGTTGAATTTATTCCATTTCTTATCGTAGGCATTCTGACCTTTTTTTTATTCCGCGATGTTGTCAACCGAACCATGACAGTAGTCAATGCCAATGCCGCATTATTTGCATATCGTCAGGTGCAGCCCATTGACACTGTTATAGTCAGGGCTGGTTTGGAGCTGTGTATTAAGGTCGTGCTGTTTTTTGTCATGGTGTTTGGTTTACATTTGCTTGGCTACAGTGTGCTACCGGCCGACCCACTGCAGGTTGTTTTTATCCTGGTTTTGTTGTGGTGGTTGGCGTTAGGCCTTGGCATGGTGTTTTGTGTGTTGGTGTCTACCTTTCAGGAAAGTGAAAAATTTCTGCGCTTACTAATGATGCCTTTGTACTTTCTGTCTGGGGTTATTCTTCCAGTGCATTACTTACCGCACTCTGTACAGCAGTGGCTGTGGTGGAACCCCATCCTCCATGCGGTAGAACTCAGCCGAATGTCATTCTTTGACACCTACCATACCTTAAATAATTTATCCGTGTTTTATGTTGCAGCTTGTGGTACTGGCTTGGTTTTACTCGGTTTGCTCATGCAAATACGCTATAAAACAAGGATGTTAGTGCGATGATTGAAGTGAAAGGTTTGTATAAAAGATATCACGGGCCTTTTGGAGGCGATTGGGTACTGAAAGACCTGAACTTTACTATTCCAAAAGGCGTAAGCGTAGGCGTTATAGGCAGTAATGGCGCTGGCAAATCGACCCTGCTGAAGTTATTGGCCAAAATGGATGTCCCTGACAAAGGCGATATCATAAGACATTGCAGCGTGTCCTGGCCCATAGGTTTAGGTGGGGGGTTTCAAGGTTCTATGACTGGGCGTCAAAACGTAAAATTTGTCGCCCGGGTGCATGGTGGCGAAAGCCGAATGCAACAAATCATCGATTTTGTACAAGACTTTGCTGAAATTGGTAAAGCCTTCGATCAGCCTGTCAAAACCTATTCCAGCGGTATGCGTAGCCGCCTTGCCTTTGGTTTATCTTTGGCATTCGAATTTGATATGTATTTGTCTGATGAAGCAACTTCAGTGGGTGATGCCGCATTTAAAGCCAAAGCCACCAAAGCATTTCAGGACAGAATTGGTAAAGCTAGTATTGTGATGGTTTCTCATAGTGTGGGCATACTGAAAGACCTTTGCCAGGCAGGTTTATGGTTACATCAGGGCCGCGCTTATTGGTACGACCAAATAGGCGATGCGTTTAACGATTATTATAAGAGTATAGGTAAATGAAATCTTTTGTTAAAAAGTCACCACACTGGGCTTTATGTTTGGCTGCTGTAGCAGGTGCTGCATTCTACTGGGGTATTTGGGCGACAGACAGGTATGTGTCTGAAACCAATATAGTGATGCAAAGCTCAGAGTTAAACTCCACCGGTTTTAATGTGGCTTCTTTACTCAGTGGCACCAGTGGCGCAGGAGATTTATTGTTACTGCGTGATCATTTGCTATCGGCCGATATGATGATTAAGTTGGATAAAACACTTAATCTGCGCCAGCACTACAGTAGCCATGATATAGATTACCTGTCTCGCTTAAGTGGTGCCGACTTGCCAATGGAAAAATTTGTTAGCTACATGCTAAAACGTGTCGAGGTAGAATACGACGACTACGCTAGTGTGATGCGTATTAAAGTTCAGGCATTTAGCCCCGATATGGCCAAGCAGATCGCCGAGCTTTTATTGGCAAATGGTGAACAGCATATGAACACCATGGGCCAGCGCTTAGCCGCTGAGCAAGTAAGTTTTATCGAAACTCAAGTGGCAAATCTGGCGGAGCGTTTGCACCAGGCCCGACAACAACTGCTGGATTATCAAAACAAAAACGGCATGGTGTCGCCCACAGGTACAGTGCAAAGCATTTTAACCATAGTGGCACAACTGGAAGGGCAACTGTCCAGTGCTCAGGCCCGTTTAAAAGTAGCCACCAGTTATCAAAGTGCCAGTTCTCCAGAGGTGGTGCGTCTTAAAAGCGAAATTCAGGCCCTGCAGCAGCAAATTGCTTTGGAACTGAAAAAAACAGCGTCCAGCTCAGGTGAAGCGCTCAATAAAATTTCGGCTGAATACCAAAGCCTTGAACTACAGGCCAACTTTGCGATGGAGTTGTATTCGAACGCACTTTCAGCGCTTGAAAGCACCAGAGTTGAGGCTGCCCGTAAGTTAAAGCAAGTGTCTGTATTACAATACCCAACTCAGGCTGAATATTCGGCAGAGCCACGGCGTTTATACAACACAGTAGTTTTTGCCTTATTTGCACTGATCCTGACTTTCATCACTCATTTAGCGATTTGGGTAGTACGCGACCACAACGATTAAAACACGGCCCCTACGATGTTTGAATAAAAAACCGGTAGGGGCGGGTCTTGTACCCGCCCGTCTAGACGAAACAGCGGTGTTCATGGCCTTGCGGCCGCCCGTCTAATGACACCGCGGTACAGATGGAAGGGCCGGGACAAGCCGCGGCCCCTACGATGAATACCGGTATTTGGATAAAAAACCGTAGGGGCGGGTCTTGTACCCGCCCGTCTAGACGATACCGCGGTGTTGATGGGCCTTGTGCCCGCCCGTCTAATGACACCGCGGTACAGATGGAAGGGCCGGGACAAGCCGCGGCCCCTACGATGAATACCGGTATTTGGATAAAAAACCGTAGGGGCGGGTCTTGTACCCGCCCGTCTAG